>Ga0070665_100007938_pt1 | contig 10760 bp, 9 predicted proteins | sample KBSS13metaG_FD_65862 | JGI IMG/M metagenome (GOLD analysis project Ga0070665, IMG submission 65862) | Switchgrass rhizosphere microbial communities from Kellogg Biological Station, Michigan, USA - KBS S1-3 metaG | ecosystem: Host-associated > Plants > Roots > Rhizosphere > Soil ...
ATCGCGCATCAACGAGGCGCGGCCGCGATCGAGCTGGTCCAGGCGCTGCGCCGCATCGCGCAGGGCAATGATGTTTTTCACGGGTGCTTCGTGCAGGCGGCGGTACGTGTTGCGGGCTGCGAGCCACTGGCGAGTTGTCGTCTGGTACCGGGCCGCGAGCTCACGGCGCATGGTGATGATGGCTAAAGGGCTGGCGTGCATCATTTCTCAGTCCTATGCGGGCCCCTGGTCAGTGGGCCGATGTGCGCGAAGAATGCCGATGAGTCATGACAAATATGCGACAAAAGGCTGTACCGGAAAACTGTCTGCCGATGTATCACATGGACCACCGGACAGAGTGAACGTTCATCACATTCGCGTACCCGAGTGCGCTGAAACACGACTGGAACACATTCGGTGTGAACCTGACAACTGCGCCTCACCGCGTCCGGGTTTTCACCCGCAACCGAAACGGTGCCGCGCCGCGAACCTTCGGTCGCCACGCCAACAGCTCTCCTGTCTGCAGAGTCACCGGGTCCACCCGCGGACAGGGAATTTCCGCCTTCTGACAGAACTCCTGGATCATCTGTTCGGGTGAGTGCCCTGCGGCGAGCAGCAGGTTCACTTCGCCGAGCGCCGCGGACGCGAGCTGTTGGGGGCGCGAGGCAATCTGCAGCAGACTGGCCGCCACCGCGACGCTTTCCGGCGGCGCTTTCTCGCTGTCGATCACCAGCCAGTGCGGCCGGCCAGTGCGTGAAAGCAGGCTCTTGAGGTGCGGCAACAGCGCGGTAATAAACGCCTTGCGCTCCGCTACCGGCAGTCCCGAGAGATTGATGACACCGCTGCGGTCAGGGCTCCTGAACAGCTTCAGGATTTCCTCGACACTGGGCGGCCGCTCGCGGGTTCCAAGCGCGACCGCACCGTTGATTGCTTCGTAACCACCGTCGGAATCAATGACGCAGAAGCTGTATTTCGATTCGGAAAGCGCTTCCAACAGGGCCTCAGCCGTTTCGGACTTACCGCTGCCGGTCTCGCCCGTCAGCAAAATGTTCTCTCCATAGGGATGAATCCGCACTTCCTGGTCGGCGGCGTCCACGCCGAACAGAATGTGCCGCCGCGTGAGCTCCGACTCTCGGGAGGCGAGATCGTCCTTCAGCAGCCCCTGAATCAGCTCGGTCACTCCCGCACCGCGTTCGCCGGTCGTGACGAAATCAGCCGCTTTCTTCAGCGTCGGTAGGGCATTTGCGGTAGCAACGCCGCATTCGCACAAGGCCAGCAGCGCGTGATCGTTTTCCGCGTCGCCAATGCCGACCGCATTGTGCACAGACAGACTCAGTTTCTTGAGTGCCGCCAGCAGCCCGCTCGCCTTGTTCACCCCGGCAGGCAGGATCATCACCGCGCCCTTGTTGAAAATGACCTGTAACTCGAGGCCGTGCTCCTTGATGGTCTCGAGCACTACGGTTTCCCAGGGTTCCCACGTAGCGATGATGACGCGACCCACTGAAACGCGCTCGACGCCGCGGGCACGCAGTGCCGCGACAAATGAATCCGGGGGCCGTTCGGCCAGCGGTGTCTCGGTGTCGGTCCTGGGGTCGTAGAGCAGGGCGCCGTTTTCGGCGACCACCGCATCGAACAGGTGCAGGTAAGAGCAGACCGTCTTCAGCTCATCGAGCTCACGGCCCGTGACGAGAATCGGTTTGCGGCCGGAGGCAATCAGCTGCTCTACAGCGGCGGCAGTTTCGGGAAATACCGTGCCTTCAGTGGCCAGGGTACCGTCGTAGTCGGTGCATAAGGTGAGATAGCGCATGGTCCCCGGGGGCTCGCAAGTAGCATTCCGGGGAGGAGTATGACGGCGTGCGAGCCGTCATACCTGCAAGGACTATTTCTTCTGCGAGCTGCGCGCAGGCACTTTGGCCTGCTTCGCCTTCAGTTGCTGCAGGCGGCCGTTGACCCAGTAGCCCCCGAGCATGCCCACCACCATGGCAATGACGCTGATGCTGCTGTCATCGAGTTGAAGAGAAGAAAGGTCCATTGCGCGCGAATCCCCGTTTGGCTCACCCGGAACATAACAGCCGGCGCTCGGTGGCTGGGAGTCGTCAGTTGGCGACTCGCCATCTTTTGTTCAATTCCTCGAAATACGTCGCGGAATTACCAATGGCCAAGCCCATGCCAGCGCCACCGCCCCGTTTTCTCACGCCGCCTTAACACCCCCGCCCCTACATTCCCTCCCATGGACAAGTTGAACATCGCCCTCGCGCTGATCACCACCATCCTCGGCGTCTACATCGCCGTCGCGCTCCTGCTTTCCCGAAGGGCAGGCAAGCGCACCCGGCTGCGCAACAAACACAAAGGAACCGGCCCGTGGACCTCATTTTCATCCTGATTGTCGTCGCCCTCTACGGGGTCACGCATTGGCTCACCTGGGCGTTGTCGCGCCTGGGAGGTGTCGAGTGAGCGTCGTATACCTCGTCAGCGGAGTGCTGGCGGCAGGTCTCTTCGTGTACCTGCTGTACGCACTGTTCAAACCGGAGAAATTCTAGTGACTGCCGCATCAGTCGCCCTGGTAGCAGCGTTCTTCCTGTTGCTGCTCATTACCGTAAAGCCCTTCGGGCTCTACATGGCGAACGTCATGGAAGGTCAGCCCATCTGGCCGCTGCGCGCCGGCGCGCGCTTCGAGGCTTCCATTTACCGGTTGTGTGGCGTCGACGCGGATGCCCGGATGGGATGGAAGAAGTACGCAGTTGCGCTTCTCATCTTCAACTCACTGGGCGTGCTGTTCGTCTACGCGCTGCAGCGGCTGCAGGCCTGGCTGCCACTCAACCCACAGCAGTTCGCCAACGTCTCCGCCGACTCATCGTTCAACACCGCGGTGAGCTTCGTCACCAACACAAACTGGCAGGGCTACTCCGGTGAGTCGACCATGAGCTATCTGACGCAGATGGCCGGCCTCACTGTCCAGAATTTCCTGTCATCGGCGTCCGGCATCGTTGTCGCTATTGCGCTCATACGCGGCTTCGCGCGTCATAGCGCCAGCACGATCGGCAACGTCTGGACTGACCTCACCCGGTCGATTCTTTATATCCTGATGCCACTGGCGCTCGTGCTCGCGTTGCTGCTCGCCGGCCAGGGCGTCGTCCAGAACTTCAGCAGCTACCAGGACGTCACGACAGTTGAAACACAGAAGCAAACCCTGCCGATGGGTCCCATGGCCTCGCAGGAAAGCATCAAGGAGCTGGGCACCAACGGCGGGGGTTTCGCCAATGCCAACTCATCGCATCCCTACGAGAACCCCACGGCTCTGTCCAACCTGTTCGAGATGTTTGCCATGTTGCTCATCCCGATGGGACTGACTTACACATTCGGGCGCCTGGTGGGCGACACACGCCAGGGGTGGGCCGTGTTCGCGGCCATGACCATTCTGTTTCTGCCGCTGGTGGGACTCGGTGTGCACAGTGAGCAGCAGGGCAATCCCCTGATTGCAAAGTTGGGCGTAGACGTGGCCCCCGGCGATCTGCAGCCCGGTGGCAACATGGAGGGCAAGGAGGCGCGCTTTGGCATCGGCGCATCGGCGCTGTTCGCTTCGATTACCACGGCGACGTCCACCGGCGCCATCAACTCGACCCATGACTCCTACCTGCCGCTCGGTGGCTTCGTGCCCCTGTTCCAGATGCAACTGGGAGAGGTTGTATTTGGAGGTGTGGGTACCGGCCTGTATTCCATGCTGATCTTTGCCATCGTGGGCGTGTTCATTGCCGGTCTCATGATCGGGCGGACACCGGAGTATCTCGGCAAGAAGATCGAGGCCTTTGAAATCAAGATGAGCTCCATTGCCATCCTGGTCATGCCCTTCATTGTGCTGGCCGGGACCGCCGTGGCGGTCGGTGCGGCCGCGGGCAAGGCGGGGGTTGCGAACCCGGGCGCGCATGGATTCTCGGAGATCCTGTATGCGTTCTCGTCGGCCGGCAACAACAATGGCAGTGCGTTCGGCGGAATCTCGGCCAACACGCCGTTCTACAACATTGCGCTGGGCCTCACGATGTGGCTCGGGCGCTTCTGGCCGATTGTGGCGGTGCTGGCGATCGCGGGCTCGCTCGCGGCGAAGAAGCGGGTACCCGTGACCGCCGGCACGATGCTGACCTACGGCCCCACATTTGTGATCCTGTTGATCGGTACGGTGCTGTTGGTGGGTGCGCTGACCTTCGTCCCTGCGCTGGCGCTCGGTCCGATTGTTGAACATCTGACCCTGTGGGGTGGTTGAAATGACTGAGATCTCGCCCAGCCGCAAACTCTCCATGTTTGATCGCGCGCTCGTGGGCCCCGCGCTCATCGAGTCCTGCCGCAAGCTCGACCCTCGCGTCCAATGGCGCAACCCGGTCATGTTTGTGGTCTACATCGGCAGCATCCTGACCACGGCGCTGTGGATCCAGGCGCTGGGCGGCGCCGGCGAGGCTCCCGCGTGGTTCATACTCAATGTCGCGATCTGGCTGTGGTTCACCGTCCTGTTTGCAAACTTCGCGGAAGCGCTGGCCGAAGGCCGCAGCAAAGCGCAGGCGGCCGCCCTGCGCGGCTTGAAGCAAACGGTGCTGGCAAAGAAACTGGCATCGGTTAAAGAGCGCACCCGCCACACGTCAGTGCGGGCCGACCAGCTGCGCAAGGGCGATGTCGTTCTGGTCGAATCCGGTGATTACATCCCCGCGGACGGCGAAGTCCTCGAAGGCGCAGCCTCGGTGGATGAAAGTGCCATCACCGGTGAATCGGCTCCCGTCATTCGCGAGTCCGGCGGCGATTTTTCCGCTGTGACCGGTGGCACGCGCGTTTTGTCCGACTGGCTCGTCGTCAGTGTGACGGTCAATCCGGGCGAAACGTTCATAGACCGTATGATTGCCATGGTCGAAAATGCCAGGCGCCGGAAAACTCCCAACGAAATCGCGCTCACCATTCTGCTGGTGGCATTGGCCCTCGTGTTCCTGTTTGCAACCGCAACCTTGTTGCCGTACTCGCTGTACGGCGTAGAAGTCGCAAAGCTCGGCACTCCGATTACCATCACGGCGCTGATCGCGCTGTTGGTATGCCTGATCCCGACCACCATCGGCGGCCTGTTGTCGGCAATCGGCGTTGCGGGCATGAGCCGCATGCTGCAGGCCAACGTCATCGCCACGTCTGGACGTGCCGTTGAGGCAGCCGGGGACGTCGATGTTCTGTTGCTCGACAAGACCGGTACCATCACCCTCGGCAATCGCCAGGCGGCCGCATTCATACCGGCTGCAGGCTTCACGGAAGAGGAACTGGCCAGCGCGGCTCAGATTGCCTCCCTGTCCGATGAGACGCCGGAAGGGCGCAGCATCGTCGTGTTGGCCAAGCAGCGCTTCAAGCTGCGCGAGCGGGACCTGGCGGCGCTGCACGCCACGTTTGTGCCATTTTCTGCGCACACACGCATGAGCGGTGTTGACCTCGGGGATCGGCAGATCCGCAAGGGGGCCGCCGATGCCATCCAGAAGCACATCGGGGTTGCGTTTCCCAAGGCTATCCTGACCACGGTGCAGGAAGTGGCCCGGCGTGGCAGCACTCCACTGTTGGTCAGCGATGGACCGCGGGTGCTGGGCGTCATCGAGCTCAAGGACATTGTCAAAGGCGGCATCAAGGAGCGATTCGGGGAGCTGCGTCGGATGGGCATCAAGACAATCATGATTACGGGCGACAACCCGCTGACGGCGGCGGCGATCGCCGCGGAGGCCGGCGTCGATGACTTTCTCGCCGAAGCGACTCCTGAAGCCAAGCTCGGATTGATTCGTTCACATCAGGCCGAGGGGCGGCTCGTGGCCATGACGGGCGACGGCACGAACGACGCACCCGCTCTTGCCCAGGCAGATGTCGCCGTTGCCATGAACACGGGTACCCAGGCCGCAAAGGAGGCCGGCAACATGGTGGATCTCGATTCCAACCCCACCAAGCTCATTGAGGTCGTGGAGACCGGCAAGCAGATGTTGATGACCCGTGGGTCGCTGACCACATTCAGTATCGCCAACGACATCGCGAAATACTTCGCGATCATTCCCGCGGCGTTTGCCTCAACCTATCCGCAACTGAACGCACTCAACGTGATGGGCCTGGCGAGCCCGTTCTCCGCGATTCTCTCGGCGGTGATTTTCAACGCGCTGATTATCGTGTTCCTCATCCCGCTTGCCCTGAAGGGCGTGAAATACAGGCCGTTGGGCGCCGCGCTGCTGCTGCGTCGCAATCTGCTGATCTATGGCCTGGGCGGCATTCTCATTCCGTTCGCGGGAATCAAGCTGATTGACATCGGCCTGGTGCTCGCGCACCTCGCCTGAGAGATCCCTCATGAATTCCATCATCCGACCGGCGATTGTTCTCTTCCTCGTCATGACCGTACTGACCGGCATCGTGTATCCGTTCGCTGTCACCGGCGTTGCCCAACTTCTGTTCCATGACCAGGCAGGCGGCAGCCTGGTCATGATGGACGGGCATGCCGTGGGCTCGCGGCTCATCGGGCAGAGCTTCAGTGATCCGAAGTACTTCTGGAGCCGGCCGTCGGCCACCGCATCGCAGCCCTACAATGCCATCGCATCCGGCGGCTCCAACCAGGGACCGCTGAATCCCGCGCTGACGGACGCTGTGAAGGCCCGTATTGACGCCCTGAAGGCCACCGACCCCGCCAACCCGCTGCCCATTCCGGTCGATCTGGTGACTGCGTCGGCCAGCGGCCTCGACCCCGACATCAGCATCGCCGCCGCCGAATATCAGGCGGCGCGGATTACCCGCGTAAGAAGCCTCGACTCCGCGGCTGTACAATCACTCATCAACGCACATGCACACGGCAGATCCCTGGGCTTCATAGGAGAGCCGCGCGTCAACGTGCTGGAACTGAATCTGGCCCTCGATACGCTGCATGGACCGACCCGACCCTGATTCGCTGTTAGCTCACGTCCAGGCCGAAGAAGCTCGCGCCAGGCGCGGGCGGCTGCGCATATTTTTTGGCTCATCCGCCGGCGTCGGCAAAACCTACGCCATGCTCGAAGCCGCCCGTAACGTGCGCGCGGCCAACGCCAGCGATGTCGTCGTCGGTTACGTCGAGCCGCACGGCCGAGTAGATACGGAGCGTCTGCTCGAAGGCCTCGAGATCCTGCCGATGCTGCCGGTCAAATACCGTGGCATCGTCCGCAGAGAGCTCGATCTCGACGCCGCTCTCAAACGCCATCCCGACATCCTGTTGGTTGATGAGCTCGCCCATTCCAACGTGGTGGGCGGTGACCCACCGCCGCGCCATCCCAAGCGCTGGCAGGACATCCAGGAGCTCCAGGAGGCAGGTATCACCGTCTGGACGACCGTCAACGTCCAACATCTGGAAAGCCTCAACGACCTTGTCGCACAGATTACCGGCGTGCGGCAGCGCGAAACCCTGCCCGATCGCATCTTCGATGAAGCCGACGAGATCGAGCTCATCGACCTGCCGCCGGACGATCTGCTTGCCAGGCTCCATGCAGGTAAAGTGTATGTAGCGGACGAAGTAGCCACCGCCGTCGAACGCTTCTTTCGCACACCCAACCTCATGGCGTTGCGTGAGCTCGCCCTGCGGCGGGTTGCCGATCGGGTCGAAGCGGCTGCCCGCGCGCTCCCAACAACACGCGACCGCAGCCGTTTCGCAAACGACCGCATCCTCGTTGCCATCGGGCCCGATGAGCAGGCGGAGCAGCTCGTGCGCGCCGGTAAACGAATGGCGGATGCGCTCGATGCCGGTTGGATTGTGGTGTATGTCGAAACTCCGCAATTGTTGCGTTTGTCCGAGGCTGAGCGCGATCGCCGGATCGATCTGCTGCGGCTCGCGGAATCGCTGGGAGCGGAGACCGTCACGCTCGACGGTCCCTCCGCGGCGGTGACTCTCGTGGAATACGCCCAGACGCGCAATGCCACGCGCGTCGTGGTAGGGCATCCCAAACGAACCGGCTGGCGCGCCTGGATCCGGCCTTCGACTGCGACTCAACTCATGAACGAGGCGCGCGGCTTCGATGTCATCACAATTGCAGCCGCCGGCGTCACAACCGCTCGCCGCGCGAGCAACTTTGACGCGCCGGCGCAGCGGGTCAAATGGGATCGTTATGCCTGGGCAGTAGTGACTACGGCGGTGTGTACGGGCGTCGCTTTCTGGATGTACCCGCGCTTCGAGTTGTCCAACCTGGTGATGGTGTACCTGTTGGGTGTGACGGTGGCGGGGCTGAGGCTGGGGCGCATGCCCTCGCTGCTGGTGTCGTTGCTCAATGTGGTGGCATTCGATTTCTTCTTTGTGCCGCCGCGTTTCAATTTCGCCATATCGGATGGCCAGTATCTCGTTACATTCGCGGTGATGTTGATAATCGCGCTGGTGATAGCGAGCCTGATGGCCAACATCCGCCAGCAGACGCGCGTCGCCGGTGCTCGCGAGCGCCGCACAGCCTTGTTGTACGCGATGAGCCGCGAACTGGCGGCCACCCGCGGCCTCTCCAGTCTTGCGCAAGTGGCCGTGAGCCATGTGGCGGAAGTGTTCCAGTGCAAGGCCGTGATCCTGCTCCCGGATGCCAACGGCAAACTTCAATATCCCCGCGATCCGCGCCTGCCGGTCTCGTATCGACGCGCGGACCTGGCCGTCGCGCAATGGGTTGTCGACCACGGGCAGCGTGCCGGCCTCGGCTCCGACACTCTGCCGGCCGCGCCCGGTCTGTATCTGCCACTGGGACAGAAGTTAGGTGTGTTGGCCGTGCTACCGGCCAATCAGCGCCGCGTCCTGCTTCCCGAGCAGCGCCATCTGCTCGAGACCTTCGCAGGCCAGATTGGCATTGCCCTCGAACGTGCGCGCCTGGCCGAAGCCGCGGAAGCAGCCACCCTGGATGCCGAGCGCGAAAGCTTGCGCAATACACTGCTCGCCTCCATCTCGCATGACCTGCGGACGCCACTCGCCGTCATGGCCGGCGCAGGCGGCACGCTTGCTGAACGCGGCGCGACGTTGGACGAAGCAACCCGCGTTTCACTCGCACGCTCCATCGAGGTCAAGGCGCGGGAGATGTCCGATCTGGTGTCCAACGTTCTCGACCTCATGCGGTTCGAGTCCGGGCAGGTCGTGTTGCGGACCGAGGTGGAAACGCTGGACGATCTTGTGGGAACAGCGTTACAGGGCCAGCTCGTCAACCACATAGTTGACGTGCGGTTGCCGGCGGATCTGCCCCCCGTGGTCGTGGATGCGAAGTTGATTGTGCAGGTATTCACCAACCTGTTTGACAACATCGCCAAATACACTCCCGCCGGCACACAGGTGTCCGTGTCGGCGGCGTTGGACACCAGATCTGTCCGTGTGTGGGTCGATGACAATGGCCCCGGCCTGCCGCCCGGCGATCCCGCGCGCCTGTTTGACAAATTCCAACGCGGCGACGGAGAGGGTGCGATAGTGGGAGTGGGGCTGGGCCTTGCCATCTGTCAGGCCATCATCGAAGCCCATGGCGCAAGAATCACCGCCACCCAACGTTCGCCCCGCGGCGCCCGGTTTGAATTCACCCTGCCCACAGCCGCCGCGACATGACGCAGTCCATGCACCAGGTGCTGGTCGTCGAGGACGAGCGCGACATCCGCAACATCCTGCGCGCCCTGCTCGAAGCCGACCACTACCGCTTCATTGAAGCGGAAACGGCTGTCCGCGGCGAAATCGAAGCGCGCAGTCACAAACCCGATCTCATTCTCGTGGACCTCGGGCTGCCGGATGGCAACGGTGTCGATCTGATCCGCCGCATCCGCGCCTGGTCGCCGGTCCCCATCATCGTGTTGTCCGCGCGCACCATGGAGGATCAGAAGATCGCTGCACTGGACGCAGGTGCCGACGACTACATCACCAAGCCCTTCAGCACGCCTGAGCTGCTCGCTCGCGTGCGGGCCGCTTTACGACGGAACGTCCGCAACCCCGACCAGACACCGCTCCTGCGCCTCGGTGAAGTGCAGATCGACCTGACCAGACGGGAAAGCCGTGGCCCCGAGGGCGAGCTGCACCTGACCCCGCTCGAGTACCGGGTGTTGGAATCGCTGGCACGTCACACTGGCCTCATTGTCAGGCAGGCGCAGTTGATCCGGGAGGTGTGGGGCCCGGAGCGGCAGGGTGACACGGGCAGTTTGCGCGTGTGCATGAAAAATCTGCGCGCGAAGGTGGAGCCGGATCCGCGCCGGCCGAAGTACCTGGTGACCGAGGCAGGCCTGGGCTACAGGCTCCGCGCCGAGTGACTATTTCAACGAAACAACCAACTTCGCGGAATGACTGCGCCAGTTGATGGGAATCACAAACGACCGCGCTCCGGGCACATTCGGCAGCTCAGGCTTCTCGCCCGCCAGCACACTCGGCACCGAAATCACGAAGTCGCGTCCGAAGTCCCGGCGCGCATTGCCGGAGATGGTATTCGCAACTTCACCCACCAGATCGCGCATGGTCTCGTGGCTGAAGTCGTTTTCCTGCATCTTCATCAGCAGGACGGTCAACATCGCCCGGGGTGCAGTGAAGTACACCACGCCTTCGCGTTTGCCCGAGATGTTGATGACGCCAGTGTAATCGTGGACTGCCGGTGACCCTTCCGTGAGGTAAGGCGAGCCGATAGAGGCCGGCTGTTGGGCCGCCACCTCGAAGTAGTTCGTCGTCCCCTCGACGAATGTTTTCAGCTCCTGTTCCTGCAACATCTTTCTTACTCTCTTATGAGGTCCGCAATGGCCTCGTTGAGTTGCCGGTCAGTGAACGGCTTGTTGAGAAAACCGTTCGC
>Ga0070665_100007939_pt1 | contig 10759 bp, 6 predicted proteins | sample KBSS13metaG_FD_65862 | JGI IMG/M metagenome (GOLD analysis project Ga0070665, IMG submission 65862) | Switchgrass rhizosphere microbial communities from Kellogg Biological Station, Michigan, USA - KBS S1-3 metaG | ecosystem: Host-associated > Plants > Roots > Rhizosphere > Soil ...
GTCTGATGAAGATCGAGAAGCTCACCACGCACATCGGTGCAGAGCTCAGCGGGATCAACCTCGCCGAGGCGGTGACCAATGACGATTTGTTCGGGACGATCCGCGAGGCGCTGCTCGCCCACCGGGTGGTATTCCTGCGCGACCAGCAGGTCAGCAAGGCCGAGCATGTCGCCTTCGCGCAGCGCTTCGGCCCGCTTGAGGACCATCCCGTGGCCGGCAGCGATCCCGATTATCCGGGCCTCGTTTGCATCTACAAGGATCTGGACTCGCCGCCGGACCATTATGAGAACGCCTGGCATTGCGACGCGACCTGGCGCGAGAGACCGCCGTTCGGCGCGGTTCTGCGCTGCGTGGAATGCCCGCCCGTCGGTGGCGACACCATCTGGGTCAACATGGTCCGCGCGTATGAGGACCTTTCCGAACAGATGAAGGCGACGATCGGCGACCTGTATGCGCGCCACTCGATCGAAGCGACGTTCGGAGCGCGCATGCCGATCGAGAAGCGCCATGCGCTGAAGGAGCAATATCCGGACGCCGAGCACCCGGTCGTTCGAACGCATCCCGAAACCGGCGAGAAAGTGCTGTTCGTCAACAGCTTCACGACGCACTTCACCAACTACCACCGGCCCGAAAACGTGCGTTACGGCCAAGACTATGTGCCCGCCGCTTCGAACCTGCTCAATTACTTGATCTCGCGCGCGGCAATCCCTGAATACCAGGTGCGCTGGCGCTGGCAGCCGAACAGCGTTGCCATCTGGGACAACCGCTCGACCCAGCATTACGCGGTGATGGATTACTGGCCGGCGGTCCGGAAGATGGAACGCGCGGGCATCATCGGGGACAAGCCGTTTTGAGGAACGCCGCACAGGAATCCGCGGCGCCGTTCGACGCGGCCGACCGCTCGGAAGTCGAACGCCTGCTCGAGAAGCTCGAGGAGATGCTTCGCACCTGCTCAGAGCTCGTCGAGTCGCTCGGCGGAACGAGGCCGACCTACACCGACGGCCCAGTGCCGGATCCGCTTTCAATTTCAACGTTCGACTGAAAGGAAACGCGCCATGCAATTCATGGACGATAGCCTGCTCCCCGAAAACCAGGACCCGCTGGTCATCCAGGTTGCGCCTTATGCGCCGAGCTTCCTGCCGCGCGACTCCAGCGACATTCCGCTGACGATGGCCGAGCAGGTGCAGAAGGCGGTCGATTGCTACAATGCCGGTGCGACCCTGCTCCATGTCCATGTCCGCGATCCGGAGACCGGGAAGGGCTCCAAGCAGCTCGAGATGTTCAACGAGATGCTCGACCGCCTGCGTACCGCGGTTCCGAAGATGATCCTCCAGGTCGGCGGCTCGATCAGCTTTGCGCCGAAGGACGAAGGCGAAGCGGCGAAATGGCTGAGCGACGACACCCGCCACATGCTGGCCGATCTCAATCCGAAGCCCGACCAGGTGACGATCGCGATCAATACCAACCAGATGAACGTGATGGAGCTCATCACCGATGAGGATGCCGCCGGCACCTCGATGGGCGAGCCCGACTACAAGCACGCTTATACCGAGATGTATTACGAATCCGGCCCCGGCTTCGTTAAGGAGCACCTCAAGCGGCTCGTCGCGGCAGGCATCCAGCCGCACTTCATGATCGGTTCGATCAAGGACCTCGAGACTGTCGAGCGCATCGTCCGCCAGGGTCAGTATATGGGGCCCTACGTCCTCAATTGGGTGTCGATCGGTGGCGGCCATGACGGTCCCAATCCGCGCAACCTGATGGAATTCGTCAATCGGGTTCCGCAGAATGCCGTGCTGACGGTCGAGGGGCTGATGCGTCACGTTTACCCTCTGTGCACGATGGGCATCGCGATGGGTCTTCACGTCCGCGTCGGGCAGGAGGACAATCTCTACGGCCGTCGCGGCGAGCGTGCGACCTCCGTCCAGCAGATCGAGAAGATGGTCCGCATCTCGGAAGAGTTGTGGCGTCCGATCGCGACCGCCGAGCAGGCGCATCAGATCTACCGGATGGGCACCTTTTACTCGAGCGTCGACGAGACGCTGGAGAAGAACGGCTGGCTTCCCAATCGCAAGCCCGCAGTGATCGCGAGGCGCGAAGCGGCGTGATCAAATCGCCGGCCCGCGGGCCGGACGTCACCGCTTACGCCTGGCTGGTGTTCGCGCTGACGTTCGGCTTGCTGATCTCCGACTATATGGCGCGCCAGGTGCTGAGCGCCGTCTTCCCATTGCTGAAGGCGGAATGGCATCTTAGCGACTCCCGGCTCGGACTGCTGTCCGGCGTGGTTGCGATCACGGTGGGCATCCTCACCTGCCCGGTGTCGCTCCTCGCCGACCGCATCGGCAGGGTGCGGAGCATTGCCGCGATGGCGGTCCTGTGGAGCCTTGCGACGCTACTGTGCAGCCTCGCCGCCAGCTATGAGCAGATGCTTGCCGCCCGCGTACTCGTTGGCGTCGGCGAGGCTGCTTACGGCAGCGTCGGCATTGCCGTCATAATCAGCGTCTTTCCAGAGCGACTTCGCTCGACGCTGACTGGCGCATTCATGGCCGGCGGGCTCGCGGGACAGGTGCTGGGAGTCGCAATCGGCGGAGCGGTCGCCGCGACGCACGGCTGGCGAATGGCATTCATGGCCATCGGCGTCGCGGGCTTGGCGCTCGCGCTGATCTACCCGCTCGTCGTGACCGAAGCTCGCCTGCGCGGCGCCGGCGAGGCCGAGCGAAGGAAGTTCAGCTTCTCAAACCTTGGCGCCTTGTTTTCCGGGCGTGCGCTTAATTGCGCCTATGTCGGCAGCGGCGCCCAGCTCTTCGTCGCCGGAGCATTGCCCGCCTGGCTGCCGACCTATTTCCTCCGCTATTATGGACTACCGCTGAAGCCGGCGACATCGCTCGCGGCTTTGTTCCTGGCGCTCGGCGGCGCGGGCATGATCGTCTGCGGCATGATCAGCGACAAATATGTGAGCGGCACCCGGCAACGCGCGCTGCTGTGTACCTTTTACTGCCTGGGATGCGCCGGAGTTCTGACCGTCGCATTCGCCATCGGTCCCGGCAGCGTCCAGCTGGTGCTGCTCGGCGTCGGAATGTTCCTGGCGGCTGCGTCGGCCGGACCGTCGGGAGCGATGGTTGCCGCACTGACGCCCGCCGCGCTTCATGGCACCGCCTTCGCCGTGCTGACGCTCGCCAACAATGCGTTCGGCCTCGCGCCGGGCCCGATCGTCACGGGTTGGCTTGCCGACCAGCTCGGACTGCTTGGCGCACTGAGGCTTCTGCCGTTCGCGAGCCTGGCCGCCGCGCTGATCTTCATCATCGGCACGCGTGCTCCGAAGATCGCCCTGGGAGCGGCAAAACCGGCATGACGATCGAGAATGTCAGCCGATGCACCCGGATCATTCCGGGCTTAGCCTTGTGCATACTCGTCGCCGCTGCTGCCTATCTCTTGCAACGGCTTGAGCTCGCGGCGTCGGGTCGCGCGTGGATCGAGGCATTGGTCATCGCGATCCTTGGGGGCGCAGCGATCCGGACAGCGTGGACCCCCAGTGAAAGATGGAGGCCCGGCATCGATTTCAGCGCCAAGCTGGTTCTGGAAATCGCCGTCGTCCTGCTCGGGGCGTCGGTCAGCGCTGCTACGATATTGGCGGCGGGCTTGCCCCTGCTCTTCTCGATCTTCGCCATGGTGGCCATCGCCATCCTCCTGAGCTTCGTCATTGGACGAGCGCTCGGCCTGTCCAAGCGTCTCGCGATCCTCGTCGCCTGCGGCAACTCGATTTGCGGCAATTCCGCAATTGCCGCCGTTGCGCCCGTCATTGGCGCGGACGGCGACGATGTCGCGTCCTCGATCGCCTTCACGGCAGTGCTCGGAGTGGTGGTGGTGCTCGCACTGCCTTTGATCGGCGCGATCCTCGGGATGACCCAGGTCGGCTATGGAGCGCTCGCTGGCCTGACGGTCTACGCCGTTCCCCAGGTCATCGCGGCGGCGGCGCCGATGGGTGCGAAGTCGGTACAAATCGGAACCCTGGTCAAGCTTATCCGCGTGCTCATGCTCGGTCCGGTTTGTGTTGTCCTGTCGCTCGTTACGGGGACTGGGCGCCAGCACCAGAAGCGTAGGTTGCCGGCGCTACCAGGGCTAGTACCGTGGTTCATCATCGGCTTCCTGGTCATGGTCGTGCTGCGGTCGGTGGACGTCATCCCAATTTGGTTGCTCGCTCCGATCACAACTGCAGCGACTGTCCTGACGGTGATATCGATGGCCGCACTCGGACTCGGCGTCGATATCCGCACCGTCTCTCGGGCAGGTTTCCGCGTCACGGTCACCGTGATCCTGTCGCTACTGATGCTCGGGTCGGCAAGCTTCGGGCTCATCCGACTTCTGCACCTCTGACCGCGCCGCGCGAAGTGGCGCGAAAACGATAATTCGTAGCACTGAACTGAAAAGTCGGCTTGCCAACATGTCTAATTGTCCCGACCTAATCCGGGGAGGGAACAAGTGATTCAACTCAGTCAGTTACTGGCGCGCGCCAGCGCCACGTCCATTGCCTTTGTCCTGTGCACCGCACCTGCGGTTGCCCAGGGGCAGCCGGCAGCCGCGCAGGCGACAGATGCACCTGCGGCCCAGCCCGTGGCCGACACTGCCGCGAACAATGGCGAAATCGTGATCACCGCGCAGAAGCGCGCCGAGAACGTCCAGAAAGTTCCGATTTCCGTTGCCGCCTTCAGCGGCCAGACGCTTGCCAAGAACAACGTCCTGAACGTCGAAGGACTGGCAAAAATTGTGCCGAATCTCTCGGTCGCCAAGGGCGCGCAGTCGTCTTACGTCCGCCTCGCCATTCGCGGCATCGGCGCAGCCAGCAACACTGCCGTCGAACCGAGCGTCGCGGTCTTCCTCGACGGCGCCTACGTCCCGCGCGTCGGAGCGGCGATCAGCTCGATGCTCGACATGGACAGCGTCGAAGTGCTCCGCGGTCCGCAGGGCACTTTGTTCGGCCGTAACGCCAGCGTCGGCGCAATCTCCTTTCACACCGCCCAGCCGAAGCTGAAGTCGCTCGGCGGGCTGGCCAGCGCCGAAGTTGGGACCGGCAACCGGTACAAGCTGACCGGCGTCCTGAACGCGCCGATCGGCGAGCACGCGGCGGTTCGGGTCGCCGGCTCACAGCAATGGTTCGGCGGATATTGGGAAAACAAGCTCGACCACCGGCAGGTCGGCGGGACTAATGAGACGGTGCTTCGCGGCAGCTTCCGCTACAATCAGGGACCGATCGACTGGGTCGTCCGGGCCGATTACTCCAAGACGTCCGGCGACGGCGCGACCAACATCGACTTCGATCGGTCGAGCGTCACTGATGCCCAGTGGAATGGTTTGGTCGCGAAGGTCGGTGCGCCCGACACGAACCTCAACGACCGCGTAATGAACCAGTTTCTGACCGCGGACCTGCACGACAAGCAGTGGGGCGTGAACAGCACACTCTCGTGGTCAGCCGGGGATGCGACGATCCGCCTCATCGACAATTACCGCGACTGGAAAAACAACCAGCTCGACGGCGACGTGATCTTCACTCCGACCCCGATCCTGTCACGCATCGGCGTGTTCGATTCCAAGGGCCAGAACCACGAGCTCCAGTTCATCTCACCGACGAACCAGTGGCTGAACGGCCGTCTCGATATGGTGAGCGGGCTCTATTACTTCCACGAGAAATACCACCAGGGCGAGCGGCTGAACGAGGGTTCGCAATTCTGCAATGTGGTCCTTGCCGCGTCGCCGGCAAAGCCACTCTGCAACGCAAACCTGACGACCGTGGGCGGCAACTTCGGCGGCATCAATGCGGCGGTGCAGGACGTCTATCAGACGACGGACAGCTACGCTGCTTACGCCCAGGCCAACCTGCACTTCACCGATCAGATCTTCGCTACCGCTGGCGGCCGCTACTCGAAGGACAAGAAGTCCGGCTCGTACAAGCAGGTCACCAACGCGTTCCTGCAGACGCAGCGTGCCAATGAATCGGCGATTTTGCCGGATGTGGACGACAGCCGATTCACCTACCGCGTCGGTCTCAACTACGAGCCGGCCAAGAACCAGCTCTACTTCCTGACCTATTCAACCGGATACAAGTCTGCTGGGTACAATAGCGGTGCGGGCTCGCCGGTGCCGCCGACGCGCGTGTTCGGCCGGGAGACCACCGAAGATTGGGAGCTTGGCGGGAAGACGACCTGGCTCGATCGCAAGCTGACCCTGAACCTCACCTTCTACCGGATGGACATCAAGGGCTTCCAGGACCGCGCCTTCGACGGAACCAGCTTCACCGTGCGCAATGCCGGCAACTTGCGTCACCAAGGTTTCGAGTTCGACGGCATTGCACGGGTGATGCCGAACCTCTCGCTCTTCGCGAACGTCGCTTATCTCGATTCCGAGTTCACCGATTACCCCAAGGCCCCGGGCCTGCCTGGCACGCCAACCATCGCTCAAAACCTCAAGGGCAAGCCAGCGACCTTCGCTCCCAAGTGGAGTGGACGCATCGGAGCCGACTGGACCGGCGACCTGAAGGACGGCTGGACTTGGGACCTTAACTCCAACCTGTCGTTCGTCTCCAAGTTCTACGGGGGGCTGCAGAACGACGCGAACCCGCAGACGATCGTCGCCGGCTATACGCTGCTCGGAGCGCGTGCCAGCGTCACCGGGCCGCGTGGCCTGACGTTCGCCGTGTTCGGGGAAAACCTGCTCAACAAGCAGTACGAGCTCGGCAACCTGTACCAGTTTCTGGGCGGACCGCTCGGCCTTCTCAATGGTCCCTTCCCCGGCAGCGCGGCAGTCCGCCGCCTGCACGCGGATCCGCGCACGATCGGAGCATCAGTCACAGTCCGTTACTGATTTCCTCGAAAGGGGAAAATGGAAGCCCCGGCGCCACCCCAAGGGCCGCCGGGGCTTCCTGCGCCTTGTGAAGGCGCGGTGATGACCTAAGGGGAGACGTGGCAAAGCCCCCAATCCTCTCCCTCGGAAGCGACTTCTACGATCCGGTCGAGCCGGCGCATTTTCCAAAATGCACGCCCCGGTTCGTCAATTCGCGTTGGGCCGAACGCGTCGGATTGGAGCTTAGTGACGAAGATTGGGCGCGGCATTTCTGCCGATTTGAGCCTCTTCCCGATAATCTGACCGAACCACTAGCGCTGCGGTACCACGGCCATCAGTTCCGCGTGTACAATCCGGAGATCGGCGACGGCCGCGGTTTCACTTTCGCGCAGCTACGAGACGACCGAGTGCGGCTGCTCGACCTCGGCACCAAGGGATCGGGCCAGACGCCCTACAGCCGTCACGCAGACGGTCGGCTAACGCTGAAGGGAGGCGTCCGCGAAGTGCTCGCGACGGAGATGCTTGAGTCGTTAGGCGTCAACACCTCGAAGACTTTCGCCGTGTTTGAGACGGGTGAAGCGCTCGAACGCGGCGACGAGCCGTCGCCGACCCGCTCGGCGGTGCTGACCCGCCTCAGTCACGGCCATATCCGCATCGGCACCTTCCAGCGGCTCGCCTTCTTCGGTCAGGTCGACAACCTGAAGAAGCTGACGCGCTATTGCCTTACGGAGCTCTACGGAGAGGCTGGCGAAGATCCGCTACGGCTGTTCGATTTGGTCAGCCAAGCCACTGCGACACTCGCTGCTTCATATTTGGCCGCCGGCTTCGTCCATGGCGTCCTCAATAGCGACAATATCAACATCACCGGTGAGAGCTTCGATTACGGGCCATGGCGATTCACGCCTGAGTGGGAGCCGGAGTTTACCGCGGCCTATTTCGACCATTACGGGCTATACTCATTCGGCCGGCAGCCGGAGGCGATCCACTGGGACCTCGCACAACTTGCCGGCTGCCTGTCACTGATCGCCGATGCACCGGCCCTGTCTGACCTGCTCGCCGGGTGGAGCGGACGGTTCGAGCAGGCGCTCGTCGAGGCGATGTGCCGGCGGCTCGGAATTTCGCCGGACAAAGCCATCGCGAGTGCGTTGATCAGAGCGCTAGCGACGAGAGCGCAGCCGATCGACCGTATCTTCTTTGACTGGCGCGGCGGTCGGGACCCCGGCCCCGATCCCTATCCCGCGGAAGAATTCCGCTCGCTCGCGCGGCAGCTGGAAGGTCGGCAAACGCTCCGCACCCACGCTTATTGGTCCGACGCGGCGCCTTGCTGCATGCATATCGACGAGGTCGAGGCGATCTGGTCGGCGATTGCCGAACAGGATGACTGGCAGCCGTTCGAGGACAAGGTTAGAGCGGTTCGGCGGATGGGCGAAGCAATGGAACAGGATGCACCGGGACGCTGAGAAAAGCCCGCCACCGGTGAAGGCCGGCCATGGCTCAATGCTAGTCTCGGAAGATCCGACGACGGGTGCTGAGGTCTGGTCGGGCGAGATCGGCGATGCCGCAGCCGAAGTCGCCGCTGCGCGCGCGGCCTTTCCGGCCTGGGCTGCGCACTCAAACTCCTATCGGATTGAGGCGCTGCGCCGGTTCGCTAATGTCGTGCGCAGTCAGGAAGCCGAGTTCGCTGAGCTGATCGCCCGCGAGACGGGCAAGCCTCTGTGGGAAACGCGGACCGAAGTCACGGCGGTTGTCAACAAGGTCGACATCTCGGTCGAGGCCTATGCGGAGCGCACGCCGCAGCGGAAAATGGAGGCAGCGCTGGGCAACCGCATCGCGGTTCGTCACAAGCCACATGGCGTTCTCGGCGTGCTCGGGCCTTATAATTTCCCGGCGCATTTGCCGAACGGCCACATCGTCCCGGCGCTGATCGCGGGCAATGCAGTCGTCTTCAAACCATCCGAGAAGACGCCGGCGACTGGCGAATTCCTCGTCAAATGCTTCCATGAAGCGAAGATCCCGCAGGGCGTCGTCCGGCTGCTGGTCGGGGGGCCGGACCAGGGTCGCGCTCTGGCTGGTGAGCCTGGCATTGACGGCCTCCTGTTCACCGGCTCGGCCCGGGCCGGAATGGCCCTCCACAGGCAATTCGCAGAGACGCCCCAGAAAATCCTCGCGCTCGAGCTTGGCGGCAATAATCCGCTCGTGGTCTGGCGCGCGAAGGACCTTCAGTCGGCGGCAGCGATCGTCGTCCAGTCAGCCTACCTCTCGGCTGGCCAGCGATGCACCGCCGCGCGCCGCCTCATCGTCGAAGACGGCGAGGAGGAGGCGCTGCTCGATGCGGTGAAGACCCTGATCGGCCGGATCATCGTCGACCAGCCGTTCGCGGACCCTGCGCCGTTCATGGGCCCGCTGATCGACAATGCCGCCGCCGACCATGTCCAGGAGCAATGGCTGAACCTGATGATGAAGGGCGGCAAGCCGATCTGCCGGCTCGATCGACCCGCCAAGGACCTGCCGTTTCTCACGCCCGCATTGATTGATGTGACCGATATCCGTGACCGCCCCGACGAAGAGATTTTCGGCCCCGTTTTACAGGTGATCAGGGTCAAGGACTTTGACGCGGCGATTGCCGAATCCAACAACACCCGCTTCGGGCTCGCAGCGAGCCTGGTTGGCGGAAGCCCGGAGATGTACGACAAGTTTTGGGCGGGCGTTCGAGCGGGCGTCATTAATTGGAACAAGCCGACCAACGGCGCCCCGTCGAACGCTCCATTTGGTGGGATCGGGCTGAGCGGCAATCATCGACCAAGCGCCTTCTACGCGGCCGACTATGCCGCATATCCGGTGACCAGCAGCGAGGCCGACCGCGTCCGCGCTTCGCTTAACGAGGGCCTGCGCGACCCGAACATGCTCGAAGACTGAGCAGGGTGGATCGCTTTCGCTGCTGAAGGCGTTCAAGCGCCCTGATGAGTAACAAATGGATCGGCGCGGCCTTGAGCCTCGCCCTGTGCAGCACCGCCCTCGCCTCCTGCTCGAGCCGGGACAATTCCTCCAATCAAGCAACTGGCGGCCAGTCCGGCGGCCTGACGGTCGACTGGAACGGCAAGACCGAGCGCCAGCTTCGCGAGGCGATCGCCGAGGCGCCGGCCAATGGCCTCAAGCCGGAGTTGTTCCTGAAGGGCGGCGAGGAAGGGGCGCTGACCGAGGCGGCGCTCAAATATGCGTCGGCGCTCGCCAACGGCTATTCCGACCCCAGCCAGCTCCACGAAGTCTACACGATCCCGCATCCAAAGGTGGATGTGCGACAGGGCCTGGCAGACGCGATCCAGAAGGGCGACGTGAAGGCCTGGCTCGAATCGCTGGCTCCGCAAACCGACGAATATCGCGCGCTAAGCCAGGCCCATCTTCATTACCTGCAATTGGCCGCGAAGGCGCAGGCGCAGCCGATTTCCGAGGGCAAGCCGATCAAGCCCGGCAGCCACGATGCGCGCATTGCCCAAGTGCGATCAGCCCTGATTGCCAACGAATTGATCGCGCCACCGCAACAACCGGCTCAAAAGCCCGGTGCGGCCCACGCGGCCACCGCCTCCAGCGGCGCTCATTACTCGGCTGACCTCGTCGCCGCGGTGAAGAAGGTCCAGGCCGAATGGGGCCTTAAGCCCGACGGCGTGATTGGCGGGGCGACGCTCGATGCGCTCAATGCCGGCCCAGGTTATCGCGCGCGGCAGTTGGCAATCGCGATGGAGCGGCTGCGCTGGCTTCCCCGAAATGCGCCCGCGACGCGGATCGACGTCAACACTGCCGGCTCATTCCTCGATTATTGGCGCGACGGCGCGCGCGCCGACCATCGCGCGGTGGTCGAAGGTGAGCCCGACAAGCCGACGCCGCAGCTTCAGGCGCCGATCGTCCGCCTCGTCGCAAAGCCCCAATG
>Ga0070665_100007952_pt1 | contig 10751 bp, 8 predicted proteins | sample KBSS13metaG_FD_65862 | JGI IMG/M metagenome (GOLD analysis project Ga0070665, IMG submission 65862) | Switchgrass rhizosphere microbial communities from Kellogg Biological Station, Michigan, USA - KBS S1-3 metaG | ecosystem: Host-associated > Plants > Roots > Rhizosphere > Soil ...
AGCCGATGTCGGCGGTGCACCAGAAGACGTCGTCGTCCTTCAGGTCGAAGGTCCACTTCGTGGTCAGCGCGGCGTGCAGCAGGTAGCCGCCGGTGGCGTGCTGCACGCCCTTGGGCTTGCCCGTGGAGCCCGAGGTGTAGAGCAGGAAGAGCGGATGCTCGGCGCCGACCCATTCGGGCTCGCAGCTCGTCGGCTGGCTCTTGGTTTCTTCGTGCAGCCAGAGGTCGCGCGCGGCCTCCCATGCGATCTTGCCGCCGGTGCGCTGGTAGACGATGACGTTCTTCACCGACTCGCAGCCGTCGAGCGCGAGGGCTTCGTCGACGATCGCCTTCAGCGGCAGCTGCTTGCCGCCGCGCAGCTGCTCGTCGGCGGTGATCACCATCACCGCGCCGGTGTCGGCGATGCGGTCGCGCAGGCTCTGCGCGGAGAAGCCGCCGAAGATCACCGTGTGGGTCGCGCCGATGCGTGCGCAGGCCTGCATCGCGACGACGCCCTCGATCGACATCCCGAGGTAGATCGCGACGCGGTCGCCCTTCTTCACGCCGCGCGCCTTCAGCGCGTTCGCGAGCTGGCAGGTGCGCGCGAGCAGCTCGCGGTACGTGATCTTCGTGACCTTCGCGTCGTCGGCCTCGAAGATCAGCGCGGTCTTGTCACCGCGGCCGGCTTCGATCTGGCGGTCCAGGCAGTTGTACGAGGCGTTGAGCGTGCCGTCCTCGAACCACTTGAAGAATGGCGCGTCGCTGGCGTTCAGCACTTTCGTGAACGGCGTCTTCCAGCTGATCAGCTCGCGTGCTCGCGCTGCCCAGAAGCCTTCGTGATCGGCCTCGGCCTCGGCGACGAGCCGGTTGTAGGCCTCCATGCCCGAAATGGTCGCGCCCTTCATCGATGCGGCGGACGGCGGGTACACATGGGTATCGCTCATGAACAAGTCTCCTGTTTGCTGGATCGATCTTCGCCCGAACCATAGGGCCATGCTCTTACGAAGGGCTTACTCGACGGACCACTACAATTTTGATCCATCGCGCCGATCATCGGCCAGCCCCCTCGGAATCTCATGCTCCCGGACCCGTCATCGCCCGGCAATACCCAGTCGCGCCCCGTGAAGCTGCGCCCGCTGCCCGGCTTCATCTTCATGAGCCGCTGGCTGCAGCTCCCGCTGTATCTCGGCCTGATCCTCGCACAGTGCGTGTACGTGTTCCATTTCTGGGTCGAGCTCGTGCACCTGGTCCAGGCCGCGTTCGGCGACCAGACGGCGCTGGCCGCACTCATCGAAGGGATGGGCTACCAGTTCCCGAACGGCCAGACGCCCAAGCTGACCGAGACGGTCATCATGCTCGCCGTGTTGGCGCTGATCGACGTCGTGATGATCTCGAACCTCTTGATCATGGTGATCGTCGGCGGCTACGAGACCTTCGTCAGCCGCATGAACCTGGAAGGCCATCCGGACGAGCCCGAGTGGCTGAGCCATGTGAACGCCTCGGTGCTGAAGGTCAAGCTCGGCACCGCGATCATCGGCATCAGCTCGATCCACCTGCTGAAGACCTTCATCAACGCCGCGAACTACGAGACCAAGGTGCTGATGTGGCAGACGATCATCCACATCGCGTTCCTGCTCTCGGCGATCGCGATCGCCTACACCGACAAGCTGCTGAACGCCGCGGCCGGGACTCCTCAGCGTCACTGACACCCGACCGAATCCGATGGAGACGCTGAACCTGCTCCTGCGAGGCGCCGCGGTCGGCGTGCTGCTGCTCGCGGCTGCGGTGCTGTGGCGGGATCAGCGACGGCAGATCGCCGGCCGGCTCGGCGCCGCATTCGCGATCGGCGTGGCCGCAGCGACACTCGCGGCGATGCCCGGGTTTCGCCCGACGCCCGACGCCGCCCATGCCCTCGTGGCCGCGCTCGCCGCGGGCAACATGTTCGTGTTCTGGCTGTTCACCCGTGCGCTGCTCGCCGACGACTTTCATCTGCGTCCGTGGCAGCTTGGCGTCTGGGCAGCCCTCTGCGCTCTCGGCGCCTGGCAATGCTTCGGCCTGGCGCCGCTCGCCGAACTCGGGTGGCTGCTGGGCGCACTGCCGGTCTTCTGGTCGCTGCTCGTGATCGTGGAATCGCTCGGCACCTGGCGCACGGACCTGGTCGAAGGCCGGCGGCGCCTGCGCACGCTGATCGTCGCCGCGACGGCGATCTACACGGTCGGGCAGTGGCTCGTCGCGCTGGCCACCGGCGCGACCTTGAAAGCCGTGGTCGAAAGTCCCCTCAACGCCGCCGGGACCGCCGCGCTCGCGCTCGTGCTCACGTGGCGGCTGCTGCGCGTCGACGCCTCCGAGCTGTTCGCCCCCGAGCCCGCCCCGACGGCGGCCGCACCGCCTCCCGGCGAACTGCTGGTGAAGCCCGATCCGCGCCAACTCGCCACGCTCGAGCGGCTGATGGCGGTCGAGCACGTCTACCGCGAACCGAGCTTGACAATCGCCGCGCTCGCCCAGCGCATGGGCCTGCCCGAGCACCGGCTGCGCAAGCTGATCAATCAGGCCTTGGGGCACCGCAACTTCAACACTTTCCTGAACGCCTATCGCATCGAGGACGCGAAGCGGGCGCTGCGCGATATCCGGCAGGCCGACGTGCCCGTGCTGACGATCGCGATGGACGCCGGCTTCCAGTCGCTCGGCCCGTTCAACCGCGCCTTCAAGGCCGCGACCGGACAGACGCCGAGCGAATTCCGCCGCGGCGCCCCCGCGGTGCCGGTGGTCGAAACCGAAACCGCCTAGCCGAATTCGAACTTCGGCGAGACCGCGCGGCAGCCGGCGGGAAGAGTGGCGACATCGCCCCACTCCCGGAGAGCCCGATGTCGATTCCGCACCGCCTCGTTGCCACCGCCGCAGCCCTGGCCGTCAGCCTGACGCTGCTCGGTGCCTGCAGCCACACCCCGCCCGGCCGCGCCGCGCTGGTCGCGACCGGCTACGTCAGCCACCAGCTCTGCTCGGCGGTCTTCGTCTCGGGCCAGGACGCGGAGCGCAACTACCTCGCGGCCATCGCGCCGATGGGCGGCCCGTTCGGTTTCCTGCTCGCGCACCAGGTCGATCGTGACCACGGCGAGGTCCGCGCCACACTCGCCGGCCTGGCCGAAAGCCGCGCCGTGTACCGGCCCCCGCTCGGCTGCGTGAACGCCACAGGGACGACGTTGGCCGGATCGCCCGCATCGCCGCCCGCGCCGATGGCCGAGGAGACTCCGAGCCCGCCGAGCGATCCGGCGCTGGCGCCCGTGCTCGAGCGCGCATTCGCCGAGAACCGCGTCGGCCCGCGCCGCAATACCCAGGCGGTCGTCGTGATGCACCGCGGCCGCATCGTCGCCGAGCGCTACGCGCCGGGCATCGGCGTCGACACTCCGCTGCCCGGCTGGTCGGCGACCAAATCGGTGACCAACGCGCTGCTCGGCGTGCTCGTGCGTCAGGGCAAGCTCGACATGAAAGCGCCGGCGCCGATCCCGGCCTGGGCCGATCCGCGGGATCCGCGCCGCGCGATCACGCCCGACCAGCTGCTGCGCATGACCAGTGGCCTGGACGCCGGCCAGTCGCTGGTCCATGTGAGCCCGTTCGATCCGGCGGCGCGCCTGCTGTTCCTCGAGCACGACATGGCGGCGTTCGCGGCGAGCCGGCCCCTCGCCTATCCGCCGGGCACGCACTGGAACTATGCCGACCCCAACACGCTGCTGCTGTCACGCATCGTGCGCGACCTCGCAGGCGGTGACGCGCTGAGCACGCGCGGATTCATCCACCGCGAACTGCTCGACAAGATCGGCATGCGCCACGCGACGTTCGAGTTCGACGCGGCCGGCACGCCGATCGGTGGCAGCCATCTGTGGGCTTCCGCGCGCGATTGGGGCCGCCTCGGGCAGTTGTTCCTCGACGATGGCATCGTGAACGGAGAGCGCTTGCTGCCGCCGGGCTGGGTCGAGTACTCGTCGCGCCCGACGCCGGGCGCCGAGCATGTCGGCTACGGCGCGGGCTTCTGGACCAACCGGGGCAGCGGCGACGGTGCAAGCTACCGCATCGGCCAGGGCATGCCGGCCGATGCCTACATGGCACGCGGCAGCCATGGTCAGTACGTCGTGATCGTGCCGTCGCAACAACTCGTCGTCGTGCGCCTCGGCCCGGCCTGGACAGCACGCGACGACATGGATGCCGTGGCGCGGCTGACGCGCGAATCGATCGCGGCGCTGACGACCGGCCAGGCGGACATCGCCACGGCGAACCGCGGCAGCGAATCGCGCTAGCGCTGAGCGCTGCGCACCCGATCGGCCTGCGCGCGGCTCAGCGCCCGCGGCAGGTCCTTGCGCAGCTTCTGGATCGTGAGCGGCTTCATCCAGTACTCGCGCGCGCCCAGGCTCATCGCCTTGACCACGTCCATCGAAAACGAATCGGCCGTCACCAGCACCAGCGACAAGCGCCGCGACGACAGTTCCTCGCACAGCAGGCGCACGACCTCGACCCCGCCGATGTCGGGCAGGTGCATGTCGAGCAGGATCAGGTCGGGACTCTGAGCGAGGGCGATGCGCACGCCGTCGCGGCCGTTGGTGGCCTTGAGCACGGTCACGCCATCGAAGGCACCGAGCAAGGCTTCGTTCAACGCCATGTTCAACGGGTGATCTTCGATGCACAGCACCGTGCCCTGGACCGGGCTCGGCCCAAGGTCGGAGGGTGGCTCGTTCCCGTTCACGGTCGATCGTCTCGCAAGTCGCGCACCGATTGTGAGCCCTGAACCGGGCAATGTCACTGAGCAGCGGTGTGCCTTGCGCTCAGCAACAGCAGCATGCTGCCGAGCACACCCGCGATCAACGAGCCGCCGAGCACGCCGAGCTTGACCTCGGTCTCGTAGATCGGATCCCGGCCCGCGAACGCCAGGCCGCCGATGAACAAGCTCATCGTGAAGCCGATGCCGCACAACACGCACACGCCGAAGAACTGCCGCGTACTCGCTTGCGCCGGCAGGCTCGCACCGGTAAGCCGCATCAGCAGCCATGACGCGCCGAACACGCCGATCGCCTTGCCCAGCACCAGCCCCAGCGCAATGCCTGCCGGCACGCCCTGTGTCAGCGTGGCCAGCGACACGCCCTGAAGATTCACCCCCGCGTTCGCGAACGCGAACATCGGCAGCACCACGAACGCCACCCAGGGATGCAGCGCGTGTTCGGCCGTCTCGAGAGGCGAGCCGCCTTTGCCGTCCTTCAGCGGGATCGCCATCGCGGTCACCACGCCCGCCAGCGTCGCATGCACGCCCGACTTCAGCACGCAAATCCAGATCACGAGCCCGACGATGACGTACGGCCCGATGTTCGTCACCTTCGCGCGGTTCAGCAGCGCGAGCACGACGATGCCGCCGCCGGCGGCGAGCAGCATCATGGGCGAAAGCTGCGCGGTGTAGAAGAGCGCGATCACGACGATCGCACCCAGGTCGTCGATGATCGCGACCGCGGTCAGGAACACCTTCAGCGACGCCGGCACGCGCGAGCCGAGCAGCATCAGGATGCCGAGCGCGAAGGCGATGTCGGTCGCGGTCGGAATCGCCCAGCCGCGCAGCGCGATCGAGTCGGCATGGTTCAGCGCGACGTAGATCAGTGCCGGCACGATCATCCCGCCCAGCGCCGCCACGATCGGCAGCGACGCCTGTCGCACCGACGCGAGCTCGCCGGCGAGCACCTCGCGCTTGATCTCCAGCCCGACGATGAAGAAGAACACCGCCATCCACAGGTCGTTGACCCACAGCAGCAGCGGCTTGGAGAGCACGAGCCAGTCGTTGGCGATGTGCACTTCGCCGCGCAGATCGACGAACTGGCGGTACAGCGGCCCGAGCGCCGAGTTGCTGACGATGAGCGCCACGACCGCGGCCAACGCCAGCACGACGCCGCCGGCGGATTCGGAGGCGATGAAGCGGCGGACGCTGGTGACGATCACGTAGGATTCCTTGCCTGTCAGTAAACTTCGCGGGTCTGCGCAAAGCACGCATTGTTCCTCAGCTTCCGCCCCTACCGGGAACCGCCCATGACCACCACCATCCGCTACGCCGACCTCGTCGAGAGCGTCGCCGGCGCCCTGCAGTACATCAGCTACTACCACCCCGCCGACTACATCACGCACCTCGCGCGTGCCTACGAGGCCGAGCAGAGCCCGGCCGCGAAGGACGCCATCGCGCAGATCCTGACCAACTCGAAGATGTGCGCCGAAGGCCGTCGGCCGATCTGCCAGGACACGGGCATCGTCAACGTGTTCCTGAAGATCGGCATGGACGTGCGCTTCGAGGGTTTCAGCGACAAGAGCATCGAGGACGCCGTCAACGACGGCGTGCGCCAGGGCTACCTGAACCCGGACAACGTGCTGCGCGCATCGATCGTCGCGGACCCGCACTTCGAGCGCAAGAACACCAAGGACAACACGCCCGCGGTCATCCACATGACGCTGGTGCCCGGGAACACCGTCGACGTGCAGGTCGCGGCCAAGGGCGGTGGCAGCGAGAACAAGAGCAAGTTCGTGATGATGAACCCGAGCGACTCGCTCGTGGACTGGGTGCTCAAGACGGTGCCGACGATGGGCGCGGGCTGGTGCCCGCCCGGCATGCTCGGCATCGGCATCGGCGGCACGGCCGAGCGCGCGATGCTGCTGGCCAAGCAGAGCCTGATGGACGACATCGACATGTACGAGCTCAAGCGCCGCGGCCCGCAGAACAAGGTCGAGGAGCTGCGCATCGAGCTGTGCGACAAGATCAACGCGCTGGGCATCGGCGCGCAGGGCCTGGGCGGCCTCACGACCGTGCTCGACGTGAAGATCTCGACCTACCCGACGCATGCGGCGAGCAAGCCGGTCGCGATGATCCCGAACTGCGCCGCGACGCGCCACGCGCACTTCGTCCTCGATGGCTCCGGTGCCGCGTACCTCGAGCCGCCGAGCCTCGATCTCTGGCCCGACGTGAAGTGGGCGCCGGACTACAACAAGTCGAAGAAGGTGGACCTCAACACCCTGACGAAGGAAGAAGTCGCAGCGTGGAAGCCGGGCGACACCCTGCTGCTCTCCGGCAAGATGCTGACCGGCCGCGACGCCGCGCACAAGCGCATCCAGGACATGCTCGCCAAGGGCGAGCCATTGCCGGTCGACTTCACGAACCGCGTCATCTACTACGTCGGCCCGGTCGACCCGGTGCGCGATGAGGTCGTGGGCCCGGCCGGCCCCACGACCGCCACGCGCATGGACAAGTTCACCGAGATGATGCTGTCCAAGACTGGGCTGATCGCGATGATCGGCAAGGCCGAGCGCGGGCCGGTCGCCATCGAGGCGATCAAGAAGCACAAGTCGGCCTACCTGATGGCGGTCGGCGGCGCGGCCTACCTCGTCTCGAAGGCGATCAAGGGCGCCAAGGTGCTGGGCTTCGGCGATCTCGGCATGGAAGCGATCTACGAGTTCGACGTGACCGACATGCCGGTCACCGTGGCGGTCGATTCCAACGGCGTCTCGGTGCACGAGACCGGGCCGAGGGATTGGGAAGCGCGCATCAAGGCCGGCATCGCGAAGATTCCGGTGGTCGCGGCCTGAGGGCCACGTGCACGCCTCACGCGTGGCCGCGCTGGCCGGCGCGCTGATCGCGGCGTCAGCGCCTTCGTGGGCGGATGACGGCCTGCAGAACTGGTTCAACGACCCGTTCTTCCAGATCACCGCCGCCGTGCCGGACTGTCCGCTGCCGGCCGGGCCATTCACTGACGAACGCGATCGCCAGGTTCAGTCGCATCGCCGCGCGGAAAAGGGCACGACCTGCTGGCTGGCCAAGGAATGCGATCGTCCGAACGCCTACGTCTACGATCAGGACATCGCCTCGGCATTTCAGGAGGCCGTGCGGGCACGCCATCCGTTCCCTGAGACCTCGCTCTGGATAACCGTGCAGGGTCGCGTGGTCTACATCGAGGGCTGCGCCGCAAGCGAGGCGATCGTCCCCGAGGTCGAGGCATTCGCACGCAGCGTGCCGCACGTGCAGCAGGCCATCGCGATCATTCGCGGTCGCGAGTCGGTGCGCACGCCCTATCGCGTGCGCGGCGCCCAGTAGACGACCGCTGCGGCTACTGCTTGCCGATCTCCGTCAGTATCCGCGTCATCAGGTACAGGCGCGGCACGATCGAATCGAGCTCGATGTACTCGTCGCGCGCGTGATAGCCGAAGCCGGCCAGGCCGAAGCTCTCGACCACTGCCGCCTTGCCCGAGCGCCCCGCGAAGGCCGCGTCGGTCGCGCCGCCGGTCATCGGCACCAACGCGAGTTCGCGATCGATTTCCTTGTAGATCGCCTGGCCGCGCTCGGCCAGCGCCTTGCCCGCGGCGTTGGCGATGAAGGCCGGGCGGCCGACCGTGAGCTTCGCGGTCGTCGTCGTGTCGGGGATCAACTTGCTGCTTGCGATCCTGGCCTGCAGCAGCTCGTTGAGCTTGTCCTCCACCCCGGGCTGCGTCATGCGCACGTCCGCCCGCGCGACCGCGAGCTCGGGGATCTGGTTCGTCGCCTTGTTCGAGATCACGTTGGTCCAGTTCATGATCGTGCCGGGCACTTCCTTGGCCAGGTCGCGCGTCTGCAGCATCTGGTGCGAGATCTCGTAGATCGCGTTGCGGCCCAGCTCGGGGGCCGCCCCGGCATGCGAGGCACGGCCCTTGACCTCCATCACGACCGATGCCGTCCCGGCCGCACCGAGCAGCAGCGCCTCCGTCTTCACCACGTCCTTCGCGGCGGTGGGCTCGCACGACAGCACCACGTCGTGTTGCGCGGCCAGTGTTGCGATGGTCTCGCCCGAACCGGTCGAGCCGACCTCTTCGTCCGGGTCGAACAGCACGGTCAGCGTGCCGTAGTCCTTCCAGCCCGCGTCGTTGAGGATCTTGATCGAGTGCAGGATCACCGCGATGCCGCCCTTGTCGTCGGCGATGCCGGGGCCGTAGAGGCGGTTGCCGTCCTGCTTGATCGGCTGCGATTGCAGGATGCCGCGCTCGTAGACGGTGTCCATGTGGGCCTGCAGCATGATGTTGCGCTTGCCCGTGCCCTTCAACGTGCCGATCACGATGTCGGCGCCTGCGCCGGCAGTGGCCTTGCGCCGCTCGGTCTTGAAGCCGAGCGCCTTCAGCCGATCGTCGAGCACGCTCGCGATCTTCGCGAGGCCTTCGACGTCGGCGCTGCCGGTCTCGATCATCACCAGCGTCTTCAGCGTGTCGACGACGGCGGGCTGCGCGGCCTTGGCCGCGTCGAGCAGTTTCGTGTCGGGGGCGGCGTGGGCCGTGCCGACTGCCAATGCGGCGGCCAGCGCCAGTGCGGTGCGTGCGTTCATCAGGATCTCCCGGTTGCGTTCTTGGCCGTGGCGCGTGCCTTCCTCGCGATCGGCGCTTTCGCTTTCTTCGCGATCGGCGCTTTCGCCGTCTTTGCGGCCGGCGCCTTCGCCTTCTTCGCCGGCGCGGGCTCGGCGACGGCAGCCACCGGCTCGTTCGCCGCCGCGACCGACTCCAGTGCCTCGATCTCGTGCAGCCCGACCTTCAGCAGCTCGATCAGCTCATGCGCCTCGGCTTGCGACAGCACGCGCCGGCACGCGGTGATGCCGAACTCCATCGTGCCCGCATAGCTTTGCACCGTGATGTTCAGCGCCGCGCTGTGATACGGGATCGACACCGGGTAGTAGTGCAGCATGCTCGCGCCGGCCATGTACAGCGGCGTCGGCAGGCCCGGCACGTTGGAGATCGTCACGTTGCCCATCGCCGGCAGGCGATTGGCCAGGCCGGAGCGCCCGAACAGCGAGGCCAGCCCGGTCATGAACCACGGCGAGCCGGTGATCGGCACATCGGTCCCGAGCACCGGCTTCAAGGTCGCGACGACGCTCTTCGCCGCTTCCGACGAGGCGTGGATCGCCTTGAAGCGCGCGGCCGGATCGGCCAGGTCGGTCGCCAGATCGACGCGGATCATCGAGACCTGGTTGTTCATCGAGCTGTCGTCGGCACTGCGCAGGCTCACCGGCACGGACGCGATCAACGCCTTCTTCGGCAGCGCGTCGCGCTCGATCAGGAACTGGCGCAGCGCGCTTGCGCACATCGCCATCACGACAGTGTTGACGGTGCCGCCAACGCGCTTGCCGAGCGCCTTCATCTCCGCCAGTGGCAGCGACAGCGTCGCGTACGAGCGCTGGTTCGTGATCGACGCGTTGAAGATCGTCTTCGGCGCGATGCCGATGTTCAGGCTGCGATCACCCGGTTCGCGCCGGCGCGAGGCCACGATCTTCGCGCCTGCGGCCAGGCCCTTCACCGCCTTCGGAATCGCCTTCACCGCCTTCACGTACTGCGACGCCGTGTTGGAGACCGCCGCCTGCAGCAGCTCGGCCACGCCGAGCTGGTAGTTGCCGCTGGTCGGGCGCGGCCGCGGCGGTTTGACCTCGCGCATCGCCGGCGACAGGTCGTAGAACACCTTCGCGAGCTCGACGCCGGCCTTGCCGTCGATGCCGCTGTGATGCGCCTTCGTGTAGTACGCGACCTGGCCGTTGCCCAGCCCTTCGATCACGTAGACCTCCCACAGCGGCCGGCTGCGATCGAGCAATGTCGAATGCAGCCGCGCGATCAACTGCTCGAGCTGCGCCATCGAGCCCGGCTTGCGCAAGGTGACGCTGCGCACGTGGTAGTCCAGGTCGATGTCGTCGTCCTCGATCCAGACCGGGTCGGTGAGTTCGAACGGCATCTGCGCGAGCTTGCGATGGAAGATGC
>Ga0070665_100007956_pt1 | contig 10748 bp, 6 predicted proteins | sample KBSS13metaG_FD_65862 | JGI IMG/M metagenome (GOLD analysis project Ga0070665, IMG submission 65862) | Switchgrass rhizosphere microbial communities from Kellogg Biological Station, Michigan, USA - KBS S1-3 metaG | ecosystem: Host-associated > Plants > Roots > Rhizosphere > Soil ...
TCAACGTGCGCGGCGCTTTTCGGGCCGCGGGCCGGCCCGCCGGGCGAGTGCTCCTGGTCGACGACGTCGCGACCTCCGGAGCGACGGCGCGGGAGTGCTCCCGCCGCCTGATCGGCGCCGGAGCCCGCGTCGTCACCGTGTGGTGCTTCGCGCGCGTGTCCCGCGCCGATCTCCCGGAACCGCCGGAGCCGGAGTCCGCATGAAGGCCCTCAACGCGGTGATCGTCCGCACGCTGCCGTTCGTCCCGAAGGCGATCGTGCGCCGGATCGCCTCGCGCTACGTCGCGGGCGAGACGCTCGAGGAAGCGCTGGCCGTCGTGGCCGCGCTCAACGCCGAGGGCTGCATGGCCACTCTCGACGTTCTCGGAGAAGACGTCACAGGGCACGACGAGAGCGAGCAGACCGTGCAGGCTTATGCGAAGGCCATCGAGCAGATCGCCGTCCGGGGCCTCGACTCGAACATCTCGGTCAAGCTGACCGCGCTGGGGTTGAAGCTCGATCCGAAACGCTGCCGCGAGCAGTTCGCACGCATCGTCGCCGCGGCGCGGGCCACGAACAACTTCGTCCGGATCGACATGGAGGATTCCTCCGTCACCGAGGAGACGATTCGCATCTATCTGGAGTTTCTCGAAAAGTACCCGCGCGTCGGCATCGTGCTCCAGGCGTACCTGCACCGGAGCCCCGACGACGCGCGCCGGATTTCGAAGGTCCACGGGAACGTGCGCGTCTGCAAGGGCATCTACGTCGAACCGCCGGAGATCGCGCATCAGGACCGCGAGCGGATCCGCGAGGCGTACATGGAGCTCGTCGATCTCCTGCTCGACGCGAACTGCTACGTCGGGATCGCGACCCACGACCCCGTTCTCGTCGATCGAGCCCGGGCCTCGGTGGCGCGACGCAAGCTTCCCCGGGAGGCCTATGAGTTCCAGATGCTGCTGGGCGTGGCCGGGGCCCTCCGGCGGCGCCTCGTCGCCGAGGGCCACCGCCTCCGCGTCTACGTGCCGTACGGCGAAGCGTGGTACGCGTATTCGGTCCGGCGGCTGAAGGAGAACCCCTCGATCGCAGGGCACGTCCTGGCGGGGCTTTTTCACCGCGAAAAGCGCCCGTGATGACCCCCGTGAGGACGAGGCCACCGTTTTGCGGGACGAGGACCCGGCCTCCGGAAGCCTTTGAGGAATAGGGGCTTGGGGAGTCGAGTTGAGATTTCCATGAGTCGCCAAGGCGGTGGCAATTGACGGCGAGGAAATCTATACTCCGCAATTGGACCTTAGGGTCCGGCTCATGACGCCACGCCGTACCTCGACCGCGTTTCTCGGACTGCTGCTCACCGCGGCCGCGGGCATTGCGCTCGCCGCCCCCACCGCCCCCCCGATTTCCGGTGTCGTGCGTCACGGCGCCAAACAGGCTCCTGTCGCCGGCGCTCTGGTCATCGCGTACAACCTCGGTGATTCTTCGCTGACCCGGATGAAGACGGCGACCGACGGCACGTTCGTCCTCGCGTCGGCGCCCGCCGGCGTCTACGAGCTGATCGCCTACAAGAGCGGGTTCGAGCCGGCGATGCAGCGGCTCTGGCATCAGTCCGCATCGGACCAGGTGTCCGCAGTCTCCCTCACGCTGACACGCAAAGGCGGCGACGCGCCGCCCCCGGAGACTCCCGTGACGATGTGGGAGCTGCGCGACCGGCTGCCGAGCGACGTGCTCCGCGAGCTCGGAATCGACCCCAACCCCGATACGCCGACGGCGTCGAATCCCGACTCGCCGCTGGACGGAGTCACTCCCGTCGCGGCCGCGGCCCCGGCGGTGGCCGCCGCGGTTCCGATCAGCCGTTACGTCGCGGGCGAAGTGAGCACGATGACGGACGTGGCGTCTGCCACGACAGGCTCGCAGGCGCTCTCGCGCGCCGCGGTCGGCCTGCACGGCGGCCTGCCCAACGGCTGGCAGTACGGCATCAGCGGCGACTACGCCGCGCTCGGCGCCGATCTCGGCAACACGACCGACGCCGGCGAAACCACAGGCAACGCGGCGGGCCTGGCCCTCGACGTCGCGCCGTCGGCGGCCGAGAAGCTGCGCCTCTCGACACGGCGCAACACGCTTTCCTTCGGCGACGCCCCGGCGACTCTCCAGTCGCACGCCGTCACCTGGAGCCGCGGCGGGAACGAAGAGGGCCGCGTCGAGTCGGTCGGCGCGCGCTACATCGAAGAAGCCAACCTCTACCGGGCGACCGCGCTCGGCACGACTCTGTTCCCGCTGGCCTCGAAGACCTGGGAAGTCAACGCCCGCTACGGCAAGGCCGCGGGCGACAACCCCGGCGTCGCGGTGGCCATGACGTACCGCCACCGTGAAGCGAGCGTCGGCGCCTCCGGAGTCGGTGTCGACGGAACCTTCTTCGAGGCGGCCCCGGATGCGGATCTCGCGGCGTCGAGCTCCGTGAAAGTCACCGACCGGATGCAGCTCGAGGGCGGCGTCGTGGCCCGCTACATGGGCACCGGCACGTCCGCCTACGGCATCGCTCCCGCCGCGACCGCGAGCTACGACTTCGGCCCGGCGACGCTCTGGGTGCGCGGCCTTTATCGCGTGGTTGGATCCACCGCTAACCCGACGGTCATGCCGCGCGTCGGCTCGATCGAAGACAGCCTCGAGCCCGCGGCCACGCAGTCTTACGCGATCGGCCTCTCGCAGCGCACGGGGCCCGATTCGATGCTGCAGCTCGAGGTCTCCGAGCAGCGCATGGGCGAGCTGGTGCGCGCGTTCTTCGAAGGCGACTTCCTGACGGATTTCGACAGTCTGTATCTCCTGGACGGCAACACGATCCGCCAGTACAAGGCGACGGTCCAGAAGCGGATCTCCGACACGGTCGCGGGGAGTGTCACGGTCCGCTACGGCTCGATCGACGGCGAGGTCTCGTCGCCGTCCAGCGTCTACTACGGGATCACGGGGAACTCGGGCTACTTCTACTCGGCACGCGCCTCAGTGGAAATCCTCCCGACGCAGACGGGTTTCGCGGTTCTCGTGCGGAGCCTCCGCCAGGATCTCCAGACTCCGGCGTCCGTCCTCGCGAATGACTCCGACAAGCTCGCCCTTTCGGTCGCGCAGGATCTCTCGATCGTTGGCCTCACGCCCTTCGGCGCCGACTGGAAGCTGCTCGTCGCGTTCGAGCGGGCCCACGGCACGGCAGTGTCGGAGCCGACGGATGAGACCGCGACCGCGAACCGGCTGCTCGGCGGCGTCGCCGTCGCGTTCTGACCGAGGACGCGCGCAGCGCCTTCGCCGGTCATCCCGAGCGCAGCGAGGGATCCCGGACTCGACCCGCCGGTAAGCAAGTCTTGTCGCCCCCGTCTGTTCGGCTCCGCGGCAGGCGCGAACCGGCGCGTCCAATTTTTTTTGGACTATATTCAAAATCTTGGTGCGGAATCACGGGCGAACCCGCGGGCTCTCGTGGAAGCCTTATGGGTCAGTGACTTACGAGGCCATCCAAATGTCGGTTACGTGGCATTCGGATTGCTGAATCGCATAGCGTGAATCGCCTGGCGAAGCGGATCGTTCTCGCCACGTTGGCCGCCATTACGCTGGCCACCGTCGGGATCGCCTTCGTTTCCTTCGCTCGGAAGGTCGACAGCTTCTCGAACGCGGGCTTTGCGTTCGACCGCGAAGCCGGCGCTCTCCTCCTCCGCTCCGTGGAGACCGGCAGCGCGGCCGCAAAGGCGGGCCTGAAGCCCGGCGACCGCATCGTCCTGGCGGACGGCCAGACCGCGGCCTCGCTTTCGAATCCCGAGAAGACGCTCGCCCGCAAGCCCTTCCCGCATCGCCTCGTCGTCATCACCGCAGGCGAGGTTCGGGGCGTATCGATCGGCGAACCGTCGGTGCGCCTCGACGTCAGCTACCTCTTCCTGGCCTTCGTCGGCTTCCTGTACCTGATCATCGGCCTGTTCACGATCGCTCGCGAGCGCTCGACGCCGGCGGCCGTGTTCTGGGGCCTGTGCCTCGCCTCCTTCGCGGTTTACGTCATGACGCCGGCGGGGCCGCGCGACACGCTCTGGAAGCTCGCCTGGGTGGCCGAGGACGTCTACCGGGCACTTCTCCCGGCGCTCCTGCTCCACTTCTTCCTGATCTTCCCCCGCCCGATCCGCGACCGCCGCGTCCTGCCGCTCCTCTACCTGCCGGCACTCGCGTACACGGCCGCCGAGATCACCCTCCTCTCGATGACGCCCTCCCCCGCCGCGGCGCGGTTCCTCGAAGGCGCCACGCGGTTCTGGTACGTCTACTTCGCGGCCTACGCCGCAGCCGTGATCACGCGGCTCGTCGACGTCCTGCGCCGGCATCGGCAGGATGCCGAGGCCGAGAAGCAGGTGCGCTGGATCGGCCTCGGCGTCATCGTCGGCCTCGCGCCGTTCCTGATCCTCTCCGCCCTGCCGCGGGCCTTCGGCCTCGAGTCGCCGCTGCTCTCGACGGTGGCCGTCGTGCCGCTGGTGTTGATCCCGCTGGCGTTCGCGTACGCCATCCTCAAGTGGCGCCTCTGGGACGTCGAGATCTTCGTCCGCGAGGCCATCGGAACCACCGGCGCCGTGCTCCTCGGGGGCATGACGTTCGTGCTCCTCAACTCGTTGCTCGACCGGACCCTCGGCGAAATGGCCTCCGCCGGGAAGAACGTCATCGCGTTCGCCTCGGGGCTGGTCCTCGCCTCGTTGCTCGTGCCCGTGAAGAAGCGGATCACCGACGTCCTCGAGCGGATCCAGTACCACGACACCTACCGCGCGCGCCGGGCGCTCCTCGACATCGCACGGGACTTCGGCGTGCCGCGGCCCCGCGAGGAGGTCGTTCGCGCGATCATCCAGCGCGTCGAAGAAGCCCTCCGCGTGGTGCCGTGCTCTCTCTTCCTGTTCGAGGGGCCGGGCCGGGACCCGGACGCCGCGGCTCTCGCCGAGGCGCTCTCGAACGAGGACCGGCTCCGCCTGCGCGGCGCGAGCCTCGGAACCGCATTCGGTCAGGCGCCTCCGGCGGCGCTTCTGCGCCTCCACGCGCTCGGCTATCGCGCCTTCTTCGCGATGCGTTGCGGCGGCGAGCTCGTCGGCGCCCTGGGCGTGGGCTACAAGGACGGGCGAATCCCCCTCTCCTCCGAGGACGAGGCCCTCATGACGGCCGTGCTCGCTCAGGCGAGCCTGGCTTACGAAAACGCCCGTCTGTACGGCGCGCTCGCCGAGCGGCTCGAGGAGATCCGGACGCTCCAGGAATACCAGGAGAGCGTCATCCGGTCCTCCTCCTCGGGCATCGTCGTGCTGGATCCCGACGATCGGATCCACACGGCGAACCCGGCGTTCGCGCTGCTGACCGGCCGGAGCGAGGACGAGCTGCGCGGGCTGCCTCTCGCCGACGTCCTTCACGGCGTGTCGGTCGGCCCGGCTCCCGAGAACGGGGACGAGTGGCGCTTCGAGACACGGCTCGCCACGCCGGACGGCGACGAGCGGGATCTCCAGCTCTCGGTGTCGGCGTTCCGCGGCTCGCCCGACCGGCGGGTCCTCGTCGTCGAGGACATGACCGACCGCATCCGCGCCGAACGGGCCCTCGCGGAGCGCGAGCGGCTGGCTTCCCTCGGCGTCCTCGCGGCGGGTGTCGCGCACGAGGTCAACACGCCGATCGCCGGCCTCTCCTCGTACGCCCAGATGCTCCTCTCGGAAACGTCCCCCGGCGATCCTCGCTACACGATCCTCAAGAAGATGGAGCGGCAAACCTTCCGCGCCGCCCACCTCGTCAACAACCTGCTGGAGTTCGCGCGCCCCCGTCCCCGCACTCCTCTGAAGACGGACTTGAAAGCCGTCCTCGCGAACGCCGCGGAATCCGTCGAGACGACCTTCGCCGGACGGACTCTGACCCTCGAGGTCGACGTCCACGGAGCGCCGGCGCTCGTCATCGGCGACCCCCGCGAGCTCGAGCAGATCTTCGTGAATCTGCTGACGAACGCCCGCGACGCGTCGCCCGAAGGCGGCGAGGTCGTCTGCCGGCTGGAGACGGCGGGCGAGTCGGTGCGGGTCACCGTCGCCGACCGCGGTGCGGGCGTCCCCGCCGGCGCCGAGAAGATCTTCCAGCCTTTCTACACGACCAAGAAATCCGGGGGCACCGGCCTCGGGCTCGCCATCTCGCGCGACATCGCCCGCCGCCATGGGGGCGAGATCGCGCTCGTGCCGCGGGACGGCGGGGGCACCGAGGCCCGCGTCGACCTCCCGCGCGTCCCCGAGGGATCGCCTTCATGAGAGTCCTCGTCGTCGACGACGAGGAGGTCATCCGCGACGTTCTCGGCACGCTCCTCACACGCGAAGGCTACGAGGTGACGGCCGCGGCGACCGCGGGCGAGGCCGTGTCTCTCTTCGAGTCCGATCCGCACGACATCGTGCTCCTCGACCTCATGCTCCCCGACCGGTCCGGGCTCGAAGTCCTCCGGGACATCCGCCGGCGGGACCCCGATGCCGTCGTGGTGATCGTCACGGCCTACTCCTCGATCGAGGGTGCCATCGACGCCATGCGCGAGGGCGCGTTCCACTACATCCCCAAGCCATTCCAGAACGAGGAAGTCCTCCTCACGGTCCGCAAGGGCACCGAGGCGCGCCGCCTCACCGAGGAGAACCGGCGGCTGCGCGAGGAGCTCTCCCAGCGCTACGGCCTCGGCCGCATCGTGGGCAAGTCGGAGAGCATGCGGAAGGTCTTCGAGCTCGTCCGCCTGGCCGGGCCCTCGCGCTCCACCATCCTCGTCGAGGGCGAGAGCGGCACGGGCAAGGAGCTCGTGGCGCGAGCGATCCACACGCACTCGCCGCGCGCCGGCGCCCCGTTCGTGACCGTGAACTCGGGCTCGATGCCCACCGACCTGCTCGAGTCCAACCTCTTCGGGCACATCAAGGGCGCCTTCACCGGAGCGATCGCCAACAAGAAGGGGCTCTTCGAGGTCGCCGACACCGGCTCGATCTTCTTCGACGAGATCGGGACGATCTCGATGGAGACGCAGGCGAAGCTGCTGCGGGTTCTGCAGGAAAAGGAGTTCATGCGGGTCGGCTCGGTCGACACGCAGAAGGTCGACACGCGCGTCATCGCCGCGACCAACGTCGACCTCAAGAAATGGGTCGCCGAGGGCCGGTTCCGCGACGACCTCTACTACCGCCTCTGCGTCATCACGATCCAGATCCCGCCTCTGCGCGACCGCAGGGAGGACATCCCGCTTCTCGCCGAGCACTTCATGCGGGTCTATGCGTCCGAGAACCAGAAGCCCATCGGCGGGCTCGACCCCGAGGCCTACCGCGCGCTGCTCGACCACGACTGGCCGGGCAACGTCCGTGAGCTCGAGAACGCGATCGAGAGGGCCGTGGTGCTCTGCCCGCCCGGCGGGAAGATCGGCCTCGGCCTGCTGCCCGAGTCGGTCCTATCCCCCGACCGCGGCGAGCTCCCGATCCGCCTGCCCGAGAACGGCGCCACCTACAAGCAGATGGTCGAGGAGTATGAGAGGCGTCTGATCCGCACGGCATTGCGCCGGACGGGCGGCGTTCAGAAGCGGGCCGCGGAGATGCTGAAAATCAAGCCGACTACGCTCCACGAGATCATCAAGAGGCTGGAGATCCGGGAATGAGTTGAAGGTGGAAAGTGGGGATTCCCGATTCAACCTTCGACCTTCAACTTTTTCCTAGGGCAGCCGCCTCACCATCACCAGCGTCCGGTCGTCCGCGAAGGGCTCGCCCTGGGCGTGCTCCTCGAGGACTCTGGCGAGCTCGGCCTCGACCTCCGTGGGCGTCCGGCCGACCTGCGCCGCAAGACACTCCTTGAGCCTGGGCATGCCGAACTCTTCGCCGGCCGGATTGTTGGCCTCCGTCACGCCGTCGGTGTAGAGGCAGAGCAGCTCTCCCGGCTGGAGCGTGAGCTTCGAAGAGCCGTACGGCTTGCCGGGAAAGAGGGCCAGGGGCAGTCCGTGCGATCCGAGCTCCACCATCGAGCCGTCCGTGTGCAGGAGGAGGCCGGGGTTGTGGCCGGCGTTCGTGTATTCGACCTCCCCCGTCGAGGGCTCCAGGATCAGCAGGAAGAACGTGATGAACCGGTCGGGCCCGGTTCGCCGCGAGATCGCGTCCGAGAGTCGCGCCGTCATCTCTGCGACCGGGACGCCCTCGTCCGCCCAGGCGTGAAAGGACGCCTGAAGGGACGCCATGAGCAGCGCCGGCCCGACGCCCTTGCCGCAGACGTCGGCGATCGTCGCGTAGATCTTGCCGTCGGGGCGCGGCCGGAAATCGAAGTAGTCGCCGGAAACCTGTCTCGAGGCGACGTTCGAGCCGTGGAGCTCGTACCCCGGCAGCGGCGGCGGCTCCTCGGGCAGGAGGCGCTGCTGGATCTCGCGGGCCAGCGCGAACTCCCGGTCCATCTGCCGCTTCTCGGCGTTCTCGGCCATGAGGCGCGCGTTCTGGATCTTGGCCGCCGCGACGTTCGCGAGCGACGTCAGCAGGCGCAGGTCCGCTTCCTCGAAGGAACGGTGGCCGACGCGGCAGTCGACGTAGATGAGGCCCACGACCTCGCCCTCGTTCTCGAGAGGCGCGGCCAGCACGGACTTGATGCCCGAGAGACGGATCGAATCGGCGAGCGAGACTCCCGAGCCGGTCGTCGTGTCCATGAGGAGGAGTCCGTTGCGCTTCTCGACGACGGCGGCGACGAGCGTCTTCGACAGGCGGATGTCCTCGGCCGAGATGCCCTCGGCCACGCGCACGACGGCCGGCGCCAGCTCTCCCGTCGCCCGCGACTTCAGGAGCACCAGACCGCGGTCGGGCTTCAACGTCTCGAAGACCTTGTCCATGAGGAAGCCGAGGAGCTCGTCGACCGAGATGTCCCGCAGCAGCTCCACCGTGAGCTCGTTGACGACCCTCAGCGACTCGATGAGCTTGCCGAGCTGCTCCGCCGGGAGCCGCGGGTCGGTCTCGGTGGCGTGCGCCCGCAGGAGCTCGGCAGAGGCCTTCAGGATCGTGTTGTCGAGAGGGTCCTCGCCGCCGCCTTCGATCCGCACGCGCGTCGTGGACTCGGACTCCACTTTGAGAGTCACGCCGCCCACCGTGATCCGATCGCCGGGCTTCAGAGGCTGGATCGTCGCGAGCCGGTCTCCGTTGAGGAAGGTCCCGTTGCGCGACCCGAGGTCTTCGACCGTCAGTCCTCCGTCGGTATCGCGCACGATCCGGGCGTGCTGGCGCGAGAGCATCTTGTCGGAGATCGGAAGGTCGCTCATGGACGAGCGGCCAATGGTCGTCACAGGCCGGTCCAGCGACACCTTGCGCGCGGCCATCCCAGGAGCGGTGACGTAGAGGTAAAACACTTCTTCCCTTAGGTTTGGGGATTCTACCCTGCCGGCGTCCCGGGGCCGCTGTTCCGAGCCTCCCCCGGGGCCCCCCGGCCGGACTTGCGCCCGGGGCCTCGGATCCGTAGAATGCGCCGTCCCATGAAACCGAACCTGCACCCCGAGCTGCACGAGGTCCTGGTCCACTGCGCCTGCGGCGAGACCTGGACGACCCGTTCCACGAAGAAAGAGCTGCGGATCGAGATCTGCAGCAAGTGCCATCCGTTCTTCACGGGCAAGCAGAAGCTCATGGACTCGGCCGGCCGCGTGGAACGCTTCCGCAAGCGCTACGAGAAGAAGGCGTCCGGCGCCACTTCGGCCTAGCTGCCGCACCGCGGGGATGCGCCCCACCGCGACTCGTCCGTTCCCCGCCGCCGCCCTTTAGCGGTCATACTCAATTTCCGTCTGGCCGACAGCGAGAGCTGACGGCTGAAAGCTCGCATGTTCGAAAAACTGGAAGACATCCGGCGCAAGTACGACGAGGTCAAATCCCGCCTCGCGGATCCGGCGTTCGTCCAGGATCACCGCGCCGTCCGCCAGGCCCAGAAGACGCTGTCGGAGTTCGAGCCCATCATCCGGAAGACCGAGGAGCATCGCCAGGTCGCGCGGGAGCTCGACGGCGCGCGCGAGTTGACGGAATCGCTCTCGCCCGGCGATGAGCTCTACCAGATGGCCGCCGCCGAGCGCGCGTCGCTCTCCGAGCGCCTCCAGTCGATCGAGCAGGAGCTCAAGGTGCTCCTCCTCCCCAGGGACCCGAACGACTCCCGCAACGTCTTCCTGGAGATCCGGGCCGGAACCGGCGGCGACGAAGCCGCGCTCTTCGCCTCCGAGCTCTTCCGGATGTACCAGCGCTATGCCGAGAGGCGCCGCTGGAAGGTGGAGATCGTGGACCGGGACGACACGGGCATCGGAGGGGTCAAGACCGTCACCGCGATCATCGAGGGGGACGGCGCGTTCTCCCGCCTCAAGTACGAGGGCGGCGCGCACCGCGTCCAGCGCGTCCCGGCGACCGAGAGCTCCGGGCGGATCCACACCTCGGCAGCCACGGTCGCGGTCCTCCCCGAGGCCGAGGACGTCGAGATCCGAGTCGACGACAAGGACATCCGGGTGGACCGCTTCTGCGCCTCGGGGCCGGGCGGCCAGGGCGTCAACACCACCTACTCGGCGGTCCGGCTGACCCATCTGCCGACCGGCCTCGTCGTGCAGTGTCAGGACGAGCGCAGCCAGATCAAGAACAAGGCCAAGGCGATGCGCGTGCTCAAGGCGCGCCTGCTCGAGATCGAGCAGGACAAGCAGGAAGGGGCGATCGCCGCCGAGCGCAAGAAGATGGTGGGCTCGGGCGACCGGTCCGAGAAGATCCGCACCTACAACTTCCCCCAGTCGCGCATCACCGATCACCGCATCGG
>Ga0070665_100007958_pt1 | contig 10748 bp, 14 predicted proteins | sample KBSS13metaG_FD_65862 | JGI IMG/M metagenome (GOLD analysis project Ga0070665, IMG submission 65862) | Switchgrass rhizosphere microbial communities from Kellogg Biological Station, Michigan, USA - KBS S1-3 metaG | ecosystem: Host-associated > Plants > Roots > Rhizosphere > Soil ...
CGATGACGACCAGGTTGCCGCGTTCGAAGCGGATACCCGCGCCGTTATTGTCGGCCACGGCGGCGCCGGAGAAGCTGAGGTTCTGGATCGTCACGTCGGATTGGGTGACGAGTATGCCTTTGCCGTCAGGCGGCGGTACCGTGGCGACGAAATTCGCCATGCCGCCAACACCCTTGATGGTAATATTCGTCGAGATCGTTGCGAAGTCGTTTACGTACGTACCGGCCTGCACGGCGATGACGTCGCCGTCGCGCGACGCGGCGACGGCCGCAGAGAGCGTCGCATAGGCCTGCCCGGCCCCGACGTTGAGCGTTGACATGGTTTTTCTCCCCTTGAACGGTTCGGCGGTGGACACGCCGTGCTGAGCGCCATCTCTGATTGAGACTGTATGTGGCAGTTGTTCGAGCGGCGTGGACGTTGCCGCGTCGAGCTATCGCGGTAGCTCTCGAGGTTGCCAACACCTCGAGCAGGTAGTGCGTCGCTGGTCTTGCCTATCAATCAATGTTCGCCAGGCCCAGTGACCTAAGTGTGTCACTAGGCCGTTCAGCGAGTGGTTCAGGATTCGAATAGTTCGGTCGTCGGCAACTCAGCGGTGTGATCGTGGTCCTTTAAACCCTCAGTAATGTTTTCCATCTGAAGACTTCGTCTCCAGCTTCAGCCCTTCGGGGCGGTCCATCACACGACTGGCAAATGACCAAGTGCGAGGCCAGCGAGACGTTTGCCATCGCCGGCTATGGCGTGGACGACAACGGCCGGATCGACGGCATCCTCCTCGCCCGAGACCATGCGGGGCGCTTTACTATGCCGGCGCCGTCGACCGGGGGCTTGGCGCCGGCGATCTGGCCGAGTTGGAGCGAAGGCTGCCGCCCCTCGAGGTCGCTCGCTGCCCGCTGGTCGAGAAGCCGGCGGGCAAGAGCGGCGTGCGCTGGACGCGGCCAGATGTGCTGGTCGAGGTGTCCTACCCGAACAAGTCAGGCGACGGTCGGCTGCGTCATCCCCGGTTCAAGGGCTTCCGAGACGACCTCGCGAGCACCGGCCGGCGGCCATTCAAGAGAGGATAAAGCGCATGGAAGCCCATATGCCTACCGAGCAGATGTGGACGCTCTCCGAAGATCAAGAGGTTGTGCGAATGCACCTTCCTCCGGTGCAGATAGAGGGTATACCGAAGCGCGTAATCGTTTCCCTCAGCTTCAACGCAGCAAACATCGACGAAGTGCTCGAGCGGCTGACCGTGCTCCGGGCGCAGATGCTGCCGGCACCGACGCGGAATTGACGATGAAGATCCCGCGCGACGCCTTCCTCAACCTACTCACCAGTCTTCCAGGTCCACTGCCTCAACTATGGCGGCAGCGCTCGAAGGAGCCGCCTGAGACGCTTGCACGGGGCCAGCGCAGATTAGGTTGCAACGACCGAGACGAGCCGCCGTTGAAGAGCATGACAATGGGAGATTCTTCATGCGTCTTGTCCTTGCAACTGCCGCCGTCATCGCAGCGAGTGCCCTTGCCGCGCCTGCGTTCGTGCTCGCCCAAGGCGCTCCACAAACTGTCAACCTGACGAAGGTCGACGTCGTGAAGGTTTCGACCGGCTATCGCGCCAGCAAGGTGATCGGCGCGTCAGTCGTCAACGAGGCGAATGATACGGTCGGGAAGGTCGACGACATCATCATCGGACAGGATGGCAAGTCGCCCTTCGTCATCCTCTCCGTCGGCGGCTTCCTGGGAATGGGCACCAAGCTGATCGTGCTACCCTACGAGAGCCTCAAGGCGACGGAGAACAAGTTGATACTGCCGGGTGCGACCAAGGATGCGCTAAAGGACCTGCCCGAGTTTAAGTACGCCACCAGCTAACGTCTACCGGCTGACCGTCCTGCGCAGCCAGATGCACCGCCACCGGTGCGAAGTTAGCGCGAGGAGCTTGCAGATGGACAAGTTGGTGTCGAAGGAAACCCTGCTTAGGCAGGTGGACGGCCTCCGGGACATTGCCAGACGCGCCCGGCGCCTCGCTGAAATCGTGGATGAGCCCGAGCAAACGCGCCTGATTCAGTGTGCCGACGATTTCGAGGAAAGTGCCAGACGGATCGAAGGCGAAGCGGCCACAGCCAAGACCAGCGTTATGCCTCAGTCTACAAGTCTGTCGCCCAAAAGCTGAACGTGCTCCGCGTCGCAGCGCTCCGAACGACATGCCGCCGACCTGCCGCACGGCGTGACGCTGACCGAGGCCGGCCGGCGGCGGCTCGGGCCATCAGCATTTGCGCGGCCCGATCTCGCCTTCAGGCACGGCAAAGACGGAACCGTTGGGCGCGCCGCTCGGCGTGTCGCGCCTCACGTTCCACCAGCCCCGACCGATTAGCGATGGCCCGATGATCTCGCCGGCCCTGATTCCGCCGCGTCTTGCTCTTTGCTCCAGACCGGCAAGCCCTTGTTGACCGTGACGACCGTGACCAACTCGCCGTGCTTCCATTTCTTCTGCAATGCGTCTCCTTCCTCGCTTGGCGCGTGATCGTAACGCGGCGATTACACAATCGCTGCCTCAGCGAGCCACCGCACTCTCAGCCGTTCTCCTCATAATCCGGCAGCCAGTGTTCGCTGGGCCGGGTAGCGAGAGCGGCCAGCACGCGCTGGATGATCGCCCCGGTGCGGTCTTTCGGAAGCAGCGTCCGGTAGTTGTAGACGATGCCGGCGAGACTGGCGCCGACGCTATCGCGTATTGCTTCGTCCAGGCCCTCCTGCAGGATGTCGTGCAGCACCGTGTCCGTGAGCGGCGGTAGGGCCATCCCTTACAGCGGCTCCCATCCGTCGAGCAGCAGGCCGTTCCATTCGACGACGCCCGGCTCATGGTCGCGGTGGTCGCGCCATGTCGAGGCCCACTCCGGTTTCAATTCGACGATATGGCAACCCGAGCCTTTGACCTTCGTCGTCATCGCTGCTCTCGCCGTCAGGAAGTTGAATCGTTAGCCGCGCGGGTCTCCTCGACACACACCGCGCAGAAGTAGAGTCGCGTCCCGTCACTGCCGAGCGCCGCGACGATCCAGCCCATCGGAGGATCGTCGATCACATGGGGCGCGTCAGGCGGCAGCACCATGGTGTCGCCGCAGCGCACACAGCGTAGGCGTCGCGGGCGCGGGTCGTTGAGCTGGTCGTGCACCAGCACACGCCTAGTCGGCTTGAGCGTCTTGATCGGCTGCGGTTTGGCCAGCGTCGGCATACGAGATCAACGCTCGAACCGGCCGTCAGTTTCGTCTCAGCCTTGTCTGGCGCTTGCCATCTCGGCCGCGGCTTTCCAGGCCGCACGCTGGGTGGATAGCCTTCTCCGTCGGGCGCGAAGGCGCTGTCTGGGTGCCCGGATGTACCAGCGGCCCAGGCGATCGTCCTGGGTGCTCAGGAAGGCGCCCTCGAGGATGTAGGAGCCGGCGCGCTGCGCGGCGATGCGGTCGATCCAGCCTGTGAGCATGTCGATCATGCTCAGCCTGGCGATCAGGTGCAGCAGCAGCTCAAGGTGGTTGGGCGTCGTCGTCGCTTTTTGAGAGGCCCTTGCATCGAGCGCATTGACATAGAACAAGCCGCGTCGAGGGAACCGGCGCGTACCCCAGCCGTTGACCTTGCATACAAGCATCTTCCCCGGTTCTTGTTGTTCCCAAAGCCGTCCGTCGCTCCTGCGGCGGGCGGCTTTTCCGTGCTGGCCCAGCGCAAGCAGCCGAGGCCTGGGACACGCTGGCCGAGCTTGAGCAGAAAGCGCTTCAGCTTCGGTCACGCTGACCCGCCTTGCCGAGCAATCGAAGAAGCCGAGCGAACCCTAGCTCTCGCTATGGGGTGGATCGTCGGGTAGCGCGAAAACGACGGACAAGACTATGCCCGCAACGATCGACGCCGACATCGTCGGATTGTCGAGCACCCACGCGAGGGTTTCCCAAATCACGTCTGTCCAATTTGCACCCATCAACCGCCTCCCACCGAGGCACACCCCAGCATCAAAACGCCTGCGGATGGAGGAGGGTTACTGTTCGCCGCGTTCACTCCAGCGTTACCGGAGGGCGGCTTAGACGGACTCGCGGTCAGAGCGGGATCGGCCGGCGGGCTGCGTATAGGTCGACGCCGGGCGGCGTACGATCGGGCCGGGCTGATCCCGGTCCGGACGGGCGAAGATGGCAGCGATCGAGAATGTCCGACGGCGAGAGAAGCGCGTCACCCTACCCAAAAGAGGTACCGCCAATGTGATCTCCGTTGTGCCACGCAATTAACCTATGATGGTTGCAACCATGAGGAGAGATGCGATGCAGTCATATTCTGCCCCCTCCGACCATCACGCGTGGTACAGCGTCGAAACGAGCCAAGCCTTTCATGAGATCAAGTTGCCGGTCGAAGAGCAGTTCATGACCGCCGAACAGCGGCGCGCATATCGCGCTCTGCTCGACCTCTCCGAGCAGTACGGCACTCACATTCGCCAGTCGCCATACAGGAACCGCTGACTGCGCGCAGGCCAAAAAGAGCCTGCGATACCAGCCAAGGTCGACGCCGGCCGACGACGAGTAGCGAATTCGGCCAGAACTTTGCGGCCAGGCGATAGCCGGTCTCGCGGAGCGCGCCTCGTTCAGCGCCCGACAAATTCGGCCGACCTGTCAGCTGGGCCTTCATGAGGCGGTTCTCAACACCAGAGCCGCTTGCGAAACCACTACCGCCCCGCCTAATCAGTGCTTTCTCGGCCGTGTCAGTTCTTGGGCCATACGGGGTCGACGCACGGCGTCGGTAGGAAAGGCTCAGCTGCGCCACGAGGCTTTCCCAAGAGGCTGCAGGGGGCTAACGCCTGGGCCAGATCAAGAATATTGAGACTGGTCTGCGTCAGTTGCCAGCCGGCTGCAAAGACGTCCACCGCGCAGCGCCCCAGGGAGGCCTAAGGTTCGATCAACTCCTGGCCGAAGGTTGCGTCCTCTCACAGTGGGGCTCTCCGCTCTCCTCGCTCTGTCAGAGAGATGCCGAGCGGCGAACTGGCACGGTCCGACATGGACAACAATGACACAGCGCTTCTATAACTCAGCCCACGCCATAGCGATTCAACCATGATCTTCGGTCGGTAACGGCCACCGCAGGTTACTGTGATGCGTGCTCGCCTGACGATCATTCTCCTGGGCCTCGGCTTCACTTGGTGTGGTGTGAGCGCGGCCCACTCCGAGTCGTTTCGCATCGCCCTCGTTATCGCCAACGGTCAGTACGCGGACTTGCCCGGCGTATCGCGCTGCGCGCCCGCCGCTGCGATGGCGCGCGACAGCCTGCGCGCCAAGGGCTTCGACGTTATCGAACGCAACAACCTAGGGCGCGGCGAATTCGACACAGCCATCGGCCTACTGGCGCGTCGCGTCGCGGCTACGCCACCGGCAGTCGCGGCGCTGTATTATTGCGGCTACGCAGCCGACTTCAATAATCGCTCTTTCCTAATGCCGGTCTCCGCGGTGCTGACCCGCGATAACGACCTTCTCACCCAAGGCATCCTCGTCAAAAGCGTAATCGACAGCCTGCGGCGCACGCCGGACAGTGCGGGCCTGGTGCTGCTCGACGTCTTCCAGCCGCCCAATGCACCCACCGGCCGCATGGGTCAGCTCGCCGAGCATCTGTCAGCCTCTAGCTTCGCGGTGATAGCCGCCGCCAACGAACCCAACGGCGAGGGCGCGACGGCGCTAGCTTCCGGGCTGCGCGATGAGCTTTCCACCACTGACGCCGGAGTCAACAGTGTCACCAACGGACTGCGCCGCCGGCTGGCCAAAGAACCGGTGTTAGCGCAGATCATCTCCGCCACCGGAGATGCGTCGCTTGCGGCCGAGAAGCGTCCAGCGCCGCAGCCAACCGTGTCGATCCCGCCGACCGTGCCGCCACCGCCGGCACCGCTGCCCCAGCCGTCATTCACAACGGCGCCGCAAAAGCACATGGTGGACGACGACCAGATGTCGGATAGCGACCGGCGTCAAGTCCAGAACATGCTCGCCAAAATCGGCTACTACTCTGGCAGAATCGACGGCACCTTCGGCCCCGAAACACGGGCCGCTATCCGCCGCTACCAGTTCGAGATCAAGGCCGAGCTTACCGGGCGCCTGACGGCGGAGCAGGCGACCCGGCTCGTCAATAGCATGCGGTGATGCCCGAAGGGCGCAGGGGGCAGCGATGGGACTGCGGGCCAAATTCAATCTGGTGATGATCGCCGCCTTTGCGACCGGGCTCGGCGTGGCAACGTTGCTGGCGCGCGAGATCACAACGGACGAAGCCAAGCGCCAGGTGCTCAACGAGGCCACACTGATCATGCGCGCTGGTACGGCGGTCCGCAGCTACACGCAGAAGGAGATTAGCCCCCTGCTCAGTGAACAGATGTCAGTGCGCTTCCTGCCCCATTCGGTGCCATCGTGGTCGGCGCACACCGTGCTGCGCGGGGTACAGAAAGACTATCCCGACTACTCCTACAAGGAGGCGGCGCTCAACCCTACTAATCCTGCCGACCGCGCCACCAACTGGGAAGCTGACATCATCGCCGCCTTCAAGCGGGACGGCGAGCTCAGGGAGTTCGTTACTACACGCGACACGCCCAGCGGGCTGTTCCTCACGTTCGCTAGGCCTTTTCGGCTGACCGACCGGGGCTGCCTCGGCTGCCATTCAACGCCCGCCGCGGCGCCGCCGACGATGGTTGACCTGTATGGCAACGCCAACGGCTTCGGCTGGACATTGGGCGACGTGATCGGCGCGCAGATCGTCTCGGTGCCGATGACGATTGCGCTCACGCGCGCCAACCAGTCGCTTCTAGCCTTCGTCGCCGCGCTGAGCGCCGTGTTCATAGTCATGCTGGTGGCGCTGAACGTGCTTATGCACTTTTTTATCCTGAAGCCGATGCAGCGGATCACCACGCTCGCTCGCGACGTCAGCGCCGGCAAGCCCGACGTGCCGGAGTATACGGTCAAGGGCAAAGATGAGATCGCCTCGCTCGGGCGCTCGTTCAATCTGATGCATCGCAGCCTTCAGAACGCCATGCGCATGCTCGAGAATTAATGATGACCTCCGCCCCACCCTGATCATGGAACCGATCCCCGCCCAAATCGGCCGATACGTCGTCGAAAGCCTGGTGGGCGCGGGTGGCATGGGTCAGATCTACAAGGCGCACGATCCCGACATCCGCCGCACGGTGGCCATCAAGCTGATCTCAACGCGGTTAATGAGCAGTGGTGACCGGGGCGAATACATGCGGCGCTTCCGCCGCGAGGCCGAGGCTGCCGCGCGATGCGCCCATCCCAATATCGTCGCGATCTACGACTACGCCATGCACGAAGGACAGCCATTCCTGGCCATGGAGTTCGTCCACGGCATGAGCGTGCGCCAGATGATCGACGAGAGCCCAATGGCGGTGCCCGATGCCATCCGGGTCATGCTGCAGGTACTGGACGCGCTGGCGACCGCGCATGACCAGGACGTCATCCACCAGGACGTGAAGCCGGCCAACATCCTGCTTACGCCGCAGATGCACGCCAAGGTCACCGACTTTGGCATCTCGCGATTCGCCAACGCCGACATCACGGGAATCTCCACCTCGATGGGCACGCCCAACTACATGGCGCCGGAGCAGTGCCGCGGCGGCCTGGTGGACCATCGCGCCGATCTGTTCGCAGCCGGGGCCACGCTGTTCGAGATGGTGGCCGGCGAACGAGCCTTTGGCGGACGAAGCTCGGCCGAGGTCACGCATCACATCATGTACGACGGGCTGCCGCTGCTGCCCGCCACCGTGCGGAGCGAGGCGCCGCGGCTGCAGTTCGTGCTGGAGCGCGCCATGGGAAAGCATCCAGAGGACCGCTTCTCCTCAGGTCGGGAGATGGCCGAGGCGCTGCGGCAGATCCTCCCCTTGGTGGTAGCCGAGCCACGGAACAAGATGACTCCATCTGCGGGGACTACCGCGACCTTTGTCATGCCCGCGGCGGCGCCCGCCCCGCAGTCTGGTCCGCCACGCTCCATTGCGCCGCCGTCCGTCGCGCCGTCGGCCGTTCCACCCGTTTCATCGCCAACAGCCGGGCGAATGCAAGGTCCCTCCCGCTTCGATGCCACTACGTTGCAGACGCTAGAGCAGAAGCTTGTCGCCTATGTTGGGCCGATTGCGCGAGTCATGGTGCGCTCTGCCGCCAGCCGCGCCTCTGGATTGGACGCGTTGTGCGCGGAGCTTGCCGGGGCCGTGCCCGAAGGCACCGAGCGCGAGAGCTTTCGCCGCGATGTCGTACCGCTCCTGCGGACGCGCCCGCTAGCATTCGACGACGAGCCCTCACGCGGCAGCATCGGTTCCTTTCATGAGCCAGAGCTGGAACGAGCACAGCGCGCACTGACACAGTATGTCGGACCGATCGCCCGTGTTCTGGTGCGGCGGGCGGCCCGCGAGACCTCGTCTATCGACGGTCTGTGGCAGGTGCTATCGATGCACGTAGAGCTGCCATCTGAACGCGCCGCCTTCCTGCGGCAGCGCCACGAATAGCGCACCTAGATACGAACAGAGCCCTTATTGTTGAGGACCTCCCTGAAACGAAAACGTCCAGATTGCGCGCGAGCGTAATACGCGATCCCTTTTTGATCTCGGGGCTTCCTCGGGAAACCTGTCCCAGCTTTCGCGCGTGGTGCTTTTCCATTGAGGTCGAAAAGATCGAACACCCGTACGACCGGGAAGGCGCGGTGGATGCTCATTAGCCGTGTCGCATTGTCAGAGTGACATCGCCGACCTTGACAGTCGCACCGCTCTGGATGGCTTCGGGCGCGTCAGGCTTTAATATCGCGCCGTTGAGGATGGTGCCGTTGGTCGATCCAAGATCCTCGATCTTCAGAACGTCGCCGGTCATGCACAGACGGGCATGACGCCGGGACACTGTGCCGTGCGCCAGTACCACGTCGCATTGGCCACTTTCGCGGCCGATCACTATGCCCGCCGATACCTGGAGGAGTCGCGTCACGGGGAGGTTGAATGAGAACTTGCGGCCAGCCGAGTCGGCGCCTTCGAAAAGCAGCGTGATTTCCGGCACTACCTCGATAGTAGTCCGCACTTCGGCAGAACCAGCCGACCGCACGTGGTAAACTTGCACCGGCCGGCTGACATTCTTCAGCTGATGCTCGCCTCCATCGGTAAATTTGTAACTGGGATTGAGCTCCGTCAGGTCGTGGACGGCGCGGGACGCCGCAATTCCGCCAGGCTCGGCAAGAGCTTGGATGCGCGCCGCCAGATTGACGCCGTCACCAAAGATGTTCTGATCCTCATCGTCAATTATGACCTCGCCGACGTGTACCCCAATCCGAAACAGCATGCGCTGATCCTCCGTAAGAGGCTTGTTAAAGGCGGCCATGCGCTCCTGGATGTCGATTGCCGCGGCCAACGCGGACATGGGCGATGAGAATTCGGCAAGCATGGCATCGCCCGCGGTACCCACTAATCGACCGCCCGCGCGCTCGATTGCCGGCCGCCAAACCTCAACTTGAGCCGACTTGAGATGCCGAAAAGTCTGTGTTTCCGAGCCTTCCATCATGCGGCTAAAATCTGCCAGATCGGCATGAACGATCGCACTGAGTCGCCGCAGAAGCTGCCCCGTCCTCATTGCCATCCTCCAGTCAGAGTTGCACTAGATGCGAGGTCTTCCTTATCGGAAACGGCCGGGCGTTGAGGGAACTTACAAGAGTTCATTTCCGCTGATTTTCGGCGTAGTACGCGTTATTGGCTTACTGAAGGAGTGAATCGTGCAGGATTTTTGAGGCTTCTGCACGAATGATCTGCACGACAAAGCATTGAACCCGCGATGCTGGTCGTGGGCAACACAGGTCATCGTTTGTGTCATCGCGTGGTACTCGAAGATGAGCCGCCACGGGGGTTGCCGTAGAAGGTCATCCGAACCCGCCCGCCGCACGCCGGGCAGCGATAGCGCTCGGCGCCGGCGTCGATCGGTGCCTTTGTCCAGGGCTGCCGGTCCAGCTCGATAGGGCTCGCGCTCCAGGGCGGAACGCACCGCGGACAATTGAGGCTGACGAACACTGTCCCGCGATCGATCGGTACGGCCGGCACGATGTGGGGATGACCTAACCCCCCGCAGACCCCGCCGTCATGGCGTTGCGCCCTGCAGATGAAGCGGCCGCGGCCGAAGCGACGCGCTGCCAAGCCCTCGCCGACAACTACCGGCCGGCTGCTCTTGCAGGTCGAGCACCACACCTCAACCGTCAGCGAGCGCACCGGTCCCACCGGCCGATAACCTCCTTCGGCAACCAAAGTGGGGACAAGTTCGCCGATGCTAGGATCATCCTCGATGATGAGGATAAGGCTAGGCCGCTGTTGATCGATTGAGGTCGCGCCGGTTGCGAGCGCTAACCATCCGACGGGAGCAGCTGATTAGTCTTCACGCCGTTGGCTTCAACGTCGAAGGCCGCCAGAACGCCGGAACCGCCAGCGGGCCATATATACCGCCAGCACCGCGGCCTTGTTTCTGATTCACGTTTAAGCGACAGGAGCGAGGGCGAGGCTCTGGATTGGTTTGCCTCACTGGTTTGGAGTTTCCACAGTGCCTCTGCTCTGGGCCGCCCGCCCGTGGCGCGAGCACCCGCGGTCGATTCCAGTCGTGCGTGCGGAGGAACTATTTAATCGACGCGGGGTTACCGGGGCTGTCGGAACATTGTCTGAGATGCGGCGTTGGTTGGTAATTCCAAAAGGAGACTCGCATGCGGTCCATCGCGCTTTGGCTCATCGGCATTCCCATTCCGATTATCATT
>Ga0070665_100007959_pt1 | contig 10746 bp, 7 predicted proteins | sample KBSS13metaG_FD_65862 | JGI IMG/M metagenome (GOLD analysis project Ga0070665, IMG submission 65862) | Switchgrass rhizosphere microbial communities from Kellogg Biological Station, Michigan, USA - KBS S1-3 metaG | ecosystem: Host-associated > Plants > Roots > Rhizosphere > Soil ...
ACCAGCGCGACCTGCTCATCGACCAGCTTTCGCAGCACGTCGACATCAGCACGGTGAAACAGGGCGACGGCCAGATCAACGTGTTCATCGGCAGCGGCCAGCCGCTCGTCGTGGGCAAGGAAGCGTCGTCCATCGTCGCGACCACCGATCCGTACGATGCCAGCCGCCACACCATTGGCCTCAAGGGTCCGGGCGGTACGCCGGTCGATATTACCGGCAGCATCACCGGCGGCTCGCTCGGCGGCACGATGGCGTTCCGCAGTGAAGTGCTGGATCCGACGCGCAATGCGCTCGGCCGCATCAGTGCCGTGCTCGCCGACACGGTCAACGAGCAGCACAAAGCGGGCATCGATCTCAGCGGCAACGCGGGAACCGACCTGTTCAAAGTGGGCTCGCCCACGGTGCTCGCCCACGGTTCGAACACCGGCACGGGGCTTCCCACCGTCACGCGCACGGACGACACCAAGCTCACGACGTCCGACTACATCCTGACGAAGACCGCCGCCGGAACACCCCCGGCGCCGGACACCTGGACGCTTCGCGACGCCCTCACCGGGGCGCCGGTGACGATGACCGGCACCGGCACGGCGTCGGATCCGTTCAAGGCCGGCGGTCTCGAGATCGTGGCCAACGCCGGCGCGGCGGTGGGCGATCGCTTCGAGATCCGCCCGACGCGGGACGCGGCGAGTGGTCTCGGTGTGTTGATCAGCGACCCGGGCAAGATCGCGGCGGCCGCGCCGTTCCGCACGAGTGCGGCAACGACGAACACCGGCACCGGCACGATCTCCGCAGGCAGCGTCGTCGATGCGACAGACCCCAACCTGCGCACCACCTCGACCATCCAGTTCACCAGTGCGACGACGTACACGATCAATGGCGCGGGCTCGTTTACCTACACGGCCGGCCAGCCGATCACGATCAACGGCGCACAGGTCTCGATTTCCGGCGCGCCGGCCACCGGCGACAGCTTCACGATCAGCGACAACGCCGGCGGTACCGGCGACAACCGCAACATGCTCGCGATGGCGGATTCGCTTTCGAAGGGCGTTTTCGACGGCGGCACCGGCTCGCTGAACAGCGCGAGCAGCAGCCTGGTCGGCCAGATCGGCTCGCAGACGCGCCAGATCCAGTCGAGCCGCGACGCGCAGCAGATCGTGCAGCAGGAAGCCTCCGACGCGCGCGACTCGGTATCCGGCGTCAATCTCGACGAGGAAGCGGCGAACCTCATCAAGTATCAGCAGGCGTATCAGGCCGCCGCGCAGATGATCCGTGTGGCGAGCAGCCTCTTCGATTCGCTGCTCCAGGCGACGAGCAGGTAAGAGCCCATGAGAATTTCGACCGCTGGAATTCACAACGCTGCGCTGGCACAGATGATGTCCCAGAGCACGAAGTTGTCGAAGACGCAGCAGCAAATCGCGGCTGGCACGCGCATCCTGTCGCCGGCGGACGATCCGATTGGCGCGGCGCAGGCGCTCGAGCTCGATCGCTCGCTCGCGGAATCCCAGCAGCACGAAAAGAACACCACGGCAGCGACCAATCGCCTGTCGTACGAAGAACAGACGCTCAACGACGCGACGAATCTCCTGAATCGTATCCGCGACCTGACGGTGGAAGCGAACAGCGGCGCGATGGACGACAGCGCGCGCAAGTCGATCCTGTCCGAGATCCAGGTGCGGTACACCGATCTCATGGATCTCGCGAATCGCAAGGACACCAACGGCGAATACCTGTTCGCCGGCTATTCGACGCAGACGCGACCCTTTGTCCAGACGGGCAACACGGTGACCTATCAGGGCGACGAAGGCACGCGCGTGCTGCAGACCGGCCCGTCACAGCGCGTGACGGATGGCCATCCTGGCTCCGATGTCTTCATGAACATCAAGCAGGGCAACGGCACGTTCGTCACTGGCGCGGCCTCGACGAACACCGGGGCGGCGACGATCGATACCGGCACCGTGACGAGCCCGGCTGCCTGGACGCCTGGCACGTTCACGATCCACTTCACGACGCCGACGGATTACGAAATCCTCGACAGCACGAACACCGCGATCTCCACCGGCACCCTGACGGGCGACGGCACGATTGCCTTCAACGGCATCGAAGTGCAGATCAAGGGCGATGCCGCAACGGACGACAAGTTTACGGTTGCTACTGCCGGCGCGCAGGACATGTTCTCGGCGCTCACCGGCCTGATGAGCACGCTGCAGCGTCCCTCCGGCTCGACTTCACAGAACGCGCTCTACGCAACTGAACTGGGCGCGACGCTCACGCAGCTCGATAACTCTCTCGAGCGCATCTCCGACGTTCGCTCCGAAGTGGGCGCGCGACTCTCGGTGCTGCAGGACTCCACTGACGAGCAGGCCGACCGACAGCTGGATCTGAAGACCCAGCTCTCGCAGATCCGCGACCTCGATTATGCCGACGCGATCACAACGCTGAACATTCAGCTCGCTGGATTACAGGCGGCGCAGCAGTCGTACGCCAAGATCAGCAACCTGAATCTGTTCAATTACCTGTAAAGCGTGAAGCGCCTCCGCTTTCGCTAAATACCCCCACTCAAGTTCTCCCGCAGAGCACCGATACAGGGCTCAGAACGCGCGCAGACCCAATGTTGGGTCGCCGCAGGTAAGCCAAGGGCTCCGGGCGAGTAGTAACGGGGTCAGGTCAAAATCGAGGAGTGTCTTTAAATGCCCCAGGTAATCAACACGAACGTGATGTCGCTGAATGCTCAGCGCAACCTCACGACGTCCGGCAGCGCGATGGCGACGGCGATTCAGCGCCTGTCTTCGGGTCTGCGTATCAACAGCGCCAAGGACGACGCGGCGGGTCTCGCGATCTCGGATCGCATGAGCACCCAGATCAGCGGCCTCAACCAGGCCGTTCGTAACTCGAACGACGGTATCTCGCTGGCGCAGACGACTGAAGGCGCCTTGCAGGAAGTCACGAACAACCTGCAGCGCATTCGTGAGCTGGCCGTGCAGTCGGCCAACGCGACGAACAGCGACAGCGACCGTGCCGCTCTCGACCAGGAAGTGCAGCAGCGTATCTCGGAAATCACCCGTATCGCCGCCCAGACCTCGTTCAACGGCCGCAAGGTTCTTGACGGTTCGTTCGGTGACGCGGTGTTCCAGGTCGGTGCGAACGCCGGTGAGACGATCAGCGTCGGCCTCGACACGAACATGAAGGCGACGGCGGTTGGCCAGATTGCGTCCACGCAGTCGGCGGACATCGGCGCCCTCTTCGCCAGCGGCAGCGTCACGCTCGCCGCGAACGACATCACCGTCGGCGGCACGAGCGTCGCGGCGGGCACGTACACGACCGCCACGGCTCTCGCCGCGGCGATCCAGACGGCGGGTGGCGCGGGCTTCACGGCGACCGTGAACGGCACCACCGGCGAAATCGACATGACCAACAGCAACGCGGGCGCCATTGCGATCGCGGGCAACAAGAACGTGCTGGGTGTGTCGTCGGTTTCGGGCCAGACCCCGGCTCCGGGTGTCACGCTGACGGCTGGCCAGTTCACCGTGCAGGTGGGCGCGGGCGCGGCGGTCAGCGTCGCCGCCACGGGCGCCGACATCAACGCCCTTGCCACGGCTATCAATGCCGCGGCCGCGACGGGCACCTGGGGTGGCTCGGGTAGCTTCGCGACCGTCTCCGGCGGTCACATCGTGCTGAACAATACCGACACCACCAACACGGTGACGATCGGCGGCGTGACCGCGACGGCCCTCGGCCTGAACGGGACATTGGCGACCACCACTGGCACGGACACGTCGGCGGGTGAAGCCGCTGTGTTCGGCGCGGCCTCGAACGGCACGGCCAGCACCTCGGGCGTCAAGGCTCTGTACAGCAACCTGACGCTCGCCTCTGGCGACTTCACGGTGAAGGTCGGCGCGAACGGCACGGCGGTGGATCTCGCCGGCACGTACAAGGACGGTCAGGCTCTTGCTGACAACATCAACACGCTGGTTGGCGGCGCGTTCGCCTCGTACGACACCACGAGCCACAAGCTCAACATCGCGTCGAACAGCGACTTCACGCTGGGCGGCACGAAGTACGGCACGGGCGCTGGCAACCTCGGCTTCGCCGCGGCGAATGCCACGGTCGCTGCTGACACCAAGTCGCTCAACGACGCGAACGTGAAGGACGTCACCTCGGCGAACGACGCGATCCTGCGCGTTGACGGGGCCCTGACCGCGGTCAGCACCCTGCGCAGCACGCTGGGCGCCATCCAGAACCGCTTCCAGTCCACCATCAACAGCTTGCAGTCTGTGTCCGAGAACCTCTCGGCTTCGCGCAGCCGCATCCTGGATACGGACTTCGCGGCGGAAACGGCGAACATGACCCGCGCCCAGATCCTGCAGCAGGCGGGTACGGCGATGGTCGCGCAGGCGAACTCTGTTCCGCAGAACGTCCTGTCGCTGCTCCGCGGCTAATAGTGTGAGGTAACGAGTGACTCAGCTCGTCAGAGCTTTGTCCGAGCAGGCGCCGACGGTATCCCCGTCGGCGCCTGCCGTCGTTTCTGAGCACGCGGTCACCGAAAAGCCTTCGGCTCCGGTGCATTCTGTTCAAAGCACGCCGGCCCCGGCGGCTCCCGATATCACTCAGGAGACCATGCGGGCCGTGGCGCGGCAGATCGAGTCCTATCTCAAGGCCAATGGACGCGACCTGCAGTTCAGTGTCGATGAGGAAACCGGCAAGACGGTCGTCACGGTGCGCGACAAGGCCACCGGCGAGATCATCCGGCAGATTCCCGACGCAGAGGCCTTACGAATTTCCCAGGCGCTCGGCAACCAGCCGAACGCCCTGCTCGACGTTCTGATTTGAAGTTGAAGAAGGGATCATGGCGACAACAGTAGGTTCTACGGGCCTCGACGTTCAGGGACTGGTCTCGCAGCTCGTCACCTCTGAGCGCAACCAGTACCTCACGCCGATTACCGCGCGCGAAACCACCGCGACGGTGCAGTTGTCCGCCATCTCGAGCCTGAAGGGCGCGCTGTCGACCTTCCAGACCGCCGTGAGCGGCCTGAAGGATGCCGCGTCGATGACGCCGCGATCCACGACCTCGAGCGACGAGGACGTGCTCACGGTCACCTCTACGGGTGACGCGTCGACCGGCTCGTACGACATTCAGGTCATCGACCTCGCCCAGGCGCAGCAGCTTGCGTCGGGTCCGTTCAGTGGCGGCGTCTCCACCAAGGTGGGCACCGGCACGATGACGATCACCTACGGGACGAAGACGTTCGACGTCAACATCGACTCGACCAACAACACGCTCTCCAACATCCGCGACGCCATCAACAAGGCGAGCGGCAACACGGGCGTGCAGGCCAGTATCATCAACGAGCAGAACGGCTCGCGCCTGGTGCTCACCTCGTCCATGACGGGCAAGGACAACACGATCAAGGTGGCCGTCAACGGCGGCGACGGCGGGCTTGCGCAGTTCGCGTACGACGGCGTCAATCCGTCGAGCGTCACGCAGTTGAAGGCGGCGCAGGACGCGCACATCAAGGTCGGCACGTATGACGTTTACAACTCGAGCAACGTCATCAGCACCGCGATCGACGATGTCACGATCACGCTGAAATCCAAGTCCGACGATCCGGTGACGCTCACCGTATCGGCGGATCAGAGTGCGCTCAAGACGAAGGTCGGTAACTTCGTCACGGCGTACAACACGCTCTATGCCAGCTTCTCGAAGCTGCGCGCTTACGATCCTGCTACCGAGAGTGCCGGCCCCCTGCTCGGCGACGCGCTGTTGCGCGGGATCGAAAGCCAGATCGGCCTCGACCTGTCGAATCCGGTGGCGGGCGCCACGGGCGACTACAAGACTCTCGCCTCCCTCGGCATCACGCGCCAGACCGACGGCACGCTGAAAGTTGACGGCGTCAAGCTCGACAAGGCGCTGACGGCGGACCCGAACTCGGTCGCGAAAGTGTTCGGCGGCGACACCGGCGTGGCCGGCAAGCTGTCGACCGACCTCGACAAGATGCTCAAGGATGGCTCGGGCATCGACGTGCGCTCCGACCAGCTCAACGCGACCCTGAAGTCCGTGCAGGACGACAAGGACCAGCTCGATGCCCGGATGCAGGTGATCCAGGATCGCTACACCAAGCAGTTCACCGCCCTCGATACGCTGCTCACGCAGCTGCAGAGCACGTCGAACTACCTGTCGAGCCAGCTCGCGTCGCTGCCGAAATAACGGCTAATAGTCTGCCTCGACGGGGCTGTCGAACAGATAGCCCACCCCGTAGACGCTGCGAATCAGTGTCTGGGATCGCAATAGCCGGCGCATCCGGCTCATCCGAACCTCGATGCTGTGTCCGTACTGATCGCGCGGCAGCACCTGCTGTGCGCTTTTCACGAGCGCTTCGAGTAGCTGGAACTCCGAGGCCGTCAGAATCCGGGCGGTGCCATCGGCGTGATGCAGCGTGTGGCTCGGGACATCGAGCCGCCACTTTCCGAATCGATAGCTTCGCGGCGTCGGCGACATGGGCCCACCTGGCGCGAACGACGCGCGCCGTGCAACGACCTTGATACGCGCCATCAGCTCGCGCGGATTGAGCGGCTTCACGAGGTAGTCGTCGGCACCCGCATCGAGTCCGCGGATGCGCTCTTCCGAATCGTCCTGCTCGCTCAGGACAATGATCGGAACCGTCGACACACTGCGAATGGCAGAGCACATGCGCAACGCCTCTTCGGCGCCACTGACGGCATCGACAACCACCACCGGCAAGCGCGTTGTGTCGTCGATCGCCAGGACAATATTCATCCAGGCAGGTTAGAGCGGGCATGCGTCCCGCAGGTCTCCGGATGTATCTGGCGGATTTCAATCCGGCGTCATCGTCACTTTCGCGACGAGCATGTAGCCCTCGTTGCGAACGGTGCGGATGAGGCTGTCGCCCGGCGCATTGAGCTTGTGACGCAGCCGGCTGATCTGGATGTCGACGGCGCGCGCGAACGCTTCGGATCGCGTGCCGCGCGCCGCACGCAAGAGCTCATCGCGCTTGAGCACGCGCCGGTGCCGCGTGACGAGCACGCGGAGCATGGAGAACTCGCCATCGGTGAGGCGAACCTGCTGGCCTTCCGGGTCGAGCAGCTCACTCGCATCCAGATCGATCTGCCAGCCCTGGAAGTAGTACATCCTGCGCGGCGGCTGCCGCAGTTTCTGCCGTCGTAGCGCGACGCGCACATGCGCGAGCACCTCACGCGCGCTACACGGCTTGGACAGGTAGTGATCGGCTCCGAGCTCGAGGGCCAGGATGCGGTCCTGCTCCTCGTTCAACGCACTCAGCATGATGAGCGGAATATCGCCGCTCGTCGCGAGGCGACGGGCCACGCTGAGCCCGTCCTCCCCCGGCATCACGACATCGAGCACCACCACGTTGACGGTGTTGCGCGCTAAAAGGCGGTCCATTTCCTGCGCATTGGACGCCGTGAGCACGCGATAGCCGCGTTTCGTCAGGCTGCCCGCGAGCAGCCTGCGAATTTCTTCGTCATCATCGACGACCAGCACCGTGGCGCCGGCGTCCCCCTCTTCTTTCAACGATCCCGCCTCAACGTGGCGCTCGGTGTGGCGCCGTTGTACATGAACATGGTGTAGACGGCGCCGCCGGTCAGCGAGACCCCGGTCTTGCTGAACAGTGGCGAGGACGTCAGGGCATCCTTCACGTCGATCTCGAAATCGCTACCCGCGGTGATCTCGGTGTAGTCCGATGTCTCGCCCACCGCGACATCGTCCGCGGTTGGAGAAAAGTTCACCGTGAACGAGATCGGTCCGCCCAGCGCGGACATGCCGTTCATCAGACGGATCTTGGTGGAGCCCGATACCTCGGGCGCACGGTTGTCGTCGCTGATGAGGGTGGCTTGTGTGCCGTCCGCGTTGCTCCAGACCAGCAATGTGTAGTCTGCTCCTGCCGTGAGAGTCTTGTTCGGGATCGAGACCGCCGTTCCGTCCACGATGACAGACACCGCAAGCGAGCCGGCGTTCACTGTGGCGTAGGTGCTGCCGATGATTCCGACCGTCGCGTTGCTGAGAAGCGTGGTGCCGCCCACGCCGACCGTCGCCTTGGTGCCGTTGGAAATGCCCACCGCCGCCCGGACGCGCGCCTTCTTGTTCGAATAGGACGTTACGCTGCCCTGCTGGGGAATCATCAGCGCGTTGACCAGTATGCCGCCCGGCGTCGGGGTCAGAACGATCGAGACCACGCCGGTGCTGCTGAACGAGATGCCCGAGACATCCAGCCGGATATCGGTGTTGTCGCCCGCCGCGGTGACCCTCATCCGGTAGGTGGCGCTGTTGACCGTAGCGCCGAGGGAAGAGCCCGAGGACACGCCGCTGATCTGCGGCGAGGTATCGGTCAAGGGAATGTTCTCCTCCGTGAAATACACGTCCAGGGAGCCGGCCTCCGCCACATTGACGATCGTGATGCTGGCCTTGCCGCTGTCCGCTTCCTTTTGATCGTCGCTGATCTTGTAGACCTGGAAGTGGCCGGTAGAGCCGTAGGCCACATAGGTGGCGTTCGTGTCCTCCGCCATCGCCTGGGACGAAACGGCCAGCAACGAGGTGGACGCACCGGCGCGCCGGAAATCGAGCGTGTAGGTGGCGGCATTCAACGAGACGTAATCACTGATCGCGCCGTAGGACACGGAGCTGAATCGCTGCTTGTCATCGTCGTCGTCATCGTCCTGGTCGTTGCTGTAGACATCGAGCGATGTGTAGCCCGTGCTCGCGTTGAGCACGCGGAAACGCGCGTCGCCGCCGTCGTCGCTCCCGCCGCCACCGCAACTGCAGAGCAGGGTTGCCGAGGCCAGCATGAGCAGGAGAGGCAGCAGACGGTAACGAAGGGAAAAAATGGGTCGCATGAGATGGTCCCGTGGTGAGAGTGCGCTCGTCAGAATGCATTGCCGATGGAGAACTGAAATCGTTCCACGTCATCGCCGTATGTCCGCCACGTGCCCTGCCGATAGCGCAGCGGGTACGCGAAGCTGAATCGGAACAAGCCGAGAGGGGCGAGCCACTGCACGCCGATGCCGGCCGAGGTGCGCAGCTCGTTCAGGTCGAACCCGTAGCTGACGCGTGAACCGTTCTTGTCCGTGAACTTTTCGTTGCCGGTGAAGAAGGCCTGACCGAAGTCGAAGAACAGGCTGAGTCGGGCGGTGCTCGCGAATTTGTCGGGCACCGGCAAGATGGCTTCGATCTGCCCGGACACTGCGGCGTCGCCGCCATAGGGATTGCCGAGCGAATCGCGCGGGCCGAGGGTGTTCTCGCGGAAGCCGCGCACGGTATCCGGGCCACCGACGAAGAAGTGGCGGTACGGTGGTAGCGAGGTCGTGTCGCCGAACGCCGTTCCGTAGCTGAGACGCGTGCCGATGGAGAACGGGATCGCGTTCAGGATCGGCGCCGGGATGCTGAACAGCTTCTGGAACTGATAAGTGGCGGTCGCGTACTGAATCAGTGTGCCCGGAACGGTGCTCGATACGCTGAACCGGTGGCTCATGCCCGACGTCGGGAAGAGCGTGCGGTTGCGGCTGTCGTAGCTCCAGCCGGCGGCGAGCTCGAAGATCTGGGCATTCGTGCTGAGGATGTAATCGGAGCCGATGCGCCGGAAGTGGGTGGCGCCGTTCTCTCTCACCCAGTCCTGTATCTGCTCGGAGCTCGCGGTCGAGGTGGCCAGCTCCGCGTACTGGAGCGAGCCGCCGAGCTGCACCGCCTGCATTTCGGCAATCGGCACGCCGAAATCCGCGCCGAGCGTGTAGGTCTTGGTCGAGAAATCCGAATAGGACGCGGTGAGACGGCTGATGTCGGAATAGGAAACGCTCAGCGTCCGCCCAATGCCATCGAGCGTGATGTACGGATCGGTGTGGGAGAAGCTATAGACCTTGCTCAGGTTGCCGCCGTTGATCTCGGCGGCAATGCGTTCGCCGCTCCCCATGAAATTCGCGTCGACGAAATTGCCGTTCAGCATCAGCTTCTGGGTCGCCGAATAGCCGATGCCGCCGCCGAGCTGCGCGGCGGGGCCGTCTTCGATCTTGAAGTCGACATCGACGAGATCGGGCGAGCCCGGGACCGGGGTAGTTTCCGTGTCCACCTTCTTCACGTACGGCAGGCGCTGAATGCGCTGTTTGGAGCGCTCGAGCGCGAGGTTCGACAGCCACGCGCCTTCGAGCTGGCGCATCTCGCGCCTCAGCACCTCGTCGTTGACGGCCGTCGTGCCGGTGAAGGCGATGTTCCGCACGTAGGCGCGATTGCCCGGCTCGATGAAGAATGTGAGTCCGACTTCATGCGTCGACTCGTCCGGCGTCGGGACAGGGTCGACCTTCGCGAAAGCGTAGCCATCTGCACCGAGCCGGTTCTGGATCAGCTCCTGCGTGGCCGTGATGCTCTTGCGTGAGAAGGTGTCGCCCCTGGAGGTGAGCACGTAGCGGCGCAGCTCCGCTTCGGGTACGACGAACGTTCCGGAGAGCTTGATCTCACCGATCTTGTAGACCTCCCCTTCTTCCACGTTCACCGTGATGAAGATGTCGTCCTTGTCGGGGGAGATGCTGACCTGCGTGGAATCGATGCGGAAGTTGGCGTAGCCGCGATCCATGTAGAAAGAGCGCAGCTTTTCGAGGTCGCCCTGTTGGGCTTCGCGGGAGTAGCGGTCGTCCTGCTTGTACCAGGAGAGCCAGTTCGGCGTGTGCAGCTCGAAGCCGCTCTCGATCTCTTTGTCCGTGAAGCTCTCGTTACCAATGATGTTGATC
>Ga0070665_100007960_pt1 | contig 10744 bp, 9 predicted proteins | sample KBSS13metaG_FD_65862 | JGI IMG/M metagenome (GOLD analysis project Ga0070665, IMG submission 65862) | Switchgrass rhizosphere microbial communities from Kellogg Biological Station, Michigan, USA - KBS S1-3 metaG | ecosystem: Host-associated > Plants > Roots > Rhizosphere > Soil ...
GCGCATCTGATCACCGTCCACCCGACCGGCGGACAGAGCTCGGCCGGGCCGTTCCACGGGGAAGCGTGGCTCGACTTCAACATGCGGCAGAACGGCCACGTCGCCGAGTTCACCGGTCGCTACGACCAGACCCGCGTCGACTACGACCGGACGCCGACCAAGCCGGTCCTCGACGGCGAGCCGATCTACGAAGACCACCCGATCGCGTTCAGGCAGAAGGAGCACGGGCACTCGATCGCCGTCGACGTGCGGCGCCCGCTCTACTGGAACCTGTTCACCGGCGCCTTCGGGCACACCTACGGCCATCACTCCGTCTGGCAGATGTGGCAGCCCGATCGCAAACCCATCAACGATCCGCTGCTGCCGTGGACCGAGGCGATCCTGCAGCCTGGGGCGGCGCAGATGCAGCACGGGCGGGCCCTCCTCGAGTCACGGCCGTTCCTGACGCGGATCCCGGATCAGAGCGTGATCGTCGCCGACCGCGTCATCACCAGCGTCCCCGGCGCCGGCCGCTACGCCCTGGTCGCGACCCGCGACAGCGCCGGCTCCTACGCGATGATCTATGCCCCCGCCGGCCGTCCCTTCACGGTGCGACTGTCGGCGATCAGCGGCGCCAACGCGAAGGCGTGGTGGTTCAACCCGCGTACCGGCAAGGCGACCGCGGCCGGAACGTTTCCGACGTCGGCGGACCGGACCTTCACGCCGCCCGATCCCGGCGAAGCGCTCGACTGGGTGCTGGTCCTCGACGACGCCGCCAAGGGCTATCCGCCGCCCGGCCAGGTCCGGCGCTGATCGATTGACGCGGTGGGCGTCGCGGGGCGACGATGGCCTCGTGTCCCCCACCCGTCGATCCTGCCTCCTGGCCCTGGCCGCCCTCGCTGGCGTCCCGGGACGGGCGCTGGCGCAGGAGCGGCGACACTCGCGGCAGTTTCCGCCGGCGGCGCTCGGCGAGCTCGAGGGGCCGGATCGCGAAGCGTGGCAGAAGCCCGACGTGATCATGGACGCCCTCGGCATCGCCGACGGATCGATCGTCGCCGACCTCGGCGCCGGCGGCGGCTGGTTCACGGTGCGGCTCGCCCGCCAGGTCGGGCCGAACGGCCGGGTCTACGCCCAGGACGTCCAGAAGCCCATGATCGAGTCGATGGATCGGCGCTTCCGGCGCGAAGGGCTGCGCAACGTGACCACGGTCCTCGGCACCGAGGAGGATCCGATGCTGCCGGCGCCGGTCGACGCGGTTCTCATCGTCGGCGTCTACGGCGAGGTCGCCAAGCCGGTGGAATGGTTGACCAACGTGCGCCGTTCGCTGCGCCCGGGCGGACGCGTCGGCGTCGTCGACTACAAGAAGGACGGCTTCGGTCCGGGGCCGGACACCAGCGAAGAACGCGTCGACGAGGCGGTGGTGATCAAGGACGCGCAGCAGGCCGGGCTGCGGCTGATCAACCGGAACACGCCGCTGCCGTTCCAGTACCTGCTGATCTTCGGGACGTAGCCCGCCGCGACTGGGGCGCTACGCGCTCGGGCCGCGCCCGACGAATCGCCACACGGTCGGCAGTACGCCCGCGGCGAGACAGAGCTTGACGAGATCGGCGACGAGGAACGTCAGCCCCGTTGCGACCGCGCCGGAGACGCCGAGCGCCGTCGGACCGTAGGCCAGCCACCACAGGCCGCCGGTGAAGATCACCGCCAGCCCCGCCGTCATCGCCACGAGCGACGTGAGATACTTCCGGTCGAAGCGCCGCTCGGCCAGCCAGCCGGCGACGAACGCGGCCAGCGGATAGCTCAGAAGGAAGCCGGCGGTCGGACCGATGAGCCGGGCGGCCCCTTGCGGCAGGAGCGGCGAGGCGGCGAAGACGGGCAGACCGGCCAGCCCGACGAGCAGGTAGAGCGCCTGCGCCGACGCGCCCAGCCGGGCGCCGAGGGCGGCGCCGCCGAGCAGGACGATCATCGGCTGCAACGTGAACGGCACCGGCGTGAAGGGCAGCGGCACGCTGATCTGGGCGCCGAGCGCGGTGAGGGCGGTGACGAACAGCACGGCGCTCGCCTTGATCATCGCGCCGTCGAGGGCGTCGGCCCGACGCGCACCCCCGAGGCCTGGGGCCAGGGCCCGCCGTCCAGTGAGCGTCCCAACCAACGTAGCAGCGGCACCAGTCGACATATAGCGGCGGATCCTACCATGCGGCGTGCACTCACCATCGCCGGCAGCGACTCGGGCGGCGGCGCCGGAATCCAGGCCGATCTGAAGACCTTTGCCGCCTACGGCGTCTTCGGGACGTCGGCACTGACGGCGATCACGGCGCAGAACACGCGCACCGTCTCGGCCGTCCAGGTGCTGTCCGCCGCGTTGATCCGGGCGCAGATCGACGCGGTGCTGAGCGACATCGGCACCGACGCCGTGAAGACGGGGATGCTCGGCAGCGTCGAGGTGGTCCGCGCCGTGGTCGACGCGCTGGCGGCGTTCCAGCCGCCCGCCGTCGTCGTCGACCCGGTCATGATCTCGAAGAGCGGCAGCACGCTGCTCGATGCCGAAGCGGTGGTGGCGGTGCGCGAGTGGCTGCTGCCGCGGGCCGACCTCCTGACCCCGAACGCACCGGAAGCGGCGGCGTTGACCGGCTTCGAGGTGCACTCGCTGCCGACCGCTCGCGAGGCGGCACTCCGCTTGTTCGCGCTCGGGCCGAAGGCGGTGCTGGTCAAGGGCGGCCACCTGCCCGGCGACGACGTCGTCGACCTGCTCTACGACGGCCATCACATCCACGAGCTGCGCAGTCCGCGGATCCCGGGGCCGCACACCCACGGCACCGGCTGCACCCTGGCTTCGGCCATCGCCGCCGGACTGGCCCTCGGCGTCGGACTGGAGGCGGCGGTGATCGACGCCCGCGCCTACGTCGCCGGCGCCATCGCCCATGCGCCACACCTGGGCACCGGTCATGGCCCCCTCGACCACGGCTGGCGCAGCCGGGCCGCCGCGGGCACTAGACTGTCCGACGGAGAGGATCGATGACCGCGCTGTTCGCCGTGACCGCCGCCGCGCTGGACGCCCCGCCGCTCGAGCGCGCGGTGGTGTCGGCGCACGGTCAGGCTGCGGCCAGCAGCGGCGCGCCCGGGGTCGGCGCCGTCTCCACCTTCGTCGGGCTGGTCCGCGACCAGAACCTCGGACGCCGCGTGCTGCGCCTGGACTACGAAGCCTACGAGCCGCTGGCCATCCGCGCTTTCGAGCAGATCGCCGCGGAGGCGGCAGCGTTGTGGCCGACGTGCCGCCTCGGCATCCACCACCGCACCGGGACGGTGGCGATCGGCGAGGCCAGCATCGTCATCGTCGCGGCGTCGGCCCATCGCGGCGACGCCTTCGCGGCGTCACGCTACGCCATCGAGCGGGTCAAGCAGATCGCCCCGATCTGGAAACACGAGTACTTCGAGGGCGGCGACGTGTGGATCGAAGGCGCGGTGGCGGCCGCCGACGATGCGGCGGCGCGCGAAAAAGCGGAGAAACTGGCGTGCGCCTGAACGAGGGACCGCGATGCGCGTGACGGTGCGGCTGTTCGCCCGGCTGCGCGACCTCGCCGGCACCAGCGAACTGGACGCCGAGGTGGCCGCGGGAGCGACGATCGCCGACGTCTGGGCCGGCGTCGTCGACCGCCATCCGGCGCTGGCCCCCTACGCCGGCTCCCTGTCGGCGGCCCGGAACCTCGAATACACGCGGCTGTCGGCCGCCGTGGCCGAGGCCGACGAGATCGCCTTCATGCCGCCGGTCTCCGGCGGGTAGGGCTTCGGTGCGGCAAGCCCGCTAGAATAGACGGCGACGATGCTGGACAAACTGCAGGCGGTCGAAGCCCGCTACGAGAAGCTGATGAGCCTGATCAGCGATCCCGCGGTGCAGGCGGACGCCTCCGCCTATCGCACCCACACCAAGGCGCTCTCCGATCTGCAGGAGACGGTCGAGACCTATCGCGTCTACCGCGGTGTCGCCGAGGAGAAGCGGCAGGCCGAGGAGCTGGCCGCCGACCCGGACATGGCCGACCTCGCCCGCGAGGAACTGACCCGCCTCAACGCCCGCATCACCGAGCTCGAAGCGTCGCTCCGCGTCCTGATGACGCCGAAGGATCCGAACGACGAGAAGAACATCCTGCTCGAGATCCGGGCCGGCACGGGCGGCGACGAAGCGGCGCTGTTCGCCGGCGATCTGTTCCGCATGTACTCGCGCTTCGCCGAGCGTCAGGGCTGGCGGCTCGAGATCATGTCCGAGAGCGTCGGCGACGCCGGCGGCATCAAGGACGTGGTCGCGCTGATCGAGGGCAAGCGGGTCTACAGCCGGCTCAAATACGAGAGCGGCGTGCACCGCGTCCAGCGCGTGCCGGCGACCGAAGCGAGCGGACGCATCCACACCTCGACGGCGACCGTCGCGGTACTGCCCGAGGCCGAGGAAGTCGACATCCAGATCCTGGACAAGGATCTGCGCATCGATACCTTCTGCTCGAGCGGACCGGGCGGCCAGAGCGTCAACACCACCTACTCCGCCGTCCGCATCACCCATCTGCCGACCGGCCTGGTGGTGTCGCAGCAGGACGAGAAGTCGCAGATCAAGAACCGGGCGAAGGCGCTCAAGGTGCTGCGTTCGCGTCTCTACGACATGGAGATGCAGAAGCAGCACGACGCCATCGCCAAGGACCGGCGCAGCCAGGTCGGCACCGGCGAGCGTTCCGAGAAAATCCGGACCTATAACTTCCGTGAGAGCCGGATCACCGACCACCGCATCAACTTCACCACCCACCAGCTGCTCTCGGTGCTCGATGGCGAGCTCGGCGAGCTGATCGAGGTGGTGACGTCGCACTATCAGGCGGAAGCGCTCAAGAACGCCTCGACCGACTCCGGTGAGGGCGGCGGCCTAGCCGGCGTCGCCTGACGCCGGCTGCGACGCGACGAAGGCGACCAGCGCCTGCTGGAGCGCGGCCAGTTCCTGCTCGAGGCGATCGGTGAGCTGGCCGGCGCGAGCGTAGTCGCCGGCGTTGGCCGCGTCCTCGATGGCGATCGAGAGCTGGCGGCTCGAGGGCCCGCCGGCCATGCCGGCCACGTTCTTCATCAGGTGCGCCTTGTCGGCCAGCAGCTTGGCCTGCTGCCCGGTCACGGCGCCGCGTATCGCCGCGAGCACTGCCGGGTATTCCTCGGCAAACGTGTCACGCAGCTCCTCCAGCATGTCGACGTGCGGCCCGACGGTCGCCAAGAGATCGTCGCCGCTGAAAGTAGGCTCGAGAATCACGCCGGGCACTGTACCGCCCGGACCGGGGTGATTCAAGGGCGCTCTGCCCGCCGTCGATTCCCGATGATGGAGCCGCGGGCACGACGCCGCGCGGCGCGCCGTCATGACCGCACCTGCCGCACCCCGACGCACGCTGCGCGCCCGCTTGGGCATCGCCTTCGGCCTCGCGCTGCTGGCGCAGACCGCCGCCGTCCTGGTGGGGCTGGCCCTGACGGGATCGAGCGCGGCGCGCGCGGACACCGGGCTGACGCTCCGCACGGTGCTGATCGTCGCCGGCGCACTGTTGGTGGCCGCCGCGGTCGCGGTGCCGCTGGCGTCGCGGGCCATCCGGCCCGTCGAACAGCTCGGCGACGCGGCCGACCGCCTCGTCGCGGGCGCCACCCGGGCCACCGCGGAGCGGGCGACGCTCGAGGAGCAGGTGGCGGCGCGGACCGTCGAACTCTCGGCAGCGCGTGATCGCGCCGAACGGGAAGCGCGGCTCAAGGGCGTCTTCCTGGCGGCGATGAGCCACGAGATCCGGACGCCGATGACCAGCATCGTCGGCATGGCGGAGCTGATGGCGGAAACGCCGCTCGACGCGGAGCAGCGTGAGTACTGCGACACCATCCGCACTTCGACCGACGCCCTGCTCGGCGTCATCAACGACATCCTGGATTTCTCGAAAATCGAAGCCCAGGGCGTCTCGCTCGAGACGTGCGACTTCGATCTGCGACTGGTGGTCGAAGACGCGGTGGAGCTGCTGGCGGTCAAGGCCGCCACGGCCGGACTCGACCTCGCCGCCATCGTCGAGCCCGGCTTCGACGGGCGCTTCCGCGGCGACCCGTCCCGACTGCGTCAGGTCATCGTCAACCTGCTCGGCAACGCGATCAAGTTCACGGCGCACGGCAGCGTGGTGGTCCGCGTCTCGGCGCCGGCCGGTGGCGCCACCGACAGTCGCGTCCGCCTCGAGATCGTCGACACCGGCATCGGCATCACGCCGGACGGTCTGTCGCGCCTGTTCCGGCCGTTCGCGCAAGCCGAGGAATCGACCGCCCGGCAGTTCGGCGGCACCGGCCTCGGCCTGACCATTTCCAAGCAGATCGTCGAGCGGATGGGCGGCGCGATCGGCGTCGAGAGCACCCCGGGCCGCGGCAGCACCTTCTGGTTCGATCTGGCCCTGCCGCGCAGCAGCGCGCTCGACAGCGCGCCGCGGCTGACGCATCGCGTCGCTGACGTGCTGGTGCTGGAGCCAGCCGACCAGAGCGCCCTGGCCCTGACGACGGTGCTGGCCGACCTCGGCGTCCGGGCCAACCGCGTCGCCACCGCTGGTGACGCGCTCGCCGCGCTGCAGGCCGCGCCGGCCGGCTTCGCGGTGGCTTTCGTCAGCGTCGACGCGATCGACGCCGCGGCGTTCGTGGACGCGCTCGAACAGCAGCCTGGGCCGCCCACGCCGGTCGTCGCGCTGGTCCCCGCCAACCGGCGCCGTGCGAGCGACCTCGATCGCGTCATCGGCTCGCAGCGCCTGACGCGTCCGCTGCGGCGGGCGCGGCTGGTCGAATGCCTGGACGCGATCGCGGCCCAGCGCCCGGCGCCGCGTCCGGTCGTGGCCGCGACCGGCGCCGCGCGGATCCTCATCGCCGACGACTACTTCGCCAACCAGCGACTGGTGACGCGTCTGCTCGAGAAGCGCGGCTACCTCGTCGAGGCCGTCGGCGACGGCCAGGCCGCGGTCGAGGCGACGCTCGAGCGGCACTTCGACCTCGTCCTGATGGATTGCAACATGCCGATCCTGGACGGCTACGCCGCGACGGCGCGCATCCGGTCGCTCGAACACGGGCGACGGACGCCGATCCTGGCCATGACCGCCAACGACTCGGCCGAGGACCGCGCGGCCTGCCGGCACGCCGGCATGGACGATTACCTGATGAAGCCGATTCAGGCGAGGATCGTGCTCGCGGCGGTCGAGCGATGGTCGGCGATCGGCCGCGATCAGGTGACGGGCCTGGAACCGGCGCGTGAGCCGGGGGAGACGCGATGAGCGACGCCATCGCCCGTCTCGAGCGCGAGCTGGCCGAGGCCCGGCGTCAGGCCGAGATCGCCACCCGGGCCCAGGCGGCGTTCCTGGTCGCGATGCGCCACGAGTTGAAGACGCCGTTGAACGCCGTCTTCGGATCGTCCCGGCTGCTGCTCGAGACGGCGTTGAGCCCGCCGCAGCGGGAGCACGTCGCCACGACCCTGGCCGCCGGCGAAGTCCTGCTGACGATCGTCGACGACGCCCTCGACTACGCCGCCCTCGAAGGCGGCGCCCTGACACTGGCCCCGGCCCCGTTCGATCTCGGTGACGTGCTCGACGCCGCCATCCAGATCGATGCCGCCCGCGCCGACGAGAAGGGTCTCGATCTGGCGGTGCTCCTCGATGCGGTGGTCCCGGCGATGGTCGTCGGCGACGCCGCCCGGGTCCGCCTGATCGTCCGCAAACTGCTGTCGAGCGCCATCACCGTCGCCCGCGACGGCAGCGTGCTGGTCCGCGTCGCGCCGGCTGCGGCCGGCGGCATTCGCATCGAGATCGAGGACACCGGCACCGGCCTCGCTGCCGGGTCCGCGGCCCAGGTGTTCGAGACCGCGGCTTCGGCTGACACGTCGCCGACTCCGGGCCACGTCGGCCAGGGCCACGTCGGTTTGGGTCTCACCATCTGCCGGCGGCTGGCCGAAGCGATGGGCGGCACCATCGGCGTCGACACCGTCGACGGCGTCACCGGCCCCGGCTCGCGGTTCTGGGTCGAGCTGCCGCTGGCGCCGGTGTCCGCCGATCCGGCCCCCGCGCCGCCGTTCCCGGGCCGCCGCGCCGTCGTCCTCTGCGCCGCCCCGGCGTCGCGGCAGGCAACGGAGCACGAGCTGCGCGCCGCCGGCTTCGAGGTCGCGGTCGCCGACACCGCCGCCGGCGTCATCGATCAGCTCACCGCCAACCGTGGCACCGACCTGCTGGTGCTGGACCTTCGCGCCCCCGACGTCGACGTGCTGGCGATGCGGCTGGCCGGCGCTCCGCTCAACGTCGTGCCCCAGGCGGTGATGGTGCTGGGGCCGACCATCGAGCGGCAGGCGCTGCCGGCGGTGTTCGCGACCAGTGCCGTCTGGGTGCCGCGGCCGCTGCTGCGTCGGCCGCTGCGCGAGACGCTGGCCCGCCTGTTCCCGCCGGACGGCGCGTCGGAGCCGGTCGACCCGGCCGAGGCATCAGGGCCGCTGCGCATCCTCGCCGCCGACGACTACCCCGTCAACCTCCGCATCGTCACCCGGCTGCTCGAAAAGCGCGGCCACACGGTGGAGACGGTGACGACCGGGGCCGCCGCCGCCGCGGCCGTCCTGGCGTCGCACTACGACCTGGTGCTGATGGACTGCCGGATGCCGGAGATGGATGGCTACGAGGCCACCACCATCATCCGCAGCCGGGAAGGCGCGCGGCGGCGGACGCCGATCATCGCGGTGACCGCCAACGACAGCGACGACGACCGGCGGCGCTGCCTCGAGGTGGGCATGGACGGGTTCGTCGCCAAGCCGCTGCGGCCGGCCGAGCTGTTCGCCGCGATCGACCTGGTCCTGGGCGTCGCCACGCCCCGGTAGAACGGGCGTTTCCGGCCCGGCCCGATCCCGGCCCAGGCGAACTCCCCGGCCCGGCCAACCGTCTACACTGGCGCACCGTCTCAGGAGCGTCCATGCCCAACCTTCGTCTCGCGCTGCGGATGCTGTTCCGCACCCCGGCCCTCACCGGCGTCGCCATCCTGTCCCTGGCGATCGGTATCGGCGCCAACGCCGCCATCTTCTCCCTCTACAACCAGATGCTGCTGCGGCCCCTGCCGGTGCGGGAGCCCGGCCGCCTGGTCAATCTCGGCGCGCCGGGACCGAAGCATGGCTCGCAGTCCTCGAACAGCGCCGGCGGCAGCGAATACACCTTCAGCTACCCGATGTTCCGCGACCTCGAGAAGGCCCGGACGCGCTTCAGCGGCCTGGCCGCGCATCGCATCCTCGAGTCGAACCTGGCGTTCAAGGGCCAGACCACGGCGGGCACCGGGATGCTCGTCTCGGGCGGCTACTTCGAGGTGCTGGGGCTGACGCCGGCGGCGGGTCGCCTCATCGGCAAGAACGACGACCTCACCATCGGCGGGCACCCGGTGGCGGTCCTCAGCCACGACTACTGGCGGACCCGGTTCGCGATGAGCCCGACCGTCATCGGTGAACAGCTCGGCGTCAACGGCGTGCCGATGACCATCATCGGCGTGGCGCCGGCAGGCTTCGTCGGCACCACCATCAACACCCCGGCGCAGGTCTTCGTGCCGTTGTCGATGCGCGGGCGGCTCACCAACTTCAAGGGCTTCGAGGATCGCCGCAGCTACTGGGCCTACGTCTTCGGCCGGCTGCAGCCCGGCACGACCATCGATCAGGCCAAGGCCGCGGTCGACATTCCCTACGCCGCCCTCATCAACGATCTCGAAGCCGGCCTGCAGAAGGGGATGAGCGCGGCGACGCTGACCCGCTTCAAGGCCAGGCGCGTCACCGTCGAACCGGGTGGCCGCGGCCAGAGCTCGATGGACAAGAACGCCCGCGAACCGCTCAACCTGCTGCTCGCGACGACTGTCTTCGTGCTGCTGATCGCCTGCGCCAACATCGCCAACCTCCTGCTCGCCCGCGGCGCGGCGCGGGCCAGCGAGATGGCGGTGCGCCTGTCGATCGGGGCCAGCCGCTGGCAGGTCGTCCGCCAGCTGCTGACCGAGTCGGCGCTGCTGGCGCTGATCGGCGGCGCCCTCGGCCTGGTGGTCGCGCGATGGGCGCTGACCGCCATCATCGCCCTCATCCCGGATGGCGGCACCGCCTACGTCAGCGACCAGCTCGACATGCCGACGCTGCTCTTCTCGGCGGCGGTGGCGATCGGCACCGGCCTGCTGTTCGGCCTGTTCCCGGCGCTGCACAGCACCCGCCCCGATCTGATCTCGGCGATCAAGAACACGGCCGGCCAGCCGTCCGGCGCCCGCGCCGCGTCGCGCTTCCGCACCGCCCTGGCGACGACGCAGATCGCGCTGTCGACGATGCTGCTGATCCTGGCCGGGCTCTTCACCAAGAGCCTGATGAACGTCAGCCGCGTCGAGCTCGGCATCGACACCGAGAAGCTGGTGACGTTCAGCCTCTCGCCCGATCGCAACGGCTACACGCCGGCCCGCTCCAAGGCACTCTTCGAACGGCTCGAGGACGAGCTCGGCGCCGTCCCCGGCGTCAGCGGCGCCGCCGCGGCGATGGTGCCGCTCCTCGCCAACAGCAACTGGGGCAACGGCGTCTCGGTGCAGGGCTTCGCCTCCGGCCCCGACACCGACAACGACTCGATGTACAACGAAGTCAGCCCCGGCTACTTCGGCACCGTCGGCATGCGGCTCCTCGCCGGCCGCGACTTCACGCGCAGCGACATCCAGGGCGGCCCCAAGGTCGCCGTCGTCAACGAAGCCTTCGCCCGCAAGTTCCACCTCGCCG
>Ga0070665_100007962_pt1 | contig 10742 bp, 9 predicted proteins | sample KBSS13metaG_FD_65862 | JGI IMG/M metagenome (GOLD analysis project Ga0070665, IMG submission 65862) | Switchgrass rhizosphere microbial communities from Kellogg Biological Station, Michigan, USA - KBS S1-3 metaG | ecosystem: Host-associated > Plants > Roots > Rhizosphere > Soil ...
GGCCAGGCAATGAACCTGACCCAGGCCGACATCTACAAGGCGCTCGCCGCCAATCCGTTCGGCAAGGGCCCCAACAAGGCGCAGACCTGGCATGACGTGAACCCGGCGCTGCCGGCCGTGAAGATCCGCGTGCTCGGCCCGCCGCCGACCTCCGGCACGCGCGACAGCCTCGCCGACCTTTATCTGACCAAGGGCTGCGACACCGATCCGGCGATGAAGGCGCTGGCCAAGAGCAACGAGGACCAGCACAAGGATTATTGCACCAAGATCCGCGAGGACGGTGCTTTCGTCGAAGCCGGCGAGAACGACAATCTCATCGTGCAGAAGGTTGCGAGCGACCCGGGCACCCTCGGCGTCCTCGGCTTCAGCTATCTCGCCGACAATGCCGACAAGGTCCGGCCGGTCCAGATCGGTGGCGTCACCCCGACCGAGGAGACGATCGCCAACCTGTCCTACCCAGGCGCCCGCAAGCTCTATGTCTACCTCAAGGGCGAGCATCTCGCGGTGAAGCCGAAGCTGCGCGACTTCGTTGCCCAATATGCGAAGATGTGGAGCAAGGGCGGCCCGCTCGAGCGCGTCGGCCTCGTGCCGTTTGGCGGCGCCGACGCCGGCGCGGCCGCGAAGCAGGCGACCGATCTCAAGCCGCTCGACCCGAGCACGCTGAAGTAAGCGAAACGTCGCACCGATGAGCCTCGGGCTTGCACTGCTGGCAATCCTGATCGTCGCGCTGGCGGCGGGCTGGCTGGGCTTTGCCCGCGCCGTCCGCTTCCGCGCGGCGACCCGGCTCCATTCCTTGCCGAGCTACCACGGCGCCTATGCCGCGCTGTGGGCGGCGATCCCGGCGCTCTTGCTGATCGCCGTCTGGGTGCCGCTGCAGTCCCGGATGGTCGACCAGGCGGTGCTCGCCAGTCCCGAGGGCCGGGCGCTTCCGGCGGACGCGATGCAGCGCGATTCGATCCTGTCGGAGGCGAGCGATATCGCCAGCGGCAAGATCGAGCAGGGCTTCATCCCGCAATCGGCCAGCCTCGCGCCGCGCATCCGGTCGGAAAATGAGCGGTTCGGCCTGATCGGCGGCGCGGCGGGAATCCTGATCGCGCTTGCCGCCGGCCTATGGGCGATGCGCCGCACCGGGCCCGCCTTCCGCGCCCGTACCGGCGTCGAGCGATGGGTGATGATCGTGCTCTTCGCGGCATCGCTGATCGCGATCCTGACGACGCTCGGCATTCTCCTGTCGCTCATGTTCGAAAGCCTGCGCTTCTTTCGCATGTATCCGGCGCAGGATTTCTTCTTCGGGCTGCAGTGGAGCCCGCAAATGGCGATCCGCGCCGACCAGGCGGGCTCGTCGGGCGCGTTCGGCTCGATCCCCTTGCTGTGGGGCACCTTCTTCATCGGCGCGATCATTGCGATGATCGTCGCCGTCCCGCTCGGCCTGATGAGCGCCATCTACCTGACGCAATATGCGCCCGCCCGGGTCCGTTCGTGGCTCAAGCCGATCCTCGAGATTCTCGCTGGCGTCCCGACCGTCGTTTACGGCTATTTCGCCGCGCTGACCGTGGCGCCGATCGTCCGCGACTTCGGCCTGTCGCTGGGCATCACCTCGGCCAGCAGCGAAAGCGCGCTCGCCGCCGGCTCGGTTATGGGCATCATGATCATTCCGTTCGTCAGCTCGATGGCCGACGATTCGATCGCCGCGGTGCCGCAGGCGATGCGTGACGGCAGCCTGGCGATGGGCGCGACCAAGTCGGAGACGATCCGCAAGGTCCTTCTTCCGGCCGCGCTTCCCGGCGTCATGGGCGGCGTCCTGCTGGCGATCAGCCGCGCCATCGGCGAGACGATGATCGTGGTCATGGCCGCCGGCCTCGCCGCCAACCTGACCCTCAACCCGTTCCAGAGCGTCACCACCGTGACCACCCAGATCGTCGGCCTGCTGACCGGCGAGCAGGAGTTCGACAGCCCCAAGACCCTCGCCGCGTTCGCGCTTGGCCTGGCGCTGTTCGCGATCACCTTGCTGCTGAACCTCATCGCGCTGCACATCGTGCGCCGCTACCGGGAGCAATACGAATGAGCGCCGCCAAGCGCGGCGCGAGCCGCTGGACCGACGCGGCGATGACCCGTCGCGTCCGCCGCCGCTATCTGTTCGAGCGCATCTTCAGGGGTACCGGCCTCCTGGCGATCAGCCTGTCCGTCGCCTTTCTCGCGTTCCTTCTGTGGAACATGGGGTCGAAGGGGATAAGCGGCTTCAGCCAGTATGAAGCGGCGCTGCCGATCGACTTTACCAAGAGCGACCTGTTCCTCGATCCCGCGACGATCAAGGGACCGGACGCGCGGACGACGGTTGCCGGTGCCGATCTCTCGACCGCGATCGCGAACGCCGCTGGCGCCGCTTACGGCCCCGCCGCGGACCAGATGTTCAGCGATGCGGCGGTCGACCGCCTGACCGATGCGATTGTCGCCAACCCGAGCATGCTGACCGGCTCCACTACCCTGTGGCTTCCGGTCGGGAGCAAGGTCGATGTCGCGGCGAAGCGTGACGGCGACCCCGCGGCCGAAAAGCTGGTCGGCGAGCTGCAGCAGAAGCAGGCGCTGCGCCGTACCTTCAACACCCATTTCCTGACCGGCGCGGATGCGACCGACCCGTCGGCGGTCGGCGTATGGGGCGCGCTCAAGGGCAGCTTCTACACCATCCTCGTGACGATCCTCCTCGCCTTCCCGATCGGCGTGCTGGCCTCCGTCTATCTCGAGGAATTCGCGCCGCGGAACCGCTGGACCGACATGATCGAAGTCTCGATCAACAACCTCGCCGCCGTGCCTTCGATCATCTTCGGCCTGCTCGGCCTGGCCGTGTTCCTTGATGTCATGAACCTGCCGCGCTCGGCGCCGCTAGTCGGGGGCCTGACCCTCGCGCTGATGACCTTTCCGGTCATCGTCATCGCCGGCCGCAATGCGATCAAGACGGTGCCGCCGTCGATCCGCGACGCCGCGCTCGGCGTTGGCGCGTCGAAGATGCAGGTCACCTTCCACCACGTCCTGCCGCTGGCCCTGCCGGGCATCCTCACCGGCACGATCATCGGCGTCGCCCGCGCGCTTGGCGAGACCGCGCCGCTGCTGATGATCGGCATGCGCGCGTTCGTCGCCGCGCCGCCCCACGGCATTGCCGACCCGGCGACCGTTTTGCCGGTGCAGATCTTCCTCTGGTCGGACGAAGTCGACCGCGGCTTCATCGAAAAAACGAGCGCCGCGATCATCGTCCTGTTGCTGTTCATGCTGCTCATGAACGGCCTCGCTATTTATCTTCGCAACCGCTTCGAGCGCCGCTGGTGATGGATATGAAAGAAAAGATGCCGATGACGCCTGAGGCCCCCGCGCCGGAGATACCGGCGATTGACCTGTCGCATCAGCCGAACCTCGCCGAGGGCGACGCGCTGATCGACACCAGCCGCGAGCCGAAGATGTGCGCCGACAAGGTCGGCGTCTTCTACGGCGACAAGCAGGCGCTCAAGGACGTCTCGATCAAGATCTACGACGATTTGGTGACCGCGTTCATCGGTCCGTCGGGCTGCGGCAAGTCGACCTTCCTGCGCTGCCTCAACCGCATGAACGACACCATTCCGTCGGCCCGCGTGACCGGGCGCATCGACCTTGATGGCGAGGACATCACCAGCGCGGCAATGGACGTCGTCCAGCTGCGCGCCCGCGTCGGCATGGTGTTCCAGAAACCGAACCCGTTCCCCAAGTCGATCTCCGAGAATGTCGCTTACGGTCCGCGCATCCACGGCCTCGCGACGTCGAAACCCGATCTCGAGCAGGTCGTCGAAAAATCGCTCAAGCGCGCCGGCCTGTGGGAAGAGGTCAAGGACCGGCTGCAGGAAAGCGGGACGGCCCTGTCGGGCGGCCAGCAGCAGCGCCTGTGCATCGCCCGCGCCATCGCGGTCGATCCGGAAGTGATCCTGATGGACGAGCCCTGCTCGGCGCTCGACCCGATCGCCACCGCCAAGATCGAGGAGCTGATCCACGAGCTGCGCGGCCGCTACGCGATCGCCATCGTCACCCACAACATGCAGCAGGCGGCGCGCGTGTCGCAGCGCACCGCTTTCTTCCACCTCGGCGAGATGGTCGAATACGGCAAGACGAGCGAGATTTTCACGAACCCGCGCCAGCAGCGCACCCAGGACTATATTACCGGCCGCTACGGCTGATCGGAGCAGAGCAATGCAGCAGACCAGCGGACATACGCTCAAGGCGTTCGACGAAGACATCGAGCGGCTGCGCGCGCTCATCAGCCAGATGGGCGGCCTCGCCGAACATGCGATCGGGGAGGCGATGCGCTGCCTCGTCCAGCGCGACGTCGAGGGCGCCGCGCGGATCGTCGAGGAGGACAAGAAGCTCGATGCGCTGGAGATCGAGGCCGAGCGCCGCGCGGTGCAACTCATCGCCTTGCGCGCGCCGATGGCTGCCGACCTTCGCGACGTCGTCGCCGCGCTCAAGATTTCGGGCGTGGTCGAGCGGATCGGCGATTACGCCAAGAACATCGCCAAGCGCGTCCCGCTGATCGAAACCGCCGGGAAGATCGAGCCGCTGTCGCTGCTCCCCGAAATGGCGCGCATTGCGACGGGCATGGTGCACGATGTGCTCGACGCCTTCGTCGAGCGCGATTCCGAAACGGCACTGCGCGTGTGCGAACGCGACGATGCCGTTGACGACTTCTACGATTCCATCTTCCGCGCGCTGCTGACGCACATGATGGAGAACCCGCACAACATCAGCCAGTCGGCGCACTTGCTGTTCGTCGCCAAGAATCTCGAGCGGGTCGGCGATCATGCGACGAATATCGCCGAGATGGTCTATTATGCGGCGACCGGTCAGCACATGGCGGACCGGCCCGGGAAGTCGGTGAAATAAGGCGATGACCAATACCCGCCTCCTGCTCGTGGAAGACGATCGCGCGCTCGCCGATCTCGTCACCTTCCACTTTGAACGGTCGGGCTACGATGTCAGCCGGACCGGCGACGGCGAGGAAGCACTGATTCTCGCCGACGAATACCGTCCCGACATCATCCTGCTCGACTGGATGATCGAGGGCATTAGCGGGATCGAGGTCTGCCGCCGGCTCCGCCGCCGCGCGACCAGCGCCAATACGCCGATCATCATGCTGACTGCGCGCGGCGAGGAAAGCGACCGCATCCGCGGCTTCGACACCGGCGCTGACGATTATGTGACCAAGCCGTTCAGCCCGCGCGAGCTGGTGGCGCGGGTCGGCGCGGTCTTGCGCCGCGTCCGGCCGGCACTCGCCGGCGAGCAATTGGCCTACGCGGATCTCGAAATGGACGTTGCGGCGCACCGTGTCCGGCGCAGCGGCGACCAGGTCACGCTCGGGCCGACCGAGTTTCGCCTGCTCAAGCATTTCCTCGAACATCCCGGCCGCGTCTTTTCGCGCGAGCGGCTGCTCGACGCCGTCTGGTCGCACGATCCCGACATCGACACGCGCACCGTCGACGTGCACGTCCGGCGCCTCCGCCAGGCGCTCAACATCAGCGGCCGCGCGGACCTCATTCGCACCGTCCGTTCGGCCGGCTACTCGCTCGACGCCGAGGCGTGACGGTCGTCACGAAACTGAAACAATAGTGTCAATTCGGTGTCGCGCCCTGCTCCTAGCAGGGATTCAGCGGACGCACTTGTGAGTCCCTAGATCGGGGTATCGACCATGTATCTGAAGTCACTCGGCCTCGCCGCGACCGCGGCGATGGCGCTCACCATTTCCACCGAGGCCGACGCCCGCTCGCAGATGCGCGCGGTCGGCTCGTCCACCGTCTATCCGTTCGCGAAGATCGTGTCGGAGCGGATCGCCCGCGCCAATCCGCGGCTGGGCACGCCGATCATCGAATCGACCGGCACGGGCGCCGGCATGAAGCTTTTCTGCGCCGGCGTCGGCGAACGCTTCCCGGACGTCGAGAACGCCTCGCGCCGGATGAAGGGCTCGGAGGCCAAACTCTGCGCGTCGAACGGCGTCACCGCCGTCACTGAAATCCAGGTCGGTCTCGACGGCGTCACGCTCGCCACTGCGCGCAGCAGCCCGCTCGCCAACGTCAGTCAGCGCGACATCTACATGGCGATTGCCAAGACGCCGTTCGGCAAGCCGAACCGCGCCAAGACGTGGAAGGACGTCAACGGCAGCCTCCCGGCAATCCCGATCCGCGTTTATGGCCCGCCGCCGACGTCGGGCACGCGCGATGCGCTCGGCGAGTTGCTGATGACGCCGCCGTGTGAAGCGAACGCTTCGATGGCGGCGCTCAAGAAGAGCGACGAGAACAAGTTCAAGGCGATCTGCACCGGCGTCCGCGAGGACGGCGGCTACATCCAGGCCGGCGAGAACGACAACCTCATCGTCCAGAAGATCGAGGCCAATGCCGGCACCATCGGCATCTTCGGTTTCTCCTATCTCGAGGAAAATGCGGACAAGCTGAAGGGCCTGTCGGTCAATGGCGTCGCACCGAGCTACGCGTCGATCAGCGCCTTCAAATATCCGGGTGCGCGGCCGCTCTACATCTACATTAAGAACGCGCACGCCAACGCCATTCCGGCGGTGCGCGCTTATGCGGCTGAGTTCACCAAGGAGAGCGCGTTCGGACCGAACGGCTACCTGCGCAAGCAGGGCGGCATGATCGCCGCGCCGAGCAACGTCCGTGCCCGCAGCCAACAGGCCGCCCGGGCGCTGGCGCCGCTCAATCTGGCAAGCCTGAAGTAGTTCAAGAAAAACACGAAGCACGCAGGGGCGCCTACCTTCGGGTGGGCGCCCGAGGCCTCGATAAGAGGCGGGGGAAAGGGAATTGAAGATGAAGTTGAAGGTTGTCGCCGCGCTCCTCGCTGGAAGCGCTGTCATGTTTTCGGCCCCGGCGTTCGCGGCGCAGCCCGCGGCTGACCCGGCCGCCCAGCCCGAGCCGACCGATCCCGATCAGTCGGACGCGACCGCCGACGCGGCGATCGCCAACGCCAACGGCGTCGACGAGGCCGCCGCCAAGATCGAGCTGATGCAGGCGCAGATCGACTCGCTGCAGAACTCGATCGAGCAGCTCAAGGGCTCGCTGGTGAAGGCCACCCCGTCGTGGAAGGGCGCGCCGCAGTGGGACGACAAGGACGCCGGGTTCAGCTTCAAGCCGCGCGGCGCGTTGCAGTTCGACGCCGGCTACGTCGGCTTCCCCGACGGCAAGAACCTCAACGGCACCGTCGGCGGTCTCGCTTACAACAACCTTGGCTGGAACAGCCGCGCCCGCCGGCTCCTGATCGGCGCCGACGGTACGCTTCCGGGCGGCTTCCGCTACAGCGCGGAGTTCAACTTCGCGCAGGGCACCGTGGACTATGAAGACATCTTCATCGCCTACGACTTCAAGCACGTCCCGCTGACCGTCCAGGTCGGCAACATCTACCCGTTCTCGAGCCTCGAGACGATGACCAGCTCGAAGTTCACGTCGTTCATGGAGCGCGCCGCGTTCACCGACGCGTTCAGCATGAACCGCCGCTTGGGTGTTGGCCTGACCTTCTCGGACAAGAAGACCGACAGCTGGATCCTCCAGATGGGACTGTTCAACCAGCCGATCAACGAAGGTGCGAACTTCAACCGCACCGGTTGGGAAGCGGACATCCGCGGCGTCTGGTCGCCGACGTTCGGCAGCACCCGCCTGCACCTCGGCGCCAGCGCGCACTATCGCGTCAACAACCGCGATGCGCAGAACGAGCGCCTGCGGGCCCGGCCGCAGACCCAGATCACCGACCAGCGCCTGGTCGATACCAATGCTATTGCGGCGGACAGCGATTGGCACGCCGGTGTCGAAGTCGCGGCGATCCACAAGAGCCTGCACTTCGCCGGTGAGTTCCAGAAGATCTGGATCAACACCATCAATCCGGGCGACACGTTCGATCCCAACAACGGGACCGGCGGCGGTGCGTTGCTCAACGGCAATCCCAGCTTCTGGAGCGCTTACGGGGAGCTCGGTTTCTACCTGACCGGCGAGACTCGCGGCTACAAGGGCGGCCGGTTCGACCGGACCAAGGTCCTGCATCCCTTCAACGAAGGCGGCTGGGGCGCGGTGCAGCTGAACGGCCGCGTCGAACTGCTCGAGCTGCGTGACCGCGTCGACAGCGGCACGACGTCGATCGCCGCGCCGTTCTACGTCAACGGCGGCAAGCAGGTTTCGTACCAGGGCAGCCTGATCTGGAACCCGACCGATTACCTCCGCTTCATGGCGCAATATTCGCATCTCGATGTGACCGGCGGCCCGCGCCCGGTGGCGCCGTTGGTCGATGTCCTCGACCCGACGCCGCTCAACAAGCGCAAGTATAGCGTCGATGTGGCCGGTGTCCGCGCCCAGGTCGATTTCTAGGGCGTGAAGCGAACGTCAGCCTTTCAGTCTCCCTCTCCCCTTCGAGCTGAAAGGTGGCCCTCTCGTCCAGGTGACGAGGGGGCCGCGTTCGTTCCGGGCGTAGCGCCGGAAGAACAATCCGCTACACAGGTTTCCATGCCTTCCGGCGAAGCTGAAATCCGGTCAGTGATCGAGGCCTTCGAGGACCCGGTGCTGGTCGTGCGCGGGCATTTTATCTTGCTTGCCAATTCCCCGGCACGCTTCCTGTTCGGTGAACGCATCGAAGGCCGCGACGTGCGCCTCGCGATCCGCCATCCGCAGGCGCTCGAGCATATCCTCGCGGCCCGTGTCGGCGACATCGATGTCACCGGTCTCGTCGATCCCGGGCGGTCGTGGCGGATCGGGATCCGCAACTTCGACGGCACCTCGGTCCTGGTCCGTCTCACCGACCGCTCGGCCGCCGTGGCCGCCGAGCGGATGCGCGTCGATTTCGTCGCCAACGCCAGCCATGAGCTGCGCACGCCACTGTCGACGGTGCTCGGCTATGCGGAGACGCTGGCGGAAGAGGACGATCTCTCGCCGGACCTTCGGGTGCGGTTCGGGACCACCATCCGCGACGAAGCCCGGCGCATGCTCCAGATCATCGAGGATTTGATGAGCTTGTCGCGGATCGAGGCCGACCGCTTCCTCGCGCCCGACGAGGATGTCCATCTCGCCGACATCGTCGACAGCGCGGTGGCGAACGCCGCGCGCTCGCGTGCCTCGGCGCAATGCGAATTCATCGTCGACGTCGCCAGGGACATGCCGCCGATCCGCGGCGACCGCGCGCAACTGGTTCAGGTTGTCGACAATTTGCTCAGCAACGCCGTTCGCTACGGCTGCACCGATCCGGGCGCGAAGGTGCGGCTGACGGCGTCACAGCGTGATGGCTGGGTGGCGCTGACCATCACGGACTACGGGCCGGGAATCGCGCGCGATCATTTGCCGCGCGTGACCGAGCGTTTCTACCGCGCCGACCCCGCTCGCAGCCGCGAGTCCGGCGGGACCGGGCTCGGGCTCGCCATCGTCAAGCATATCGTGGAACGCCACCGCGGCACGCTCGAAATCAAGAGCATCGTGGGCGAGGGGACGAGCGTTACCGTCCGCCTGCCGGCCGCCGCCTAGCCGGGCACGCCGGCGGCCAATCCCGTTCGGATCCGGACAGCAACAACTCGCCGGAGCGTCCGTCCTTGGTGTCGCGGGCGAACAACCACGACTTCCCGCTTGGTGAGAAGGCCGCGCCGATCTCACTGCCGTTGCCGTTGATGTCGCTGCCCAGTTTGACGCGCTTGCCCCAGCCCGTCGCCGTCCGTTCGCTGCGATAATAAGCGTCCGCGCTCAGCAGCATCCAGCGGCCGTCGGGTGACGGCAGCGCTTCATATTCGTCGCCCGCGCTATTGAGTCCGGCACCGGCGTTCTCGACGACCCACTTGCCATCCTTCGCCTGCTTCGTGCGCCAGATGTCGGTCTTGCCGAACCCGCCCGGGCGATCCGACCCGAAGTACAGCCAGCCGTCCCTGGCGGGTCGCGGAAACCACTCCTGGCCAGCCGAATTGACCGGCTCGGGCAGGCGCTCGGGCTTGCCCCAGCTTCCATCGGCCCGCCGCACCACCCGCCAGATGTCGAGGTCCTTGCGCGTGACGCCATCGGTTGAGCGGGTCGAAATGAACCACAAGGTCCGGCCATCCGCGCTGAACCACGGATCGGCCTCAACCCCGTCGCCCGCGATTGGTGCGTCGACGGGCGTTTGCCAGCCGGCCGCACCGCAATGGCTGACCTTGATCCGCCAGCCGCGAAACTCCGGCGTCGAGCGGACGAACCACAGGTCGCCGGTCCTGGGATCGAACGCCGGATGGGATTCGAACTGGTCGGTGGAAACCGGCGGCTTGGACCAGACGACCGGGGCGGCCAGCGCCAGCGCCAGCGCCGCCAGGCTCATTCGGGCGCGGGCCCGAGCTGCTGCCACAGCTCGATCTTCACGCCTTCGGGGTCCATGATCCAGGCAAAGCGACCGTATGGCTCGTCCTGGCGGCCGAGGATTTCGACGCCGGTGGCTTCGAGCTTGGCGACCATCCCGTCGATGTCGTCGACCCTCAGGTTGATCATGAACGGGAAGGTGCTCGGCGCGAAATAGTCGGTGTCCGGCTTGAACGGCGACAGCATGCTGAAGCCTTCCGGGTCGTCATTCTTGAACGGGAACATCGCGCCCCATTCGCCGCCGACGCCGAGGTTATCGATAAACCATTGTCGGGTGCGGTCGATGTCCTGGCATTTCAGGAATACCCCGCCCAGACCGACGACTTTGGCCATTCATACCCCCCTGTAGCTGCGCCCCGGCGGCGTTAGTGG
>Ga0070665_100007963_pt1 | contig 10741 bp, 10 predicted proteins | sample KBSS13metaG_FD_65862 | JGI IMG/M metagenome (GOLD analysis project Ga0070665, IMG submission 65862) | Switchgrass rhizosphere microbial communities from Kellogg Biological Station, Michigan, USA - KBS S1-3 metaG | ecosystem: Host-associated > Plants > Roots > Rhizosphere > Soil ...
GTCAGGCTGAACTTGCCGATCGCCGTCGAGAACAGGAGGTTGAGCGCCGAGCCCGTGCGATACTTGCGCGTGGCGTTGGCGACGCCCGCAAGCGCCTCACCGCCCAGCTCGACCTGCGACTCGAGTTGACCCGCCGGGGCACCGTTGTACGAGTGCGGCGAGAGCGTGTTGATGAACGCGGCCGGGCTGGCGAGATCGTAGCTGACGCCAAGGTTCTCGATCGACGTACGGCTGATCGAGATGATCTTGCCGCGCAGCGCCACCTGGGGCGTGCGGACGTCGAGATCCTTGATGTAGCTCATGACGTCCGGCAACCGCGACGCGACCTCGGTGACGAGGAGCGTGTTGGTCGACGTGTCGGCAACGACGCCACCGCGCACGATGCAGGTGGCAGCGCCCGCGATGTTCTGCTGCGTGCCGTTGGTGACACCCGAGGCGGCGGTCGTTAGGCCGGCCTTCGAGCAATCCTTCGAGAGCAGCGACGAGATCGTTCCGACCAGCGACGAAGCGCTGGCGTAGTTGATCGAGACGAGCTGCGTGGTCAGCGGCTCGTTCGCTTCCTTGGCGAGAATGTTCGCGTAGCTATCGACCGAGATGATCCCGGTGTTCTCTTCCGACGCGGCGAGACCCTGCGCCTGGAGCACCGCCTGGAGGGCGACGTCCCACGGCTGATCCTTGATCTCGGCCGTCACCGTACCCTGGACGTCGCGACCGATCACGATCGTGCGGCCGGAGAAGCCGGCGAACGCGGCGATCACGTCGCGAATGTCGGAGTTCTGATACGTGACGGTGATACGCTGCTGCTGCGAGCGCTGCTGGGCGAACGACAGCTTCTCGGCTTTCGTCGGTGCCTTCGTCTCGGCGGACACTTCACGCGCAACCGAGCCGGTCGCGGTGACGGTGGTGCCGGTGCCGGCGTGCCAGGCGGCGAACTTGCCCGCGCCGGTGACGGCGATGCGAACTTCGTTGTCGGTGCGCGTCACTTCATACTCGTGCGAGCCATCGAGCTCGAGGACGAGGCGAACGACGTCCGACTTGTACTGTGCGAGCCGGAGGTTCGTGATGCCGGCGCGCGAGATCTTGTCGTACATGTGCGGCGGGAGGTTCAGCTTCGCGCCGGAGAAATCCAGCACGACGCGATCCGGCCCGGTCAACACGAAGTCCTGAACTTCGACCGGCCCGCTCACACTCACGACGACTTCAGCGCGTCCATTGGACGGCAGAATGCTGACTGCGGTGACGGCATTGACGCCCTCACGCGAGGCCGCAGGAGTGGGGGCCGTGACGTGCGCGGCGCTCGCGCGGCCGGCGCTCGCCAGCAGGGCGGCGGCCGTCAGTGCGACCAGCGTACAGACTCGACTCATTTCGTCCTCGCTTGATTTGAATCTTCCATCGCCAGCTCCTGCTGACGGCTATAACCGAACTCTTCGATCGTGAACGTGACGGCCTTCTGCGAGATCTTCGCGACGCGCATGCGGCCGAGCTGCTGGCCGACGCGCACGCGATACTGCTCCTTGCTCGAGACGTCACGCAGCACGGCAATCGAGTTGCGTCCCGACGGATCGATCAGGATTCCGCTGATCGCGAGATCGCTGATCATGGGTCGCAGCTCGCCAATGGTCATGAGCGACACGAACGGGTCGCGCCGACCACTCTGGTCGTAGGAGAACACTTCGCGCCGGAGCACGACCTTGCCGGCCGTGTCCATCGCGCTGGCCGCGCGCGTGGCGGCACCGGCCGTGGCGCGAACGCCGTGGCGAGCGGTGTCGGCCGCGCTTTCGGCGTGCTTCGCCGTCGCCGGGGCGGCGGCAGCAGCGTTGGACGACGCCATCTTCGCGCTGTCGACGTTGGTCATCGCGAGCGTGTGCGCGTTGGTCTTGGCGACCGCGCGATTGGTCGTCTGCTTGATACCGGCGACGTTAGGCAGCGACTGCGCCGAGGCCGACGAGGCCAGGACGAGCGCGCCGACGAACACGAGGTGGCGCATCATGACTTACTCCCACCCGCCGGAGCGGGACGCGGGGCGGCGGTCTTGGCGACGTAGGTCTGCAGCTCGAACCGCGAGTCGAGGACCGAGTTGTTGTGCTTGAGCGCCTTCTTGCGCTGGTCGACGGCGGAGCCGTTGCCGAGCGGAGACAGCGCCAGGTTCACCGGCGCGACGATCCGCGTCAGCGAGCCGACGTTGGCGAGGAACTCGCCTAACGCGTGGTAATCGCCGATCACGGCGACCTGGTAGCGATACGTGTCGAACTGCTCGCCCTCGATCACCGGCTGCGGCTTCACGGTGGCGAGGTCGAGGCCGACGCGGCGCGCGGCCGTCGAGACCTGCTCGAGCAGCGCGGGCACCTCGTTGCTGGTGGGCACGAGCTGGCGCATGACCTCGAGGTTCGCCTGGAGCTTCGCCGCTTCCGCGCGGAGCTCCTCGACGTTCCCCTTGGCCAGCTCCGCTTTCGCGCGCTGGTTGCTGACGTCGAGCGAGTCGACGTGCGCCTGCAGGTCCGTGAGCACACCGGACTTCGGCGAATAGACGTACGCGTAATACAGACCGACCAGGGCAACGGCGACGATGACGAGCAGCACCATCACCTGGTCGCGCTGGTTCTTCGGGAGTAGCGCCATGGGAGGCTCTCTTACCTCGACGACAGGGTAACGGGGACGGTCGCAATCACCGACGCGTCAGGACGTTCATACTCGGCCTCGAGCAGGAACTCCTGCACTTCCTTGCCTTCGAGGGTGACCAGCTCGGCCTTCGCGATCGTGACGTTTTTCACGAACGGCGAGGACTCGAGCAACTTCATGAAGCGCGTGAGCGCCTGGATGTCGACGGTGTTGCCGGCGATCTGGAACTTGAGTGCGGGCGCGGCCGGCGGCGGCGGAGGCGGGACGGGCTTCCCCTTCTCCTTCGCGTTAGGTGCCGGCGCGGGCGCAGGCGCGGGCGGCGCGATGGTGGCCGTCTGCACGATGCTCTTGAGCCAGGTATACGGCGGCAGCGCGCGGCTCACTTCGTCCATGACGTGCGCCCAGACGAAGCGATCGTTGTCGATGCTCTTGATGATCTGGAGCTGACGGGCGACGGAGTCGCGCTGCGATTCGGCGCGGTTGCGCTCGCGCAGCACGGCGACGAAGCGCGTGGAGTCCTGCACGGCGCGACGCTCGCGCTCCGTGAGCTCTTCCGCGCGCGTGGTCTGCGCCATGTGCAGGTACCCGACGGCACCGACGGCGGCCACGATGCTGACGGCCGCGGCGATCATGAACGGGTCCTTGATGCGCGACGCCGCCTGGCCACCAATCGCGGAGAGGCTGAAGCCGGTGGAGCGGTTTTTCTTTCCGCTGCCCGGCAGGAGATTGATTTCAATCATCGGAGTTCGGTCGCGGTGAAAGACTAGGCGGCGTGACGAAGCGCGAGCCCGATTGGCAGCATGAGCAGCGGTGCGACTTCATCGGTCACGAGCGAGTCGAGGGCACCCTCGCGAACCTTCAGGTTCGCGAGCGGGTTGGCCTGCTCGACGCGAACGCGCAAGCGGTTGGCGAGCGCCTCGGTGAGTCCGGGCACACGGGCGCCGCCCCCGCAGGTGTAAACCGCACGCATCTGATTGCCCGAGCGCGAGGAGGACGCGAGGAACGCGGCCGCGCGCTCGATGCCAACGGCGATCTCTTCGCCGCGGCTCTCGATCACCGCGTCGAGGTGCGGCGAGCGATCGTAGCCCTGAAGCAGCAGCTCCGCCTCTTCGGCGCCCAAGCCGCGCTCACGCTGCAAGTCTTCGCGGAAGCGGCGCGTTCCCACCGTGATGTCACGGGTAAGGATCGGCACGCCGTCGTCCAGAATGTTGATGTTCGTGACTTCGTGTCCGATGTTGATCAATCCGACGACGCCGGTCATGGCGTCCGGGTGATTGAGCTCGAACGCGTTATGCAGCGCGAACGCATCGACATCGACGACGGTCGGCTTGAGGCCGGCATCCGTGATCAGGTGCATCTTCGACTCGATCAGATCGCGCTTGGCCGCGACGAGCAGCACGCTCATCTCCATGCCATCGCCATCCGGATCGAGGATCTGGAAATCCAGCTCGACCGACTCCATGTCGAACGGCACGTGCTGCTCGGCTTCCCAGCGCATGAGCTCACGCGCCTGGCTTTCGCGCACACGTTCGATCTGGATCTTCTTGATGATCACGTCGCGGCCGCCGACGGCGGTCACGATCTCTTTCGTCTTGATACCGGCCGCCTCGATCGCGTTGCGAATGGCCTCGGTCACGATGCCGGGGTCCATCACTTCGCCCTCGACGATCGCGTCGGCGAGGAGCGGCATGATGGCCACTTTGGTCAACTCGGGTTCACCGCGCCCGTGATCAATGACCGCGACCTTGATGAGGCCGGAGCCGATGTCGAGGCCGATCGTTGTCTTCTTGCGTCCGAAGAGCGCCATAGCGAGGGTGCCGAGTCGAGGTGGATCGTGCGACGCTCGGAAGAGCGTCGTATATCAGGCCTGCCTAACGTGTCGTGGACCGCGCGCAACGTGCGTCGTCGCGGCGACGGATGGCACAAGGCACTTTGACCACAGGTCCGGTCGAATCTGCCAACAACACGATCTCCCGTTGCTGCTGGTAACAGCGCGTGACGTCGGAGGTTGCGTGCGCGCGCATGTGTGTCGCGAGTCACGTGAGGACGGTGTAAAGCACCACGCGACATGGTGTTTCTCATAGGGAAAACGCTGCCTGACGAGATGACGCGGTGACGTCGTGCAGCGCCACTGCAGCATGCGTCGTTGTGACCGAACGCACGTCGGTTGCGCGCCCCCGCGTGCCGCGTCAGGCACGTTCGCGTTATGCATCCCGGTGGTGGTGACGGCATATGCGATCGCGCGTCAGCGCAGCTCCGCCCACCACCGACCTAGCGCTCGCTCGAGCCGCGCGCCACCGAGCACCGCCCGCTGCGCGGTGCAAGCGTCGAAGCGAATGACTCCGCCGTCCGCCACACGTGACGCGCCGGCGCCGTCCCGGTCTCGCGCGTGCGCCACGCCGGTAATGCGCGCGTCGGCTCCGACGACCTCGATGTCGTTCGTGGCGACGACGACGCCGTCGAAATGAGCGCCGGCGCCGAACCGGACGCTCCCTTCGACCAGCAGCACTCCCTGCCCCACGGAGCCAGGTCCGAGCGTGACGTCCCCAGTGACGCGCACGATCGGATAGTGGTCCGCGCAGGCCCCGCCGGCGGGACTGCCCCAGTTCACGGGATCGACGACGTTGCACGCACCATTGGCCGTCGAGGGGCGAGCAACCACCTCTCCGCCCGGGAGAACCACGGTGGCGCGCTTCGCCAGCGCGAGGCTGAGCGCTGAGTCGCTCGTTAGGGTCGTCGCCGCCGCCACCGGCGGAGTGCCGTAGACGCCCGCTGGGGCGGCACCGGTGCAGGTCGCGCCGCAAGCGAGCGTGGTATCGGGCAGCAGGATACCCGCAGCCACGGGCGGTGCCGCGTCGGGACAGATCAACGACGACGGACCTGGAACACCTGGCCCGCTGGCGTCGACGGTGCCGTTGTCGACGATCACCTTTCCGCCTGCCGTCAGCGCTGCCGTGACAGGAACGGTCGGCTCCGCGAAGCGAAGCGCTGCCGAGACGGTGTGTCGCGCAGGAGTACGCCGGCCGTCGCCGGCGGACGTAGCACGAGCGGTGAGCCACAACGTATTTCGCTGTGTTCGCGTCGCGAGCACGTCGACGCGGTCACCGCCGGGCGACGTGGTCCGCTCGAGCACCACGACGCCGCCGACCACGAGCTGCGTGTTGCGCTGTGTGTCCCACGTCACGATCGCGCGCTCGAGCGCGAGCTCCGCCGCCGCGAGCGCCCGCTGGTCTGCGAGATCGGCGCGTCCGGCGCGAAGCTCCTCGGTGGACACGAACAGGGCGCCGGCGACGAGTGCGGACAACAGCACGAGGGCCATGATCGCCGCGGGGAGCGCGAAGCCTGCACGCGCGTGAACGGCGGCTCGTAGTTGTGTCATCGGTTCCTCACGCGAACCGCAACTGTCTGCGAGTCGACAATCGCCTGCGATGCCGACAGCCCGCGCCCGACCTCCGTGCGCGCGACGACCTCGATGCGCGCAATGCGCGGCGCATCGACGAGGAGCGTCACGGGTACGTCGACATCGTCGAGGTAGCGGAGCATGAGTCCACTGCTGCCGACGCGACGCGAGTACGGCGCGAATGGCCCGCTCACGGGCTGCACGACCGTGTAGCCCGCGCCGTCCCACTCGGAATAGCCCAGGTACCAGTCGGACGTGCTGGTGCGGTAGAGACGATACCTGACGCGTCGCAGCACGTGCACGAGCGCACCCGGACCAACGGTCGGTGGAAGACGCGAGCCGCTCGCGAGCCGCAGGCGAAGTCGCGCTGCACTCGCGTCAGCGACGGGGTCTATGAATGGTGATGCAGCGCACGCTGTGGTCAGCGACGCGACGCCATCAATCGGGAGCTCGACCCAGGCGTCGTCCGTCGCAGCGCTCGTTGCGCCTGCGTCGAGCACGAGCGCAATGTCGCCGGCCTGCGGTGTGGTGCTGAACGCCGTCAGCTGATTCGAGCGCGTCGCGCGCACGGGCACGAGGTCGAGCCCTGCCCCGTTTGCGAGTGTGTCGCACGCGACCGCCGCGCCGATCGTCGCGCGGATCTCGAGCGACGAGTCCGAGAACGCGATCACATCGCCACTCGGCGGCGAGAGCGTGCGCATCTCTGCCGGCAGGATGCCAGTCGCATCTCTCAGCGACACCCGGCGCTCGACGAGACTCGCGGCATTCGCGAAGAAGCGCTGCTGTCGTCGGAGCACGCCGCCTATCGACGCCGCCACGATGCCAGCCATGACGAGCACGACGAGCAGCTCGACGGTCGTGAAGCCGCGTCGCTTCATGCGCGCCTGCACGGAACGACGGCCTGGTACGTGTCGCGTCGCTGCCCGCGCTTCAGCACGGAACCGACGGCGACGTCCACGGTTGCCGCGACGGAGTCGGCCGTAACCGTCCACGAGACGACGATGGTCCCCCGCGCAGACGATCCGCTCGTTAGGCCGGCACAGCCGCGGGCCGCGAGCGAGTCGATGACGGTGCGAGCCGCGTGTGCCGCACCCGTGAGCCGGCCGCCGTCGCCGACGTGCGACGCGACGATGCCCGCAGTGGCGGCGAGCGCGATCAGCCCGATGGTCAGAACGACGATCGCGACCACGAGCTCAATGATGGTGAATCCGGAGCGCATGGCCGCGAAGATGAATCCCGCGCGCACGATCTACGGCATCGTTCGCCCGCACCGCGCATCGTTCTGCATCATGCCGTGGCACGATGCACGAAGGGCGGTGGCCAGTGGCCACCGCCCTTCGAGTAATTCTGTCACGCGAGCAACGTTAGGCCATCCGGCCGGAGCTTAGCTGCACTTCGGCTCGGCTTCGACGGTCGCCGGCCCAACAACGGCCACGCCGATGAAGATCGAGCAGGTGCGCGTGGTCGCCGAGTGGCTCGACGTGGCGCTCCAGCCCGTGCCGCCCGTCGCAACCGGGGTCACCGTCACGCCCGCCGACGGAACGAATCCGGCCAGCGACTGCGTGCCCGCGGCGGTGTTGAACGCCGTGCTGCCGCCCGTGTAAACCTGGTAGTCCGAGAAGTAGCCTTCCTCGACGGTCGCCATGTTGCGCAGGTCGGACTTCATCGAGGCGAGGTACGCCTTCTCCTTCGTGTTCGCGAACTTCGGGATCGCGATCGCGGCCAAGATGCCGATGATCACGACGACGATCAGGAGTTCGATCAGGGTAAAGCCCTTCCGAGTGGTGTTACGCATGCGTCTGTGTCTCCGAATGCCTGAGGGGTATTGCGTGCGCTTCGCGATGCTTTGCACGATTCACGGCTCGGTAGAAGGCAACGCGCGGACCATCGTGTCTGCATCCGCGTTAGGTCTTCCATTGCAACGAGTTGTGCGATACGTGCGGTACATCTCATCGCCTGCGACGGGGAGTGTTTTGCGCGGCCTCTTGCAGTCTGCCACGGCGGACGCCGTCTCCCAGCTTTGACTGACTGCGTTATCGCGAACTCGGCATCGAGTCAACTCGCCACGTCGCGCGCGCCGATGCAGGACGCATCGGCGGAAGGCCCCGTAACCACTGCATGCATAACGCGATGCGCATCACGGAGCGAATACGTTGTATCGCACGATGTGCCAAAACGCCGCAACACCATCCTTCCACCCGATCTTCTTCCCCTCGGCGTACGTGCGGCCGGAATAGCTGATCGGCACCTCGTAGATCCGCGTCTTCGCCTGCGCGAGACGAGCGGTGACCTCCGGCTCGAAGCCGAACCGGTCACTCGTTAGGACCAGCGAGCGCGCCACCTCACCACGAATGGCCTTGTAGCAGGTCTCCATGTCGGTGAGGTTCAGGTTCGTGAACATGTTGCTCATGAGCGTGAGCAGCCTGTTTCCCACCGAGTGCCAGAAATACAGAACGCGATGCGGCCCGCTGAGAAAGCGCGAGCCGAACACGGCGTCGGCAAGCCCGGAGATGATGGGCTCGAGCAGGCCTGGCCAGTCCGCGGGGTCGTACTCGAGATCCGCGTCCTGCACGATCACCACGTTCCCGGTGCTCGCGGCCATGGCGGTCCGAATCGCGGCGCCCTTGCCCATGTTGTGCGGCTGATGGATCAGCTTATGGATGCGCCCTTCGGCGAGCAGGCGGTCGAGGATCTCCTTCGTGCCGTCCGTGGAGAAATCGTTGACGCAGATGATCTCCTTGCGAACCGGTACGGCGTGGACCTGATCCAGAATGAGCTCGATCGTGTTGCGCTCATTGTAGACAGGGATCAGCACCGAGAGCACAAGCGCATCACGGTCGATGGGAGTGCGCCCGCGCATGCGGGGCGTCGCTGTCGCACCGAGCCTGGTCGGCGCTGCTTTGCTGTCGGTATCGATGTGGGTCACGGTCATTTCGAAACTGGTTGGTAAACGCGAGCGGTGCTAATGCTACCGGCATAGCGCAGAAGTGGAGGCTGGTCCGCCTCCAGGAGTGCAGCGGATGCGATCGACTGTTGCCCATTCGCGATGTACCACTTCGGCTTGATGCTCGAGAGCATCGCGCGCAGAATGGCGGCGTCCTCGGTGGGCGTCAGCGGCGTAATGCGTCCACGCGCGGTGAACGTCGCCGTGGGAACGGCGCGTCGTCCGGTGTAGAGATAGACTATCAGATCGTGGTCGGTGATGACTACATCGTCGGGTGTGGTCGCGCGGGCGACCCATTCGGCAATTGGCTTCGCACGTGTGCCTGCGTCGCTCTGGATGTTGACCCACCATTGTCCGCGGACGCCACGCACGTTGTACGCGCCGTAGCCGCAGGCGATGATCGCGATACAGACGGCGACCGCGATTCGCACAACACGCGCCGGCAGCGCCCTCGGCCTCCACATCCACAGCGTTCGCGTGCCGGCCACGAGGAGCGCCGCAAGAACGGGCCACCACACCAGCGCGAAGCGCGTCGGCTCGAAGGGCCACGCGAGAATCACGGCACCGTACGCGACGAGGAACAGGAGCGTGACGGGTATGCGCCCTCGCAGGTTGTACGCCGCGATCCCCATGACGCCGATCACCGTACCTAACGAGACGAACCGCGGCCAGACGGGCGCGACCGGCAGGGTAATGTAGCCCAGGAAGCCGAATAGCTCGTTCGCGTTCTTCGCGAGAACGGCCCGCGCGAACGGCCACCCGCCCCCACGGTAGCCCTCGGCCAGCCACGACCCGTACGCTCCGTATTTCCCGACGAATGGCGCGGGCATCTCACCCTGATACGCGGAGATCCACATCTGCCACGGCACGACGAACACGAGCGCGGTCGCTCCAACGATCATCGCCGCCCGCCAATGTCGTCTCGCGAGCAGCACGAGAAGCACGGCAGGAAGGAGGAAGATCCCAACAGTGCGCACGAGCGCGAGCACACCGATGAGCGCCCCGGCCAGGGCTGCCGAGCGCGCGTCTCCCTCTTCCGCCGCACGCTCGCAAACCATGAGCGTCGGAATCATCAGGAACACGTACATCGGCTCGGACAGAACGACGCCCGTGATCACCAGCACGACCACGGAAACGGTCCCCATGATCGCCGCGACGGATGCGCCAACCGGCCCGAGCGCGAACCGCGTTCGCGAGAAGCGATACGTGAACACCGCCGTTCCGGCGAGGAAGATCGCGTTCGTGAACTTGAAGACGACGATGTTGTCCGGAAACGACGGGAACAGCTTCCACAGCCCGGCGAGCAGCAGCGGGTAGCCGGGCGGAAAGTGCGTCGCGTGAGGCGCGCCCGGCATGTTGATCATGCGAAAGCCGTCACCGGTCGCGAGCGCTTTCGCCAGGACGACGTAAATGGCGTCGTCCTGAAACACGCCCACGGGCCATGGAGTGACGGTGAGCAGCGCGACGGCCAGGGCGAGCGCACCGACCACGAGCGGCGCGACACGGTCGACCGCGAACTGCCCCTGCTCCTCGTTGGCGCGCGCGAGCGCCTGCGCCCGCCTGACACCGACGCCCACGCTCATTGCGGAGCTACCGGTGCGAAGATCGCGGCCGTGGGCAGCAGCGTATGGACACGGAGCACCTGCGGTGTGCGCGTCGAGAGGTTTCGCGCCGCGATCACACCGTACGACGTCGCGCCGATGACGTACGTCGGCTTGTAGTGCGCGATGATCGTCGCCAGCTGAGTGGTCGCGAACGCGTATGTCTGCTCCTTCAAG
>Ga0070665_100007966_pt1 | contig 10739 bp, 8 predicted proteins | sample KBSS13metaG_FD_65862 | JGI IMG/M metagenome (GOLD analysis project Ga0070665, IMG submission 65862) | Switchgrass rhizosphere microbial communities from Kellogg Biological Station, Michigan, USA - KBS S1-3 metaG | ecosystem: Host-associated > Plants > Roots > Rhizosphere > Soil ...
GGAAGAGGATGAAGGCTGCCGCTGCCCACCAGGCCGGAAGCACCAGGAATGGCGGGATTACGAAGAGGCCCAAATATAGCCCTTTGCTGATAAGAAATTCGGCGCGAGCGCGACTGTCCAGTTCAGCACGGTGGAGATGGTTGAGGCGCCCCGTCACCAGACACCGAAAATCCTTCCAGAAAAGCCATTCGACCGTGTTCAGGGCGTAGTAGAGCGGAGCCTTGATTTCTTGACGGCGGAAGCGCCGCTCCCACGGACAAGCCGGCGACAGGCGCAAGGCTCCGCGCGTCTCAAGATCATCGTCCCAGCCCAGGACATTCGGTTGTCGGTGATGAAGGCCGTTGTGCTTGTGCACCCAGAAGTGACGCGAAGGGCCGAGGACTACCGAACATAGTCGCGCGGCCAGCACGTTTGTCTTCGGCCGCTTGAATAGCGTGCGATGATTGGCGTCGTGGAAGACGCCGAAACCAAGCGCCGAAGCCGCGAATGCCAGGCTCAGGGTCGCCAATAGCGCACCCGACAGCGTGCCCGCACAAAGTAGCGCTGCGTACGATCCGGCGAACCAGAGCAGAATCACTCCCGCTTTACGCTTCAGCCGCGGATCGGCGACTGACGTGTGGCCACTCTCGGCTGCCTCGGCAAGATGCTCGTTTACCCGCGCCTTCAACTCGCCCCAGAAGGCCGACTTCGTAGCAAAGTTCGGCATTTGAGGGCTTGGCTGGGTGTACACACGGACTCGGCTCGGCTGGGTCAACGCCGGTAGCTTTTTCTTCTCGGGCCAGAAGATTGCCCAGCGATCTTCTCACGATAAACGATCCGGCCTTTCGACAGATCGTAAGGCGTCATCTCCACGTGGACCCGATCGCCGACGATGGATCGGATTCGATAGCGGCGCATCTTGCCGGCCGTATAAGCAATGATCCTGACGTCGTTATCGAGCACGACTCCGAACCTGCCGTCAGGCATGATCTCGTCGACGACACCTTCGATGGTGAGAAGTTCTTCCTTGGCCATGGCTATCCAATTCCCATTCGCCGGCATGCCCTTGATCGGGCACTCCGTGGCTAGCTGGCGCTAAGGATGGAGAGAGCGCTGACGCGCTGAAGACCGTCGATACCGGCTGGTAGCGATTGCCTGATAGGCGAGTCGCGTTTGGAAAGATACGCCGAGAAAGTCTCGAACGCTGGGCGAACACGTAGTGGCAGGAATCGGTCGAAAGCTGCCACTCGAACTTGAGTTTTGCTGGCCGAGACGGCTCCTCATCGACTAACCCACAGGCGTGACCAGCGGCGTGCTCGCTCCAATCGGGGGGCTACTTCTTGTTGCTTGCCTCATCGCGATGCTCTCGCGTCGCTTGCACATGCCGTACATCGTCGGGCTGGTCGTTGCGGGGCTGATTATCGCGTTCCTTCCGAACGCACCGAACCTCCCGTTGTCGCGGGAGCTCATCTTCAACGTGCTGTTGCCGCCCTTGGTATTCGAAGCGGCTTTGCAACTCGACTGGCGACGCTTTCGCAACGAGCTTCCTCTCACTCTGACCTTGGCCTTCGTGGGCGTCACGCTAGCCGGAGCGGCGGTGGGATTTGGGATGCACAGCCTGTTGGGTTGGTCATGGATTGGCGCTGCATTATTCGGGGTACTGATCGCGGCCACCGACCCTGTCTCGGTCATCGCGGCTTTCCGAGAAATGAAGGCCGAGAAGCGGCTGAGCATGGTGGTCGAGTCCGAAAGCCTGCTGAATGACGGCGCTGCCGCCGTCGGGTTCGCCGTCCTATTAGCCTTCGCGACTGGCGGCTCGAACGATCTTACAAATTCATCTTTGGCATTTCTCTGGGCGACCGGCGGCGGCGTCGCAATCGGTCTGCTAATCAGTGCTGCGGCATTGATCGTCGCCGGGCGAACTGACGATCATCTAATTGAGATTACACTGACGACGATTGTCGCTTACGCGTCATTTCTCCTCGCCGAGCATTATCACGCATCGGGGGTCATCGCCGCACTGACGGCTGGCCTTACGATTGGCAGCGTCAGCAAGAGGGGCATCATCGCTGACCAAGACCGCGTGCTTGTTCTTTCCTTCTGGGAATATGTCGCGTTCCTAGCCAACTCGATCATTTTTATCCTGATCGGAATGAACGCGGCCAACCAGCCGCTGCACGAGATCGGTTGGTTTGCAGCCGCTATGGCCATCGTCTTGGTGCTGATCGGTCGCGCGATTTCGATTTATCCGCTCGCCTTGCTTTTCAGCTGGTCGCGGTGGCGGCTGCCGTTGCCCTATCAGCATACGCTGTTCTGGGGGGGATTGAGGGGCGCGCTGGCACTGGCACTTGCGCTCGCTGTTCCGACAACCGTGCCTGAGCGCGATGCGATCATCATCGCCGCTTTCGTGACCGTCGCCTTCTCAATACTTGTCCAAGGGCTCACGATGTCGTGGCTGATCCGGCACTTCGATCTGAAAGAGCCAAGCCGATGAATCATCGTGCAAAGGCTGCTCTATGGCTGGGTGTCATCGCCTTCGCCGCAGCGTTCGCACTAACTTACACGGTCCATGATATCATCCGCGTCGCGATGAGCGGGGTGGGGTTCGTATGCTTATTCTACGTCATGCTGAATGAGCGCCGCGGGTGATACAGCTCTCGGGCACGCGGCAAGTTCGGGTCGATTCCTGCCATTAGCTCGGCCCACAAAAACCCGTTGCGGTCATCCTGATTTAGGCAGAAGAATTGACCCATCAGTGTGCCGACTCTGACTGACTGGATAAGGCGGTTATTCCGCCGGTCAGGGGGTGCGATCATGTCACGCGATCGGATAAATGAATGATCCGCGGCGCTACTCGAATGCGGCTGGCATTGGCCGCGATCTTCACCTGCTTCGCTCTGCCGGCTTATGCCAACAACCTCTACATCAGGGTCGTAGACGTGGGACCCGGGCTGTGCGTGATCGGGCTCGTCCCGGGCGGCCACAGCTTCGTCTACGACACGGGGCCGCCAGGTGGAATGTGCAGTACGGCCGTCGATGAGCTGATCACGCTCGACACGATCGATCTGGTCGTGCTCAGCCATTCTGACAAGGATCATATCGGCGACCTCAAGCGGATCCTCGGGTTACCGACGCCGCACAAGCATCCGTTAATCGTCCTGCATCCCGGCGACCAGCGCTCGGGCAACCTGATCAAGGACGCACGCGAGGCAATTACACTCGCGGCTGCCAACGGTGCTACTGAGATAAACTTGGCCAAGCCCGGCGCGCCCGAACCTGGCCATCAATACCCGGTTGGTGATGCGACCTTCACGTTCATCGCGGGTTGGCCGGATGGGCGGACGGTCCACGGCCCTGACGAACCGGCGCCGTCCGTCGATTCCGAGATCAACAACGTTCTGAGCATCGTGTTGCGGCTCGAGTATCACGGTCATTCTGTGCTGCTCAGCGGCGACACGCTCGGTCGTAATCGACCGACATCATCAGGCAAGCTCGATGACGGCCTGGCCTGCCGCTACGCCGAACGGATCATGGTCGAGCGCTCGGCCGATCACCCGATCGCCAGCGAGGTCCTGGTCGGCCAGCACCACGGCGGCGACAACTCGAGTTCGAACTGCTTTATCAAGGCGGTCATGCCGAAGTACGTCGTGTTCTCTGCCGGTCATGCTTATGGTCACCCTTGGCAGTCGGTTGCCGATCGCTTCATCGGCTGGGGCATTCCCGCCAAGAACCTGTTGCGGACCGACCGCGGCGATCACGAGGGCGGGCATGAATGGATCAAGGGCGCAATCCTGCATTGCGTCGACCAGCCCGGGGACGACGATGTCGAGATCATTTTGTCCGACGATCCCAACGTGCCCCCCGATGTCCATTACCGGCTGGCGCAGCACGGCTGCTGACCTGGCGTGTCGGGATGAAAGTCGACGATTCGTGACAACGGATTTTATGTGAAATTGGGACGAGACAGCTGCTTCTGTTTGAGAACAATGCGGTCGTCGGAAACGTGGATGAGACAGCTTTATTAGCACTCATCGGGTCCTCTGGAGATTTCGACGAGAGCGTCATCCAGGCGCATTGTCTCGGTCGAACCCCCATGACTGTCCTCGCCAATCGGGCATATAACCATACGCCGCTCGCAGCCCAGAGCATCGCACCCTAGATGAAAACCCCTCGTTGGCCGCTTCGTTGGAGATCGGGAAATTTCGATACCCCACCGCACGCCGCTCGCCCAATCGAGGACCAGGTCGATTTCGCCAACGTTGTCGCGACGCCAGACATAGGGTTGCGCTCGTGAACCTACTGTTCCCCGTAGAGCTTCCACATTGAAAGCTTCCCACGCCTTCCCTTCCAACCGGACGTTCGGACCTCGCCCAGCTGGATCGCGAATCACCTCATAGAAGCGGTGCCAAAGACCGCTGTCGCGAATGTAGATGAGTGGGCTTCGCACGTCGTCGTCGGTGTCGCGCCAGAACTCAAGCCGATTGATGAGATCGTGGTCGAGCAGAGTCGTCACAACCAAACCGAACGTGACCCTATCCAGCCCGAGATTGCTCCGGAGCGCCTCCTCCGGCTCGCCCTGAAATGTAGCCAGAGCGATCCAGAATTCTGATGGATTTATCTGGTCACCGTTCATTCTCAGCGGGAGGGTAGGCAGTTGCTCGCGGATATACCCATCGCGCCATTCTTCGCTCCGCCGAGCGGTTGGAGCATACAGACTGTCGATGAAACCCCCGCGCTCGAAGTGAGCCCCGAGCTCAAACGGCCGTAAGCGTTCCGCGTCTTCAACTTCGCCCTCGAACTGTACGCCGCTCGACTGCCTCAATTCCACGTACTGGTACGCCTCGACGCGAGGCGGCGGCGGCCGGTTGGAAATCACCTGCTCAGGTCGAGAACTTTGACGATGATACGGCCGCTCTGGGCAGCAGCGCTGTGGTCAGTGAGCGCCTGTTCGAGTTCGGCTGGCGAAGCAGGAATTGGGATGCCTTTCGGCGGCCTTGCTAACCGCTTCCCACGGTCGCCGAACCAATAGACAAGATACACGCCTCGCTGGGCAGCACGGTGGTCAGACGATTGCTGAGTTTGTAGTTGAGTATCTGCGGCCGTCCAAAGGTCAGGGTGCCATTGACCCTTTGCCTCGATAGGCAGCCAAAGGGCATCGATCGAGCAACCGATGTCGCCTTCCCGGTCGCCAGCGAGATGAGGTTCCGGCGTGAACTCTAGACCGTACCGATTCTGGCGGAGCAGCGTGATCAGATAGTCGCTGCACTCTTCCTCGTGCTTGGGCTGAAGCTTCGACGAATTTGTGTCTGCGTAGAACCCGGTCCAGCTATCAACATCGTCCGCTCGGACCATCAGTTGGACACGGTCCAGCTCCTCGACCACGACCCTTTGCAGATCCTCGACAAACCGAGGCGGTTCGTCGTCAACGATTGCCTTGATGTCGTTGATCGAGGCTGCCTGATGATCTTGATCGGCCCTTTTGGACGCCTGCTCCGCTGCGACCGATCGTAGATACTCGGTGTAGCTGTCATCCGTTTCCAGAAGACGATTGAGGAGGGCGATGGCCTCATCAGAGACCTCCTCGCCGATCCTACCGATTAGGTGGGCCAGATACTCCGACGCATCCCATGGATTGGTATCGCCGCTCGAAGCGCCGGTAGGATGACTCGCGACCGGGTATGTGGCTCTGAATTCGGATACAATCCACGCCGTCAACGGTAGCGGAAGTACCCTGAGCCTGTCAGAGTCCCGTCGGCCTCCAAATCGCGCACGCAGGGTCCACAGGAAATCTCGGTCATGCGCCGCAATACCGGTCGCCAACCTACTTTCATTTTCGAAATCGGTAAGTAATCGGACTGCTCGCCAATTTCGCAAACGACGATCATCGAGCTTGGTTCGCGCGCGGCGCTTAGCCACTGACTTAAGGGTTTCGAACTCGCCCGCTCTAACCAGTCTGTCAATCAACTCCTCTTCGACTTCGCCAGCCACGCGTGGAAAAGCGACCAGCCATTCGCCCGCTAGCGCGACGGCCAGTCCGGTCTCCAACGGGGCTCGCATCGCTTGGTAAAGGCCCGGAACGTAGGCTCGACGGCCCTTTAGGCTCGGTTCGACCAGCAAGCGAAGATAGCGCTCGTAAGCGCCAGGTATGGCTCGAAGCGCCGCATCGAGTTGGGTGGGAAGCTCTGAACCGTCGATCCGACCGAAGCCATGTTGCTCAAGCTCCAAGCGGCCCGCGATCAGTCGGTCGAGGGGCACGCCGGCAAAATCGCCGTATGCCTTCGCATGCTCAGCAAGCGCCACGACGATGATGTGCGCCGCCCTCCAGTGTCGGTTGGCGACGTAACTCGCGGCAATTTCTTCCGGCGTCGGCTTGGCATTTTCCGCATGCAGAAAGGCTTCGAGGCCCGCGAGAACATCGTCGGCTAGATCATCGCCGAGCCACAGCTTCACACGATTGATCGGAGGCCCATCCCGCTCGATGTCGCTGAATAAACCGAGGTACGCTTGGGCAGGCGAAACTAGGAAGTTTGGCTCTCCTGCTCGGATGGAATCACGGCGTTCACGAAACTCGAGTCTATGTTCAGCCCATTTCTTCTCACGATCGCGGGTCCGTCGTGCCTCGCGTTCTTCTTGCCGAATTTGCCACTCGGGCTTCGCAGGAACCGCGATTTCAGCCAACCATTTCTCTGCCTCGGGATCGCCCTGAGCGAACGGCCTCGCTGCCTCCCGAACGTCAGCCCCGATTTCGCCGTCGTGTCGAACTATGTTGACGATGTCTCGCCAACGCACGTCATCCTTCTTTGAGGGGTCGAGACGGCCGAGGAGTTCGATGGCATCACCGTGGGTCGGAGCGAGTCCCGGCGTGACGTCGACTAACCGCCACGCGCGTTCCCAAACCGTTTTTTTGCTCTCCCGCTCAAGAAGGACGTGTTGCTGGATCGCTCGGCGTTCGTCGTCATGTTCTTTCAACCATGTGGACAAGCGATCGCGATTATCGCGGCTGTAGCCGTGAAGATCTTCGTAGGGCTCAAGCCATGACCAGAGCTTTTTCGGCTCGATTGGGCCTAGCGCCAGCCGTTCCAAAACTAGCTCGTAGGCGAAGTCGATGAGTTCATTATGCTCGATTCCACCGTCTCTCGGGATGAGAGCCGCAGCGAAGCTACTAAGGTGGTCGAGGATACCTTCAGCGCGTTCGGCAGGCAGATCGCGCTTAACGATGAAAAATCGCGCCGCTCGATCGGGGACATTCTCGCGAGGAATTGCGCACATCGTGAGACCCGCGTCGGCCAGAAGCGTTTCAACGATCAGTTGGTCGCTGAACTTGTTAAGGCCAACGGGAGCAAGCAATTCCGCGCCTAGCCGAACTGTATCTGCCTTGGCTCTAACGCGAAGTGCCTCAAGCTCATCGGGCCAATCTATCGTTGAGTCATGCTCGCCAAGAACCTCTACGGCCCGATAACGGATCGCGTATTCGACAGTCTCATCTCTGAGTAGCGCGATAAGCTGATCCCGAAACTCGGCAACCAGCTTGGCGGAATCCAGCTGCTCAATGAGGGTCATTCGGAGATTGAATGGCCGCGTCCGATCGCCCAGGATTGCCCGAATCTCGTCGAATGTTGACGGCTGCACCAACCCTCTGGCGCGGTACTCACCCCAGCCCCGAAACCGTGGGTTGCGCCTTGAAAGCTGCTCCAATGATTCAAGCAGGACACGCGCCTGCTTAGAGCTCAGTGTGTCTGCGTCGCCATATTCAATGACGCCCATCGGGTCGTTCCGGAAAATGTCATCGGCAAGTTCATGATCATGCCAAGCGAGCCAAGCGTGGAGACCGCGGAGGTGCGCTGGCACTAGATTGTTGGTCGAACGAAAAAGGCTGAGCAGGCGTTTGTGTTTCCGAGGGGTATCTGCGCGCTTTGCTAGCCAGCGAGCACCGAGGTACTCACCAATACGCCGATGCTGATAAATCAGTCTGTCATGATCGATTTTTAGAAGCCGGCTTGCGGCGTATTGATCGAGATTTGCCGCGCCCGGCAACTTTTTGACCTCGGCCAGCGGCAGGTCGCCCTCCCGCACATTCGCAGCCGAACCGCGATAGATTCCGGTTTTGTTTCCAAGGATAAGCGCTGCAAACGCGGCTCCAAGAGCATCTAGCACCTCGTCCTTATTGCTCGCGTTGAAGGTCGTTTGAGCCTTCTTTTCATTGTGCTCGTTCCAGACCCTGTCCACGTATTGTTCGAACAGGGCTGCGGTGCTTTCTGGAGGTTCACCCCCCTCCAGAAGCGGCTCTATCATCAGTAGAGTCTGAGGATTACCGAGCCATTCTTCGAAGCCCCTCGCCGCCAGCTTATCAGCGACTTGGCGCGCTCGTTCGGCTCCGATCTTCGGATTCCCGCTCAGAAATTCGCGGGCCTGCTCAATATCGAGTGGGTCAAGGTAAAGCTCTAGCGGGGAATCTTCGTACAGCTCGGTGATCGCGGTCAGGCCTGTCGCGCTTCGCCAATCGGCAACTCGGCAAGAGAGAATGAACCGAGGCCGATCGAGTTCGCCTACCTTCCTGAGTACGAAATCGACAGCGTCGCCGTCATTCTTGCCTGCAACCTCGTCCAACGCGTCAATGACGAGCGTCTCAGCGTTACCCAGCAGGCCGCGAGGGTTCGGGTGGTTTAGCAACTGGCGCGCAGTGACAAACTTGTAGCCGGGCTGGTCGCCCAGCCACTGCAAAAGGCGCGTCTTCCCCATCCCCGCGTCTCCCACAATCACGAGCGGCTGACGCAGGGAATGCAGTTCATCGTTGGCGACGGATCGCCGATCATCAAGTTTGACCCAGTAGGTCAGTCGGCGAGGAAGAAACTCACGGTTCACGCCGCGTGGCTTACAAAGCGGGCGCACAAGGGCAAGCATTTCAGCACTCGTTCCGACCTTCGCTAAGCCACTGGCTGATCCTCTTGGAGAGGCGCGCTAACGGTCGCGTGCGAGACGAAAGCGCTGCATTTCGCTCTTCGTGCTTGACTGCTCGCCCGCACAGAGCGTTGGTCATTTGCGCCGCTGATCAACGGTAAGGCCGCGCTTCGCCTTCGGAGTCCGCGGCTTGGGTCAGTGCCAGCGATGATGCTGGCACGAAGGAGGCCCAACATGGCCAATCAGACCAAGAAGCAATCGAAGAGCGCTAGCGTTACCAAGATGCTGTCGCGCGGCACTGGCGCGACGGTCGCGGAAATCATGAAGTCCACCGGCTGGAAGGAGCACAGCTGTCGGGCATTTCTCACGAGCGTGCGCAAAACGTCCAAGCTGCTCAAGGAGCAACGGCCAGACGGCAAGACCGCCTACCGGATCGAAACGGCGCCCGGTGGGGCTCTGTCCGAATGACCTCGCTCGAACAGCAACTGGCGGAGCTGCCCGGAATGTCACCGGCGCAGCTCCGCGCCAAATGGCGCGACTGCTGGCGCAAACCCGCTCCAGACATCGGACCCGACCTGTTGCGTCGGGGCATTGCTTGGAAGCTTCAGTCGCGCGTGCACGGAGACTTGCCCGGTCACATCAAGCGCGAACTCGAGCGCACAGCCGAGCGACTGCGTCGGGGTGAAGAGCTGACCAGTTCGACCCAGGTTTCACTCAAGCCGGGCACCCGCCTTGTGCGGCAGTGGCAGGGGAGGGTGCACCGCGTTCTCGTGCTCGATGATGGCTATGAGTATGAAGCCCGCCGCTTTGGCTCACTGACCCAAGTGGCGAGTGCGATAACCGGCACACGCTGGTCCGGACCGACCTTCTTCGGATTGAAGAAGCGCAGGTCGGTCAGTCGGACGGTGCCGCAATGAAGCGCCGCTGTGCCATCTACACCCGCAAGTCGACCGAAGAGGGATTGGAGCAGGCGTTCAACAGCCTCGACGCGCAGCGCGAGGCCTGTGCCGCCTACATCCTCAGCCAAGCTCACGAAGGATGGGAGCTGGTCAACGAACATTATGATGATGGCGGTTGGTCGGGCGGGAACATGACCCGACCAGGATTGCAGCAGCTGCTGGCCGATATTGCGGCGGGCAAGGTCGATGTCATCGTCGTCTACAAGGTCGATCGGCTGACGCGCAGCCTTGCGGATTTTGCACGCATCGTCGAAGCCCTCGACAAGGCCGGCGCATCCTTCGTGAGCGTCACGCAGGCGTTCAACACGACTACGAGCATGGGCCGGCTCACGCTTAACGTGCTGCTCTCGTTCGCGCAGTTCGAGCGCGAGGTCACGAGCGAGCGAATTCGCGACAAGGTCGCGGCGTCGAAGCGCAAGGGCATGTGGATGGGCGGTCCGGTTCCCCTTGGCTATCGGCTCGAAAATCGAAAGCTGCTCATCGACGAGAATGATGCTGACACGGTTCGGCTCATCTTCCGGCGATATCTTGAACTCGGCTCGGTGGTCACCCTCGCCGATGAGCTTGCGGAAGCCAGTGTTCGAACAAAGGTTCGTACTTTCGCGGACGGCCGATCAATTGGCGGTGGGCCGTTCAATCGTGGGCCTCTGGCTCATCTCCTCCAGAACCCTGTCTTCATTGGGAAGGTGCACCATCGTGGGGAGCTGTTCGATGGCGAGCACGACGCGATCATCGATCAGGAGCAATGGGACCGTGTTCAACAGCTAGTCGCAACCAACCGGCGCGAACGTCTGGACGGGAAACGGTCCAGTTCACCAAGCCTGCTGACTGGCCTACTCACAGACGCGGATGGTCGGCCAATGACGCCGGTCTTCACAACGAGAGCGGGTCATCAGCATCGAT
>Ga0070665_100007968_pt1 | contig 10738 bp, 10 predicted proteins | sample KBSS13metaG_FD_65862 | JGI IMG/M metagenome (GOLD analysis project Ga0070665, IMG submission 65862) | Switchgrass rhizosphere microbial communities from Kellogg Biological Station, Michigan, USA - KBS S1-3 metaG | ecosystem: Host-associated > Plants > Roots > Rhizosphere > Soil ...
CGGTATCGATCTGCTAAAAGCCGTGCGTGCCGACGAGAAACTGAAAAATCTCCCGATTCTGATGGTGACCGCGGAAGCGAAGCGCGATCAGATCATCGAAGCGGCTCAGGCTGGCGTTAACGGTTATGTCGTCAAGCCTTTCACCGCCGCAGTGCTCAAGGAAAAGATCGAGAAGATCTTTGAACGCGTAGAAGCATCCAAATAACAATTCGTCGAGACGTAAGAATTATGCTGGGCGCAGAGAGTTTCGAAGGTCAGTCAGAGCTGTTGGATGAGTTGAAAGATCGCGCACGCGGGCTGGTTGAACGCCTCGAGCAGGGCGATTTTCCGGCCGCGGCGGAAATGATCCGCTATATCAATGAAGCGCGGGATCGCAGCATTTATCGCGAGGTCGGCAAGCTGACGCGCGGTTTGCACGAAGCCATTCTCAATTTCGAAATCGACGCGACGCACCATGGCATCGATAACGACAACATGTCGAAGATGGCGAATGCGCAGGAGCGCCTCGATTACGTTATCAATCTGACGCAAAAATCCGCCGATAAAACGATGGATATGGTCGAGCAGGGCATTCCCGTCGCAGGGCAGCTCGGCGCCGATGCGCGTGCGCTGCAGGTCGACTGGCAACGCTTGATTCGCCGTGACATGAAGCCCGACGAATTCCGCGATCTGTATCACCGCATCGATGAATTCCTCGGTAAAGCCGCAGGCAACTCGAGCGAATTGTCGGAAATATTCAATTCCATTTTGCTGGCGCAGGATTTCCAGGATCTCTCGGGCCAGGTCATCAAAAAAGTCATCACGCTGGTGCAGGAAGTCGAAGCGCGCCTGGTCGAATTGATGCGCGTGGCGGGACAGGTTGAGCAGCTCACCGGTATTTTTCGCGCGCCGGAAGTGGAGAAACAAAAAGCGACGGGCGCCGATGTGGTGGCCGAAGGTCCTCAAATCAATGCGCACGAACGCGCCGATGTGGTATCGGGTCAGGACGATGTAGACGATCTATTGTCCAGTCTCGGATTCTGAGGAACACGCATGAGCTTCGGCGAAGACGAAGAGATTCTGCAGGACTTTTTGGTCGAGGCAGGCGAAATACTTGAGCACCTGTCCGAGCAATTGGTCGACCTTGAGCAACGCCCCTCCGATCGCGATTTGCTGAATGCTATTTTTCGCGGTTTTCATACCGTCAAAGGCGGTGCTGGCTTTTTGCAATTGCATGCGCTCGTCGAGTGCTGCCATATCACCGAAAACCTGTTCGACATGCTGCGTAACGGTAAGCGCAACGTTACCCCGGCGTTGATGGATGTAGTGCTGCAAGCGCTCGATGCCGTCAATGAAATGTTCGATCAAGTGAAATCCGGCGAAGACCCGACCCCGGCGGCCCCCGATCTACTGACACGTCTGGGTGAGTTGGTTCAGGGAGAAGCGGACGCCGAAATAGTCGCAACGCCCGCGGAGCCAGCAGTCGCCGCAGTGGCATTGACAGCGGCCGTTGCGCCAACGGAACAGCAAGACATTACCGATGCAGAATTCGAGCAATTTCTCGATGCGCTCGGCCCCGATTCGGTTGCCGCCACGCCAGCGGCCCCGAGTGCGTCCTCGGACGAAATTAGTGAAGATGAATTCGAAGCGCTGCTCGATCAATTGCAAGGGAAAAACGCCGCGCCGGCACCGAGTGCTCCCGCAGCCAGTGTCGCCTCTACCGCCAACGGCGGCGACGAAATTACCGAAGACGAATTCGATGCGTTGCTCGATCAGCTGCACGGCAAGGGCAGTGCGCCAAGCGCAGCGTCGGCCACTTCATCCATTCCAATACCTCCCGTTGCTGCATCTTCTACGCCTGCAGCCCCAGCGGCGGCGGGCAGTGAAGAGCTGATTCAAGACGATGAATTTGAAGCACTGCTCGATCAATTGCACGGCAAGGGCAAAGGTCCGCAATTGGCTGCACCTGCCGCTGCGGCACCTGCCAGTAAACCGAAAAGCGCGCCGGCACCCGTTGCTGCAGCAAAACCGATAGCAGCGCCTGCTCCTGTTGCGGCGCCGGCACCGCGTATCGAAAAGCCGGCTGCGGCAGCGGAAGACGAAGGTCAGAAAGGCGCGGCGACCGCGGAAACCACCGTGCGCGTCGATACGCAACGGCTCGACGACATCATGAATATGGTCGGCGAGCTGGTGCTGGTGCGTAACCGTTTGGTTCGGCTCGGCGCGAGCAGCGGCGATGAGGCGCTGAGCAAGGCGGTGGGTAATCTCGATGTGGTCACCGCCGATCTGCAAACCGCGGTGATGAAAACCCGGATGCAGCCGATCAAAAAAGTATTCGGCCGTTTTCCGCGTGTCGTACGCGATCTCGCACGCAACCTGAAAAAAGAAGTGGTGCTCGAACTGCAGGGCGAGGAAACCGATCTCGATAAAAATCTGGTCGAGGCGCTGGCCGACCCGTTGGTGCATTTGGTGCGCAATGCAGTCGATCACGGCATCGAAGGTCCGGACAAACGCGAGCAGGCCGGTAAACCACGCGCCGGTAAAATCGTGCTCGCCGCCGAGCAGGAGGGCGATCACATCCTGCTATCGATCACCGACGATGGTGCCGGCATGGATCCGGAAATTCTGCGGCAGAAAGTGGTTGAAAAAGGCCTGCTCGATGCCGATGCCGCCGCGCGTCTCAACGATACCGAATGTTTCAATCTGATTTTTCTGCCGGGATTTTCCACCAAGGTGGAAATTTCCGACGTCTCCGGTCGTGGCGTCGGCATGGACGTGGTGAAAACCAAAATTTCGCAGCTGAATGGTCAGATTCAGATTATTTCGAAAGTGGGCGAAGGCACGCGGCTGTTGATCAAAGTCCCACTGACGCTGGCGATCATGCCGACCTTGATGGTGATGCTCGGCCAGCAGACGTTCGCGTTGCCGCTCGCCAGCGTCAATGAAATTTTCCACATGGATTTGCGCCGTGTGAATGTCATCGACGGCCGCGAAGTCATCACCGTGCGCGATAAAGCAATTCCACTGTTTTTCCTGAAAAGCTGGCTGGTGAAAAACAGTTACGGCGAACCGCGACCTCAGGAAGCACATGTCGTGATTGTATCGGTCGGCATTCAGCGCGTCGGCTTTGTGGTCGATCAATTGATTGGTCAGGAAGAAGTGGTGATCAAACCACTCGGCAAAATGTTGCAGGGCACGCCGGGTATGGCGGGCGCCACGATTACCGGTGACGGTCGCATCGCTTTGATTCTCGATGTGCCGAGCATGTTGAAGCGCTACGCGCGTTAATAACAACTAGAACTTATTTTTTTGAGGTAGCGAATGACCGTCACCGTCCTCATTGTGGATGACTCCAGTTTCTTCCGCCGGCGGTTGACCGAGATGATCGATCAATGTCCGGGGCTGCGCGTGGTGGGCACCGCGAGCAATGGCCGCGAAGGCGTTGCGAAAGCGATCGAACTGAAGCCCGATGTCATCACCATGGATTATGAAATGCCGGTTATGGATGGCATTTCCGCTGTGCGCGAAATCATGGCGAAGCAGCCCACGCCGATCCTGATGTTCTCTTCGCTGACGTATGAAGGTGCACGTGTCACCCTCGACTCGCTGGAAGCGGGCGCAGTCGATTATTTACCGAAAAATTTCGACGAAATTTCACGCAATGCAGTGGAATTGAAAAACAAACTCGCCGAGCGCATCAAAATGGTCGCGAAGGCGCGTAAGCGTCCGCTCCTCGCTGCGACCACCGCGCGCACCGGCAGTGCGGCGCCGCTGAGTAAATCTGTTAGAGAGGCGCCGGCGCCATTGCGCGAGCCAGTAGCGGCGCCAGCGAAAGAAGCTGCGCGCGATGCGGCGCCCGCGCGACCGGTTGCACGCGTGCGCAAAAACTATAGTCTGGTTGCGATTGGCACTTCGACCGGTGGCCCGGTCGCATTGCAAAACGTGCTGACGCGGCTGCCGGCGAATTTCCCTTTTCCAATTGTGCTGATCCAGCACATGCCGGCGACATTTACCGCTGCGTTCGCCGAGCGTCTCAATCATTTGTGCAAAATTGAGGTGAAGGAAGCGCTCGACGGCGATTCACTGCGGCCGGGATTAGCATTACTCGCGCCGGGCGGCAAACAGTTGATGATTTCGAAAGGCGGCAAAGTGAAAGTGCTGCCGGGCGATGAGCGCGTCAATTACAAACCGTGCGTCGATATTACGTTTGCGTCGGCGGCGAATATCTATCGCGATCAAGTGCTGGCAATTGTGCTGACCGGCATGGGCGCAGACGGTTGCGAAGGCGCAAAACTGCTCAAACAAAACGGCGCCTCGGTATGGGCGCAGGATGAAGCGACATCGGTGATTTATGGCATGCCGATGGCGATCGCGAAAGCGAATCTGGCCGATGAAATTCTCCCGTTACAACAGATTGGGCCGCGCCTGGCGGAAATGAGTTAAAACATGGATGCACTGAGCGTACTCGGAGTCATCATCGGTCTGGTCGCCATTCTCGGCGGCAATTGGCTGGAAGGTGGTCATCTCGGTGCGCTGGTGAATGCGCCGGCGGCGATTATTGTCGTCGGCGGTACGCTCGGCGCTGCGACGTTGCAAACGCCGCTGTCGACATTACGGCTCGCGATGCGCCGTCTGCTGCTCGTGTTCGTTCCGCTGCAGCTCGATTTCAAAGGCGGCGTCAGCAAAATCGTGCGCTGGGCGATGTCGGCGCGCAAAGAAGGATTGCTCGGACTGGAGACCGTAGCAGAAACCGAACGCGATCCGTTCGCGCGTAAAGGGTTGCAGTTATTGGTCGATGGCAGCGAGCCCGATTCGATCCGCGCGGTGATGGAACTCGAATCGGATCTGCGCGAACAACGCGATATCAATGCGGCGAAATTTTACGAAAGCATGGGTGGTTACTCGCCAACGGTCGGCATCATCGGCGCCGTGCTCGGATTGATTCATGTGATGGGCAACCTCGCCGATCCGAGCAAACTCGGCCCCGGTATTGCCACGGCGTTTGTCGCGACGATTTACGGCGTTGCGCTCGCGAACCTGTTTCTGTTGCCGGTCGCGGGTAAATTGCGTGTGCAAGCGCGCATCGAATCGCAGTATCGCGAAATGCTGATTGAGGGAGTCATTGCGATTGCCGAAGGAGAAAATCCACGCGCAATTGAGTTAAAACTAAATGGCTTCGTCGAACCGTAGTAACACCCAGGTTACGAGGTACGGCATGGGTCGTCGCAAACATATCGAAGAACATACCAATCACGAACGCTGGCTCGTCTCGTATGCGGATTTTATTACGCTGCTGTTTGCGTTTTTCGTGGTGATGTATTCGATTTCGCAAGTCAACGAAAGTAAATACCGCGTACTGTCGAATACGCTCGAAGATGCCTTCAATCAACCCGAGCTGTCGGTGCATCCGATTCAAATCGGCGAAACCGCAAAATCTAATCCCACCAATCTCATCCAACTCAATGCCTCCGCGATAAAAGATAAAGAGGGTCAGGGCGCCGGTGAACAACAAAGCGAAATGCCCGACGATTTCAAACAGATCGCAAACAAAATCGAACAGGCATTTGGCGATTTGATGAAGCAGGATATGGTGACATTGCGCGGTAACGAGGAATGGCTCGAAATCGAAATGCGCTCGTCGCTGTTATTCGATAGCGGGGATGCGACGCTGAGCAAAAATGCGCTGGTGTTACTCGGGCAGATCGCCGCGATATTGAAAGAGCAAAAAAACGCAGTGCGTGTCGAAGGGTTTACCGACAACGTGCCGATTCACACCGTGCGTTATCCGAGCAATTGGGAATTGTCATCGGCGCGCGCCGCTGCGGTGGTGCAATTATTTATTGAAGAAGGCGTGGATTCATCGCGCTTGGTTGCCGCCGGCTACGGCGAATTTCAGCCGGTGGGGCCGAACGATACGCCGGAAAACCGCACGCGCAATCGCCGCGTGGTGTTGATGATTTCGAAGACCGGCGAATTGCGTCCCGTGCTGAAGCCGGTTGCTCCCGGGGGTGATCAGCCGGATCAAACCTCCGTGGATTCCTCCACTGAGCTGCAGCCCATCGCCATGCCCTCTCTCGCTCCTTTAGCGATACCGGACAGCCCAGCGCCCGCGCTGTAGCGTTACGGCGATAATTTCATTCGTCGCGATAAACTTTTTGCTCGCTGCGGGCGTCTGGCAGAGTATTTGCTGCTACAGTCGAACACAGTCATCGGTAACAATTGTTTGACGCCCGCCGCGTGGGTGTCTTGGGACGCGCCAACGTGCACATCTGGTCCATAGCCAATCAAAAAGGCGGGGTAGGCAAAACCACCACGACGGTTGCGCTCGCCGGTTTATTGGTGGAGCGCGGCGCGCGCGTGCTGCTGATCGATCTCGATCCGCATGGTTCGTTAACCAGTTATCTCGGCCATAATCCTGAGCAGGTGCCGTATTCGGCCTTCGATTTATTCGCCGAGACTCCAATGGCGTCGCGCGAGGCCATACGTTCGCTGCTGCTGCCCGGTGTCCATGAAAAAATCCGCCTGCTCGCGGCGAGTCCCGCGCTGGCGACAGTTGAGCGCCGCGCCTTGAGCGGTACCGGCACCCGGTTATCGAAAGCGTTGGCGCTGCTCTGGGACGATTTCGATTACGCGCTGATCGACACGCCGCCGGTGCTGGGCGCGTTGATGATCAATGCGCTCGCTGCCTGCAAAAAATTACTGATTCCGGTGCAGACCGAATTTCTGGCGCTCAAAGGTCTAGAGCGCATGCTGCGCACGCTGGAAATGCTTGCTCGCTCAACACAAAAACCATTGCCTTATTTGATTGTGCCGACGATGTTCGATCGCCGCACCCACGCCTCGGTCAGCAGTCTGCGCACATTGCGCAATCAATACGCGGATCGCATCTGGGCCGGCATGATTCCGGTGGATACGCGCCTGCGCGATGCCAGTCGCATCGGGCGTTTACCTTCGCAAGTGGACCCGGCCGGTCGCGGAGTGGAAGCGTACACATCGCTGTTGAAAGTGTTGTTGGCGGAAATGTCGGCGCGACCGCCGATTAAATCGGGCCTTGGAGTCGGTTGAGCATGAGCCGCCCAGAGTCGCACACGCCCGATGAGGCTCTGCGAGACTATTTCGATAGCCTGCTCGACGACACGTCCGAGCTGGTCGACAACTCGCCGATCCCACCTGATGCCGAACCCGTAATCAATCTGCCGCCGCCTGTTTCCAATATTGCTACGTTGCCGGCGGTGCGTCCGGTGCGTGAGCCGCGCACTGAAAATTTATCGTCGCGTCCGTATGCCGAACCGATTCGAACGCTGAACCTGCGCGTGCCGTTACCGGCGGTGGCTGCGCCCGAAGTGATCACGCCTGCACCTAAAGTCGAGGTTGAACGGCCGCTCGCGCCGGTGGAAAAAATAGCGCCCGTCGAAAAAGCGCCATCCGCGATAGCAATTCCGCCGACGATTGCCGATGTATTTACAGCCGATGTGTCGACGGCAACCGCCAAAGCCGCTGCGCCGTTATCGGCTAAAGACGAACTGGCACACATGTCGGCGCCGCCCGATTGGCTCGCCAATGGTCGTCCGGCGTGGGCGCAACAGCCATTCGAATGTCTATTGTTTCGCGTCGGCGGTTTAGCGCTGGCGGCACCGTTGACTGAGCTGGGGGCGATCTACCCACTTGAGCAGGACAGTCTTACCAGTATTTTTGGGCAGAGCTCCTGGTTCATGGGCTTGTTGCCGGTCAAGGAATACACTATTCGCGCGATCGACACTGCGCTCGTGGTCATGCCTGAACGCTACGAGGAGACCATGCGCGAGCGCTATCGCTACGTCATATCGCTGTACGGCGCCGATTGGGGACTTGGCGTCGATGAGGTGATGAATAGCGTCCGGCTCGATCCTGATCAGGTGCGCTGGCGCGGCCAACGCAGCAAGCGGCCGTGGCTGGCCGGCACTGTCGTCGACAGTATGTGTGCGTTACTCGATATACCCCAGCTCGCCTGGCTGCTGCATAACCAGGATCGCAAGCGCAGGCAACCGACCGAGTCTTAACGGTGGCGTGGCCGAAGTCGTGATCTATAGTTAGGAAGCTTTCGAGGGCGACGACTCTCAATAATTATTTTTAACCGCCGGAATATTGTTCGGCGTATTTGAATCAGCGCAGCGCGCTCGTAAAAGGCAGAACTCAATGGCGATTAAAACCGCGAAAAATGCTGAAGATCCGATGTTGCAGTGGGTGACCTTTCGGCTCGACGGCGAGACATACGGCATCAACGTGATGCAGGTGCAGGAAGTGCTGCGCTATACCGAAATTGCGCCGGTGCCGGGCGCGCCGAGCTACGTCCTCGGCATTATCAATCTGCGCGGCAACGTGGTGACGGTACTCGATACGCGCGATCGCTTTGGGTTGCCGCCATCCGATATCACCGATCAGACCCGCATCGTGATCATCGAAGCCGGCAAACATGTCATCGGCATCATGGTCGATGCGGTCGCCGAAGTGGTTTATCTGCGGCAGTCTGAAATCGAAACCGCACCAAATGTCGGCAACGAGGAAAGCGCGAAATTCATTCAGGGCGTATGCCACAAAAATAATGAGCTGCTTATTCTGGTCGAGTTGGCGAAATTGTTGACCGACGAAGAATGGGCGGATTTAACCGATATATGACGGCGAGTGTAGTGACGACATGAGCAGTTGGGTAATTATCGGCATCGCCGCCGGTGCGTTGGTCGCGTTGACCACCATGCTGGCGTTGCTCGCGGTTGCCGTTAAAAAACTCGCCAACAAACTCGAAAGCGCGCGTACGGAACTCGCGACCCTTGAGCAAAAATTCGCTGCACTGCAACAACAGAATCAAAACGATATTTTGGCGATAGGCCAGCGCATGCTGGACGCCGACAAGTTGGTGCGCAAATTCAACGAGCGGTTGGATGGCATCGAAAGCGGCCAATTTACCGAAGTGCAATATGGCCAGCTCGAATCATTATTGGACAAAGGCGTGACGCAGCAAAGCGAAGCGTCGAATGCCGAGGTCGAGTTGTTATCCCTGCTGCGACGGCAACAACAGCGTCCCTGAAACATCGCGCTCTTCCGGCGCGGTGTCGTCGCGCCCGAAATCGAAATCGGCCGGAAACTTTCCCTGAATCTTGTACGCAAACGCGATGATCTGCGCGATGCACAGATAGAGCGTTTCCGGAATTTCTTCGCCCAGCCCGATCTCCTGCAACAACCCCAACAACTGCGGATTTTCAAATAGCGGAATGCCATGCTCGCGCGCAACGGCAATGATTTTTTCCGCGAGCTCGCCGCTGCCGGTCGCGGTAATCGTCGGCGCGCGTTGGCCGTCATATGCCAGCGCAACGGCTTGTGGCTCTCGATCCTGTTCGTTCATGTGTGAACATCCACCAAGCGTTGGGACAGCGGATTACTGCGCGCGGGTGGCATCCCCAGGCGACAGCGCATTTCGGTGACGTTAACGCCAACCGATTCCAAACCGGCGCGCAAATAAGCGATCTGTTCCTGCACTTTGCGATGCGTTTGCTCGCGCTCCGCCCACAGCGTCGCCGAGACATTTTTATCGACAATTGCCAGCGTGGCGGCGAGCTTGCCGAGCTCGTGCAGGTCGAGGGAGATTTGCACGTTCCATTGTGGGCGCATTTGCTGGCCGCGCTTGCGCTGCCGTTGTTCGACATGCAGTCGCAGTTGATCGGTGCCGAATGGCGTGCGCAGTGGCAATTCAAGCACCCAGGTGGGCACCGGCGCCGTTTGTTCGCCACCGATATGCCGCGCGCTGAAACTATCGAGCTGATTGACTTGAATACGCGCGAGCCCGGCCTGCAATAACTTGCTGAGTTGTGCAATCAGCGAATCGGCGCTGTCGCTGTCTTCTTTCGGTGGTGGGTTGATGGCGACAGTGGCGTGCGCCGCCGGTTTGGGTGTGTAAACCAACTCGTCGTCGCTCACAACGGTGGCGCGTGCTGCGGTCGGCACGGGTGGCGGCGCAAGTCTGCGTACCAGATCCAACAACGTATTGATTTGCGCTTTTAAATCGGTGGCTGCCAGTGGCCGCTGGGAGTCTGGCGCCGCGGTGCCGGTCGAACGCAGCAGTCGCGCCTCGAGAAAGCCGCCGCTATTTTCCACCGCGTGTTTAACTCCTTCGGCGGTTTTCATTTGTTCGGGTTTTGGCAGTGACTGCAGCAGATGCGCGACGGCTTTTAGAATCGGCGCGGGTAATTGTTGCTGCGCCGCCGGTTGCAGAATTTTTTGCAGCACCGGCACCAGCGTCGTCAATGGCAGCTGACGTGGCAAGATTTCGCGCAGGGTCTGCTGTGCGATTTGCTGTTGTGCGGCGAGCGGTGTCAGCGGTGGCAGTGGAGTCGGCACAGTGGTCGCCGGTTGCGGCGATTTTGCGAGCGCAGCCGCGAGCAATATCACTTCACCGCGTGGCGTAGTTTGCAATTGCAGCCGATTACCTGCCGGCAGCGGTTGCGGACTGATCAATTCGATCACGCGGTTCTGCCATTCGACGGTCACGCGATAGAAATTGGTCGGCACTGATGGCTGCGCGGAGTTTGCGGGTGCAGCGCTTGGCAATAGCAGCAGCGGAAAATTTTGCGGTGGTGTGTTGTTGGCGGTGCTCGGCAGCAATGTGTTCTGCAGCACGATGGCTTCAAAAATTTGCGGTCTCGCCAGTAGCTCGGGCGGCAGCTGCTTCAGAACATTTTGCAGCACCGCGTTGTTGAGCAACTGGTTCAGATTGACATCCATCGGT
>Ga0070665_100007969_pt1 | contig 10736 bp, 5 predicted proteins | sample KBSS13metaG_FD_65862 | JGI IMG/M metagenome (GOLD analysis project Ga0070665, IMG submission 65862) | Switchgrass rhizosphere microbial communities from Kellogg Biological Station, Michigan, USA - KBS S1-3 metaG | ecosystem: Host-associated > Plants > Roots > Rhizosphere > Soil ...
TGGCGAAAGCGAGGGGCCTTTCGCCGCAAGCCCTGGCGGCGGAAGTGCGTACGCACATCGACGGCCGCCTGTTCGGTCTGCTGGGCGAGCCGCGCGTCAATGTCCTGAAGTTGAACCTTGCGCTGGACGCGCGCCAGGATGGCGTGAAAAGCGGGACGAAAGCGCCTAAAATGCCGGCCGGATGACAGACGCTGACACCGCCCGCCCCGATGCGCTTCTGAAACAGCTGGGGCCGGCAGGTCATGGCCGGCTGAAAGTCTTTCTTGGCGCCGCGCCTGGGGTTGGCAAGACCTATGAGATGCTGGTCCAGGCGCGCCGCCGCAGGCTGGATGGCGTCGATGTCGTGATCGGCGTGGTGGAGACCCATGGACGGGTCGAAACCAATCTGCTCACCAAGGGCCTGGAGCAGATTCCCAAGAAGCGCATCCCCTATAAGGGTCATGTGCTGGCGGAAATGGATCTGGACGCCATTTTGCAGCGGCATCCCCGCCTGGTACTGGTGGACGAACTCGCCCATACCAATGCCGAAGGCAGCCGCCATCCCAAACGCTATCTGGATGTCGAGGAACTGCTGGCTGCGGGTATCGACGTCTACACCACGCTCAATGTCCAGCATCTGGAAAGCCTCAACGATCTGGTGGCCCGCATCACCCGCGTGCAGGTGCGCGAGACGGTGCCTGATTCAATCCTGGATCGCGCCGACGATGTCGAACTTGTCGACCTCACGCCCGATGATCTGCTGCAGCGGTTGAAGGACGGCAAAGTTTATCTTCCCGACGCGGCGGAGCGGGCCCAGCGGAATTATTTTCTGCCCGGCAATCTGGCGGCATTGCGCGAGTTGGCGTTGCGCCGCACGGCGCAGCGGGTGGATGCGCAGATGCTGGACTATATGCGCGCCCATGCCATCGAGGGTCCATGGGACGCCGGCGACCGTCTGGTGGTCCTGATCAGCGGAAAGCCGGGCGGCAATGCTCTGGTGCGCCATGCAAGACGCCTGGCGGACCGGCTGCGCGCCAGCTGGACCGCAATCCATGTGGAAACCGGACGCATCGAAGACAGTGTCGAGCGCGACCGTGTCGCCGCCGCGATGCGGCTGGTCGAACGCCTGGGCGGCGACGCCCGCACGGTGACAGCGGCCAGCGAAGCCGATGGCGTGCTGGACTTTGCGCGCACCAACAATGTCGCGCATCTGGTACTGGAGGCGCCCCGCAACATCTGGTGGCGGGCGCCCTTCACACTCTCGACAGCGCGGCAGATCATCAAGCGCGGCAGCGATCTGAATATCCATATCGTTCCGGAACGGAAAAACGTCGCCGAGAAAGCGTCCCACCGCGAGAAAATGCCGTGGCGAGTCGGCGCCTATGCCGGAAGCTTTCTGTTCAGCGTGGCGGCTCTGGGCATCGGCCTTGTGGCGCGCCATGGCCTGGACGTGTCCAATGTCGCGCTGGTGCTGCTGGTGGCGGTTCTGGCCAGCGCATTGGCCTATGGCCTGGTGCCGTCCCTGTTCGCCTGCCTGATCTGTGCCCTTGCCTATAATTTCTTTTTCCTACCGCCGCTTTACACCCTGACCATCGCGGCGCCGGAAAATATCGTCACGCTTGGCGTGTTCACGATGGTGGCGGTAATCGCTAGCCATCTCACCGCCCGGGTGCGGATGCAAGCTATCCTTGCGCGCGAACGGGCGGGCACCAACGAGGAACTTTATCGCTTCAGCCGCAAGCTCGCCGGCATCGGCGCGATGGACGATCTTCTCTGGGCCACCGCCTATCAGGTGGCGCACATGCTGGACCTGCACGTGGTGCTTCTCTTGCCGGAAGGCGAAAATCTTGAAGTGCGCGCGGGCTATCCGCCGGAAGACGTGCTGGACTCCGGCGACATGGCGGCGGCGCGATGGGCGTTTGCGCAAGGCCAGCCCGCCGGGCGCGGCGCCGATACCCTCCCGGGTGCGCGGCGTCTCTTCCTGCCGCTGCGCACCACACGCGGCGTTGCGGGGATTATTGGGTTGGACGGCCGCAAGGAAGGCCCCTTGCTCACGCCCGACCGCCAGCGTCTGCTGGACGCGCTGCTGGATCAGGCCGCTCTCGCCATTGAACGTATTCAGCTTGCCGCGGACATCGACCGCACCCGATTGCAGGCAGAGACTGAACGGTTGCGTGCCGCGCTGCTCACTTCCATCAGCCACGATCTGAAGACGCCACTGGCTTCGATCCTGGGTTCTGCGTCGTCGCTGCGGCTCTATCGCGACCAGCTCAACCCTTCGGCACAGGACGATCTGGCCCGCACCATTCAAGAGGAAGCCGAGCGCCTGAACCATTTCATCGCCAACCTGCTGGATATGACACGACTGGAATCGGGAGCCGTCACGCCGCAGCTGGACCTCATCGATCTGACCGATGTGGTGGGTAGTGTGCTTCGCCGCGCCGCGCCGCTTCTAGACCGCCATCCGGTCACGCTAGAGATCGAAGACGGATTGCCGCTCCTGCGCCTGGATCCGGTCCTGTTCGAACAAGTGCTTTTCAATCTTCTGGACAATGCCGCCAAATACTCACCCGCCGACACCGGTATCGTCCTGCGCGCGGCGCGAGAGGGCGATAAGGTACGCATCCGGATTCTCGACCGGGGCGAAGGCTTGCCCGAAAGCGACATGGAACGCGTGTTTGACAAATTCTATCGGGTGCAGGCGCGCGACAACCAACGCGCCGGCACGGGACTGGGCCTTGCGATCTGCCGCGGTTTCCTGGAGGCGATGGGCGGCACCATCGCCGCCGCCAACCGAAGCGACGGTAAAGGCGCAGCCTTCACGATCACCCTGCCTGTGCCCGCCCGATGACGCCCGATCCCAAAATCCTGGTGGTGGACGATGAGCCGCCGATCCGCCGGCTGCTGAGGACGGCCCTGACGGCGCAGTCCTGGCGCGTCGAAGAAGCCGTGGACGGTCCCGACGCGCTGGATTTTCTCCGCCGCAATACGGTGGACCTGATGGTTCTCGATCTGGGATTACCCGGGCTCGACGGGCTCGAGGTGATACGCCGCCTGCGCGAAGCGGGGAACGTCACGCCCATTATCGTGCTTTCCAGTCGCGACGACGAAAAGGGCAAGGTCGCGGCCCTGGATCTGGGCGCCGACGATTATGTCACCAAGCCATTCGGGGTCGAGGAATTGGCAGCACGTATCCGGGCGGCGTTGCGACATCGCTTGCAGCAGGAAGGTGAAAAGCCAGTCTTCCAGAGCGGCCCGTTAACGGTAGATCTGGTGCGCCGGATCGTCAGCGTGGCCGGGGAACCCGTGAAGTTGACGCCGCGCGAATACGATCTGTTGCGCCTGCTGGTTGCCCATGCCGGCAAAGTCCTCACCCACACATTCATCCTGCGTGAGATTTGGGGTGGCGAATCCGATGTACAGTATCTGCGCATCTATATCCGTACCTTGCGCCAGAAATTGGAAGCCGACCCCCAGCGGCCAGCGCTTATCCTTACCGAGCAAGGGGTCGGATACCGGCTGACTGCGTAAACACTGGCAACGTTGCGGCAGGCCCCACTGTTGGCTATATGAACTAAAATTAAGATTGCGGGGTTGGGGTGTTTGGGGGAATTCAAAGGCGGCTTGCTGCCGCTTGTGCCGTTTGGCGTGCGCAAACACAGACCATCTCGCGACTTTTCATTGCAGCTTTCCTGTTTCTCGTGAGCGTTTGCGCGGTTTTGGGTGTGGGCCCGGCCAGCGCCCAGGAAGGCGTAACCAGCTATCCGGCGACGTTCTTTGCCGCCAACCAGCCCGCCACTGCCTATGACATGGTGGGCCTGCTGCCCGGGTTTCAAATCAAGCTGGGCGACGCCAATGTGCGCGGCTTTTCGGGAACGGTGGGCAATGTCCTGATCGACGGCCAGCTTCCCACCAGCAAGGCGGAAACGGTCGAAGATATTTTGCGCCGTATCGCGGCATCTTCCGTAGAGCGGGTTGAACTGATCCGCGGCGCCGCCGACATGCATGGCTATCCCATGCTGGCCAATGTTGTGCGCAACAAAACCGAAACCCTGCGGGGCCGCGCGGAATTGCTGGGCGCCATCACCCATTACGGCACCACTGAGGACAAGGTGGCGATCCATCTGACCCGGCAGGGCGAAATTTCGACCGCCGAATTGTCCGCGAACTGGGGCCGCGAAATTGGCGGCAACAACCAGAACGGTTTCGGCTCACGCGGGCGCTTTCTGCCCGACGGCACGCCACTGCAATTGGTGGATTACGATTTTCCCCTGCTCACCAACAATACCGAAATCAGTTCGAACTACCGCCAGCCCCTGATGGGCGGTGACCTTGCGCTGGGCCTGGCGCTGAAGCAGCAGCGCATCTATTCCAATGTTCAAGAGCATATCTACTACCCCTCCGCCGCGCTGGTGACCGGATTGGAAAACAAGCAGACGCGCACGGGCGAAGGGCGGCTGGACTACAAATATCCGCTGGGCGATTTGGGCCAGATACAGTTGTTCGCCGTGCACCGGTTGACGGAGCAGGACGAAAGCAGCCGCAAATCCAATGCGGTGGGCACGGACCTATCGCGAGGTCTTTTCAACCAGCGCGAAGACGTGGCGCGGTTCGCCTGGCAGCGCGAGGGCGCGCTGAAGCTGGAAGCCGGCGTCGAAGGCGCCATCAATGTGCTCAGCAGCCGCAGCACCTTGGCATTGGCCGGAGTGCCGGTGGCCTTGCCGGCCGCGAATATCCGGCTGGAAGAAAAGCGCGTCGAGCTTTTCTCCACTGCGACCTGGCGCATCAGTCCCGTACTGATATCGGAGCTGGGTGTGCGCAACGAAATGTCCAACCTGACCCAGAGCGGTGACAGCACCCTCACCAAGGATCTGGCCTTCTTCAAACCGCGCTGGCTGACCTCTTGGAATCCCATGCCGGGTCACGAGCTGCGCCTGTTGATGGAACGCCAGGTCGGTCAGCTCGTGTTCCGCGACTTTGCCAGCTCGACTTCGCTCAACAGCAATACGGTCACCGGCGGCAACAAGAATCTGGAACCGGCGCGCAGCTGGAATATCTCACTGGCCTGGGAATATCATTTCTGGAAGCGCGCCTCGCTGGTGGTGGAAGCCAAGCGCGAATTCATCTCCAAAGTGGTGGATCGCATTCCGGTATTCTCCGGAACACAGGTTTTCAATGCGGTGGGCAACATCGGCAATGGCGTGCGCGATGGCGTTCAGACCAACTTCATTCTGCCGCTGGACGAATTGGGGCTGACGGGCGTGACCGTGAGCGGCGATGCCGCCTGGCATCACAGCAAGGTGCGCGATCCCGCCACCGGCATGTTCCGCCAGATCACTGGCGGCCAGACGGTGAGCATGCCGCAGGCGGTTTTCACGACCACCATGCAAGGCACCTACGACATCCCATCCCAGAATTTGCGGCTGGGCGTGGATCTCCATACCCATGCCAACAGCCATGAATCCGAATACCGGATCGACGAAATCGACCCGACGCGCCATGGCTTTAAGCTGGGCGTGTTTGTCGAATACAAGCCGGTGCCGGACTGGAACATACGCGTGTTCGCGCGCGACATCGCCCAGACTGCCGCCTACCGGGATCGCTACGTTTATTCCGGTCTGCGAGGCACCGCGCCATTGAATTTTGTCGAATACCGCAAGCTCAACAACGGCTCCGTGTTTGGCATAAATCTCCAGCACGACTTCTAGTTCGACCTAGAAGCGAAAGGCTCCGAGGGTCTGCCGACAGATCAGGCCATCTGCGGCCTGCGATCCGCGTTTCCGTAAACTGTGCGGGTCCATGCACCAAAACCAATTTCGTGTGCGGAATTCCGCTCAACGTGCGCCGCATCGCAAGACGGCTTTGTGACTAAGTGATTGGAATTTATTGACAAAATTATATCGGCATCCATTGCAAAACCGGAGTTGCTTTCCACGCGCGATCTGCGCCTCAATCCCGGCTCTAGGTGCGCTCCACGGCATGTGCTGAAAGTCAGAACGAATGGACGGCTCCCGGCTCTCGCGTGGGGAAGAGCACCTTTCGCTTGCGCAACTCTTCACGATCGGCGTAGGCCCATCCAGCTCCCATACGGTCGGCCCTATGCGGGCGGGGCGTCTCTTTCTTGAGCAGATCTCGGATCGTCTTGCGCAACTGACTCGCTTGGAATGCGACCTCTACGGCTCGCTCGCCTTGACCGGCGTTGGGCATGGCACGGACAGCGCGGTGCTCTTGGGGCTGTCGGGCGAAACGCCGGAACTCGTCGATGTCGATCGGGCGCCGGAGATCGTCAACCGCATACACGCAACCGGGCAGCTGGTAGTTGATGGCCGGTTCCCCATCAAGTTCGCGCCGGGCACCGATTTGAGAATGAAAAAGGGCGTGTTTCTGCCGGGCCATTCGAACGCGATGGTCTTCATGGCAACCTTCTCTGATGGCGCGCCATTTCAGCAAGAGTTTCATTCCATCGGTGGCGGCGAGGTCGTGACCGTAGGCGCCGAACGGCCGCGGCTTCCCAATGTCGAACCGCGATATGGCTTCGGTTCTGCGGCTGAGCTTTTGGAGCTGGCCGATCGAGCCGGCACCAGTATCGCCGATATCGTGCGCGCAAATGAGACCGCTTGGCGCACGCCTGAGGAAACCGACGCGATTGTCGATGCGATTCTGATGGCGATGGCCGCCAGCATCGACCGGGGCTGTGTTCGGGAGGGGATACTCCCGGGCGGGCTTGAGGTGAGGCGCCGCGCGTCGGGCATTTTCAAAGCCTTGTCGGCGAAATCGGCCGCACAGCAATCGTCATCGGATATGTTCGACTGGGTGAGCTTATGGGCTCTTTCCGTCAACGAGGAAAACGCCGCGCATGGGCGTGTGGTAACGGCGCCGACAAACGGAGCGGCCGGCGTGATCCCCGCTGTGCTGCGCTATTACCAGACCTTCATTCCGTCGGCGGATATCCAGGGCGCGCGCGATTTTCTCTACACGGCCGCGGCGATTGGGTTCCTCTACAAGAAGCGCGCCTCGATCTCGGCGGCGGAAATGGGGTGCCAGGGGGAAGTCGGCGTGGCGTGCTCCATGGCGGCGGCTGGACTCGCGGCCGTTCTCGGCGGCACAAATCTTCAGATCGAAAATGCCGCCGAAATCGGGATGGAACATAGTCTGGGGCTTACATGCGATCCCATCGGCGGACTGGTGCAAATCCCCTGCATTGAACGAAACACCATGGGTGCGATCAAGGCGATCAGTGCCGCGCATTTGGCGATGCATGGCAATGGCGAGCATCTTGTCTCTTTGGATGCCGTCATCGAGACGATGCGGCAGACGGGCAATGACATGAGCGCGCGGTACAAGGAAACCAGTCTTGGGGGCTTGGCCGTCAACGTCCCGGTTTGCTGACAAATGTAAATAAAAGTAGCGCCGATCTTCAGTCTAGGCGGACGGATGGAAATGGCGCGCAAGACTATGCAGGAGGAAAAATGATTGCCTTTGTTCGTTTCCCAGCCATAGAGCGAGCCGCGAGTGGCGCGCTGCTGGCGGCGATGATCTTGTTGGGACCGATGCCGGTATTCGCCCAGGGCACCCACGGCGAAGCACCGCCAGCGCCAAACAACACGGGCCCGGTCGCGATGGCTCCCGCGGCGGCCAAGAATATCGCCATTATCCCGCAGGGCGAGATGGGCGCCGGCACGGAAAGCCGGATGTGGGCGGCTCCGCCCGCGCCGTCTAAGCCCAGGCCGGCGCCTTACAGGCTCAACATCACCGAGCATGTGAAGATCACGATGCGTGACGGCATCAAGCTCGACGCTCTTCTTTATGCGCCGGTGCGGAAAAAACCCGCCGGCTGCATCCTCGTCGCCGACGGTTATGGCTGGAGCTATGACCCGCGCGATCGCCGGTTTGCCGAACAGGATGGCTATGCGGTTCTGAATGTGAGCTATCGCGGCATCTTTCAATCCGAAGGAGAGGCCGGGCTCTACGATCATTTCGGCGAAGACGGCTACGATCTCGTCGAATGGATGGCCAAGCAGCCTTGGTGCTCGGACGGCCATGTCGGCATTTTCGGCTCGTCGCTGCCCGGCATCGCGCCTTGGCAGATCGCCAAGACCCTGCCGCCGCACCTGAAGGCCATCGCGCCCGATGTCGCTTGCGCGGATTGCTACAATTACCTCTGGTATCCGGGCGGCACCTTGCCGGGACCGGGCCGCGAAGAACGCGGCGACCATGAATATCTCGCCGCAATCAAGCACCGCGACCGCGACGCGTGGTGGGACAAACAGATCGTGGACAACAAGGCGCTCGCCACGATCGCCAAGAGCGGCATGGGCATCATGGTCTCCGGTGGTCTGCAGGACTACATCACCCCGGGCAACCTTCCGGCCTTCACCACCGTGCATGAAGCTGGCGGCGCCGCAAAATTGCTGGTCGAATCCGGCGCGCATTTCGGCGCCCGCACCAGCGTGATCGGCCCGTGGCATCACGAGACCCATATGGATCTCTTCTTCGCTCACTATCTTCGCGGCGAGAAAACCGCGTGGAGCGACGGCAAGACTTACAAAGGTGACGCGCTGATCTGGGTCATGGGCGCCAACAAATTCCGCTGGGAAAAGACCTGGCCGATCCCGGACACGCGCACGACCAAGCTCTATCTGCGCGCCAAGCCGAGCGGCACGATCAAGGCGCCGGCAAGACGCGGCGCACCCAGCGACGATCCAGAGGCGGGGAAGGTCAAGGTCAGCGACGGCTCGCTGAGCGCCGCTCCGCCAGCCGCCGACGAAGCTTCGATGGTCTATCGCTACTTCCCGCAATCCGGGCCTTATCTGGAAGCGATGCGGACTGCGGCGGAGGGCTGGCCCAAGGTCGATGAGACACCCGACGAAACCAAGACAGTATCCTGGACCACGGATACCCTGACCGTGCCCACCGAGGTGACGGGTAACATCGTGTTTGACTTCTCGGCGTCTTCAACGACACCGGACACGGACATCGTGCTGATGGTCACGGATGTCGGGCCTGATGGGACGTCGCACTATGTGTCGTCGGGCGCCATCAACCTCCCGCACTATCCAGATCCGTCGGCCCCGAACCCGCCAAAGCCTAGCGAAGTCCGAAGCTACAAGATCGTGGCGCAGCCGATCGCGTATGTGTTTCAGCCGGGCCACCGCGTCCGCTTCTCGGTCGCCGGCGGCGAGACGCCGGCCCCAGGTCAGCGCGGGGCGCAGGGGCCGGGCAAGAATGCCTATTATTCCCAGGTCACCATTCTGCAGGACGCCGCGCATCCCGCCGCGATGACGATCCCGATCATCGGGACGGGCCGTCTGACGAGTGACGTCGCGTCTGCGCAATAAGAACAGGAGGAGGCGGGGTCGTTCCCGCCTCCTCTGGCGTGCAAACTTACGCGGCGACGGTGGCTCCGGTGCTTTCAGAGGCAATGTGCCACTAGACGCACACAGCTGCTTCTTTTGTGTGCGGATTTCCGCTCAAGGGCCGTCACAGGTGTGAAACTGAAGTCTTAGTAAGGCCATGAAATAATTCAATTTATGGACAATTTTTGCCGGTCTCGGCGGGTCGGTTGCAGCCTCCTGCAGACAGCGTGCAAGGTCCGTGATGTTGGACGTCAGGCGGGCCAAGAGCCCAGGGAGGACCTGCAGAGCGGACCAGACACCAGCCGGGGATGCCGCTCATTCTCAAAACACATCATCGCGCCCGTGAACGCGGCCATGGACAACGCCAACGCGAAATAAGATCAAGCCCTGGGAATTGAGGGGAAAAATTTAAATGCAAACTCGGATCAACAAGAGGGCGCACGCGGGTGTGCAGCAGCTCTTTGGCGGCGCTTTTTTTGGGGTCGCTCTGATCTCCATGGCGGTGCCGGCTTACGCCGCCGCGCCACCCGAAGCCTGGACGGCGCCGACCATCGCGGTCGTGGGCGGCCGCATCATCGATGGTTATGGCCAGGCGCCGATCGAGAACGGCACTGTGCTGATCAAGGGCGAGCGCATCGTTGCGGTCGGCACAAAGGCCGAAGTGGCGGTGCCGGCCGACGCCAGGATCATCGATGCCAGCGGGCGCACCGTGATCCCCGGCATGATCGAACCGCATGCTCACCTGATCACGCTGGGCCACGGCAATTATCCGCGCTGGTTCAAATGGCTGGATGACCATAAGGACAAATACCCGCTCGAAAAGATCATGGAGATCTCGGCGCGGCAGTTGCTGGTGTCGGGCATTACCACTGCGGTAGACCTCGGCGCGCCGCTGGAGCCCAGTCTGCAGGTTCGCGACCGCATCAAGAAGGGTGAGGTCATGGGACCGCGCCTGATGGTGTCGGGGCCGTGGATCATACCCAAAGCCGCCATCTTCCCGGATGCGTCCTCGCGCGTGGTCGGCTATTCGGTTGATGCTGCCGCCAAGGCGACAAAGGCCAATGTCGATGCCGGTGTCGATATCATCAAGGCGCATGGCGATCTGACCGGCGAGCAGTACAAGGCGATTGCCGACGTCGCGCACAAGGGCGGCATCCTAGTGACCGCGCACATCAATGATGAAGACGCGATTTGGAACGCCTTGAAGGCCCATATCGACATTCTGCAGCATGTCGGCTCCGCTTCGCGCCCCACTTATAGCGATGCGCTGGTGAAGGCCGTGGTCAACAGCAACACGGCGGTCGTGCCGACGGCAGCCAGTTCTGGTTCGCTCCCGGCGACCGTGAAATTTCCGGAACGCCTGCAAGATCCGATCCTGAAAACGCTCACGCCGCCGGACAT
>Ga0070665_100007970_pt1 | contig 10734 bp, 8 predicted proteins | sample KBSS13metaG_FD_65862 | JGI IMG/M metagenome (GOLD analysis project Ga0070665, IMG submission 65862) | Switchgrass rhizosphere microbial communities from Kellogg Biological Station, Michigan, USA - KBS S1-3 metaG | ecosystem: Host-associated > Plants > Roots > Rhizosphere > Soil ...
ATGCTGGAGATTACTATTAAAACCAATCGTACCGCACTGCAGGGCATCGCATCCTCTTTCGAGAATCAGCATTACCGTATAAAAGAAATATACGGTGAAGTGGTAGATAAGGAAGACATGCTTGACCGCTACCGTTTATTGATGAACTTCATCAACATGTAATTTTAGTTTTCCCATTCCGTTTTTTAAGTAGAGATAATGATTGCAATTGATAATGTGCTGTTGAGCGATGAGATAATCCAGGAACACTTTGTTTGCGACCTGCAAAAGTGTAAAGGTGGCTGCTGTGTAGACGGGGACTGTGGTGCTCCGCTCACTAAGGACGAAACGAAGATTTTAAAGCAAATCTATCCTAAGATAAAAAATCATCTCAAGCCTGAATATCTTGAAGAAATTGAGAAGCAAGGTACTCACACCACCGATAGCGAATTTGGCTATGTTACACCTACGGTAAATGGGGGTATTTGTGTTTATGGTTATACTGATGAGTTGGGCATAGTAAAATGCGGCATAGAAAAAGCCTGGAAAGAGGGCGTAATAGATTTCAGAAAACCTATTTCCTGTCATTTGTATCCTATACGCATCAAGAAAATGAAAACTTACGAGGCCGTAAATTATGAGCCACGGCCATCACTTTGCGCGCCAGCCTGTGCGCTCGGAGATAAGCTGAAGGTACCTGTATATGTATTCTTAAAAGATGCGCTTATCAGCAAATACGGTGAGGAGTTTTATCAAACACTGGAAGCTGTGGCCGCAGAATACAAGGATAAGTTATAATCCCTTTCGCAACCTGGCCACGGGTATATTCAGTTGTTCCCTGTATTTAGCTACTGTTCTGCGGGCTATATTATAGCCTTTCTCCTGCAGCATTTCTGTTAGCTTTTCATCAGAATAAGGCTTACGTTTATTTTCACCGCCTATTATCTCATTCAGTATGGTTTTTACCTCGCGGGTACTTACTTCCTCACCGCTCTCTGTTTGTAAAGCTTCGGAGAAAAAGTATTTAAGCTTATAAGTGCCAAACTCTGTTTGCACATATTTACTGTTAGCTACTCGCGATACGGTGGATACATCCAGGTGGGTCATCTGGGCTATATCTTTTAATATCATTGGCTTCAGGTTGGTTTCATCCCCAGTTAGGAAAAACTCATGCTGAAAGTCAATGATAGCCTGCATGGTATGCAGTAAGGTGTGTTGGCGCTGCTTTATGGCATCTATAAACCATTTGGCAGCATCCAGTTTCTGCTTTATAAAGATTAGAGCTTCCTTCTGTCGTTTATCTTTCTTCTCACTTCTGTCATATGCCCGCATCATCTCCCTATATCCTTCTGATATACGTAGCTCGGGGGCATTTTTAGAATTCAGCGAAAGCTCAAGCTTACCATTATTATTAAAAACAAAGAAGTCAGGTATTACATAGCTTTCTGCTTTGTTCATCACAGCAAATGCAGATCCCGGTTTGGGGTTTAGCTTTATTATAATGCCTATTACTCCTTTAAAGTCATCGTTATTCAGCCCCAGCTGCCGCTGTATTTTATCGTAGTGCTTCTTTATGAACTCATTGAAGTATTTGTCTATTACTTCTATGGCATTTTTTACCTCGGTATTCTGCGGCATGCGTTTTAGCTGTAGCAGCAGGCATTCCTGCAGTGTCCATGCGCACACACCTGCCGGGTCAAATTGCTGTATACTCTGTATCAACTCATTAACTTCTTCTACAGTTGTATGTACATTTTGTCCAAAGGCAAGGTCGTCCACAATAGCACCTACTTCACGTCTCAGGTAGCCATCCTCATCTATGCTGCCCACTATCTGTTCTGCTATCTTTTGCCGCCGCTCATCCAGCTCCAGCATGCCCAGTTGGTCAAGCAGGTTTTCGTGGAAGCTCGTTTCCACGCGTACAGGCGAGCCCTGTCTTTCCTCGCCGCCGCTGCCATAGTAATCATCACTATAGTCGTATGAGCCGCCATCGTCGTCCTCATGCCTCAGGAAGTCGTCCAGGTCCACTTTCTCTGCGGTATCATTGCTTAGCTCTACATCCTCGCTTTCTCCTTCATAGTCCCCATCCTCTTTGTCTTGTAGGTCGTATTCATCACCCTGCCCATCTTCATTTTCAAGCCCATATTCCAGTGCCGGGTTCTCTTCCAGTTCTTCCTTTATGCGTTCTTCAAGGTTAGTCGTGGGTATTTGCAGCAGTTTCATTAACTGAATCTGCTGGGGGGATAGTTTTTGTAATAATTTCTGTGTTTGCGACTGCCTTAACATACATTTCTGCTAGCTACAAAAATAAAGTTTAAACCGGCAAACTACTAATTATTGGTAGCTATTTAGCGTTATTTTAAAAACCTATATAGTTGAAAATTTGATATTTATATGCTTCTTTTATACAAACTAACTTTGTATATTTCTGCATTATTGAAAACCCGTGGGCTGGCATGAGCAAGAAACCATATATTTCACCATCTTTTTCCTACGTTCCGCTTGAAGAGGCATTGGAGGTCATACCAAAAAGGAAACAACTTTTTATAGGCATACCCAAAGAGACATCCTTCCAGGAAAACCGCGTAGCGCTTACCCCGGAGGCAGTTTCTGTATTAGTAAATAACGGTCATGATGTAGCAGTAGAGCATTGCGCAGGCGAAGGCTCGTTTTATTTCGATAGCGATTATAGCGAGGCTGGTGCCCGTATTATGTACGATCGTGCCGAGCTTTTTAAAGCCGCGATCCTTATCAAATCAGCGCCTATTTCCGAAGAGGAAGTATCTTTATTGCAACCGGGCCAGGTAGTCATCTCGCCTATACATTTGCCCTATCTCAAGGTGCAGATACTTGAACAGCTTATGCAGAAGAAAATCATTGCTATAGCCTTCGAGTCTATAAAGGATGATGCAGGCACTTTCCCTATCGTGCGCTCTATGAGCGAGATAGCCGGTAGCTCTGCCATACTTACTGCCGCAAAGTATTTAAGTAATATACACAATGGTAAAGGCATATTGTTAGGTGGCATATCAGGTGTGCCGCCGGTAAGGGTGTTAATTATAGGCGCCGGTGTGGTTGGTGAGTTTGCAGCCCGTACTGCATTTGGTTTAGGGGCTTCTGTTAAAATATTTGATAACTCCATTTATCGCCTCATGCGTCTGCAAAATAACATTGGCCGCCGTTGTTTTACCTCGGTTTTAGAGCCCGTAACACTTGCCGATGAGTTGGCAATGGCAGATGTAGCGGTAGGAGCCCTCAAGCCCGTAAATGGCATCACCCCTGTAGTTGTAAATGAGGAGATGGTTAAGAATATGAAGGCAGGCTCAGTGATAATAGATGTTAGTATAGATCGTGGTGGCTGTTTCGAAACCTCCAGGCTCACGTCTCACGAAAATCCTATTTTCAAGAAGTACGATGTTATACATTATTGTGTACCTAACATAGCGTCCAGCGTTTCGCGTACTGCTTCCCGTGCCATTAGTAATGTACTTATGCCTATTCTTCTGCAGTGTGCTGATATGGGCGGCATGGAAAGTCTTATACAGGCCAAAGCTGGCATTCGCAATGGTGTATACATTTATAAGGGTTTAGTTACTAACGCCCCTATCGCAAAACGTTTTCAATTAAAATATACTGATCTGGACCTGTTGCTCGCAGCGCAGGCCTAAAATACCCCAGTCATGTATGCCTAATAACAGGATGAACAAAACCATTGCTGGTTACCACTTGCTTATGATTCTGTCAGCTGTAGATTTTCGCATTAGCGCCAGTGAAGACAGAATTATTCGTGAATACCTTGAGCAGGAATTCCCATTCCAGATAAACCTTGATGCCCAGATGGAAGTCATTAGCCGCCTGCGGCCTGATGAATGGGAAGGGCAGTTCCTTAAAGCTATGGACGATTTTTACGATGATGCCACTGAACAGGAACGGAATAACTTGCTGAACTTTGCTATAAAGCTGGCAAAGGCAGATGAAGTTATTACAAAGGAAGAAAATCATTTCCTCAATCTCCTTTTCGAAAATTGGGAGCCTGCTTAGCGTGTAGCGTTGTAAGTCACTTTTTCTACAGTGGGTTTTGCAGCGTTCGATGATTTTTCGTTCTTAATAACACCTGCATATATCATTCCCAGTATTGCAACGCCGGCTATTACACGATAAACGCCAAATGCGCGGAATGAATGTTTTTGAACATATTGTATAAAGCCTTTTATCGCTATCATAGCTACTATAAATGCTATAATATTGCCGGCTATCAGCATTTGCATATCATTTCCTTGCAGGCTTAGTCCTTCTTTATGATAATCCCATAACTTCTTTGCAGTAGCTGCAAACATAGTAGGCACAGCTAAGAAGAATGAGAATTCCGCCGCAAGTCTGCGTGTAAGCCTTTGTTGCAGCCCACCCACTATTGTAGCTGCGCTGCGCGATACACCTGGTACCATCGCCAGCACCTGGAAGCAACCAATAATAAACGCCTTAGGGTAGCTTATCTGCTTATCTTCACTTACAGTGGCAGTCCTAAATAGCTTATCAATAAACATCAGCACTATACCACCCAGCAGCATAGTTATACCCACGGTCATGGCACTCTCCAGCAGAGCATCGATTTTTTTAGAGAATAGTACACCAAATATCGCTGCAGGTATAAAAGCAGCTAATAATTTAAGATAAAAGTTCAGCCTGCTGAAGTCAAAGAATTTTTTCCAATACAATACTACTACAGATAATATGGCACCAAACTGAATGCACACTTCAAAGAGTTTGGTAAAAGCTTCTTCGTTTATGCCCATTATAGAGCTGGCAATGATCATGTGTCCGGTAGAGGAAATAGGAAGGAACTCGGTGATGCCTTCTACTACTCCAAGTATAACAGTTTGTAACCAGGTCATTATTATGGTATGTTAATGTATTTATGTGTTTGTAAAGATAATTGCCATTGCGGATGTTCCTGTATATATTCTATTATCTGCGGAACAATTTTTTCTTTTTTACTCCATTCCGGTTGCAGGTATAGCCGGCAATCTGGGCCTACCTTTTCAGCATGCAGTTCAGCCCACGCAAAGTCTGACTTATTATACAACACTATCTTTAGCTCACTCGCGGCGCTCATATTTTCTTCCAGCGGCGCTTTGAATTTTTTAGGCGATAGCGTCACCCAGTCCAGCTTACCGCTTAGCAGGTGCGCGCCTGATGTCTCAATATGTACTTTAAAGTCCGCTTCATGCAGCGCATCACACAGTGGGTTTAGGTCATGCATAGCTGGCTCGCCACCTGTTATTACAGCTATCCTTCCGGGATGGGCAGACGCTATGGTTACTATTCCCTGTACACTCATTTTAGGGTGCTTTTCAGCATCCCAGCTATCTTTTACATCACACCATACGCAGCCCACATCACAGCCGCCAAGACGTATAAAATAGGCTGCCTTGCCCGTATGAAAACCCTCGCCTTGCAGCGTATAGAAGTGTTCCATCACCGGGTATTGCACCGTTGCTTTCACCATTGCTATATTGTTCACTGTTCCTTTGCTCACTGTATTATTATACTTTCTGTTTTTTATTTTTTGCAGCAGTAAGGGTATTCTTCATCAATCCACAGATGGTCATTGGGCCTACACCTTTAGGTACTGGCGTTATATAGCTGCATTTAGGTGCTACATTATCATAGTCCACATCGCCTACCAGTCTTGTTCCGTTTTTGCGGCTTGGATCATCTATCCTGTTTATACCCACGTCTATCACTATTGCCCCTTCCTTCACCATGTCAGCAGTTATGAATTTCGGTCTGCCTATAGCTGCTACTATCAGGTCTGCTGATTTGCAAAACTCTTTTAGATTCTTAGTCTTCGAGTGACACAAGGTCACTGTAGCATTTCCCGGTTTTGCATTTCTGCTTAGCAACAATGTCATCGGCGTGCCTACAATATTGCTTCTTCCCACTACCACGCAGTTCATCCCGGTCACATCTATACCATAATGCTCCAGCATCAGTAATATACCGTATGGTGTAGCCGGCAGAAATGAAGGCTGTCCCAGCACCATTTTTCCCTGTGTTATCGGGTGAAAGCCATCTACATCTTTATCCGGGTCTATATTATTTATTACTACGGTAGGTGATATATGCTCCGGTAGAGGCAATTGTACCAATATGCCATCCACACTATCGTCATTGTTTAGCTTATTCACTTGGTCCAGCAAATATTCTTCACTTATGGAAGGATCAAAATGCAGCAGGGTAGAGTTAAATCCCAGCTCTTCGCAGGTGCGCACTTTCGCGCCTACATATGCCTCACTTGCGGGATTATTTCCTACTATTATCACTGCAAGGTGTGGTGTTTTGCCGCCCTGTAGCTTCAATTCATCTACTTCATGTTTCAGTTGCTTCTTTATGGAAGCTGATGTAGCTGTGCCGTCTAAAATTTGCATGGCGCAAAGATAACTGTTTTATAAAGTATAAGAATACCGTAAATGAATAAGGCTGCCATACAGCAGCCTTATTTAACTTTTTTAATATTTATTTGCGCCTAACTCACAGCGCCTATTTTCTTCAGCAATTTCCTGTTTTCACGTTTGTGTATCAGGTTATAAGCTATCGCATAAATAATAGGTAATATGAGTAGGGTAAGGATAGTTGAGGTTATCAGCCCGCCTATTACCACTATTGCAAGCGGTTTTTGCGTTTCAGAGCCTATACCCGTGCTTATGGCAGCTGGCAGCAAGCCAATAGCGGCCATTAACGCCGTCATCACCACTGGTCGCACTCGCGACTGTACACCGTGCTCTATGGCCATATGCAGTGTCATCTTTTCTTCCAGGTTCTTTCGGAACACGCTTATCAATATCACCCCGTTCTGTATACATACCCCAAACAAGGCTATAAAGCCAATACCGGCACTTATGCTGAAGTTCATCCGTGTCACATGCAGCGCCAGTATGCCACCTATCAGTGCAAACGGAACATTTAGAATGGTAAGCACTGCATCTTTCACATTGCCATAAGTAATGAACAATATCAGGAATATAGCAATAAGACATAGTGGCACCACCTGCCCCAGTGTTTTAGAGGCACGTTCTGCATTTTCAAATTCACCATTCCAGGTCATAGTATAGCCGCGTGGCAGTTTCACATGCGCTGCTACTTTCTTTTGAGCTTCTTTTATCGTGCTGCCAAGATCACGCCCGCGTATTGAGAACTTTACAGGTATATAGCGCGCATTATTATCCCGATATACGAATGACGGCCCCGTTAGTTCACGCATGTCGCTTATTTCCTTTATCGGAATGCGTGTGCCATCCTGGGTGGGTACCATTAGCTGTGCTATCTTCTCTTCAGTATTTCTAAAGTCCTTATCATAGCGTACACGAATGTCAAATCTGCGCTCCCCTTCATATAGCTGGGTAGCCGCTTTACCGCCTATCGCCATTTCTATCACCGCGTTGGCGTCCGCTATGTTCACGCCGTACAAGGCCATCTTCTGCTGGTTCAATTCTATATGAAATTCCGGCTGCCCCAGGTTACGTAGCACGCCAAGGTCTTCCACGCCCTGTACAGTACGTAGTTGCCCCATTACCTGGTCGGCAAGAGTATCAAGCTCTTTAAAGTCCCGTCCAAATATTTTCACGGCCAGCGATGCGGGTACACCTGCCACCGCTTCTTCCACGTTGTCACGTATTGGTTGCGAGTAGTTAAACAGGATACCCGGTATCTTACTTAACTGCTTATCCATAGCATCTATCAGGCTTTCTGTTGTCACACCCTTAGGCCATTTATCTTTTGGTTTCAGGTCCACAGCTATTTCCACGTTAAAGAAGCCTTTAGGATCAGTGCCATCCACTGTTCGCCCGATCTGGGCAAGCGTATGTTGCACTTCCGGAAATTGCTCCAGTATGCTCATCATCTTCCTTGCTACCTGGTTCGATTCGTCCAGCGACGCGCTCATAGGCAATTGTCCTTTCACCCACAGCGATCCTTCATCGAGCTCAGGTAAGAATTCAGAGCCCAGGAATTTCGCTGATGCAAAGGTTAAGACCATTAATGATATGGCTACAATAAGGCTGGTACGCTGATGCGCATATACTTTTTTGAATGCCCTTGTTATGTTCTTCTCAAAAAACTCAACTACAGGGTTATGCTTCTCGCGCACATTTTTCCTCAGCAATATACTGGACAAGGCAGGCACCAATGTAAGTGTATATATAAGTGCCCCCAGCAATGCAAAGCCTAATGTAAACGCCAGTGGAGAGAACATTTTACCTTCCACTTTCTTAAACGCGAATATTGGGATAAGGCAGGTAAGGATAATGACTTTAGAGAAGAATATTGCTTTACCCATCTCTGCACCCACATTCTTAAATAAGCCCAGCTTTGCCAGCTTATTAAATTTCTCCATCCCTACTTCTTTCGCCCGATGGTCAAGTACTACGAATAGCCCTTCCACCATCACCACGGCACCATCTATGATAATACCAAAATCCACCGCCCCCATCGATAGCAGGTTTGCAGTCATGCCGCGCATACGCATCAGCATAAATGCAAAGAGTAAAGAAAGCGGTACTATTATAGCCACTATAAGGGTAGTGCGCCAGTCCGCCATAAATATGAATACGATAAGCGTTACCAGTATGATACCTTCAAACAGATTATGCAGCACGGTATGTGTCGCATATTCCATCAGTGTGCTGCGGTCATAGAATGGTACTATTTTTACATCCTTCGGCAGTACATTTTCATTCAGGTCATCTACCTTTTCATGTATTGCTTTCAGCACTTCAGCAGCGTTCTCGCCTTTGCGCATCACTATTATACCTTCTACCGCGTCTTCTTCCTTGTCGCGTTTCACGTCGCCCAGCCTTGGCTTTTCACTTTCTACTACCGTAGCAATGTTCTTTACCAGTATCGGTACACCGTTTATCTTGGTAACTATTATGTTGTTGATCTCATTTATATCATTCAGTAGCCCTATGCCTCGTATGATAAATGCCTGCCCGTTTTTCTCCAGTACATCGCCACCCACATTTATATTACTTTTAGATACGGCATTATATATGTCCAGTGATGAAAGTCCGTAGTTAGTTATGCTGTTTGGGTTCACACGTATCTCATATATCTTTTCACCACCGCTAAAGGTGTTTACGTCTGCCACACCAGGTACTGATTTAAACTGCCTGTCCAGCACCCACTCCTGTATTGTGTTTAGCTCACGTATATTCTTCGTTTTGCTTTCCAGTGTATAGCGGTATATTTCCCCGGTAGGCCCGTATGGAGGTTCCACTTCCGGATTTATATTATCTGGCAGCTCCGCATTGCTCAGGCGGGTAAACACCTGTTGCCGGGCAAAAGCATCATCTACATTGTCATCAAATATGATGCGTATATAAGACAGCCCAAATGATGATGTCGACCTCAGGTTTATCTTGCTTTGCACCGAGTTCAGTGCAGTCTCCAGCGGTATGGTCACAAATTTTTCTACTTCCTCCGCACTGCGCCCCGGCCATTGGGTAATGATAATTATCTGTGTATTGGTTACGTCGGGGAAGGTTTCTATTGGGGTATTCGTATAGCTCATATACCCTATTACGGCAAGCACAGCCGTCATAAAGAAGACGAAATACCTGTGCCGTAGTGAGAAGTATATTATGCGCTTTATTAGCTTATTCATTGAATGTTTTTTTGTGGATTAGCTGTTTGCTATTGGGCCATTAATTGGTTAAAGATGAGTATCTGGTTTTTGGTTATCAGCCTTTGCCCGGGTTCCACGCCACTGGTTATATAGGTTTTTTCATTCACGGTTTTTAATATACTCACCTCAGCTATTTTCAGGTCATCATTGCCATTATATACTACTACGTAGTCTTTGCCTTCATTTGCCACCAGCGCAGCTGTAGGTATGCATATAGAGCGGTCGCCTTCTTCATTGCTTACTATCACTTTGGCAAACATTTCAGGCTTCAGTAGCATATTGCTGTTGTCCAGCGTCACACGTACGCGCATCGCTTTGCTCTGCGGGTCCAGCACCTGGCTTATCTTATCTATTTTGCCTATCATCACTTTATCGGGGTATGACATAGGTATTACACGTACGCTGTAGCCTTCTTTTACTTTAGGTATATCAGCTTCATATACATTTGCATATACCCATACGTTCTTCAGGTCAGATATGGTAAAAAGATTATCACCCATATCCGGGCGTATAAATGATCCTGTAGCAATTTTCTTTTCTACTATATAGCCATCTATTGGTGATGTAAGTGAATAGGTGCCGCTTGCACTGGTACTGCCGCCGCTGTTTATGTTTATTACAGACTGCACTTTGTTCCTCGTGGCTAATGCTTTTTCATAATTCTGTTTTGCTTCTACGTACTCACGTTCGCTGCTTATACCATTTTTATATAGCGATTGCGCATTGTCCATTTGACGTTTTGCTATGGCAAGGTCAGCATTTGCGCTGCTTAGGTCGCTAAAGTTGCCGGCTACATCAGCACTTTTTATTACGGCCAGCACTTGCCCTTTTGTTACTTTGTCTCCCAGCGATACGCGCGATTCTATTATTTGCCCGCTGCTGCGTGGAAATACTTTTACCACATTGTTTTCATTAAAGCTTATTTCACCGCTCAGCGATATTTCATCTGCCACATTGCAGTTGCGCACGGTGTCCATAGTTATCATGTGTTGCATGGAGTCACTGAGTACAAATTTCTTGTTCTCTTCAGCTTGCTGTTCCTTTTTTCCACATGCGCTTAGCAGGCTCAGCGC
>Ga0070665_100007976_pt1 | contig 10731 bp, 4 predicted proteins | sample KBSS13metaG_FD_65862 | JGI IMG/M metagenome (GOLD analysis project Ga0070665, IMG submission 65862) | Switchgrass rhizosphere microbial communities from Kellogg Biological Station, Michigan, USA - KBS S1-3 metaG | ecosystem: Host-associated > Plants > Roots > Rhizosphere > Soil ...
TCGGCTCGCCGCCGGCGAGCGCGACCACCGACGTCGTGCGCTTCTTGAAATCCGGCGAGGTGCGCTCGGCCAGGAAGTGCCCCGCGTCCAGCCATCGGCGTCCGCCGAAACCGCCGCCCGACCCGAGCGTTTTCATCCCGGTGCCGTCCGCGTTGACCACGCCGGTCTCGCCCGGCACGTTCTCGCTGATCGTGTAGATGATCTTCGAGCCGGAGTAGGCCGGCGTCTGCTCGTGGCGAATCGTGCGGTTGTTGTCGCTGAACACGATCGCCTTGCCGTCCGGCGACCAGCTCAGGCCGCCGATCGCGTGGTTGTCGCCGCGCAGCACCAGCGACTCGTGTCCGTCGGCGAGCGTGCGGATCATCAAATCACCGCCGGCGGCGCCGCCGCCACGGCCTCCTCGACCACCCGCGGCCGGCGCGGCTCCTGTCGAAGCACCTGCTTGCCCCGAACCTGTCGAAGGGATCGACCGGACGAACGCGACCCGCGTGCCGTCGGGTGACGGGGTGATGCCGTTCTCCGCCTGGGGCGTGGACCAGACCGCGGACGGCTCGCCGCCGCTCGCCGCGACCTGCCAGAGATCGCCGCCGCGCACGAAGTAGACGCGCGTGCTGTCGGCGCTCCAGAAGAATCCGCCGCCCTGGCCGTCGGCGTAACGCGTCAATGCTCGGGCGCCCGCCGGAGCCGTAGACGCCGCGGCGACGTCAGCGACAAAAATGTTGGCGATGCCGGCGCGTTCCGACAGAAACGCCACATGTCGTCCGTCCGGCGCCCACACCGGGTTCGACGGATGGCGAATGTCGATCAGTTGTTCGATGGTGAGTTGGCCGCCACCGCGCGGCGCGGACGGCTGGGGCGCCGCCTCGACGATGAAGACGAGAGCGCCAAGCGACAGTGTGAGTGCGATCGGGGCAGAGTATTTCTTCATGGCGAGTGCAGTATACAGAGGCTCGCCTGTCCATGGAGTCACATCGAATGAGCCCATCCGCAATCCAAGTTTTCGAAGATGTTAAGCGCGCGTGGAGATTCGTCGGAAATAGTCGGTGCAGCCGCAGATCGCTTTGATAAAGTGTCCGGGTTCCAAACGGAATTTTTTTCCTACCGTAAGTTTCTCAGGAGGACCGCAACATGAAACGGATCGTGAGTTTTTTCGCCGTGGTGACGGCCCTGGCTCTCGCCTCGACGGCGAGCGCCCAGGTGCAGACCGGCAGCATTCTCGTCAGAGCGCAGGATGAACAGGGCGCGGTCATGCCCGGGGTCTCCATCACCATCAGCAGCCCGGTGCTCGTCTCCGGCTCGATGACTGGCGTCACCGACGCCGGCGGCGTCAACCGCTTTCCATCGCTGGTCCCGGGCACGTATACCGTGAAGCTCGAGCTCTCCGGCTTCAGCACCCTCACCCGCGAGAACATCGTCGTCCTCGTCGGCCAGACGACGCCGGTGGAATTCGCGATGAAGGTGGCGAGCCTGGCGGAGAACATCACGGTCACCGGCGCCTCGCCGACGGTGGACACGACGAGCGCGAACGTCAGCGTCAACCTGAGTCAGGACCTGATCCAGGGGACGCCGGGCGGCCGCGACATCTGGGGCCTGCTCGAAGCGAAGGTGCCGGGCCTCGTCATGAGCCGGCCCGACGTCGGCGGCACGTCCGGCGGCCTGCAGGGCACGTTCAGCGCCCGCGGCACGACGAGCGCGCAGAACACCTCGTTCCTGAACGGCGTCAACGTCGGCGACCCGGCGGCGATCGGGGCGGCCGGCTTCTACTACGACTTCGACGCGTTCGACGACATCCAGGTGTCGACCGGATCGCACGACATCACGGTGCCGACCTCGGGCGTCTTCCTGAACATGATCACCAAGACGGGCGGCAACAAGTGGAACGGCGCCACCACCTTCACCTACCTGAACGACAGCATGCAGGGCCGCAACGACACCGACCCGACGCTGCAGAAGTACGGGTTCCGGCCGGGTAGCAACACGTCCAACTTCGTCTCGGACATCAACGTGACGGGCGGCGGGCCGCTGGTGCAGAACAAGCTCCGCTTCTTCGGCGCGTTCCGCGACTGGCGCGTCCACCAGAACGTGGCCGTGCAGAATTCGCAGACCGTGCTGGATCAGACCAACATCACCTCGGGTCTCGCCAACGTCACCTGGCAGGCGAACCAGAACAACCGCATCACCGGTTTCTACTCGCGCCAACGCTACAACAAGCCGAACCGGCTGCTGAACGCGCAGTCGGTCACGGTGCCGGACTCCACCGTGGACGAAGAGGACATGTTCGACATCGCCCAGGGGCTGTGGAACGCGGTCCTCGGCAAGAATTTCTTCCTCGACGCGCGCGGCGGCCTGAACAAGATCCTGTTCCCGACCTACTTCAACGGCGGGAACCAGGAGTCGATCGTCGACACTTCGACCGGCATCATCTACGGCAACAACGCCAGCCAGGTCATCCGGAACCGAAACCGGTACCAGTTGAACGCGACGGCGCAGTACTACGTGGATCAGGCGCTGGGCGGCCGGCACGAGGTCAAGTTCGGCTACGACTACTCCCACGCCATTACCACGAACCAGACCACCCGCATCGACGACGTGGGCCTGACGTATAACGGCGCCAACGGCGGATTCGTGCCGACCAACGTCACGCTGTTCGCCACGCCGCAGAACGACAAGACGGCGCTCAACGTCGCCGCGCTGTTCGTGCAGGACAGCTACAGCGTGAAGCGGCTGACCGTCATCGGCGGCCTGCGCTACGAGCACCTCAACGGCTACCTGCCGGCGCAGTCGAGCCCGCCGTCGCGCTTCGCGGCGGCCGGCATCGGCGGCTTCTCATCCCAGGCGCGCGACTTCGCCGCCGTGGATCAGGTGACGGTGTGGAACACGGTGGGACCGCGCCTCAGCGCCGTGTTCGACGTGACCGGCGACGGCAAGACCGCGGCGAAAGCGTCGGCCGGCCGCTACTACTACGTGCTGTCGACCGGCGGCGGCGGCGTCAGCAACGTGAACCCCAACTCGAACTACAGCGAGCAGTACACCTGGAACGATGCGAACGGCGATCACAAGTACCAGATCGGCGAGCAGACCGGCACTCCGGTCGTCACGGCCGTGACCTCGAACGGCGTGCTGCTGACGTCAATCGACCCGAACTTCAAGCGGCCCTACACCGACGAGTACAGCGTCGGCCTCGACCGCGAGATCATGTCGAACACGAGGCTGAGCGCGGTCTACACCTACCGCCGTGAGAAAAACCTGCAGGCGACGTTGAACCCCGCCGCCAACGTCTACTCGACCACCCCCACCGCCGCGGTGGATCCCGGGATCGACGGCGTGGTCGGCACCGCCGACGACGCCAGCTACAGCTTCTTCCCGCGCATCTCGGCGGCCAACCCGGCGTTCATCACCAACGACCCGACGCTGGTCCAGCGCTACGAGGGCCTGGAGATCACGGTGACCAAGCGGTTGTCGAACCGGTGGCAGGGTCTCGCCGGCTACACGCTCTCGAAGAACGAGCAGTTCGGCTACAGCACGGACGTCTCGCCGAACTTCCTGATCAACAACAACGGCAACATCACCACCGCGGCGAACGCGGATCGCCCGAATCAGTTCAAGCTGACCGGGATGTACATCGTGCCGTGGCACGACATCATCACGAGCGCCAACCTGGCGATCCAGCAGGGGCCGCCGATCACGCGCCAGATCAGCCGGGCGGTCGGGTTCGCGACCAACCAAATCATCAACCTCGAGCCGCTCGGCAACACGCGCCAGGACGCGCTCACGAAGGTCGACGTGCGGGTCGGCAAGCTGTTCAGGTTCAACGGCGGCAAGACCCTCGAGGCCACCGCGGACTTCGACAACCTGTTCAACGCCGCGACGGTCTGGCAGGTGCGTAACCGAACCGAGGCCGCCGCATTTCTCGACCCGACGACCAACGTCCGTGCGACGCTGCCCCAGTTCCTCTCGCCTGCCCAGATCCTCGGGCCGCGGACAGTGGTGCTGCGCGTAGCGTTCAAGTTCTAAGAGGTCGGGTAGGTCGGGTAAGTCAGGTAGGTCAGTCAGTCGGGGGCGGGATCGGCGGGACGGGTGGAACGGGCAGGAGGTCATCCTGCCTATCCAGCCCTTCCTGCCTGTCCCGCCCTTTTTCTTTGTCACCCGATCGACACAATCCAACGTTTCGAACATGAGGGATTCCGTCTGCGAACCTTACGGAAGTTCTAGGGACCTGCCATCGCCGCTTTGGTAGCGTCGATTTCATTGTCCTTTTCAGGAGGTTCGTTTCATGAAACACGTCGTGAGTATGGCGGCCGTGCTGGTCGCGATCGCGCTTGCCTCGACGGCGAGCGCGCAGGTGCAGACGGGCAGCATTCTGGTCAAGGCGACCGACGAGCAGGGCGCGAGCACGCCGGGCGTGGCGGTCACCATCACCAGCGGCGTGCTGGTCGGCGGCTCGATGACCGGCATCACGGACGTCGGCGGGATCTATCGTTTCCCGGCGCTGGTGCCCGGCACGTATACGGTCAAGCTTGAGCTGCAGGGATTCCAGACCATCATTCGCGAGAACGTCCAGGTGCAGGTCGGACAGACGGCGCCGGTCGAGCAGTCGATGAAGGTCGCGAGCGTCAGCGAGGCGATCACCGTCACCGCCGCGTCGCCGACCGTGGACACCACCAGCGCCAACGTCAACGTCACCCTCAGCAAGGACCTGCTGCAAGCGACGCCGGGCGGGCGTGACATCTGGGCGCTCACCGAGTACAAGGTCCCCGGCCTGGTCATGAGCCGGCCCGACGTCGGCGGTACGTCGGGAGGCCTGCAGGGCACGTATACGGCGCGCGGCACCACCAGCGCGCAGAACACCCAATATCTCAACGGCGTCAACGTTGGCGATCCGGCGGCGATCGGCGCGGCCGGCTTCTACTACGACTTCGACGCGTTCGACGAAATCCAGGTCTCGGTCGGCGCGCACGACATCACGGTGCCGACCTCCGGCGTGTTCCTGAACATGATCACCAAGAGCGGGGCCGACAAATGGGCCGGCCAAACCGCTTATTTCTATTCAGGCAAGCAGATTCAAAGCGGCAACGTCGATTCGACGCTCCAGAGCGTCGGATTCAACCCGATCACCGGCGCCGTGAACTTCGTCTCCGACGGAACCTTCGACATCGGCGGGCCGCTCAGCAACACGCTCCGGCTGTTCGCGTCGTTCCGCGACTGGCGCGTCCACGTCAACACCCCGGCGGCGCTGTCGGAGACGCTGGTGGATCAGACCAACATGTCGTCGGGACTCGGTAACCTGACCTACCATCCGAACGCCAATAACACCTTCAAGGCGTTCTACACCCGCCAGTACTACAAGAAGCCGAACCGCTTCCTCACCAGCGCGAACGTGCCGTCGACCAACTTCACCAGCGACTCGGTCTCGAACGAGGACGATGTGTTCGACGTCGTGCAGGGATTGTGGAACTCGAACATCACGCAACGCCTCTTCATGAACGCCGCGGTCAGCTTCAACAACATCAACTTCCCGTTGAAGTTCAACGGCACCAGCCAGTCGCTGACCGACCTCTCGACCAACATCGTGCTGAACAACGAGACCTCACAATCGCTCGCGATTCGGAAACGGCTCGAAGCCAACGCCACCTTCAACTATTTCATCGACCAGGCGCTCGGCGGCCGCCACGAATTCAAGTTCGGCTTCGACGAGGCGCACGCGCCGGTGCAGACGGAGACCGACCGCTGGGGCGACGTCGCGCTGACCTATCGCAGCCTCGCGAGCGGATCGACGCCAGCGGGCTCGTCGAACGTCACGCTCTACAACACGCCGGTCATCTCGAAGTCGTCGACCGACATCTTCTCGCTCTTCGTGCAGGACGCCTACATCCTGAAAAAGCTCACGGTGACCGCCGGCGCGCGCGTCGAGCGGCTCAATGCCTATTTACCCGCGCAGTCGAGCCCCGCGACCCAGTGGGCGGCGGCCGGCATCGGCGGCTTCCCCGCGCTGGCGCGGACGTTTCCCGACAGCGGCAACATCATCAACTGGTGGAACGTCGGCCCGCGCGTCGGCGCGGCTTACGACCTCACCGGCGACGGCAAGACGGCGCTGCGCGTCTCCGCCGCGCGTTACTACTACGTGCTGAACTCCGCGGCGGTGAACCCGGTCAACCTCAACGCGACCTACAGCGAGCTGTACGGCTGGACCGACAAGAATGGCGACCTGCAGTTTCAGCCCGGCGAGCAGACCGGGACGCCGGTCGTCACCAGCGCGGCGTCGACCTCCTTCGATCCGAACTTCAGCCGGCCGTACACGAACGAGTTCACCGCCGGGGTCGACCGCGAGATTCCTGGCAACACCAAGCTGAGCGCCACCTTTACCTATCGTGCCGAAAAGAATCAGCAGGGCTACGTGAACACGGCGGCGCCCAACGCCACGTTCCCGGCGCGGACCAGCCCGGATCCGGGACCGGATGGCGTGACCGGCACGGGTGACGACACGACGATCACGACCTACAACCGCACGAATGCGGCGACGCAGATCCTCATCAACAACGATCCCTCGCTCGTTCAGACCTACAAAGGCGTCGAGATCACGGCGACCAAGCGGATGTCGAAGCAGTGGCAGGTTCTGGCCGGGCTGACCTTGTCGCGGTCGCGTCAGGACAACCTGAGCGAGGCGATCAGCAGTGCCAACCTCACCTCGGGCCCGAACACGTTGATCAACACCAGCGGTCCGATTGCGACCGACGTCCCGGTGCAGTTCAAACTGACCGGCACCTACCTGCTGCCGAAGGACATCGCGCTGGCGGCCAACTTCCGCTCGCAGAGCGGCACGCCGTACAACCGGCAGTTGAGCGTGCCGATGACCGTTGGCGGCAGCGCGACCGTCAACGTCGAGCCGTTCGACAGCGAGCGCCTCGACGCGCTGACCACGCTCGACCTGCAGGCGTCGCGGCTGTTCACGATCGGCAACGGCCGCTCCTTCAACGTCGTGTTCGCGGTGTCGAACATCACCAACGCCAACACGGTCTGGTCGGTGCGGACGCTGACCGGGGTATCGTCGTTCCGCGTCGGCGGCGACCCGGCGGGGGCGATCAACACGGTGCCGCAGTTCGGCACGCCGACCAACATCCTCGGCCCGCGGATCGCGCGCTTCGGGGTGACCTTCAGATTCTGAACCGGGTGCCTTGACCACGAAGGCTCGAAGATCACGAAGGACGCACGAAGAAAGCCGGTTTGGACAAGACGTTTCTTCTTCGTGGGCCTTCGTGCCCTTCGTGTTTTCGTGGTGAATGCCAGGCGGCAGCGCCGCCTATTCGTCAGCGACGCACGCGTAGCCGGCGGCTTCCCGCATCCCGGGCGCCGCGCTGCGCAGCTTGATCAGTTCGAGAAACTCCATCCGCGTCCGCGAGTTGTCGTGGAAGGCGCCCTGCATCGCGCTCGTGACCGCGAACGAGTTCTGCTTCTCCACGCCGCGCATCGACATGCACAGGTGTGTCGCTTCGACGACGACCGCGACGCCGAGCGGCGCGATCTTGTCGCGGATGGTGTCGGCGATCTGCCGGGTGAGCCGCTCCTGCACCTGGAGACGCCGCGCGAACACGTCGACCAGCCGCGGAATCTTGCTCAGGCCGATGACCTTGTTGCTCGGGATGTAGGCGACGTGGCACTTGCCGAAAAACGGCAGCAGATGATGCTCGCAGAGGCTGTAGAAGTCGATGTCCTTGACGATCACCATCTCGTTATAATCGACGCTGAACAGGGCGTTGTTCAGCACCCGATCGATGTCGGCGCCGTACCCGCTGGTCAGAAACTTGTACGCTTTCTCCACCCGCTTCGGCGTGTCGCGCAGCCCCTCCCGATCCGGGTCTTCGCCAAGGTCGGTCAGCAGCTTCCTGATCGCATCCTGCATCCTCCTATTCTATCTCCCCGCTCTCTCCGCCCAATCGACGGACCCGGACCTCCTCTACGCGGACCGCACCAACATTGCCAGCGCGCGGCGTGCGGCGGCGGCGTGGGCGTCCGCGCTCGCGAGCGACCCGCGCAACTTCGACGCCGCCTGGAAACAGGCCCGGGCGGACTACTGGCTGGGCGGCCACGCGCCTGACGCCGAACGGCGCGGCTTCCTCGAGGCCGGCATCGAGGCGGGCCGGAAAGCCGCCGCGCTCCAGCCGAACCGGCCGGAAGGCCCGTTCTGGATCGCCGCGAACATGGGCGCGCTCGCCGAGTCGTACGGCCTTCGCCAGGGTCTGAAATACCGCAAGCCGATCAAGGAATCGCTCGAGACGGTGCTTCGGCTCGATCCCACCTTCATGGAGGGCTCGGCCGACCGCGCGCTCGGGCGGTGGTACTTCAAGGTGCCGCGCCTGTTTGGCGGCGACCGCAAGCTGTCGGAAGCCCACCTGCGCAAGTCGCTGTCGTACAACCCGGGCAGCACCGTGTCGCATTTCTTCCTGGGCGAGTTGCTCGACGACGAAGGGCGGAAGGATGAAGCGCGCGCGGAATGGCAGCGCGTCCTGGAGGCGCCGCTGAGCCGCGACTGGGCGCCCGAGGATCAGGAGTTCAAGGAAAAAGCCCGCCGCCTGCTCGGCAAGTAAACGCTTGATCCTCCCAGGCCGTCCAATGGCTTCATGGACGCCTTCCTCGCCGATGTCCGGTACAGCCTCCGCCTCCTCAGAAAGTCGCCGGGCTTCACCGCGATTGCGATCCTGACGCTGGCCCTGGGGATCGGCGCCAACACCGCCATCTTCTCCGCGGTGGATGCGGTCCTCATCCGGCCCCTGCCGTACACCGACCCCGGCCGCCTCGTCCTCGTCTGGGAAGACAACACCGCCGCGGGTTTTCCGCGCAACACGCCGGCGCCGGGCAACTACACCGACTGGAAGCGGATGCAGCGGTCGTTCTCCGGCATCGCGGCGACGCGTGGCGGATCGGCCAGCGTGACCTCCGACGGCCCTCCGGAACAGATCCTGGGCCGGCGCGTCTCGCAGAACTTCTTCGACGTCCTCGGCGTGCGCCCGGCCGTCGGCCGGACCTTTACCGAGGAAGAGGATCGCACCAGCGCCGCGGTGGTCGTGATCAGCGACGGCCTCTGGAAGCGGCGCTACGGCGGCGACCGGGCCATCCTCGGCCGCACCATCCTGATGAGCGACAACCGCTACGAGGTGATCGGCGTGATGCCGCCGGGCTTCGTCTTCCGCGATCGGGAGATCGACTACTGGACGCCGATCGACCTGGCGCCCGCCGTCCTCGCGGATCACGGCTCGCACTTCCTGAACGTCGTCGCCCGGCTCGCACCCGGCGTCTCGCTGACCGCCGCCAACGACGACCTGCATCGCATCGCCAAGGAACTGGAGCGGCAGTTCCCGGACTCGAACACCAACGTCGGCGCGCTCGTGGTGCCGGTCAAGGAGGATGCGCTCGGCAACACGCGCGTCGAGCTGCTCGTCTTGATGGGCGCCGCCGCGGCCGTGCTGCTGATTGCGTGCGCCAACCTTGCGAGCCTGCTGCTGTCGCGCGCGGTCGGCCGCCGCGGCGAGCTCGCCGTGCGCGCGGCCCTCGGCGCCACCCGCGGCCGCCTGGTCCGCCAGCTGGTCATCGAGGCCGCGCTGGTCGCCCTCGCCGGCGGCGCGATCGGCCTGGCGATCGCGCCGGCCGGGACAACGATCATCGCGCAGCTGACGCCACGCGGCTTCACCGCGCTGCCTGGATCGGTGCTGGATCTGCGGCTGCTCGGCTTCACGCTGGCGGTGTCGCTGGCGACCGCGGTGCTCTTCAGCATCGTGCCGGCGCTGCAGGCGTCGCGCGTCTCGCTGCAGGATGCCCTGCAGCAGAGTGCTCGATCGGCGGTCGGCGGACGCGGACGCCTGACCCGCGACGCGCTTGTCGTCCTGCAAGTGGCAGCGGCGCTGGTGCTGCTGGTGGGGGCCGGCCTGATGCTGCGCACGCTCGCCAACCTGCGAGCGATCGACGTCGGCTTCCGGACCGATCACATGATGACGATCCGGACGACGCTGCCGTCGACGCGCTATCGCGATCCGCAGAAGCGGCTGGCGTTCTACGAACGGGTCACCGCAGACGCGCGTCAGGTGCCGGGTGTCGAGCAGGCCGCCTACATCTCGCTGCTGCCCTTCACCTCTCAGGGCAACACGATCTACTTCGCGATCGAGGGCGGCGTGCCGCCGAAGCCCGGCGAACCCACCGACGCGCTGTATCGCGTCGGCACGTCAGGCTACCTGTCGACGATTGGCGCGCGTCTCGTCGACGGCCGGCTGATCGACGAGCGCGACGTCGCCGGGGCCCCGCTCGCCGTCGTCGTCAACGAGACGATGAAGCGGCGCTACTGGCCCAACGCATCTCCGCTTGGACACCAGCTCCGCTTCGGCAGCGCCAACACGCCGCCGTTCACGATCGTCGGCGTGGTCAAGGACATCAAGGAGCGCGGCTACGAGCTGGCGATGAAGCCGGCGATCTATCTGTCGTTCGCGCAGACGCCGTCGACGTGGGCGCTGCCGGAGTTTCTCGCCGTCCGCGTCAAGGGCCAGCCGGAGGACGTCGCCGGCGCGCTGCGACGCATTGTCGCCGCCGCCGATCCGGATCAGCCGGTCGCAGCAGTACGGACGATGGACGAGATCCTGGACCTCAATGTCGCCGATCGGCATCAGCAGATGGTGCTGCTCGGCGCGTTCGCCGGCCTGGCGCTGCTGCTCGCGTCAATCGGCCTTTACGGCATCCTTTCGCAGTTCG
>Ga0070665_100007977_pt1 | contig 10731 bp, 11 predicted proteins | sample KBSS13metaG_FD_65862 | JGI IMG/M metagenome (GOLD analysis project Ga0070665, IMG submission 65862) | Switchgrass rhizosphere microbial communities from Kellogg Biological Station, Michigan, USA - KBS S1-3 metaG | ecosystem: Host-associated > Plants > Roots > Rhizosphere > Soil ...
GTTTCCAACGCAATCGCCGTCGTCATGGTGCGGGTAAAGCCTTCAATGTTGCCGCCGACGATGATGATGGCGCCGACCTCCGCCGCTGCGCGCCCAAAACCGGCGAGCAGCGCGGTGACGAGGCTGAAGCGCGCGTCCCAGATCAGCGCCGTCACGCGGCCGACGGGCCCGAGATTCATCGCCGACAGTTCGTCGCGGTATTCGATCCAGAGATCCTCGATGGTCTGCCGCGTCAGCGCGGCGATGATCGGCGTGACCAGCACGGTTTGGGCAACGATCATCGCGCCCGGCGTGAACAGCAGGCCGAACGCGCCGAGCGGCCCGGAGCGCGACAGCATCAGATAGACGGCGAGGCCGACGACCACCGGCGGCAGCCCCATCAAGGCGTTGAGCAGCACGATGACGCCCTGACGCCCGCGGAATTGCGTCAGCGCGATCAGGGCGCCCAAGGGGATGCCGATCAGCGCGGCCAGCACGACCGCGGAGAGGCTCACATAGAGCGATAGCCGCACGATCGCGAACAGCGCGGGATCGCCGCTGAGCACAAGTTGGAGGGCGGTTGTATCTGATGGCATCACCAAATTCCGTTCGGCGAACACCTTGCGCAGATGGCACATGCATGGTCAATTTGCGGAAATGCTGCATACAGGTGCATATCAATGCCTATGCGGGAACTTCTGACGACCGACGAGGCGGCCGACTATCTGCGGCTGTCGGAACGCAAGCTTTATGAACTGGTGGCGGACCGCGCCGTGCCTTGCAGCAAGGTCACCGGGCGCTGGCTGTTTTCGCGCACCGCCCTCGACCGCTGGGTGTCCGCCGGACTGATCACGCCCGCCGGACTGGCGCAGGTCGCTGCACCGCCGATCGTCGGCGGCAGTCACGATCCCCTGCTGGAATGGGCGTTGCGCGAGAGCAGATGCGGCCTCGCCAGCCTGCCCGAAGGCAGCGAGGAAGGCCTGCGGCGGCTGACGCGGGGCGAGGCGATGATCGCGGCGATCCATCTGCATCGGCTCGACGGCGATGACGACACCGCCAACCCCGATGCCGTGGCCGACGCGGCGGGATTGCACGACGCCGTCGTCATCGCGTTCGCGCGGCGAGAGCAAGGCATCGTGGTCGCATCAGGCAATCCGCTCGGCCTGAGCGACATGGCTTCGATCGCGACCTCGCACGCGCGGATGGCGCAGCGCCCGGCCGGCGCCGGCGCGCAGTTGCTGCTGCTCGCGCTCCTGGCGCGCGCCGGCATCGCGCCTGACGATCTGAAACTCGCAAAGCCCGCCTTTCCAACCGGGCCCGACATCGCGCAGGCAATCCGTGCCGGCCGCATCGATTGCGGAATCGCAACCCGAGGCGTGGCGAAATCGGCCGGACTGGATTTCCTGCCGCTGGCCTGGGAGCGCTTTGACCTCGTGATGCGACAGCGCGACTATTTTATGAAGGGACCGCAGGCGCTGTTCAACTTCATGCGCGAAGCGGGTTTTTCCGAGCGTGCCACCGAACTCGGCGGCTACGATGTCAGCGACACCGGCGCGGTGCGGCTGGTGAATTGAACGCGTTTTATGCGCACGCGGTGATCTTCGAACGCCGGCCTCACCAAGCGCGTGCCGTGATGTCGCTCCTGTCGCTCAAGAACGATCTCATTCTACTTGAGGCAGCGTAGCTGACCATTTGCGATATGTCATGATCGTCAAACATCAGGGCCGATATGCATGCGCATATCCCGGCAACGAGGCAGCCATCGTGACCTATTCCCTGTAACGCGACGTTTGACTCGTCGCTGAAAGTCTGAGAACAATTTTGGCTATGCAGCCTGAGATAGAAATCTTGTGTTGCCCACAAACTCAGTCGCCCCTGAGATTCGACGGCGGGCGCCTCGTCTCGGCTGACGGGAATTGGTCTTACCCCATCATCGATGATGTTGCGCGCTTTCTGGCGTCGAAGGAAAGCCCGACAGGCGCGTTCTACGATGAGCATGGCTGGAAGCGCGACGTCGATGGCTTCTTTGGCGACACGCGCACATTCGTCGATACCCGCGAAGTACCGTTCGCATTTACCCGCAGATGTATCCGCCGGCTCAACACCCACTTCCGGAGTGGCGGGCGCTTCCTGCTCGACGCGGGCAGCGGCCCGATCGCGCACGATGAGTATCTCGAATACGGCACCCGCTTCGACTGTCGCATCTGCGTCGACCTGTCGGCCGAGGCACTGAAGGTTGCGCGATGCAAGCTCGGTGATCGCGGAGTCTATCTTCAGGCCGATCTCACCCACCTGCCGATCCAGACCGGATCGATCGATGCCATCACCTGCAATCATGTGATCTATCAGATCCCCGAGGATCAGCAGGCCAGCGTGTTCAACGAGCTGTGGCGGGTGATGAAGCCAGGCGCGGTCGCCGTGATCGTCTACTGGTGGCGCGACACGCCGCTGCAATGGCGTTTGGAACGACTGGCGCGAATGTTGGCCGGAGGCGGCGACGCTTCCGGGAGCCACAAGCCCTCGACCGTCGCCGGCACGCCGGACAATTTTCCGCTGTCGCTGGGCTGGTTCGAGACGCACGACTGGCCCTTCCGATACGAGATCGAACCGTTCCGCGTGATCGGCAACGCCTTCATGCGCTCCTACGTCAGCAACGACTGGATCGGAAAGCTCTTTCTCGAAGCCGTCTACACGCTGCAACAGATCGCGCCCGCCTATTGCGGACGCTACGGGCAGATGCCGGCGATCGTGCTGCGAAAGAACCAGGCCTAGCCGAGGCTCTCCGCCACCCGTTCAAGCGGTCCGACGCCGGCGCGGTGCTGAAGCGGGTGATTGCCCGCACCCGTTCGACAGGTCATCGAGAATCACGCAATCGGATCCGGCGCCGCCGGCGCAGGAGGCGTCGCAATCCGTGACGAACGCCGCGATACTGCGCTCCAGCGCCTTCAGCTCCGAAAGTTTTGCGCGCACGGCCGTCAGATGCGTCTGTGCGAGATCGCGCGCTTGCACGCAGGGACTGGCCGGGTCCTGCACCAGCGCCACCAGCGAACGCACCTGATCGATCGAGAAGCCGAACTCGCGGCAACGGCGGATGAAGGTCAGGCGCTTCACATCGGCATCGCCATAGACACGCTGGTTGCCGGCCTGACGGCCCGCCGAACGAAGCAGGCCGATTTCCTCGTAGTACCGGATCGTGGGCGCATTGGTGCCGGTCTGTTTTGCCAGCGCGCCGATCTTCAAACTATTCATCTGCCTGATTTTCCGAGACTTCTTATCCCTTGAACCTCAAGTTACTTGAGGATGTAGCGTCAAGGCAAGCTCTCACCCGATTGCCCATGAGGAGACTGCCATGACGATTGTCGATCCATCGCCCATTGCCTGCACGCTGACATCAGGCGCGTTCAAGGACCGGCGGGCTTCGATCGCCGCCTTGAACAAGGATGCCCTTCGGAAACATGCGCGCCACGATCTCTTGCTGGAATTGAGCTACGCCCCGGAAGCGCGCGAGCGCGTGCGCGAGATGGTTCGCAGCGAGCAGCGCTGCTGTGCATTCCTCGGCTTCGAGCTGTACGAGGCGACAAACGAGATTCGTCTCACCGTGACTGCCCCGGAAACGGCGCGCGAGGCCGCGGACGCGTTGTTCGAACAGTTCATCGTCAACGCGCCCGCCCCGTCATCATGCGCTTGCTCGACTTCCGGATCTGTCGTGACGGCCACCTCAAAGGAGCCGCCGGGTTCGAAGGCTGCAGGCGTCACCGCCATGACGCTGTCGACCGGTGCGGTGGCCTGCGGCGTATGCTGCGTATTGCCGTTTGCCTTGCCGGCGGCGATTGTCGCAAGCGCCGGAGCGGCGATGGCGTGGCTCGTCAAACTGCATGTGTGGGCCACGCTGCTTGCCATCGTCTCCGTCGCGGGCGCCTGGGGATGGATCGCGTGGCAGAGCCGCCGCACGCGGCGCAAACCGGCGATGTCGACGCTCGTCATGATGGGCATGGCAAGCGTGCTGCTGACGATTGCCGTGCTGTGGCCGCTGCTCGAAAAACCGATCATTCGCATGCTGCGGGCCTGACGGACGACGGCCTGATCCGCTGCCTTGAACGCCAGCGGATGCCGTGGGACATTCGAGCGATGAAGACCATTATCGTCTATACTGGCGCTGCCATCGTCGAAATCGCGGGTTGTTTTGCGTTCTGGAGCTGGTTGCGGCTCGGCAAGCCGGCCTGGTGGTTGCTGCCGGGCACGCTCTCACTCATCGCGTTTGCGTATTTGCTGACGCTGGTCGAGGCCGAGGCCGCGGGCCGCGCCTACGCCGCCTATGGCGGCATCTACATCGTCGCGTCGCTGTTCTGGCTCTGGACGGTCGAAGGCGCCCGCCCCGACCGCTGGGATATGAGCGGAGCTTCGATCTGCCTGATCGGCGCCGCCGTCATTATCTGGGGACCGCGCGGATAGCGCGATTCTTACACCGCGCGCGCCGGCTTTGGGGGGTGAACAGACTCAAATCAGCCGCGCCCGCGGGTCGCCTTTTGACCTACATCGGAAGTCGGGCGGCCAAGTTTGTTGCGCCACGATAAACCCACTTCCGGTACACTGGCCTCACTGGCTCCAAAGGAGATATGTCCATCATGCTGGACCGCATTCTCGATGCAGCAACCGACAATCTCAGGTTTGCGAAGATTCTGGTCCAAATGGGGCTCGATCCGAATAACGTGACCTGGGACACCATCTTCAACCGCCTGCTGGAAATCTTCCTGCACAACATCACGCTTGCCAATTCGTTCGCCCTGGTCGGCGCGATCTTCTTTGTCGCGACATTGCTGACGCACACGATGGTGCCGCTGCGGGTCGCGAACATGATCGGTTGCGCATTCTTCGCCATCTTCGGTGCGCTCACCGGAGCCGTTACGGTCTTTCTTCTCTATCTCCTGATGATTCCCATCAATGCCTACCGACTCCGTCAAATGCTCGCTCTCGTGAAGAAGGCGCGCACCGCAACGCAGGGCGACACGTCGATGGAGTGGCTCAAGCCTTTCATGACCGACCGCAGGTATCGCAAGGGCGATATCTTGATGAAGAAGGGTGACGTAGCGAACGAAATGCTGCTGACCGTTACCGGTAAGTTCCGGGTCATCGAAATCGACGTCGAACTTCCGCCGGGGCGTTTGATGGGCGAGCTTGGTTTCCTCACGCCCGACAACCGCCGGACCGCGACGATCGAATGTATCGAGGATGGCCGCGTCCTGACTATCAGCTATGAAAAGCTGCTCGAGATCTACTTCCAAAACCCGCAGTTCGGCTATTACTTCCTGGTCTTGACCAGCCAGCGCCTGCTGGAAAATCTCGCGCGGGCCGAAACCGTCATCGCGCAGAACAAGATCGCGCCAGAGACGCCTTTCGCCAACTGACTGCAGTCCGGGAGATTGATCCCGCCCGCTCCGCCGTTCGCTATAGCCGCCAACGCGGTCTTTGCATCAACCGCGCTGCAGCACGGCTTCCCTAAGGTTCGTGCTCGAACCCAAGATGGAAACCAGCCCCAGCGCCATCAGCAGCACACCCAGCAAGGTTGCCATCCAGCCTCGCCCGTCATTGGCTGCCTCGGCGACAGGAACGGGGACCGGCGCGGCCAGGGGCGCGGAGTCGGCAACAGCGTCACCGGGGGCCGGCGCGGTCGCCAGACGCGTCTTTGCAACGATCACGCGCGGCGTGGCGTGGTCGGGCGCGAGTTGATCGGTCGCGCGTCTTTCGGCGGGGGCCGGTGGCACGACGGCCGCGGCTCCCGTCGAAAGGGCGGAAGCGGCATCAACCACCTTAGGTGCGAGCCGGGTCGGCTGAGAAGCCTCCGCCGGTGCGGAGAGCAGCTCCGCACGCGCATCCGCAACTGCCTTCTGCTTGCGCGGTGCAGCCTCGTTCTCCTCGGGAGCAGCGACAGGGGGCTTTGCGACGCTATGACGAACCGGTTTTTTCACCGTCGCGGTCCCCTGAGCGGTTTGGAACCAGCATCTGCGGTGGCCGTCAAAACGATAGACCCAGCGCTGGCCGGCCGCCGTCGACTTGCCAGGCCTCGGCAAACACTCCTCTTCCGCGGCAGCGGGCGCAGTGGGTTGCGCGGGAGCCGGAGCGGTGTTGAAGAAGCCGGCGAACGGATTCGAAGACGCAGGCGAAGTCGGCAGTGCCGCAATAAGGACAACAGCGGCGAAGAAAAATCGAAAATGACCGGACATGAAAACCCCGGTGTTGCGCCCCCGCCCGCACGACCTTTGGCCGCGAACTGGGTCATAATGCGGCTCAAATCCGGCAAGGCGGAGGATTCATTCTGGCCCCGGAAACGAGAAAACGCTGCGTCAGCGCCGTCCCGGCAGCCACGCCGAAAACCCCGCCTCGCCGAGCCGCTTCATCACGTCCTCCAGATGCGCGCGGTCGCGCGTCTCGATGACGACTTCGAGCAGCGTGCCCTTGGCAGGCAGATCGGAAAACGTACGCTGGTGCGAGACCTCGATGATGTTGGCGCCGGCGTCCGCGAGCAGCGCCGAGACGGCGGCGAGCTGGCCCGGCCGGTCGACGATGTCGAGGGCGATTTGCGTAAGTCGTCCATCGCGCGCGAGTTCGCGCGTCAGCACGGAGGCGATCAGCCGTGTATCGATATTGCCGCCGGTCAGCACCAGGCCGACATTGCGCCCGGCAAAGCGTTCCGGCGATGCGAGCACCGCGGCGAGGCCGGCCGCGCCGGCGCCCTCGACCACGGTCTTTTCGATTGCGATCAGCATCGCCACCGCGCGCTCGATCTGGTCTTCGGTGACGAGCACGATGTCGTCGACGAGACGGCGGATGATGTCGGTGGTGATGGCGCCTGGCACCTTCACCGCGATGCCTTCGGCCAGCGTGTCACCGCGCATCGGCAAGCCCTCGCCCTTGATGGCGTTGTACATCGAGGGATAGAGCTGCGCCTGCACGCCGAGGATCCGCAACTCCGGATTCAACGCCTTGGCCGCGACCGCGATGCCGGAAATCAGCCCGCCGCCGCCGATCGGTACGACAAGCATGTCGAGCTGCGGCGCGGCGGCGATCATTTCGAGCGCGATGGTGCCCTGCCCCGCGATGATCAGGGGATCGTCATAGGGATGGATCATGACGAGGTTTTTCGCCTGGCCATGCGTCCGCGCGAATTCCGCGGCTTCTTCCAACGTCGCGCCGACAACGATCGTCTCGGCGCCGTGACGCCTGGTATTCTCGATCTTCACCATCGGCGTGCCCACGGGCATTACGATGGTCGCGGGAATGCCGAGCCGGTTCGCGTGATAGGCGACACCCTGCGCATGATTGCCCGCCGACATCGCAACGACGCCACGCCGCCGTTCGTCCAGCGACAGCGCCAGCAGCCGGTTGAGCGCGCCGCGCTCCTTGAAGGAAGACGTGAACTGCAAATTCTCGAATTTCAGCCAGAGCTGGCAGCCGCAGATCTCGCTCAGCGTCCGGCTTCGGTCGCATTCGGTGGCCATGACCGCGCCGGCAATCGCATCGGCCGCGGCTTTGACGTCGCCAGGCGTGACGGGAAGGCGGTCGGCGGGAATGTCAGACATTTCGGTGGCCTCGTTGCGAAGCAATGCTATAGGCCTTTTCCGCCGCGTGTGCTCGTTCGAATTGCGTAAGAACCCCGCCCCATGAACATGGGTGTCGCAAAAAGCCGCCACGGCGTTACACTTGGCCAGGTTCGCAGGGGATGGCGGCCGGAGTTTTTCAGATGAGTTCATTGAACGACGGACCGCCGCCGGAAGCGATTACAGTCGTGCTGGTCGAGGACGACGCGCCGACGCTGTGGCGGCTGCAGGATGCGCTGACCAAGGCCGGATATCAGGTGAAGGCCGCGGCCACGCTCGCCGAGGCCCGCGCCTGTCTCGCCCAGGGCGCACCAAAGGTGCTGCTGACCGACCTGCAACTGCCCGATGGTCACGGCGTCGATTTGATCCGCGAAACGCGGCGGCGCTTTCCGGACACCGAGATCATGGTGATCTCGATCCTCGGCGACGAGGAAAGCGTGATCTCGGCGATCACGGTCGGCGCGACCGGCTATCTGCTCAAGGACGCCTTCCCGACCGATATCGCCGCCACCGTGCGCGACCTCGTCGCTGGACATTCGCCGATCTCGGCCTCGATCGCGCGCTTCATCGTGCGGCGGACCCAGAACACGCCCGAACCGCCGCCGGGCCCCGCGCTCAACACCGCAAAGCTGACGCCGCGCGAGATCGACATTCTCTGGGGCATCGCCAAAGGTTTCAGCTACGCCGAGATCGCGAGCCACCTCAATCTGTCGCGCCAGACCGTGCCCGGCCATATCAAGAGCATCTATCGCAAGCTCGAGGTACACACCCGCGGCGAAGCGGTGTTCGAGGCGGTCCAGCAAGGCCTGATCAAGTTGTGATTCAACACGACCAGGGCGCGATAGCAGAGCGACTGCCGGTCCGCGAATGGCAGCGGCTGCGGATGTCCCGCCTTGTCCGGTATCTGTTGCTGCAGGCGGTGATCGCCGGCCTCTGCGTGCTGGCGCTGCTGCAGTCGCTTCCCGAGCCTCCCGACCGATATCAGGTCACGGCGTTCGATCTTACCGAAGCCGGCACCGAGCGCGCGGTGACGCTGCCGTATTTCTCCTCGCTGCGGAATGCGATGAACGATCCGCCGCGCTTTGCCGGCCGCTTCGTTCGTCCCGCCGACGAGGCCGGACGCGCGTGGTCGGTGTTTTTGCCGCGCTTCACCAACGGGCTCGAGGTTGCCGTCAACGGCGTTGCGATCCTCGACAGCCGGCGCGATCCTGCCGCCAACCGGCCGGACCGCAACACGCCGCAGATTGCGGTGATTCCGCCGTCGCTGCTGCACGACGGCGACAACGCGATCTCGATTCGGCTGTTCGTCTGGGGACCGGTCACCGGCTTTCTCGATCGCGTCTGGGTCGGGCCCGATGAGCTGCTGCGCCCGAGCTATAATCTGCGGACGCTGATCTTCGTCACGTTGCCGGTCGTGTTCTCGTCCTGGCAGGCGATCCTTGCCGTCATTCTCGGCATCATGTGGGTGATGCGGCGTCATGAGCCGGCCTATGGCGTGCTGGCCGCCGCCATGGCGTTCGGCGTGGCGCAGGCCTTCCTGCAGACGCCGATGGGTGACGCGTCGCCGTTCTCCAGGCTCAACGTGATCCTGATCGCCTCCGCGCCGATCGAATGCGCGCTGGTACTGACCTTTGCGCTGCTGTTCTCCGGCATGAAGTGGCCACGCTATGGCTGGGTGCTGTTCCTGCCCGGCGGGCTGCTGGCGCTGGCCGGACTGTTTGGAAACCAGGCGCTGGTGCGCGTGCTGTTTCTCGTGCTCGCCGTGCCGATGGTCGGCGTCTCGCTCGCCATCATGGCCGTGGTCACCGCGCGTTCGGCGCTCAAGCGCCAGAACGTCGCGAGCTTCATGCTCGGCTGTGCGGTCACGATCATGCTGACCTGCTGGATCACCGATTTGCTCGCGGTGTTTCAGGCGGTGCCGAACCGCATCTTCGTCTCGCGGCTGTCCTATTCGGCGATGCTGGTGGCGATCGGCGCCGGGCTGACGTGGCGGTTCGCCCGCGCGCTGAACGAGGTGGACAGCTTTGCCGGCCGTCTGGTCACGCAGGTGCGCGAGGCCGAGGAAAAGCTGAAAGCCAGTTTTGCCCGCGAGGAAGAACGCGCCCGCGCCGCCGCGCTGGCGCGCGAACGCACGCGACTGATGCGCGACCTGCATGACGGGCTCGGCGGCCAGCTCGTCAGCATCGTCGCCTTGAGCGAACGCGGCAATGGCGGCGAAGGCATCGCCGACGCCGCGCGCGCGGCGCTAAAGGATCTGCGGCTCGTCATCGATTCCATGGACGATATCGGCGGCGACCTGATGCTGGCGCTCGGCTCGTGGCGGGAACGCGCCATGGCGCAGCTGCGTCCGCACGGCATCGCGCTCGACTGGCGCGCGGGCACGGCGCAGGGCCTGCCGGTGCATCCCGAATTGCGGCCGTGGCATGTGATCCAGATCGTGCGGCTGCTCGATGAAGCCGTGACCAACGCGGTCAAGCATGCCGACGCAAAACGCATCACGGTGCGGATCGAGACGCTGGCGGGCAAGGACGGCCTGGAGCGCGGCTGCATCACGGTGGAGGACGACGGCAAGGGCTTTGAGATCACGCCCGAGGGAACGGCGGCGAGGGCGATCAAGGCGGCGCGCGGCTTGCGCAACATGCGGAGCCGCGCGGCGCGTTGCGGCGCGGAGCTGGAATTGAGCTCCTGCGCCCAAGCGAACAATCGAGGGGACGTTCAGGGCACGCGGGTGCGGCTGACATTGCCGCACCGCTTTCCCGACAGCGACGGCGCTGCCGGTTAACGACGGCCGACGCGATTGACCGGACCGCCGCGATTCATCGGCGTGCCGGGACGAACACCGACACGGGTGACGCCAACGCGCGTAACACCGACGCGGGCGACGCCGACAGCCGGCGTCACCACGGCGGCTGCCGCCACCGGCGTAGGCCGCACCACACAGCCCTGAGGCACACCGGCGGTCTTGCAGTAAACCACCGCGGCCTGCGCCGAACTGCCCGGCGCGAACGACGCCACAGCGGAAAACACCGCCAAGGTCAGACCCGCGCCCAGCCATCCTGTTTTCTTCAACATGTCATCTCTCCGATTTGGCGTGCAGCCTTACGATGTACCGATCGGTCACCGCAGCCGACGTGAGACGTACATGGTGCAGGGGCGC
>Ga0070665_100007979_pt1 | contig 10729 bp, 9 predicted proteins | sample KBSS13metaG_FD_65862 | JGI IMG/M metagenome (GOLD analysis project Ga0070665, IMG submission 65862) | Switchgrass rhizosphere microbial communities from Kellogg Biological Station, Michigan, USA - KBS S1-3 metaG | ecosystem: Host-associated > Plants > Roots > Rhizosphere > Soil ...
AATTGATTCGCGGCGAACATGGGAACGCGGTGACTATACGGAGTGCGATCCGGATCGTCAAGGACAACTGTATATGTCACTGAAGTCGATACGAGATCGTGAGTCGACGTAGGCCGGCAAACACTGCATCCTCACGGGCATGGCGAAGGATGGTCTCGGTGATCGCTGCAAGAGCTACGAAGCTGCGGAAGCGGAGCGTCGCGCGATGCGCGGCCTGCCGCTGCTCGCGCGGCTCGACGGGCGCGCGTTCCACACGTTCACGCGCGGCATGCGCCGGCCCTACGAGCCCGGCATGTCGGCGGCGATGATCGAGACCGCGCGCTACCTCGTGCACGAGATGACGGCGCTCGTCGGATACACGCAGAGCGACGAGATCACGCTCGCGTGGTTCGAGTCCTCGCAGTCGGCGTCGGATTACGCGTTCGACGGACGATTCCAGAAGCTCGCGTCGGTGCTCGCGGGCATGGCCTCCGCGAGGTTCTGCGAGCTGCTCGCCGAGCACCTGCCGAGCAAGTCGCACGAGACGCCGCACTTCGACTGTCGCGTGTGGCAGGTGCCGACGCTCGACGACGCGTGTGACGTGTTCGTGTGGCGCGAGGACGATGCGACGAAGAACAGCATCACGATGGCGGCCGGAGCGCACTACTCGGACGCCGAGCTCGAAGGCAAGAGCTCGAGCGTCAAGCAGGAGATGCTGTGGCAGAAGGGCGTCAACTGGAACGACTTCCCGGCGTTCTTCAAGCGCGGCACCTATCTCCAGCGCAGGACGTTCGAGCGCACGCTCACCGACGACGACCGCGGGCGCATTCCGGAGGCGCATCGCCCGCCGATCGGCGCGACGTTCCAGCGCGCGCAGGTCGTGGATCTCGAGCTGCCACCGGTGCGGAAGATCGCGAACCTGCCGGCCGTGCTGTTCGAGCGCGCCGATCCGGTGGATCGATCATGACGCCCGCGCTCGTCGTGTTCACCGGCGACGGCTTCGCGGTGGTCGCGATGCGTTGACGGTGATCACTTCACCTGCCAGATGTCCTCGAGCTCGGGGCCGCCGAACGGCTCGGGCACGACACCTTCGGCCGCGAACACGTAGAGCGCCGCGCGATAGATCGCCTCCAGCGCGCCGAGCACGCCGACCGCGCACGTGATCACCGCGAGCACGACGATCACCGCGAGCAGCGACGTGCCGAGCACCTCGAGCAACACGAGCGCGACGACCACGACGAGGAGCACGAGGTGCACCGCGACGACGCGCACGCCGACTTCCGACAGCGCGGTCTCGCCCCACGTGCGCCGGAACAGCGCGCCCGAGCGGCGCAGGCTCGGGATGCCGCCGCGGCGCTCCTGCACCATCACCGGGATCGCGAGATAGGTCGCGAGCGACCACGCGGTGCCGAACAGCGCGCGCGCGAGGCGCAGCGCGGGCCGCGTCGACCGGCCGAGCACGCCGAGCACGAACGTGACCGGCGCGGTGATCGCTGCGAGCGTCGCGATCGCAGACAGCCGCGTCGCGGCGGTGCCGAGCCCCGCGCGCACCGACGGCGTCTCGCCGCGCAGCGCCTTGAGCGCTTCGCTCGTCAACCCGGCGTCGAAGAACACGCGCACGAGCTGGAGCACCAGGCCGATCAGCAGCAAGTGCGTCCACGGCAGCTCGTCGTCGTGCACGTGGACGAGCATCGGCACGACGACGGTGAACACGGCGATCATCGCGGCGAGCTCGAGCATCGGGAAGTACGCCAGGCGGCGATGCCGGCGCAGCACCTGCCAGCTCGCCTTGGTGAGCGCGACGATCGCTTGGAACACGGTCATGGGGTCACCTTCCTGAAGTAACGCACGAGCTCGGGTGCGCCGATGCCGTGGCGCGCGGCCTCGGCGACCGCGCGGTCGTAGATCGATCGCAACGCGCCGTGCTTGTCGGCCGGCTCCGGCGGCTGATCGCTCGGAAACGTGCCGCGCCCGCGCTGCGACACGATGTAGCCCTGCTGGTCGAGCTCGCGGTACGCGCGCGCGACGGTGTTGGGATTGATCGAGAGCCGGTCGGCGAGCTCGTGGATCGTCGGCAGCTGCTCGTCTCGCCGCAGCGCGCCCGACGCCAGCGCCGCGGTGATCGCGTCGCAGATCTGGCGATAGACCGGCACGCCGCGGTCGTAGTCGATCTTGAGCTCGAGCGGCACAACCTTAATTTACTAGCGAACTAGGTAAAGTCAAGGTGCGTGCGCTCGCGCAGTAGTGCGCTCCCGCGACCGCCGCGGTAGACCAGGCCATGGACGACGCGGTCGTGATCGGTGGTGGCCCGGCCGGTCTCGCCGCAGCGGCGATGCTGCTCGCGAAGGGCCTGCGCGTGCGCGTGATCGAGCGCGCGGCGGCGATCGGCGAGCGCTGGCGCGGCCACTACGATCGCCTGCACCTCCACACGACGCGGCGACTGTCCGCGCTTCCGGGCCTGGCGATCCCGCGCGCGTGCGGGCGCTGGGTCTCGCGCGACGACTTCGCGCGCTACCAGGAAGACTACGCCGCGCATCACGCGATCGCGGTCGAGCTTGGCACGACCGTCGAGCGCGTCGAGCGGGCAGGGGATGCATGGCGCGTGATCACGTCGGGTGGCGCGATCGAGGCGCGCTTCGCGATCGTCGCGACGGGGTTCAACAACCAGCCGAGGGTGCCCGAGTGGCCGGGTGCGTTCGCGGGCGAGCTCGTGCACTCGCAGCGCTATCGCAACGGCGCGGCGTATCGCGGCAAGCGCGTGCTCGTCGTCGGCACGGGCAACAGCGGCGCCGAGATCGCGGCCGATCTCGCCGAGCATGGCGCCGAGGTCGTGTGGTCGGTGCGCACGCCGCCGACGATCCTGCCGCGCAGCGTGCTCGGCATCGCGACGCAAGCGCTCGGCGTGATGCTGCGGCCGCTGCCGCCGGCGATCGTCGATCAGATCGGCGCGGCGGTCGCGCGGCTGACGTTCGGCAGCCTCACCGCGTACGGGCTGCCGCGTGCGCCGCGCGGCTTGTACACCGCGTTGCTCGAAACCGATGCGATCCCGATCCTCGACGTCGGGCTCGTCGACGCGCTTCGTCGCGGCGCCGTACGGCCGGTCGCCGGCGTGGTCCGGCTCGACGATCGCGACGTCGTGCTCTCCGATGACACGCGCGTCGCGCCCGATGCGGTGATCGCGTGCACGGGCTTTCGCACCGCGCTCGAGCCGATCGTCGGTCACCTCGGCGTGCTCGACGCGCATGGCGTGCCGCTCGTCGACGGTCCGCGCGGGCTCGCAGATGCGCCGGGCCTGTTCTTCATCGGCTACACCAACGTGATCAGCGGCAACCTGCGTGAGATCGGCACTCACGCCCGCCGGCTCGCCGGCGTGCTCACAGCCGGTGCGATTCGACGGAGATCTCGAGATGGCTGTCCGTGATTGCCACGACCTCGCGACCGTTCGGGAACTGCGTTACATATCCGTCGCGCACGAGCTGTCGTTGGGTATAAGAGTCGACGGCTGATGGCCCCGCAGGGCGTGATGCACGCGTAGTTGTGATGAAACGCAGTTTGTTTCCGTCCATAGGATCGGCGATCCCTCTGTCGCTGTTGCTTTCGGCGTACATTGTCGCGTCGGAAACGCTGCACCTCGCGCTGCGCAACCGCTACTTCGCCGCGGACCTCGGCACGGCCTTCGTGCGCGTCATCGCGTGTTACGCGGCCTTTGCAGTCGTGGTCGGTGCGCTCGTCGGCGCGGTTGTTCGCGAGCGCAGAGTGCAGGCGTTCGTGATCGCGGTCGCCGGGTACTTGCTCATCTCGCTCAAGGTGTTCTGGCTCGACGCGCACATGCTCGCGATTCCAAGCATCGCGGTCGTGTTCGTGGCGTTCACGTGTGCATGGCTGACCGCCGCCGTGTTCATCGAAAAGCGGCTCGACTTGCCAGAATCGTTTCCAATCGTGCTGACATTGGCTTATGCGAATGTCTGTCTGGGCATCGCATCGGGGTGGACGCTCGGCGGTGGTCGATTGCTGCCCTTCTTGCTCGCACCGCGGACGCTCAAGATTGTCTTCGGCTGCCTTGGCGTCCTCATCGGGGTTACCGCGGTGCACCGCTGGACCGTCCGTCGCGACTCGCGCGGCGGCGCGCTGGCGATCCTGCTTGGCCAGCTCGTTGCGTTGATCCTCGGCACCGTCGCGGCGACGCGCAGGCTCCCACGAATTCCGGAACCGGACGTTCACACCGCGCAGGGTGGTCCGGATGTCTACGTGCTGTCGTTCGATGCACTGCGCACTGACATGCTCGACGCATACGTGACCGAGCACCCAGCCAGCAATCTCGCGCGCATCGACCGACAAGCAACGAATTACGAGAACGTCGTCTCGCATGGCCTGGCGACCGACGAGATCCTCGCAAACAATACGCTTGCGGGTTCGCGCACGAGGTGCGCCGGATCGGTTCCCGGCGCTCTCGCGCGCCGCGGGTATTTCACGGCGATGCTGTTCGGACGTGTCGGCGGGCGCTTCGAGGGCTCGGACTGTTACGAGTACTATTTCTCTGGTGATCACGACTCGCTGGTGAGCCGTTTCTCGGTTCCCGCGCTTGTGAAAGCGTTTGCGGACGATGCAGTCGCACTGCGCCACAACATGCTCGGCGCGGGAGAGATCGTCGGCAAGGTGCGCCAGCTCGTGGCCACGTCGAACCCGCTCTACGTCTACGCCCACTTCCTCGAGCTGCACGCTCCCTACGTGCCTGAGGGCGAGCGGCATAACCCGGCGAGCGAGGTCGCGATGCGGGAGTTCATGCGCCTCTGCTACGCGACCGCGTGCGATCTGAGCGACACGGAAAATGCGCAGCTCGTCGACAACGCGAAGCGCGCGTACACGATGCTGCTCGACGAGGTGGATCGGACGGTTGGAGAAGTGCTCGAGATCGTGCAGCGGCGTAATCGCCCATTCGTCGTCGTGGTCACGGCCGACCACGGCGAGCTGTTTGGGGAGCACGGCGGCTTCGGTCATTCCGGCGGGTTTGTTGGCGAGTTGCTTCACGTGCCGTTTCTCGTGATGGACTCGCGCGACCACGCACGACAGCAACGCTGCGCCCTCATGCTGAGCAGCGAAGCCGTGCGCGCCGTCGTGACGTCGGTCGCGGGTGTCTCTAATGCTGTGTATCCGGATCGCGACGCGCTGGACCTCGTGGCGCCGCCGCTGGGGCAAGCGCGGATCGACAAGGGGATGTCCACGATCCAGTTCCAGCTGTCGGAGGGGATGCTTCGCTATGAGGGGACCTGGCGCAACATCCACCACGTCGAGCAGGGAACCCTGCCGTATCCGATCAAGCGCTGCCAATGATCGGACCGCCGGCTCGCCCGCGTGATCGCTCAGTGACAGCCGCGCGCGAGCGGGTTCGTGCAATCCATTCGCGCGTCATCCAGCGCGGGCACGTGCGCCTGGTACTCGACCTGGTCGAGCACGTGCCGGCTGTCGCGATCGAGCTTGTCGCCGCACCGGCGCGCGGTGAACACGCGACGCGCATGCCACGTGTAGACCGTGAAGCGCTTGTCATCGGTGTGGCACGCGGGATCGCCGGCCGAGGTTTGCCAGCGCGCGTCGCGCAGGTTGGCAAGCAAGTCGCCGATGAGCTCGGCGGCGACGCAGCCCTCTGACGTTCGCGCGAGCGTGCCGTAGCGATCGCGAACCTCGCTCCGCCATGCGCCGTTGCCGTAGAGCATCGTCGTCGAGGTGTCGAGCTTCGCGCCGTGCTCGACGCGCTGGTCGATCTCGAACACGATCGCGCCGGTCGGCCGCGGACACGTGGACGGATCGGCAGCTGCTGGCAATGCGACGAGCAGCACGAGCGCGACCGACCCGCGAACCACGGCATCATGCTACGCCATCGCGATGCGCCGATCGATCGCGATGATGGTGCTGGCCGCGTGCAGCGGACCCGTTGCCGCCCCGTCGCCGCCGGTGCAACCGCCGCCGTCGCCAACCGCGGGCGATCCGTTCCCGCTCGCACGCCTCGGCGATCGCGAGCTGTGCGATCGCCTGCTCGCGCGACGGCCCGACGACTATCGCGTGATCGTCGATCGCGACCCGGAGTTGCGCCGGACTGTCATCGTCAGCGACCTGCACATCGGTCCGGGCACGACCGACCCGCGGTTCACCGGCATCGAAGACTTCTACTCGGACGCCGACTGGGGCGCGTTCCTCGATCAGCAGACCGTGCCGACCGATCTCGTGATCGACGGCGACTTCATCGAGTTCTGGCAGATCGCGGCGGCGCTGCACGTGCTGCCGACGCGCGACGCGAGCGTGCAACCCGCCGGCGGCGTCACCCTCGCCGAGGATCAAGAGTTCGGTGTGGCCGCGGCCGAGCTCGTGATCGCCGCGCACCCGACGGTGTTTCGCGATCTCGGTCGGTTGCTCGCGCGCGGCGACAACCGCGTGATCATCATTCCGGGCAACCACGACGCCGATCTGCTGTGGCCGCGCGTCCAGGAGCGGATCGCGCGCGCGATCGCGCCGGCCGATCCGTCGCGCCTGGTGTTCGTCGACGGTGCGGCGTACGAGCACGCGGGTTTGCACGTCGAGCACGGCCACGCGTTCGACGCCGCGAATCAGCTCGCGACCGGCTACGCGCCGTTCGGTCGCGATCGCGACGGCCGCTGCCGCTTGCAGGCGAGCTGGGGCGAGATCTTCGTCGACCAGTTCTATACGGACACGGAGCGCCAGGTGCCGTTCATCGACAACCTGTATCCCGAGTCGGCGGCCGTTCTATGGGAGCTGCGCGCCGATCCGCGCGGCACCGAGCGCGGCATCGTCGCCGGCGTGCGATTCCTCGAGCTGTTGCGCGGAGCCGAGACCGCGTCGCTCAACCGCAGCGCCGCGAAGGCCGCGCTCCAGGGCCTCTTCGGCACGCCCGACACGACGGCGGTCGCGGTCGTCGATCAGCTGACCGATCGGCTCGCACACGGCGACGTCAGTGCACCCGCGATCGTCGAGGCACTGTGGCGGCTGCACACCGACCCGGCGCTCATGCCGCTGTGGTCGGGCGTTGTCGATGCCGCGCGCGCGTTGCCCGACGTCGGCGCCGCGATCGACGCGCTCCGCCGCATCGATCCGGACGCGCTCCTGCACCTGCGCGATCGCGCGTTCGGCGACGTCGAGGAGACCGCGGCGGCGCAGCTGCTCGGCGGCCCGAACGACGTGCGCGTCGTCGTGCTCGGGCACACGCACACCGTCGGCGGGCGGACGTCTCGGCTGTCGTCGCACGGCAAGGCCGGCTTCCTCGCGAACACCGGGTCGTGGATCTCGGTCGCGTCGGTCGCCGAGCTCGCCGCGCGCGGCGTGACCTGGGACAAGCTATCGCTCGCGGATCGCACGATGTTTCCGTCGAAGCGCACCGCCGTGATCGTCGACTTCGTGAACGGCACGCCGCAGCCGCCGGTCGTGGTCAACGCGCGTTAGTTCAGCGGCACGTCGGCGACGAGGTAGCCGGGCGCGCCGGTCACCGTCGGTGCGCCGAGCTGCACGCCGGCGATCGCCGGCAGAGGCAGCTTCGCGAGCGCGGCGCTGGCCTGGCCGCCGACGATGCTCCACGCGGCGCCGACCAGCCCTTCGATCTCGCTGTCGGTGAGCGGCCGCGCGCCGTCGTCGGCTTGCTCGAGCACCGTCGCGAACAACGTCGGCGCGCCCAGCGTCAGCGCGATCGCGCCTTGCTGCGACGCTGCGGACACGGCCGTGTGCAGCGACAGCGCGAGCTGCTGGAGCTGCGTGCCGCTCGCGTCCTGCACCGAGATCATCGCGTCGCCGACCGCGAGCTGGAGGTTGCCGGTCCCGTCAGAGATCACCGTCGGCGGCAGCGACATCGACAGCGCGAGCTGCGCCGCGTTCGGATCGAGCAGCGCCGACGCGATCGACAGGTCCGAGACCGGCACGATCGTCTCGAACGCGCCCGCTGCCCACAGCCCGGCGAACAAGCCGTTGACGAGGTCGCATTCGATCGCGAGGCCCAGGCCCTTGGTCTGCGCCATCAGCGACGCCGACGCCGGCATCGGCGCGGTGACGTACATGCCACCGGCGCCGCCGTCGACGAGCGTCTTCGCGCCGAGCTCGACGTAGAGCCCTGCCGTCGAGATCGCTGTCTTCGCGGGCGTGACGGTGAACGTCGACGATGTGCCGAGCAAGCTCGCGGTGAAGCCCTTCGCGACGAGCCCGGCGAACGCCTGGTTCGCGATCGGCGGCACCTTGCTCTCGATCAGGCTGGCGAGCGCGTTCTGCACCGCGGGCTGCACGACGCTGTCGAACAGGTTCGTGAGCTCGCTCGGGATCCCGCCGAGATCGAGCGAGAATCCGTCGAGCGTGACGGTCGTCGACGGCAGGGTTGTCGCGAGCTTGCCGTTCGACACCGACGCGCCGAGGCTGCCGGAGATGTGCGCGGCCGATGCCGACACCGTGATCGTGTCGGAGCCGCCGATGCACGCCACTTTGTAATTGGCCTTCAGCTTCACGACGACGTTGTCGATCGTCACCTCGGTGGCGAGCGCGTTCGCTTTCGGGGCGAGCGTCACCCCGACGTTCGACAGCGAGATGCTGGTGATGTCGAGGACCGCGCCGAGGCAGCCGGTGTTGTTGTAGACCGGGCCTAACGCCTGCGCGGCCGCCGTGTAGTCGACGCCTTTGGCATCGTTCGCGATCGCCGTGCCGATCGTGGTCAGCGCGGCCGGCGTGGCGAGCGCGGCGATCGTCGCGGCTTGCGAGCCGTCGCTGGTCGCGAGCGCGCCCGCGAGGACCGCGCGAACATCGCGCACGTCGTTGCCGTGCGTGTCGATCGCGTGCGTCTCGATCAGCGAGATGCCCGGCGCGACCGGCACGTCGGCGCTGAACGTTCCGTCGCCGCCGACCGGCACGCCCACATTATTGATGGTGAGCGTCGGCGCGGTAGTCGTGCCGGTGACCGTGACGCTCGCGCCGTCGACGGTCGTGCCGCGCGCCGGGCTGGTGATCACCAGCGTCGGCGCAGCGTCGGGCGCGGTCGACTGATGCGCGGCCGTCGAGCACGCGGCGAGGACCGCCAGGCACGTCAGACTTTTCATGGCTGCGCATGATGTGCAACGGCCGGGCCGGCCTATCAGCGCGATCTTTTTGTAGATCGCGTGGCGATCTGGGGCCCCCAAGCGCCCACGGACGTGGGCAGTGCGTGATAAGACGCGCGCGATGGCCGATACAGAACTGCCACGTACACTAGGCGAGCGCGGGGCTCGCCAGCTCGCGAACACCACCAAGACGCCGCCGCAGTGGGTCGGCATCACGCCGCGCTGGCTCGTCCAGCTGCTCCCGTGGACGCCCGTCGAGGCCGGCGTGTACCGCCTCAACCGCGTCATCGACGATCCCAACAACACGCGGTGCAGCCCCGACGACGATGACGATCGCACGCTCGATCGCGTTCGTTACTCGGAGACGCCGCGCGAGTACGTGCTGTCGACCTGCACCAAGACGATCGAGATCCACACGCGCGTGTCGGACCTGTTCCGCAGCCCGATGGATCAGACGAAAGAGCAGCTCACGGTCGCCGTCGAGAAGCTCAAAGAGAAGCAGGAAGACGAGCTCGTCAACAACGGCAACTACGGCCTGCTCAACAGCGCGCACGACAGCATGCGCGTCAAGCCGCGCGCCGGCGCGCCGACGCCCGACGATCTCGACGAGCTGATCGCGCGCGTGTGGAAGGAGCCGTCGTTCTTCCTCGCGCACCCGCGCGCCATCGCCGCGTTCGGCCGCGAATGTACGCGCCGCGGTGTTCCGCCTCCGACCACGACGCTGTTCGGCTCGCCGATGCTGACCTGGCGCGGCTTGCCGCTCGTGCCGTGCGACAAGCTCCACGTCAGCGGCAAGAAGACCGACATCTTGCTGATGCGCACCGGCGAGAAGAAGCGCGGCGTGACCGGTCTGTTCCAGCCGGGCCTGCCGGGCGAGGTCAGCCCGAGCCTGTCGATCCGGTTCATGGGCATCAACCAGAAGGGCGCGGCGGGCTATCTGCTCTCGCTGTACTGCTCGGCTGCCGTGATGACCGAGGACGCGCTCGGCGTGCTCGAAGGGGTCGAGGTCGACCGCTATCACGAGTACGGACCCTGAGCATGAACGGGGACGACGCGTCGGGATACCTGCCGCCGCACGAGCTGCGCGCGTTCTTGGCGAGCCTGTCGACGCCGTCGCAAGCGGCGCCGTCGCCCGGCGTGTCGCCGGTCGCGGCGACGCCGCCGCTGCCGTTGACGCTGCCGACCGATCCGTTCGCGATGCCGCCGGCGGGTTCCGCCGGTTCCCAGGGGATCGACGGCATCTCCGCAATGCCGGTGCCGGTGTCGCCGACGCCGGAGGGCGCGACGCGCGTCGTCACGCACGCGATGTCGCCCGGCATCTCGCCGACGCTCGTCGCCGATAGCCAGACGCCGACGCCGCCGATGACACCTGCGCCGACGCCGACGCCGGAGGCACCGACGTCCGTCGCGCCGGTTCCGACGGATCCATACGCGGCTCTTGCCATGCCCGGTGGCGTCACGTCGATCCCGTTTGTCACCGCACCGGTCGCGATGCCCGGCGAGCCGCATGGCTTCGACGTGCCGCCGATGTTCGACGATCGGATGTTCGAGCTGCCCGAGGTCGAGCACGTTCCGCTCGTCGAGGCGTCCGAGGAAGCGCAGCCGCGCCCGACGACAGAGCAGTTCGATCCGCACGTCGTGCGCCGCGACTTCCCGATCCTCGAGGAGCGCGT
>Ga0070665_100007980_pt1 | contig 10729 bp, 4 predicted proteins | sample KBSS13metaG_FD_65862 | JGI IMG/M metagenome (GOLD analysis project Ga0070665, IMG submission 65862) | Switchgrass rhizosphere microbial communities from Kellogg Biological Station, Michigan, USA - KBS S1-3 metaG | ecosystem: Host-associated > Plants > Roots > Rhizosphere > Soil ...
CGTGCTACGACAACACCATCGATCTGATTGCAACGGCCGCTGCACACCTCAACCGCCGCCTCGCGAAGGGCCCGGCTTTCGGCGGTGTGAAAGTGCCGCCGCTTCCAGCCGGGGAACGCGCCGACATCGCGGCCCGGCTGATGCCCGCTCTGCGCGGCCTCATGACTGGCAAAGGCTCGAAGATCGGCCACTTCAGCGATGACGCCGAGGCGCTCGAGTTCGTCGGGTCGCGGGATTTCGAGAAGCTCGCGGCTGTCGGCACGTCGTGTCCCGATCATTTCCTGCGCACGAAGATCGCGCCGCTGACGCTCGACCCGGCGCGACTCGAGGACGGCGATTATCTGGCGAAGGCGATCGGCGCGTACCGCGATCGTTACGCCGCGTACTACCAGCGCTGCGCCGGACCCAAAGACCCGCCGATGCGGGATGCCAATCCCGTGGTCGTGCTCGTGCCAGGCGTCGGGCGCCTCACGTTCGCTGCGGACAAGACGACTGCGCGTCTGGCTGGAGAGTTCTACGGTAACGCCATCAACGTGATGCGCGGAGCCGAGGCGATCGGCGGCTATGCCGGCCTCGAAGAGCAGGAAGCGTTCAACATCGAGTACTGGGCGCTGGAGGAGGCCAAGCTGCAACGGATGCCGAAGCCGAAGCCGCTGGCCGGAAAAATCGCGCTGGTCACCGGAGCCGCTGGCGGCATCGGCGCGGCGGCCGCCAAGCGCCTCCTCGGCGACGGCGCGTGCGTGATGCTCACCGATCGGGACGTGAGCGCGCTGGAACAAACGAGCGTGACCCTCGCGAAACAGTTCGGTGCCGATGTCGTTCGTTCCGCCGTGTGTGACGTGACGCAGGAATCGCAGGTGCAGGCCGCGTTCGCCGCCTGCGCGCGCGACTTCGGGGGCCTCGACATTCTCGTGGCCAACGCCGGTCTTGCCTCGTCGGCTCCCATCGAAGAAACGACCGTCGAGATCTGGCGCAAGAACTACGATGTGCTGGTCGAAGGCTATTTCCTCGCGGCGCGCGCGGCGTTCCCGCTCATGAAACGCCAGCAGGGCGGCTCCATCGTGTTCATCGGGTCGAAGAATGCGCTGGCCGCCACGCCCAACGCCTCGGCGTATGCGTCGGCCAAGGCCGCAGCGGTTCACCTGGCGCGCTGCCTCGCGCTCGAAGGCGCGGGGCACGGCATCCGCGTCAATGTCGTCAATCCCGATGCCGTGATCCGCGGCTCGAAGATCTGGGACGGCGACTGGCGCAAAGAGCGCGCCGACGCCTACGGCATCGATCCGGGCGAGGAGCTCGAAGAGTTCTACCGCAAACGTTCGATGCTCAAGCTCAATGTATTGCCGGAAGATATCGCCGAAGCCGTGTGGTTCTTCGCGTCGGCGGCCTCCGGGAAGTCCACCGGCAACATCCTCAATGTCGACGCGGGCAACTCGCAGGCCTTCACGCGCTGAGCCCCTGCTGCCGCCCTTGAGCGAAAATGCTTGAATGACCCGCGCCCGGCAGGTACATACGCCGTCGGGTCACGCGGGAGATCGAATGCACGCAACGGAACGGGAAAAGGCGATTCTCGAGCTGCTCCAGCAGCGCGGCTTCATCGCCTTCCGGGAACTCGAAAAACGGCTGGATGCGTCTCCCGCAACCCTGCGACGGGATCTCGAGCGCATGGCCAGCGAGGGCCGCATCGACCGCGTGCGGGGCGGCGCCAGACTCGGCCAGCAGAAAGCGAAAGGGGGCCAGTCAGGTCCGCCTACCAGCCTGTCCGGTGTTCCGTTTCACGAGAACGTCAGCCGCCACCGCGCGCAGAAAGAGGCGATCGGCAAGGCCGCCGCGGCCCTGTGCAAACCGGGGCAGGGCGTGATGATCGACGGCGGTTCGACGACGCTGCAGATGTGCCGCCACCTGGAGGGCCTCAATCTGCAGGTGCTCACGAACTCGCTGCATATCGTGAGCGCGCTGCTCAACCAGGCTGGCACGCGCCTGCTGCTGCCGGGCGGCTCGGTTTTTCGCGAGCAGAACATCATCCTGTCCGCGACCGGTGATGACCTGATGCCGCGCTTTCACGCCCCTCAGCTGTTCATGGGCGCGGCCGCCGTGGGCGCTCAGGGCGTGATGCAGGCGGATGTGGTGCTGGTCGCCGCGGAACGCCGGCTCGTCGATCGCGCCGAGCAGCTGATCCTCCTGGTCGACAGCTCCAAGTTCCAGAGCTCGTCGGGCAACGTCGTTTGCGGGCTCGAGGAAGTCGACGTGGTGGTTACCGATAGCGGCATCAGCGAGCAGCACGTCGCAATACTGGAAGCGGCGAAGATCCGAGTCATCGTCGCCTGAGGGCGCAGGCGACGCCGTTATTTCGGCGCCCTCCCGGACGCCCGGCGATCAGCCTCCCTGCGCGGTTCACGCGCCCCAGCCCGCCTGGGCCCCGCCGACACGCTCCGCCGCAATCTTCGCGGCATAGCCGCTCGCCGCGTAAGCCGCCATCGGATCGGCAGGCAGACCGCGCGACTCGCGCCACGCGGCGAGGTCGGGTCGGACGTCGGTGTAGAAGGCATTCATCAGAACCTGGTGCGCGCCCAGCACATCGCCGCTGCGCTGTGCGACCTCGAGCGCGCTTCGATCGATGAGCAGCGCGCGCGCAGTCATCTCCTGCACGTTGAGCACCGAGCGGATCTGGCCAGGAATCTTCGGCTCGATGTTGTGACACTGGTCCAGCATGAAACTGACGCCGGAGCCCTTGCCATAGCCGCCGCCGCGGATCACCTCGACGAGGATGCGGAACAGCTGGAACGGATCGGCTGCGCCGACGATCAGGTCGTCGTCGGCATAGAAGCGGGAATTGAAGTCGAACGCGCCGAGCTTTCCGAGGCGCAGTAGCTGCGCGACGATGAACTCGATGTTGGTGCCGGGCGCATGATGGCCCGTGTCCAGGCACACGAGCGCGCGGTCGCCGAGCGCAGAGACCTGCGCGTAAGCCGTGCCCCAATCGGGAACATCCGTGTGATAGAAGGCGGGCTCGAAGAACTTGTACTCGAGCACCAGCCGCTGCGTCTTGTCGAGACGCGCGTAGATCTTCTGTAGCGACTCAGCGAGTCGATCCTGCCGACTGCGCATGTCATCCTGGCCCGGATAATTCGTGCCGTCGGCGAGCCAGATCTTCAGATCGCGCGAGCCCGTGGCGTGCATGATGTCGATGCAGGCGAAGTGATGATCGATCGCCTTCGTGCGCACCTTCGCATCCGGGTGCGCCAGGCTGCCGAGCTTGAAGTCGTCGTCCTGGAAGGTATTCGAGTTGATCGTCCCCAGACGCATGCCGAGCTCTTCGGCATGTGCGCGCAGCGCCGCGTAGCTCTCAACCCTGTCCCACGGAATATGCAGCGCCACTGAGGGCGCGATGCCGGTGTACCGATGCACCTGAGCGGCGTCGGCCACCTTCTCGAAGGGATTGCGCGGCACCCCCGGCTGCGGAAACACCTTGAAGCGCGTACCCGAGTTGCCGAAAGCCCAGGAGGGCAACTCGATTTCCTGGTCGGCTAGAGCATCGCTATCGATCATTTTCGATCGCCAAGTGACCATAGTTGACGGTTTGTGCAAAGCAAACTTATCATAATCGAGCATATTAAATCATAGTCGCGCATCAGCTCGCTTCATAGGGGGAATCATGAGCATGTCCGGACGCGAGAGTCTTTTCGCGTTTTGCATTGCGGCTGCGGCCGCACCTGCCATCGCACAAACAGTAGACGGGGCCAAGGACAGCGGCGCCGATACCCACGACGAGTTGCAGGAGGTGGTCGTCACGGGAGTCATGATCCCGCAGGCGCCGGCCTCGGTAGCCGTATCCACGCTCTCGGCCGCATCGATCGAGCAGACCGTGCCGATCAGCGCCGCCGATCTGCTGCGCGCCGTGCCGGGTGTGTTCGTCAACACCGCACTTGGTGAGATCCGTAACATCGTCTACTCGCGTGGTATCTCGGCCAACTCGAACGAGGCCGGGGCGGGCTACTACTACGTGTCGATGCAGGAAGATGGCCTGCCAGTCACCAACGTGACCTCTGGCAACTACGGCCCCGATTACTTCTATCGACAGGATCTGGGCCTCCACCGGCTTGAAGCGCTGCGCGGCGGCACAGCCACCGTGACGGGGCCCAATGCCCCCGGCGGTATCTTCAACTACATCTCCAAGACCGGAAAGTCCGATCCGGGGCTCGAGCTGCGCGTGCGTTCGGGGCTACTGGGCGACGGTCGCAATCCGTACTATCGCGCCGATTTCTTCGGCGGCGGCCAGATACGCGACGGTCTGTATTACGGCGTCAGCGGTTTCTACCGGCGGGATGACGGCTCGCGCGATCCGGGTTACCCGTTCAACCGCGGTGGCCAGATCAAGGCGAACCTGCTCTGGGAGTACGACAGCGGCTCGGTGATGTTCTATACGAAGTATCTCGACGATCACAATGCCTGGAATGAGTTCAAGCCAGCGGTCAACTTCACTGACCCGAAACTCGCGCCCGGGATCTCGACCTACGATTCGTTCCTCATTCCCCGCGCGCCGCACGACTTCGTGCCGACGGTCGACGGGCGGACGCAGCACTGGGATGCCGGGCAGCTGGCTCACAATGTATCGAAGGTATTCGGCGTCAAGAACGACCACGACTTCGGCGATGGCTGGTCGATCCGCAACAACATCAAGTACACCGAGAACAAGTCCGACTGGAACACGTCGGCACTGGTGTTCCCGGTTTCCATCACTGACGCATTCACGAACACGCTGTTGAATGCGAACGGCCCAGGCACCTACACCTATCGCGATCTCAGCACCGGGGCGTTGCTGGCTCAGGTGAACGTCTCCGGCGCTACGCGGACGATCGCCGTCAATAACCTGCCGAACCAGCAGGCCGCTGCGAACGGTGTGCTCACGCAGGTCGCCTTCAATTTCCATCCCGACGTCGAGGAGGTGATGGACCAGCTGAGCCTCAGCAAGAAGTTCGAGCGCGGTAGCGTCACGCTCGGCGGGTTCTTTGCACACTCGGAGGTTGCGCAGTCCGGCGGTGGTGCCGGCATCGGGCTCACGCCGATCCAGAATCATCCGAACCTCATCAGCATCACTCGCACCACGCCCACGGGCGTCGTGCAGCAGGTGACGAGCCCCGAAGGTTTCGCGGGCATCGGGCAGCGCTTTTCCGGCACCCCGTACGAGGCGGATCAACGGCAGGTCTCGGCGTTCACGGGCGGCGATTACGCGATCACCGATCAGCTGAAGTTCGATGCAGCCCTGCGTTACGACGACATTCGGGTCAAGGGCTGGAACGCTGTGCAGGTAGCGAATCCGAGCTCGAGCAATCCGGCCTACGGTGGTCTCGACAGTAATCCGAACACGCTGTACGACAACTTCGCGGCGACCTATCAGGTGCCGTTCAATTACAACTTCAGTCTGAACTACATCTCGTACTCGGGCGCGCTCACGTACGACTTCAACAGCACGAATGCGCTCTACGCCCGTTACTCGAACGGCAAGAAGGCCCCTGACGTCACGTTCTTCACGAGTTACGACACGCTGCCCGAGCTCAACAACGTCAAGCCGACTCCGCAGAAGATCATGCAGGTCGAAATGGGCTATCGGTTCACGGGACACGCGGTGCGGGCGCGGGTGACACCGTTCTACAGCAAGCTCAGCGATGTGGGCTCGACGCAGATCGGCACCAACCCCGACGGCTCGTCCTATACTCCGCCGAGGCTCTTGGCGACGACCGAAACCTATGGTGTCGAGTTCGAAGGGGATGCCGATGTCGGCATGGGATTCAACGTGCGCACGGCGCTGACGCTGCAGGACTCGAAATCGAAGGACTTCGCGGTGTGGGTGCTCAATGCCCCAGGTCCGCAGGACGACACGATTTCCCGCGTCCCGAATGGTGAATCCGACAACACAGCGAAGGTCATGGCGACCACCACGCTCAGCTACAGGCCGATGGAGCGGTTCGACAGCTACCTGACCTGGCGCTACATGGGCAAGAGAGCGGCGAACCGCTACAACGCGTTCGACCTGCCCGCGTTCAACGAGGTGGATCTCGGCGCGACGCTGCATGTCACGGATCACCTGAGTGCCGGCGTGAACATCAACAACGTGTTCAACGAGCAGGGAATACTGTCGTTTGCGCCTTCCGGCACGCTGCTCGCGGCCCTCGACAGACAGTCGCTGACGCCCGCGCAAATTCAGGCCAATCCGAACCAGGTGTTCAGCGTCTTGCCGAATCAGCCGCGCGCGTACTTCGTGACGATCGGATACACCTTTTAGCGGAGCACACACACGTGGTCACGCGAAGAGATTTCGGCCGCGGCGCGCTCGGGTCACTCCTGTTGGGAGGACTCACGCGCGCTGCACCGGCGGCTACGCGCCGGCCCAATGTCATACTGATCATCCCCGACGAGTGGCGGGCGCAAGCGCTTGGCTATGCCGGCGATCCCAACGCGCACACGCCGACGATCGATCGGTTCGCGCGCGAGAGCGTGAACTTCGATCAGGCTATTGCGGGTTGCTCGGTGTGTTGCCCAGCGCGTGCAAGTGTGATCACCGGGCAGTATCCGCTCACCCACGGGGTGTACATCAACGACGTCGAGCTGCGGCCGAAAGGCCTCACGCTCGGCGAAGCGTTTCGCGACGCCGGGTATCGAACGGCCTATATCGGAAAGTGGCATCTGTACGGAAGTCCAGACGGCCGGTACAGCCGGCGGAGGGCTTACATTCCGCCCGAGAGTCGCTTTGGCTTTGAGTACTGGAAGGCAGCGGAGTGCATACACGAGTACAACCACTCCCTTTACTACGAGGGGGAGGATTCGAAGCCGAAGTATTGGCCGGGCTACGACGCGCTCGCGCAGACGCTCGATGCGTGTCGGTATATTCGCGAACAGGCGACTGGCCCCGCACCGTTCTTTCTGACGCTGGCATGGGGTCCACCTCACTTTCCGTTGGAAACGGCGCCGGAGCAGTATCAGGCGAAGTATCGCGATCGGGAGATTCAGCTTCGTCGGAATGTGCCGGAAAGTCTCAGGAAAGAGGCGGTTGAGGGGCTCCGCGGCTATTACGCGCACATCGCTGCGCTCGATGATTGCTTCAAGCAGTTGCTCGACACGGTGGCCGCGACCGGCGCGGCAGACGATACGATCGTCGTATTCACCTCAGATCACGGCGACATGATGGAATCGCAGGGATTGAGCTACAAACTCTACCCTTGGGAAGAGTCGATAAGGATTCCACTGCTCGTTCGCTACCCGCGCAAGTATGGACGGAAGGGGCGCCGGTCGAGCGCGCCGGTCAATTCGCCGGATCTCATGCCGACGCTGCTCGGCATGAGCGGTATTGCTGTTCCATCCAGCGTGCAGGGTACGGACTACTCGTCGCTTGGGTCGAAGAAGAAGACCTCGGCGTTTCTGAATCTTCCCGTGCCCATTGGTGAAGCGCTTCGCTATGGCTTCGCCGAGTATCGCGGCGTGCGAACCGCGCGGCACACCTACGTTCGCTCGATCGACGGGCCCTGGCTCTTGTACGACAACGAACGCGATCCGTATCAAATGCATAACTTGTGCGGGCAGTCGGGCGCGCGGGACCTTCTGGCTTCGCTGAACAGGGACCTGGATAGCTGGCTCGAGACGTTGAACGACCAGTTCCTGCCGGCGCGCAACTATCTCGAGCGCGATGGGCTCTCGCACTATCTGGAAACGAAGTTCCCGATCGGTTCCGTGCGCAGCCCGTGGGGGGATTGGCAATCCACGCTTCGCAGGCCCGCCGGGCCGCCGTCTTCCGTGAACACGGCGGTGGGCGAGTTGCTGCAGGACGCTGGCTCGAACGCGATCCTGACGCGCGAGCTTCCCGAGCTGACTCGGAAGGCCGCCACCAGTGAGCGATTGCGCACACTCTCCTTGTGGCTCATCCAGCAACTTAGAATGAGCCCGATCTCCGATGCCACGCTGGCATCGATCGACAAGCAACTCGCGGACCTCCCACCGAAGTAGTCCGATGCGTTACGTCGCGCGTGCATTGCCTCTGGCTCTGGTGATTCCGGCGCTTGCACTTGCGGCCACACCGACGCCAGCGTCGGACCCGCTTGCCGCAGGGTTTGCGAGCCCGCCGTCGAGCGCACACCCCCGCGTGTGGTGGCATTGGCTGAACGGCAACGTCACGCAGGATGGGATCCGCAAGGACCTCGACTGGATGGCGCGCATCGGCATCGGCGGCGTGCAGAATTTCGATGCTGCGCTGTCGACGCCGCAGATCGCTCCATCGCGGCTCGTCTACATGACGCCGGAGTGGAAAGAGGCGTTCGGCTCCGCCGTCGAGCGGGCCGACGCATTGGGGCTCGAGTTCGCGATCGCAGCCTCGCCCGGCTGGAGTGAAACCGGCGGCCCGTGGGTTCAACCCCGTGATGGCATGAAGAAGCTCGTGTGGAGTATGACCACCCTGCCTGGCGGCCGTCGGTTCAGCGGTCGACTGCCTCAGCCGCCTTCCAGCACCGGCGCCTTTCAGTCGCTCGGCATGGCACCGGGCATCGCGGGTCTGAGCACCGGACCGAACGCCCCGCTGCCAACGTTCTACGCCGATGTGGCGGTGATCGCGTATCCGACTGTCGATTCGAAGTCGCTTCCACTTCCGAAGGTTCGGGTGGGCGAGGGCAACGAGATCGAGGCAGCCTCGCTGACCGATGATGATCTCGAGTCAGGCATCGAGGTCGGTGCGGGAGTCCTGCAACTGGACTATCCAAAAGCGCAGACCGTCCGATCATTGACTCTCCGCGCGACCACGGGCGAGGCCGAGCCCACCATTCTGCCCTCGCTGCAAGCGAGCGAAGACGGTCAGACCTGGCGAAAGATCGCCACTGTTCCGCTGAGTTTCGTGCCTACGACCGTGAGCTTTGCGCCCGTGACCGCGGCTCATTATCGGGTCGTGCTGAACGCAAGCACCGTGGAGCATCGGGCGGCGAGCGCGGGCGGCGTGCCCGGCACCGTTGTCCGACCCCGCTCGCCGCAGCCTCTGAAGACCGTGAAGGTCACCGAGCTGCGATTGAGCGGCGAGCCACGGGTGAACCGGTTCGAAAGCAAGGCGGGGTTCTCGATCGCGCCGGACTACTATGCGATCGATGCCGATACCGGCGCCGATCTTCGGGGAGTGGCTTCGGGTTCCGTTATCGATCTCACGTCTCATCTCGCGGCAGATGGCTCGCTCGACTGGGCCGCGCCGCCGGGTCGCTGGACGATCCTTCGATTCGGCTATTCATTGACTGGCACGCGCAATCATCCGGCAACCGCGGAAGCGACCGGACTGGAAGTCGACAAGTACGACGGCAGGGCGGTCCGCGACTACCTCAACACCTACCTCCGCATGTTCTCCGAGGCCACAGGGCCGGGGTTGATCGGCCAACGCGGCCTGCGCGCGATCGTCACGGATAGCATCGAAACCGGCGCGTCGAACTGGACGCCCAACCTGATCGCGCAATTTCAGCGACTGCGCGGCTACGATCCTCGGCCATGGATGCCGGCGCTCGCCGGTGTGATCGTCGGCTCGCGCGGCAGAAGCGATGCGTTTCTCTACGACTTCCGCCGAACGCTCGCGGATCTCATTGCGAGTGAGCACTATGCCCAGGTCGCGCAGACGGCCCGCGCGCACGGGCTCACGGTCTACGGTGAAGCGCTGGAAGTGGGGCGCCCGGTGCTCGGCGACGACCTCGACATGCGCCGGTACACGGATATACCGATGGCGTCATGCTGGATGTACCCGTCCGAACTGGGTCCGCATCCCGCGCTACTCGCCGACATGAAAGGCGCGGCGTCCGTCGCGCACCTGTATGGTCAGAATCTCGTCGCGGCCGAGTCGATGACGTCGGGTTACGCGCCCTGGGCGTATGCACCGGCCGACCTGCGTCGTGTCATCGACCTCGAGTTCGCACAGGGGATCAATCGCCCCGTGATTCACACCTCCGTCCACCAGCCTGTTGACGACAAAGTCCCCGGACTCTCGCTTTCGTTCTTCGGGCAGTTCTTCACGCGCCATGAGACCTGGGCGGAGATGGCGAAGCCGTGGATCGACTACATCTCGCGCAACAGCTTCATGCTCCAGCAAGGGCGGAACGTTGCCGACGTCGCCTATTTCTACGGTGAGGAAGCGCCGCTCGTCAGTTTGTACCGTGATCGACTCATTGCCGATGCGCCGGTGGGCTACGCGTACGACTTCGTCAATGCCGACGTCGTGCTGAACCGGCTGACTGTGAGCGGAACTGATCTCGTCAGCGCGAGCGGTGCGCGCTATGCCGTGCTCTATCTCGGCGGGAGCAGCCGCCGAATGACGCTCCAGGTGTTGCGTCGGCTTGCGGTTCTTGCCGAAGAGGGCGCCACGCTCGTTGGGTCCGCGCCGGTCGATTCTCCGAGCTTGACCGATGACAGCGAGGAGTTCGCGGCGATCGTGCGCAAGTTGTGGAGCGACAGCCGCACGACGCTCGTCGGCAAGGGCAGGGTGATCGCGACTGGGGACGTCGAGAGCGCGTTGCGCGAGATTCGCGTGGCGCCCGATTTCAGTTTCGAGCGGGCACAGGCCGATTCGCAGATCCTGTTCGTGCATCGACGTCTCACGGACGGCGACGCCTACTTCCTCACGAACCGCAAGTCGCGGATCGAACGGATCGACGCTCGATTCCGCGTCGTCGGAAAAAAGCCTGAGCTGTGGCGAGCCGACACCGGGACGACAGAGGCCGCGTCG
>Ga0070665_100007983_pt1 | contig 10727 bp, 12 predicted proteins | sample KBSS13metaG_FD_65862 | JGI IMG/M metagenome (GOLD analysis project Ga0070665, IMG submission 65862) | Switchgrass rhizosphere microbial communities from Kellogg Biological Station, Michigan, USA - KBS S1-3 metaG | ecosystem: Host-associated > Plants > Roots > Rhizosphere > Soil ...
CAGTATTTTCTCAATTTGTTTTTGCAGCTCGGTCCATTTTTCCCTGCTGATTTCGTCACCTTGCTCACCTCGGCGGCGCAGGCGAGTTCTGTGGTCAGGAAGCAGGTGCTCTACGCTCGGTGCGGTCAAATGTATACGGGCTGTCTTTCTCCTGCGACCAATTGTCGTGCCGCCATTTTTCGTTTTTTTGATAGCCAGGAGTAGAACAATAATGGGCACAGGAATGCAGCATATGAGCAGGTTTTGCGCCTGTACGACAGCGCCCCGGTCCAGACTGAAGAGCAGGGGAAGGAGGATAAGAAACAGGAGCAGTGTGCAAACAAGCAGGCGGGTGGGGGCGCTGATTACAGCCTCTGGCGGATCTGTTCCTTGCTGGCTGAGGGCGGAATTATTAGTCTGGGCCTGGGGCGGAGATTGGGCAGTCCCTCTGGCGTTGAGGTCGGCGAAATACAAATCGATTTGTTTTTTCGCCATGGCCAATTCCTCCGGTGAAGCGGGATTGGCGTGAAGAAGCGATTGCAGATATTCGGGGGTGTAGCGTTTTTTTTCAGCCATGTGCCTAATCTACACCGATATCCTCGTTCCAGACCTGGGGAAATTTCTTTCTAAAATCGTTGAGTAATTCATAGCATTCGTCGCTGTCCAGATCGACTACTTCCACTCCGTTGGAGCGCATGAAATCAGCCGAACTGCTGAAGGTGCGATTCTCGCCGGCGATTACTTTTTTGATGCCGAACTGCACTATCGCTCCCGCGCACATGGCGCAGGGCATCAATGTTGAGTAAATGACGGTATCACGGTAAGTGGATTGGCGCCCGGCATTGCGCAGGCAGTCTATCTCGCCGTGGGCTGTGGGGTCGCCGTGCTGTACTCGGCGATTGTGACCGCGACCAACAATGCGGTCGTCTCGCACCAGCACCGAGCCGATTGGAATTCCATCTTCGGAGAAGCTTTTTCGTCCCTGGTTGATGGCTTCGCGCATGAATTCATCGATGTCAGTCATTTAGTCACAGCTCCCCTAGCTTGCGCAAACGGAAGGCACCTGGAAAACAGTTAAGCGGCGCCTCATAATTGTGCTTAAAGGCTAGCACAGGCCGCCAATCCTGGCATCCCTTCGGGACCGACCGGGAGATTCTCGTCGCCTCTTGGCAAGATCGGCCGAGAATGTCATGGGCTCAGGCTTTGCTAGCTATCAGATTTACATAATCATACTTTGGCTATGTATTAGCTCGTCTTTATCGTTCTGATACTCAGCCAAGATGAATTTATAAGCCTGAAGTTGTTAGAACAAGACATTAACTCTCACTCTTTTCAGAACTCAGGAATCGTCTAGCCTCTATAGACAACATTACTTTCGATCTCCTTCACCCCCATGTTGATGGGTCGAGGGTGACACTGTCCGTAGTGGCGACCGTTTTTTTAGTCGAGTAAATCTGCTCCAGATTTGGCAGCAGCCTTTTCGACCGGTCAGTTCCGCGAGAGTTGATACCGCTTTCTCACACAGAGTGCAGTTAGCACTAGCTCTTTGCTTGCCCAATAGTGGGCCGCGAAGATTAACCAAACACATGGAGAATTACTATGTGGACCCCATTCAAACATTTCTTCAACACCCAGGATCCGCCCCCGGATAGCCGCCCGACCGACTCGTATTTCGAGAAGTTGCTGCGCTACATCCCGGCGGATATCGTGGCTGCTTATCTCACGCTCGACGGCGTTCTCCGCAGTCAGTTGCATAACCCCAATTGGTTGCCCTGGACTGTCTTCGGCGTGCTGTTTTTCTTGACGCCTTTCTATGTGGTTTTCATGAAGACCGATCCCCCGGGATTCGCGCCCTCCAAGAATTTCCACTGGGTCGCGTCTTTGTTCGCGTTCACCGTCTGGGTTTTTGCCCTCGACGGCTCGTTCGCGCAGACCTTCGGCTGGTACAACCCGGTCTACGGCTCGATTTTGCTGGTCATCACCACGCTGATCCTGCCCATCGCCGAGCGTCTCTTCATCAAGCTGGTCCCCAATACCATCCCCGGCACCACGCCCGGCGGTAAGGACCCGGCCAAGAAAGAAGGCGACGACCACCACACGCCCGACAAAAAGTAGTCGTGGTTCGACACGAAATTAGAAGGAGACTAACCTATGCGCATAGACAACTATCGCGGTTGGGAAGGTGATCCTCTGCCCCAGGACGACGATGCCGCTCGCCGGCTCGTCCGTCCTTCGTTCACTGCCGCGACTACTCTTGGCCTCGATGTTTCCCACCATCAGAACAACATCGACTGGGCCAAGGTAAAAGCGGCTGGAATCGGCTTTGTCTTCATCAAGGCAACCGAGGGCGGAACCTACACCGATCCCAACTTCCAAGCCAACTGGCGCGCCGCCAAGGCCGCCGGCATTCCTCGTGGTGCTTACCACTTTTTCCGCCCGAAGGGTCCTCTGCAGGCGCAGATCGACAACTTCATCCGCGCCATGTCCACGGTCGAACGCGGTGAACTGCCGCCTGTTCTCGACCTGGAAGTGCCCGAAGACTGGACGCAGTTCACTGTCGCCCAGCGCAACGAAATGGTCATGGGCTGGCTCAATGCGGTCCAGACACGCCTCGGCGTGCGGCCCATTATCTACATCAACAACCCGATGACCCGGGACACCCTGGGCAGCCCGGCCGCCTTCAAGAACTACACGCTCTGGCTGGCGCACTACACTTCCCGTCCCGAGCCCAACATCCCGGCGCCCTGGACTTCCTGGAAGTACTGGCAGTACACCGAGCACGGCACCATCGACGGCATCGCCGGAGAGGTCGACCTCAACCGCTTCAACGGCAACGCGGTCGAATTCCAGGCACACCTGGCCGAATTTGCGGCTGTGCCGGCAACACCCTCCCAGACCGGTTTCATCGGTCGTTTGCGTGGCTGGTTCCGCCGGCTGCGTGAAATGCTGGGTTTCTAAAAAACCTGAAGCGCCTCGAGCCTAATCCGCTCGGAGCGCTTCACAGCAAGAAAGGAGGGCAACTATGAACTTCGGAAATCCCGTTTCTACCTGGATCATCGATGCCCTGTCTCTGATCGAGAAGACTGTGCCGTTCCCGCTCCCCTGGAGTGAGGGAACGATGGTCATGGCTCCACCCTGGCTCCTCCTGGCCCTGGGTGCTGCCTTTCTCATGGGCACGCTGTTCTATTTCTTTCGCCTGACCAACCCCGCTTACCTGAAGAAGGTCAACGGCTACGTCGACAGCGAAAATGAATTCTGGCACGGTGTCTGTTTGCTGGCCATGGTTACGTCGCTGACGCCTGCGCTTGCTCCTCTGCCGACTGTTGTCTGGCTCTGGGGCTTGCCTGTAGGCGTTGTCCTCTACCTGGTCCGCGCCGTCACCTACGGCCGCCGGCTCGCTCACAACAAGCTGTGGTATGACCTCGCACACGCGGTCATGCTCTTCGGCATGTGGTGGATGTATGCTCAGCCTTACAAGGGCGAGTACGTCACCTGGGCGTTTACCGCCTACTGGAGCTGGTTTGGGCTTTATTACGTCTGGCGGCTTCTGGCTGACCTGCGTAAACCCAGCCTGCTTACATTCGGTCAGAACGTCTTCCACCTGCTCATGGCTCTGGTCATGCTGGTGATGACACTGTGGCCGATGTACTTGATGATCATGTGAACACTTGAACAAGTTCGCGTGAACGTCGTGAAGAGGGGTCGAGCAATCGACCTCTCTTCATTTTTGAAAGTGATTACTACAGCAAATGGTTGACATACCCCTTTAATTGCCATTTTTAAGGCCGCTTTGACTGCTGTTTTTGCCTCAAAATTTGAAGAGGTTCGCGCAAGTTTTTTGCCTCTATCGCAAACTGTGCGAAGCGGGTAAAGTGAGTTCAGTGGTGTGATTACGATAGCGAAGCGCTGTGTAAGGAGAGTCTATTCGACGGCTCTTTCACAGCCTATTTGTTTTGAAGCAAGAAAGCATTAGTCTCAAGTTCTCATTTCTTCTTTCAACTGCAAAAGGCTTCTTCCACACCAACATCCTATCCCCTGATTCTTAATCGCCATTCGGGCAACGGCACCAAGGTGTCGGCAATCTCACTGCCATCACGGCAGGATTTACTAGGAGCACGAGAATGCCACAAACCGTATCCCTGGCTCAGGCCACCGAAATCATCTGCGCCAAGCAGTATCGCCAAGGCGAACGCGCTCTGGCCCGTTACACCTCCAGCATCCAGCCGCTCTTCTCGGACGTTGACGTCATCGAGCGCCGCGGTGTGGATCTCATTGCCCTCGCCGGTGCGCTCGAGCGCGGACTCGACGCCAAGCTCTTCGGTGAGGTCATGCAGTTCCGCGATTGGGACGTCGACGAGTTCAATCTCTTCATCCGTTCGACGATCAGCGTCGAGACCATCAACACCGGCATGAAGAATTTCCTCGCCGATCCCCGGCACTGGTAGCAGCTTCAACCCTAACTTTGAGGATCCTGTTATGAAAACCATCAAATCTGTCGGCAATGCCGTTTTCGGCACTGTCGTGGTTTTCGGCTATCTCGCCTTCATGGCTGTGGCCGTTTCCACAATCGCCGCGCGTGAGTATGTCGGCCGTCGTCGCGGTCGTTCGGCTCGTTCGTCGCAGCCCAAGACCTTCTACCCCGGCGTCGACGGTGTGCCCCACCTGGTCATGGATGCCGACGGCTTCGTCGAGCCTCCCGCTCAGATCGGTCACAGCATCAGCTCGGCTCCGACCGGCAGTGCGGGCAGCAAGTATCGCGGCAGCGCCGGTGTCAACATGGGCCACATGGTCGACACCTCTCCGCAGTACAAGTCGGGCGGCCAATGGCCCAAGCCCTCGGTGGCCATCGGTGTCGTCGGCGACAATGGTCGCATGGAGGTCAAAGTTGTGGAATTTCCCACGACCGATGCCGACAAGCGCCGCCTGATCGCCGGACGCAAGCGCCAGCCCAGCACCGCACCCATCGGCGGCGAGAAGGTCGTCCAGCTGACGACTTTTCGTCACGGCCGGCGGAAATAAGAAAGAGCGGTAGCTTTTGAAGATCACATCGGAAATCGGGTCCCGGAGCTGTTGCGGTCCGCCGCAACTATCCGGGGCCCGACGAGGGTTAGGAAAAGCCTGTGCAATCAGGCTCAACCATTCCCAATCTTTTTTGCCTTTTTCTACTTGGTCATATAGTTAGTATAGTTAAAACTAGTACTTTCCTTTTTCGAAGGCGCTGGGGCTGAGCGATGTGGCTGGGCGCTCACCAGATGTATAATTCGGAGATGTTTAACCCTTCCAGCCCGGCGGCAGTTTGCCGCAAAGCGGCCGTGATTTTCGCCTTTGCTACAGGCTTTTTGGGCTCCAGCCTCTCGCCTGTAGAAGCAGCCTCGTACCATCGCGTCACCTTTCGCCCGGCTGCGAAAAAAGCATGTGTGTTCAATTTCCCCAAGGATTTTACGCTCGGACAAATTGCCATAGCCGACTCTCCCGAGCAGAGTAGAGAAAAATGGCGCACCGGCGCGGCACGTGGTCAGGTAAGCGTAGGTGCGGGCAAATATGTGACTTTTGTACCCAGTGGCAGTTTTTTTCTAAAACCGGACTTGATCAAATATCTTCCACCGCAGGGGATCGACAGTTTGGAGGTAACGGCATCATCCATGGACGATGCGGAAGACGGTCTGTGCGATCGAGGACTGGCCCGTATCGGTAAGCTTAAGAGCCTGATTAAACTCTCTCTCGATCGCTCCGACGCCTCGGATAAAGGTGCGATATTCGCCCGTGAACTACCACAATTGCAGGAATTGTCCGCCTTTGCCGCACTGATTGAAGGGGCTTGCTTTGCCGATTTTTCCCGGTTGAAAAATTTGAGTGTAGTGCTCTTGCACGGCAACCCGATCAAGGACCAAAATCTCAAATATTTGCCGGCCATCGCTCAGCTGCAGGCTCTCAGTTTGAGTTCCTGCGGCATTAGTGACAGAGGCATCGGTAATCTCGTCGGCTGCAATAAACTCGCCTTGCTCGACCTTGGTGCTAACCCGAAAATTACCGACCGTTCTGTGGCCAGTCTGGTGAAATTGAAGAGTCTGCGCGAGATTTTATTGGGCGGCACTTCAATCACTTACAGCGGTCTGACGCGGATGAAAGGTTTGCACCTCAAGCTTATCAAGCTGCCCGGGCAAAGCTACACAGTCGCTCAACTCAATACTCTGCGCAAAGTATTTCCTGACGCAGCTCTGGAGGTCAACGGGGACGGCGTGCGTGCCGTAGATGCCGATACCAGGCAGGTATACGCGCCTCTGCACTGAGGGCGTGATTGTTTTCGCCTATTGATACCATTAGCGGTGGTATATTTGCCGGGTTGCGACGCGGTACGAGGTCAGGTAATTGAAAAAATCAGTTGTAACGGTCTTGCTGGCGTTGTCTCTGGGGGCGGCCCCATTGACCGGAGCGCGGGCATCGCATGGAGCCGGTCTGTCCGGGCGTACTATTGTCATAACCGGCGCCTCCAGCGGCTTTGGACGGGGCGTCGCCCTCAATCTTGCGCGCCGCGGCGCCAAATTGGTGCTGGCATCGAGACAACAATCGGTTCTGGATGAGCTTGCTCGGGAATGCGGTGGCGATGCCATTGCCGTGGCCACCGATGTCGGTGACGCCGAACAGGTGCGAAAACTGCAGGAAGCGGCAGTGGCTCGCTTTGGTCATATCGATGTCTGGACAACGATGCCGGCGTCGGTGCCTTCGGGCGTTTCACCGATGTGCCGGCGGCCGACTATCAGCGTATGCTGGCTACAAATCTCAACGGCACGATAAACGGCAGCTATTACGCCCTGCGTGAATTCAAAAAAAGCGGCCGGGGGACTCTAATCAACGTGGCTTCAATGGCAGGCAAATTGCCGGTGGCTTATTATGCCGCATACAGTGCTTCCAAAAACGCTGTGGTCAGTCTGGACGCCGCTCTGCGGGCCGAACTCAAGGCCGACGGACAGAAGGGCATCAAAGTCTGCACGGTCAATCCAATCGCCTCAGATACGCCTTTCTGGCAGCATGCCGCCAATTACACCGGCGCAGAAATGAACCCCAGGCCGCTCTGCAAGCCCGATATCGTAGTCAAAGCCATAAGCGATCTGGTGGAAAATCCCAAAGACGAAGTCAATGTCGGTGTCATTGCTCATGCCGTTTCTGCAGTCCACAAGCTGGCTCCGCAATTTATCGAATCGGAATACGGCAAGATTGTCGGCAAAAATCAGATGCGCAATTCGGGGGCCGTCAGCTCGGGGAAATTGGCCGGCACGCCGGGTATTTTGTACAGCTCCGGCGCCGAATCGGCCAGTTCGGCTTCGGTTTCGACTTCGGTTTCGCCTTCGGTGTCTACTCCCGTTTCTGCTCCGGTTTCTACTCCCGTTTCTGCCCCGGTTCCAGCCCGAGTAATCGATCTCACCCACCAGCTCTGGTCCGACATTCCCAATTTTCATGTGCAAAAAGATGCCTTTCAGTACAAACCGGTATTCCAAATCGCCCGGGATGGTTTTGGCGACGGCACTTTCACTACCCCCGAGCACTACGGCACCCATGTGGACGCGCCCTGTCATTTTGTCCCGGGCGCAATCTCGGTCGATCAGATCTCGCCCGAGAAGCTGGTTTTGCCCGCTTATGTCATTGATGTTTCCAGAGAAGCTGCTGCCGACAGTGACTATGTCCTGACACTGGAAAAGGTAAAAGAATTTGAGCGTGGTGGTGATATCGCCCCTGGTGCCGTCGTTTTACTCAACACCGGCTGGGCCGGCCGCTGGTCCGATGCGCCTTCGTACCGCAATGCCGATGCCAGAGGGACAATGCATTTTCCCGGTTTCAGCGCGGAAGCTTGCGAGTATCTCGTTAATATCAGGGCTGTGAACGCTCTGGGAATTGATACTCTTTCGCTCGATCCGGGCAATTCCACAACTTATCCGGTGCATAGAACAGCACTGGGTAAGGGCATCTATCTGGTGGAAAATCTGGACAATCTTTCACGACTACCGGCGCGGGGCAGCACCGTATTTTTCGGACCCTTGCGCATCAAGGGCGGCACCGGCAGTCCGGCCAGGGTGATGGCACTCGTGCCGCAACCTCAGTGATTTTATTGATAAGCCCTTGCTGGTCAGGCGGTTTAGTGCTCTTGCTGCTGAGCCCGTTTTGCAATCGTCTTTTACTTAGCTGACAATCGTTATTTTATCGCCGGCGCTTTTGACAAAATCTTCTGGAAGACTGACTTTGAAATCGCCGTCCACGGTGACATAGCAAATCGGTTTGACACCCTCTCCCATTTCCAGGCGCTCGGCTTTGAGCACTTGATTGAAGGGGATGTACACCGTGCTGCCGCTTTTGGGCTCGATATAAATGCCACCGTCGGCCATACCCAGCTTGCCGCCATTGTTGTTATCAGAGGGGGCTCCGAGCTCGCAGTGGCCTTCTGTCCAGGTGCCGCCGAAGGGTGTCGAGGCGGGATATTTCTGGGCAAACTCAGACCAGTCGGAATTGCCGTTGTTGAATATCATCTGCAAACAAAATCCTATTAGGACCAGGCCGGCAAGGATAGCGATTACAACAGTCGGAGTCATTTGCATTGAGGCAGTGCCCTCCTCGGGCTGGTTTGTATGACAAAAGCAGATTTAAGGTTGAGGGCCGGATCCCGCTTGAAATCCCGATAGCAATTCCCGATCACTAATCTGCCCAATTTATACAGTGCCTCGTCCTTAAATACCAGTATCTTGAAAATCTGGGTAAAAGATACTATCGGCACTTCTTTTATTTGCACTTCACAAGGAGTATTGCTTATGGCCGCTGGTTTGGACGGACAGGCAGAAAAGATAAAAGCTGACGAAACGGCGCAGGCAGCGCCCTTCAGTCTGGCCGACGCCAATGTCGGTGACATGCGATCGGCAAAAAGCACTATGGTGGCGGCAAACGACTTGCAGATCACCGGTACCAACGACTCGGTAGCGCCCGGTACCCGTCAGGAAAGACTGCAGGAGTTTGTTGACGGTTTTGGCCATCTGGGCAAGTTGTATTCCGATTCCGTTGGAGACAAAGACCGATTCAGCAAATTTCAAGATCGCATGATGAACGTCTACACTTATGACCACGCTACATTTAAAGAGATGGGTCGCCTGGGCGATGACATGATGAAAAATCCGCCGCCTACGCCCGAACAAATTGGTCAGGCTCTCGGGCACAGTCTAAAAAACACTATGGACCGCCAGCTTAAGACCGGAAATGTTGATTTGACCAGCCCTGATATGACCAATCTCGAGGGCGCGATGGCCGGCGTTATGTTGGCTGCCCGTGCAAATTTTAACTCCAGTACGCGCGACACTCAGACCGCGGCCATGGTTGATGCTATGGAAGCCGAACTGCGCAAACAGAACGTTCCGCACATTCACGCCATTATCTGGGGCGATACTAAAGAGCCCGGATTGGCTGTGGTGCCGCCTGGGCAGCAGGTCGGCGACAGGCACAATTTTGGCCAGTGACCGGCGATGCGCCGTAAGTGTAGAGCACCGAAAGCGCTTCTCGTTATGGCCGGAGTATCAGGCTCAATAAGTGTTTCGACGCCGGCCTCGGCAGAGAATTGCCAGTGGATTCTGGTGCAAAAGGGTGAAGACGCTTCGAGCAGCCGATTAACCATTTCGCACGACGCGGTGAAAATCGTCAACGATAAATATGATGTGCAGCTGGCTATGACCGGTCCGACCTGGTTTGTTCACTGCTTCAGTTTGAAGGAAAAGGTGGAATGGGTAGGCCATTACAAAGAGTTCAAAGGCGAACGCTTATTCAGCCCATTTGCGGATAAAAATCTTACCGCGGCCAGATTCAAGTTGAGCGGCAAGGGCAACATGAAGGGCTTGAAGTTTTCCCGTTATGTCGACGTCAGATCTCCTTTGCGTCAGGTTTACGGAGCTGATGACATTAGTGTGGCCGAACCTGTTGCTCAGTTTCTCTGTCGCTATTATGATCTGCCGGCGATAGCCCAGGTGCCGATTTATCGAGTTTACTATCGTGCTAGCTCGCTTAAGCCCAAGTACGACGATAAGCGCTGGACCTTTGAAGAATTTTCCGACGATATGCGCACCGGTGCAATAGTGACACTGTCGACTGTCTCCTGGAAGAAGGTCCCATATAAAGCAGCCGACTATACGCTGCCGCGTGGATTTAAGCGTGTGCAGAGCCCTGACAAAGTCGTCTATATCGGCGACCGCAAATCCGGAATGATTGAGTTTATCGATGGCGTCGGTTTTAGATCCGCTGAAATAGATGACGGCGGCAAAGTCACGCAGTCCAAGAATCGGCGATAAACAACAGCGCCGCCAATAAATCGATTAGCGATTGCCGCGCAAGCGTCCGCCAAAGCGACCACCACCACGCTCTTCCATTTTTTCACGGAAACCGCCGCCACCGGCACCAGCTGCGCCACCATCAGCGCCGCGGCGACCAAATAAGCCTCCGCGTTCGCCACCGGCGGCGCCACCATCGGCCTGAGCCTGGGCTCCGGCACGGTTGAAGCGACCGGCTTCTCCATTGGCCTGGGCTGCCGCTGCCCCCTGGCCCTGCGGATTATACTGGTTGTGCCATCCACCATCCTGATTGACTACATTTTTCTGGTAGACATCGTTTTGTTTCTGCCAGTTGTTGAAATGTTCGTTGTTTACGGTGGTTGAGTTGTTGACGTAAACCGGCTTACCGTCAGCGCCATGATAATAGGGGTTATTGTTGGCGTCGTGATACAT
>Ga0070665_100007987_pt1 | contig 10720 bp, 10 predicted proteins | sample KBSS13metaG_FD_65862 | JGI IMG/M metagenome (GOLD analysis project Ga0070665, IMG submission 65862) | Switchgrass rhizosphere microbial communities from Kellogg Biological Station, Michigan, USA - KBS S1-3 metaG | ecosystem: Host-associated > Plants > Roots > Rhizosphere > Soil ...
GAGGCGTAGCCGGTGTAGAAGAGCACCTTCGATCCGCTGAACTGCGGGCACACCGCCGACACCACGATGAGACAGAACGCCAGCCGGCGCTTCAGCCGGGTTTCGACGACCGTGGGAACCTGGTATTTGCCCTTCTGAAGGGCCTTCACCGGATCGACGCGAGCGGCGCTGCGCGCGGGAACCCACGCGGCGACCAGGCTGGTGAGGACCCCGATCCCGATTCCGGCGGCGATGAGCTCCGGGCTGACGCTCAACTCCGTCACGCGCTGGGCGACGCCGCCGGCCAGTTCCACGACCCCGCTCGTGTATCGCACGATGAGCGTCGCGCCCGCGATCCCCAGCAGCACGCCCAGCACGGAGCCGGCCGCGCCGGCGACAACGCTCTCGAGCAGGAACACCCGCTGAATCTGGAGGCTCGTCGCCCCCAGGGCGCGGAGGATGCCGATCTCGGGCCGCCGCTGCGTGACAGCGATCGCGAACGAGTTGTAGATGATGAACGTGCCGACGATCAGCGCGAACAGGCTGGCGATCGACATCCACGTCGAGTAACTCTGCAGCAGCGCCTCGAAGTGTTTGCCGCGGGACGAGGGCGGCTCGACTTCGAAGCCGGGACCGAGGGCCCGCTGGACCGCCGCCTGGCAATCCTCGACGGTCACACCTTCCCGGGCGCGCAGGTCCACGCGATCGAAACGGCGGTTCCGGCCGAGCACCTTCTCGGCCGCGTAGATGTCCATCACGACCAGGTTTCCGCCGAATGCCTGCGACAGGCCTCCGGCGGCCATGATGCCGCGCACGGTGAACGGCCGATCGCCCTGGATGGTGCGAAGCGAAATCGCGCGGCCGGCCGTGAGGCCATGGCGCCGTGCGAAGTCGGCGGTGACCATCAGCGAATCCGGCTGCGCGAGAAACACGAGCGGGTCGTCGATGGCGGACGCGTTCGCGTCCGCGAGCGCGTAGTCACGCAGGCTGCGGTCCCCGGTCATGTCGATGCCGAGAAGCATCAGGCTGCCCTCGGTCGAGTCCGCCATGTCGACGATCGACTCGATGACCGGCACGGCGACGCCGACGTCGGGAACCGCCTGGACGCGTTCGAGCGTCGACTCCTCGAAGCCGAATTCTCCGGCCGTGACCTGCAACTGCGTCGCGCCGGCGATCTGGTCGACCGTCTGATCGAACGCGTGAAAAATCGACCGGTTGGCGGTGTTCATGGCGATGAATACCGCGACGCCGAGCACGATGCCCGACAGCGTCAGCGTCCAACGCAGAACATGCCGCCGGAGATACGGCCAGCTCAGGAGCCTGAACAGCCTCATCCTGCCTATTGTGCGCTCAGAAGCTGTAGCGGAGCGCCAGGCCGACGTACGAGTTGAGGCGGTACTGGCCGATGAAATCGTCAGGCTCGCCTCGAATGAGCGCGGCGTTCACCGTCGTCCGCCAGTGGCGGAAGGACGCCTGCGAGTATTCACCCTTGACGTAAGTACCGTCGCCGTTCTGGCGCACGGCCGTCTCGAACGTCATGCTCCGGTTGATGTCGATCGTGTACGACGCCCGCCCGACTATCGCGCGCGTCAGGCCGCGATTCGGCGCGAATGCCACCTCCGTCACCTGCTTCGTGACGTATTCGCCCGCGTAGCCGCCCATCAGCGACCATTCGCCGATCTGACGTTCGAGTTGGATGACGTACAGCACGTACTCGTCCGTCCTGGGCGTATCCGTCGTGAAATACGCCGACTCGGCCTTCGCCGTGAACCACGGCAGCGGAATCGCGGCGTCGCCGCCATAGCTGCGCAGCGTCGGGTAGTCAGGCACGATCGTCACCGTCTGCAAGCTTGGCGGCGGCACGATCCGGAAGTTGGGCAGATGGTTGTAGCCGTCGAAGTACGCGAGGGAGAACTCCGCGCGGGCGCCGATGTGGCTGAATCGGACGCCGGCCTGCCCGCCCTCCGGGAACACGGCAGGGTTCTCAACGATGTTCAGGCCGGCCGAAGGAGGGACGGTCCAGCGATCGTTCGGCAACGGGACGCGGCTCGGCGTCAGCCTCGGCACCCACACGGCTTCGGCCGTGTTCTCGCCGAATCGGACGACGCCCCGCACGCCGGTGACGGGCAGGAACTCGTTGTCGATGACGTTCAGGAAGTCCCGCGGCGCGAACCAGTCGGTCGGCGTCACGATGTCGGTCTTGCCCCAGCGGATGAACTGCTTCCCCGCATCGAGGGTCAGCGCGCCCCGGCTGATCGTCGCGCTCAGGCGGCGCACGGTGAACGCGGGCCGGAGGCGTCCGCGATCGAAGAAGTCGACGTGCCAGGTGCGGTCCACCTGATCGTGGCTGTTCGCCCGCACGTCGGCGCCGGCCGCGAACTGAATCCACGACGCGGGCTTGATGAACACATCCTCGCGCGCCAGCAGGTCGCCGACCACGTTGACGGGATCGTTCGGTGCGTCCCTGGGGTAGAACCAGCCCTTGCCTTCGACGAAACCGCGCTGGGAGAAGGTCTGGGCTGCGACCGCCTGCGGCACGGCGATCAGCAGGACGGCGAGCAGCCTTTTCACTGGCGCCGGATCGCCTGCAGGGTGAAGTCTTCTTCCTTCAGCGGCACGTTGTACTGCAGCTTGTCCAGCGTGAGGCGCGTGCGGCTGCCGCGGGTGAGATCGGACATCTCCATGACGCGCCCGGTCCAGAAGCCGGACACGTTTTCGATCTTCGAGTAGTTCAGGCGCCGGACGAGGTTCGACTTGATGTAGCTCTCGACCCGCGCGAACGCGTAGTTGTCCTTGCGGATCCAGACGATCGACCGCGAGTACTGCGACGACTTGGTCTTCTTCGGCGTCGACTCGATCTTCCAGCACGGCGCGCCGTCTACGGCCTCTTCACCCTGGAGGACGTAGTCGTATTGATCGACGTCGCGTTCCTCGAGATCTTCGAAGCTGAAGTCCGTACCGAAGAACCGTGTCGATCGATCCTGCAACGCGATACGCCGGTCCCGCTCGATCGCCGGGGTCCACATCCACTGATCGGAGGCGCGGTCCGGGTGGTTGTAGACGAGCAGCGCGACGCCCTTGACCTCGGCGGGCGCCGTGAAGCGCAGCACCGACTTGCTCTGGCCGTGCGCGCCGAGCCGCTCGAACGTCCATTGCTTGTCGACGATCTTGCCCCTGGCGTCGAACACCTGCAGCAGGCCTTCGTAGCGCTGCGACGTGGCGTTGGTCCGCTTCTGCGATTCGCCCACGATCTGGCGCGGGTCGTCGGCGGCGCTCAGGACCGCGCGGGCCGAACACACGAGCGCGATGACGCCGATCGTGAAGAGGAAGACGCGCCGTCTGTTCACAGGCCCGATCGATTATGGTAGTTCGGGCGATGGAGTGTCAAAATGTGCAGGCGGGGACGCCGTGTCCGGCAGCCCCGCGTCAGGAGCCGGCTGGCCTATGAACAACGTCATTGATTTCATCAACGTCAACCGCGACAAATATCTCGAGGAACTGAAGGCCCTGCTGGCCATCCCGAGCATCAGCGCGCTGCCCGAGCACGCCGCCGACGTCAAGCGTTGCGCCGAGTGGTGCGCGGACGAGATGCGCCGCATCGGCATGCAGAACGTCCGGCTCATCGAGACGCCGGGCAACCCGGTCGTGTACGGCGACTGGCTCGGCGCGCAGGGCGCGCCGACAATCCTGTTCTACGGCCACTACGACGTGCAGCCGGTCGATCCGCTCAACCTCTGGCAGACGCCGCCGTTCGAGGCGACCATCCGCGACGGCGAGATTTACGCGCGGGGTTCGGCCGACGACAAGGGCCAGGTGTTCATGCACTTCAAGGCCATCGAGGCGCACCTGAAGCAGAACGGCCGGCTGCCTGTAAACATCCGGATCATCCTCGAGGGCGAGGAAGAGGTCGGCAGCGCGAACCTCGACAACTTCATCATCGCGAACAAGGACACGCTCAAAGCCGACGTCGTCGTGATTTCCGACTCGCCGATGTTCGCCCGCGGCGTGCCGTCGATCTGTTACGGCCTGCGCGGCCTCGTGTACTGCCAGATCGAGCTGAAGGGCAGCAACACCGATCTGCATTCCGGATCCTTTGGCGGCGCCGTCGCCAACCCGGCGTTCGTGCTCGCGCAGATGATCGCGCAGATGAAGGATCGCGGCGGGCACATCAAGGTCCCCGGCTTCTACGACGACGTGGTGGCGCTGACGGCAGAGGAGCGCGAGGCGTGGTCGAAGCTCCCGTTCAACGAGAAGCAGTACCGGAAGGACTTCGGCATCCCGAAGGTGTTCGGGGAAACCGACTACACGACGCTCGAGCGCACCTGGGCGAGGCCGACCCTCGAGGTGAACGGCCTGCTGTCCGGTTTCACGGGCGAGGGCGCGAAGACCGTCCTGCCGGCGGTGGCGATGGCCAAGATCAGCATGCGTCTGGTGCCCAACCAGAGCCCGGACAAGATCGCTGAGCTCTTCGAGGCGTACGTGCGCAAGGCCGCGCCGAAGACGGTGGAGCTCACGTTCACGCGCATGCACGGCGGCAAGCCGTGGATGACGTCATTCGACAACCCGTTCGTCCAGGCCGCGGGGCGCGCGATCGAGAAGGGTTTCGGCCAGACGCCCGTCTTCACGCGCGAGGGCGGATCGATCCCGGTCGTCTCGACGTTCCAGGAGGTGCTGGGCCTGCCGTCGGTGCTGTTCGGCGTCGGGCTGCCTGACGAGAACGCCCACGCGCCGAACGAGAAGCTGGACGTCGGCAACTTCCACGGCGGCATCATCGCCTCGGCGTATCTGTACGACGAGGTGTCGCGCATCGGCGTGCCCGCGTAACGTGTCGCGGATCGAGCGGCTGCTGGGCGAGCTCAGACGTTTCTACGGGCGTCTTCCGGCGCCGCCGGCCGATCCGTTCACGTTGTTCGTGTGGGAAGTCCTGTCGGCGCACTCGACGCCGCGCAAACGGGACGCCGCGCTCGGCGCGCTCAAGCGCGCGCGGGCGCTGACGCCGGATGCGATGTCCCGCGTCGCGCAGAAAAAGCTCGAGGAGTCCGTCTCGCTGGCGGGACCGTACCTCGAGCAGCGCCTCCGGGCGCTCAGGAGCGGGGTGGACATGTTCCGCCGGGCGCCCGATCTCCCGGCGGTGATTCGCGGTCCGCTGGCCGGCGCCCGCCGCGCGCTGAAGGGTCTCCCGCAGATGGGCGACGGCGGCGCGTACCGGATGCTGCTGTTTGCGGCCGGCCATCCGGTGCTGCCCGTGGACGCGCGCGTCAGCCGCGTTGCGCGCCGCCTCGGGTACGGCGAGGGGCACGCCGGCTTTGCGAAAACCGCGAGGGCCATTCGCGCGGCCGTGTCCGCCGAGTTGCCCGCCGAGCCTGACGCCTGCCGCCGGGCGTTCACCTACCTCAATCACCACGGCGCGGCGACGTGCACCGACGCCGACCCGCACTGCCACATCTGCCCCTTGCTGAAGGATTGTCCGGAAGGCCGGCGCAGATCCCCGTAGCGTCCGGCTTCAGCCGGACGTCTCGCATCAACCTCGCCGCGGCCGGAACACGGTCACAACGGCGTCCACTGTCAATTCAAGGCGCGACAGCGCTTCGACGCGCGCCCGCGTGTCGCGGCTGATGTTCCAGTAGTACGGCGTCATGGCCAGCAGATTCATGATCTGCCCCGGCGAGTCGACGACGATGGACTCGTGGACGCGCGTGGATTCAGCGGGTTCGAACCGCGTGTCGCCGGCCATCAGCGCGGGCATCGGCGAATGCGGCTGGACGTCGGTGTAGAGAAGCGCCCGAAGCCCATCCAGATGATCCGGACCTGGCGTCACTGTCACCAGCGCGCCATCGTCGCGCACGATCCTCCGCACATCGGCCGGATCGATCGGCGCGAACATACAGAGGACCACGTCGAGCGAGTGCGGCAGAAACGGCGTGTGATGCAGGCTCGCCACCACCCAGTGGATCTCGCCGTCGTACGACGTGGCCATCCTGACGCCGGGCCGTGAGATGTCGACGCCGTAGCAGATCGGCGATGGCGAGATCGCATCGGCGAGCGCGCGTTTCAGCCGGGCCGTGAAGAACCCTTCCCCGCATCCGACGTCGGCGACGTGAGCGTGCGTCCGGCTCCCCAGGATCTTCACCACCGCCGCGGTCGCCGCGGACGAGATCGCATCGTAAAAGCCGGCCTGCAGGAACGCACGCCGGCTCTGCAGCATGGCTGCGCTGTCGCCAGGCTCCGCCGACTGTTTCCGCAGCAGGAGGTTGAGATAGCCGCTGCGCGCGCGATCGAAGGCGTGTGTGTTCGCACAGGTCGCCGCGGCGGCGTCGAGCGTCAGCGGCCCACCGCACACCGGGCACGCCAGCATCGTCGTCACGGGGGAACTTTACGGAGAATAGCTGCGTAATTCAAATCACTCTAATAGACGGATCCGCCGGAGGAGAGAATGAGCGCGACGCACCGAATCCACTGGAAATGGATCGTCATAGCGGGCTTCTTAGGGGAAGCGACAGTCTTCGCGGTCTTTTTTCTTCTGCTGTTCGCGGCCACCGTCGCGGGTGTTCCAGAAATCGCGCGGCCCATGAGTACGCTGGACTACATTGACGCCCTGGTGTCCTCGTTCGTCACAGTGTTCCTGTTCACGCTGTGGGTCGGAAAACGAATCGACTCTGCATTTGTCACGCACGGCGTTCTTATCGGACTGTTCGGGATACTTCTCTTCGGTATCATGTGGCTCGCTACTACCAGATCGCTGGCGCAGCCTCCCCTGTATGTCGTGGCTCATGTTCTGAAGATACTCGGCGGAATCGCCGGCGGACTGGTTGCTGAGAAGCGAAAGCAACACGCACTTCCAGTCAAGCCAGTTGAGGCCCGTGACTGACTCCTTCAGGCCTTTTCGCTCCTGGTCGACGTGTCTCCTTCCCGGAGCGGTGGAACTCCTTGCGTCGCTGCGATCACGATTTCGCCTGGCGGCTCTGAGCAATTCGAATGAACTGCACAGGGAGCGGAATTCGCGCGATCTCGGCGTCACCAACCTCTTCGAGGTCGCAATCTCCTCTCATCAGGTGGAGCTCAGAAAGCCGGACCCCCAGATCTACCTGGCAGCACTTGGTCTTCAAATGGAGCCGGCCCGACCGCCTGTGCCATCATGTCACCGCCGCGCGCGGCTCATCCGGCACGTTAGACCGCACCGCATCCCGGTGTGAGATGTCAGAACTGAAAAAAATTGAACATCCGTTCCCTGAGAAGAGTTGTCACGCCGCTCTTGACGCTGCTCACCGCGTCAACCCTCGTGGCTCAACAGGCGGGCCAAGACGAGGCCGTCGCTGCCCACGCGAGAGATCTTCACGCCCGCGCCATCGTCGTCGACACCCACGACGACACGACACAGCGCATGGTGTCCGATCCACTCTTCGATATCGGTGCGAGAGGAGGCACCGGCAGCGTCGACATCCCGAGAATGCGCGAGGGTGGCCTCGATGCGTTGTTCTTCTCCATCTACGTTCCTGGTGGCGTGACCGGGCCGCCGGCGGTCAAACGCGCGCTGCAGCAAATCGACAAGGTGCGGGAGGCCGTCAGGACCCACCCGCGAGAGCTGCTGCTGGCCACATCCGCCGCGGATATCAGGCGCGCGGTGGCGGAGCGCAAAATCGCCGCGCTCATGGGCATGGAAGGGGGGCACATGATCGACGCCGATCTGGGTGTCCTGCGCCAGTACGCCGCGCTCGGCGTCCGGTACCTGACCCTGACCCACTCCCGGAACATCGCGTGGGCCGACTCCTCCGGAGACACGCCGGCCCACAACGGTCTCACACCGTTCGGTCAGGATGTCGTGCGCGAGCTCAACCGCCTCGGCGTCATGGTGGACCTCTCGCACGTCTCTGACAAGACCTTCTACGACGCCCTGGACGTCACCACGGCGCCCGTGATTGCGTCGCATTCCTCGTGCCGCGCCATCTCGAACAGCCCGCGCAACATGACCGATGACATGCTGCGCGCGCTCGCCAGGAATGGCGGGGTCGTCATGATCAACTACAACGCCGCGTTCATCAGCGAAGCATTCCGGACGGCCAAGCCTCCTGCCGGCGTGCAGGCACAACTGGATGCGGCAGCCAGGCGATGCGGCGAGGACGAGGTGTGCGCGATCCTCGAATGGGCGCGGATCTATCGCGAGGCGATGAGAAGCGGCCAGCTGCCAGCCGTCACCTGGGTCGAGATCGTCGATCACATCGACCACGCCGTGAAGGTCGCCGGCGTCGATCACGTGGGACTGGGGTCGGACTTCGACGGCGCGATCATGCCGCTCGGAATGGAGGATGCGTCGAAGCTCCCGAAGATCACGGGCGAACTGCTGAAACGGGGCTACTCGGAGCAGAATGTGACGAAGATCCTGGGCGGAAACCTGCTGCGGGTCATGGAACAAACGGAGTTCAGGCGGGGTCGCCGACCCTGATGCGAGTCCTCGTGTTCGGCAACTCAGGCTCGGGCAAGAGCACCTACGCGAGGGCGCAGGCCACCCGCCACGGAGTGGCTCATCTGGATCTCGACTCGATCGTCTGGGAGCCGGGCCAGATCGCTGTTCAGCGCTCGGCCGAGGCGATTCGTCAGTCTCTGGGGGAGTTTCTCTTGAAGCACGACGCGTGGGTCATCGAGGGCTGTTACGGCGAACTGGTGGAAGCCGCGGCCGGAAGATGCACGGAGCTTGTCTTCTTGAATCCCGGGGTGGACGCCTGCCTTGCCAACAACGCGCGCCGCCCGTGGGAACCGCACAAGTACGCGTCCTTCGAGCAACAGAACTCGATGCTGGGCGCATTGCAGACCTGGGTCGCGGAGTATTACACGCGCAACGGCTCGTGGTCGTACGCGGCGCATCGCCGGATCTTCGATGCGCACGACGGCCTGAAGATCGAGCACACCCGTCTCGCAATGCCAGGCGAGGTGCCGGCGTGACTCAGGAGGACGTGCGTTCCCTGGTGGACTATCACTACTGGGCCCGGGATCGCCTGTTGGAGGCGTGTGCTCCGTTGACGCCGGATCAGTTCACCAGGGACCTGTCCAGCAGCTTCCCGTCGGTTCGAGACACGCTCGTGCACCTCTATACAGCCGACTGGGGTTGGCATCTCCTGTGGCAGGGTCAGGCGCTGACCGATCCTCCTGTGCCCGAGACCTTTCCGGATCTGGCGTCACTCCGGCGCGCCTGGCAGGGACAGGAGAGCCATGTGCGCACTTTCGTCGCCAACCTCGGCGAACAGGGCATCGGCGGGTTCTGGCGGAGGCTGATGCACCTGGTCAACCACGCCAGCTATCACCGGGGCCAGGTCACGACGATGCTGCGGCAACTGGGCCTCGACGCGCCAAAGAGCCAGGACATGATCATCTTCGACAAGGAACGGGCCTCGTCAGAGTCAGGACGTGTTGCATGAACCGGACAGTCAGAAGACTCGGTGCGCTGAGCATCGCGCTTGCGTTCGGCGTTGGACTCACGCCGGGAATGACGGCGCAGCAAAGATCTCCAGAACCGCTCTCGATCGCGCGGCAGGGCTACCTGTTCGCCGGCGGGAAATACTCGACCGTGAACGGCCGCCAGGTCATGAGCGGCCAGCTGTACGCCGAGTTCCAGATTCCCGCCAGGCAATCGCATCCCTGGCCCATCGTCATGATTCACGGCGGCGCGCAATCAGGAACCAATTTCACCGGGACACCCGATGGCCGCGAGGGTTGGGCGCAATTCTTCCTGCGGCAGGGCTATGCGATCTACGTCGTGGATCAGCCCGGCCGGGGCCGGGCCGCTTACCAAGCCGAGCGCTACGGTCCCGAGGCTCCGCTCAACCTGGAGACCACGCAACGGCAATTTGCGGCGCCCGAGCGCTACAACCGGTGGCCGCAGGCGAAGCTTCACACGCAGTGGCCGGGTCAGGGCGTGCCCGGCGATGCGGCGTTCGACCAGTTCTACGCGTCGCAGATGCCGTCGATTCAGGACTTCACGCTGCAGCAGGAATTGAACCGGGACGCCATCCTGGCGCTGCTCGAGAAGATCGGCCCGTCGATTCTTTTGACGCACTCGCAATCGGGGGCATTTGGCTGGCCCGTGGCCGACGCGCGTCCGGATCTGGTGAAAGCCGTGCTGGCCGTCGAGCCCAACGGTCCGCCGTTCTTCAACGTCGACAACGTTCCGGCGCCGGACTGGTATCGGGACGTGACGCCGCAGCAGCGGCCATGGGGCGTCACCGCCGTTCCGCTCGCGTATTCACCCGCTGTCGCGACAGCTTCAGATCTGGCCATCGTCCGGCAGGACACTCCCGATGGCCCCGACCTCGTTCGATGCTGGCTCCAGCGTGCGCCGGCGCGCTCGCTGCCGAAGCTTCAAAGTCTGCCGATCCTCATTCTGACGGCGGAGGCCTCGTATCACGCGCCCTACGACCACTGCACGGTGAAATACCTGGACCAGGCGGGCGTGCGCTCGACGTGGATCAAGCTCGCGGATGCCGGCATCCGCGGCAACGGTCACATGATGATGCTGGAGAAGAACAACCTGGAAATCGCAGCCGTTATGTCGAAGTGGCTCGACAAGACTTTGCCGAGCGCAGCGAAAGCGCCGGCGTCTGTTCGACCTTAGGGCGGTCACGAAAGCCAGTCAGTGGGTAAAACGCGGCGTCGGCCACCTCCGCGAGAGGCCGAGCCCGGCCCGAGCGCGCTGGACTAACCGGTATCGCCGGCGCCGGGTTTTTCCAGGCCGAGCTTCGTGTTTGCGGAC
>Ga0070665_100007989_pt1 | contig 10719 bp, 8 predicted proteins | sample KBSS13metaG_FD_65862 | JGI IMG/M metagenome (GOLD analysis project Ga0070665, IMG submission 65862) | Switchgrass rhizosphere microbial communities from Kellogg Biological Station, Michigan, USA - KBS S1-3 metaG | ecosystem: Host-associated > Plants > Roots > Rhizosphere > Soil ...
AGGCTGCGGCCCTCGCGCTCGACGAGCAGCAGCACCGGACGATCGGTCGTCTTCCGAACGGCGGTGCGAAGATCCTCCGCCGACTGCACCGCCTGCCGGTTCACCTCGAGGATCACGTCGCCCTCCTCCAGCCCCGCCTCGGCGGCGCGGCTGTCAGGGTTGACCTGCGTGATCACGAGGCCTTTCGCGTTGCGCTCGACGCCGATGCCGAGCGCGCCCTTGTCGACGCTCGCCGGTTCGGTGCTACGCGCCGCTCGCCTGCTGACTTCGGCTTCGTCCAGTTTGACGGGAACCGTTTTCTCCGCGCCGTCGCGAACGATCCCGACCGTCGCGTTCGACCCTGGCTGCGCGTCAGCCACGTGGTTGCGAAGGCTGTTGAAATCGCTGACGGTCTGGCCGTTGAACGACTGGATCACGTCTCCGCGCTTCAGCCCCGCGCGATCGGCTGCGCTGTCGGCCGTCACCTTGCTGACGATGGCGCCGCCCACGTGCTTGAGGCCCAGGCTTGCCGCCAGATCCGACGTCACGGGCTGCACTTCCACGCCGAGCTGCGCGCGGCGGACGCGGCCGTCCTTACGCAGATCGTCCACGACGCGGCGCGCCATGTTCGACGGGATCGCGAAGCCGATGCCGATGTTCGCATCGACCGGCGACAGCATCTCGGCGTTGATTCCGATCACTTCGCCCTTCGTGTTCACCAGGGCGCCGCCCGAGTTGCCGTGGTTGATCGGCGCATCGGTCTGCAGGAAGTCCTGGTAGCTCCGGTTGCCGTCGCCATCGCCCGATCCGGTCGATCGGCCCTTGGCGCTCACGATCCCCATCGTCACCGTCTGGCCGACGCCGAGCGGGTTGCCGATCGCGAGCACGACGTCGCCAATCTGCGCGTTGTCAGAGTTGCCGAGGGGAGCAGTCTGCAGGCCCGTGGCGTCGACTTTCACGAGCGCGAGATCGCTCGGCTTGTCGGTGCCGATGACCCTGGCTTCGAGCGTGCGGCCATCCGCCAGGTCGATGTGAATCGCCTCCGCCCCTTCGACGACGTGGTTGTTGGTCAGGATGTAGCCGTCGCTCGTCATGACCACGCCGGACCCGAGGCCGCGCTGACGGTAGCTACGAGGTACTGCGCGCTGGCGCGGCCCCCGGGAATTGTCGCCGCCCTCCTCGCCGAAGAACCGGCGGAAGAAGTCGTCACCCTCGAACTGGAACTGCGTCGGCGCTACCTTGGCCTTGCTTTCGACTCGAATCGTGACGACGGCCGGGGCCACGGTCTTGACGACGTCGGCGTACGAATCGCGTCCGCCCGGAATGCGGCCGGCCACGGCCGACTGGCTGCCTGACTGCGGGCTGGCGACTGCTGACTGTTGACTGCTGACTGCTGACTGACTGCCGACCGCTGATGCGGCCAGGTTGTGCCAGGCCGTCCCGCTGATCAGAACCGCCGCGCCCAGCGCCGCCAGACCGGTCCGGATACTGAAACCTCGCTTGCCCATGGTGATGTTCCGTCCTTTCAGAAAAATGACTTCTGAACTATTGGACGGCACACCGCCTTTCCAGGTCGTGACAGGAACATTACAAAGAGGAAAGGTTCAAAAGTTCAAAGGTTCAAAGGTTCACGGTTCAAGGTTCACGGTTCACGGTTCACGGTTCACGGTTCTGGGGGCAGCGACACCGTAAAGGTCGAGCCGCGGCCGAGTTGGCTGTCGACGCTCACAGCTCCGCCGTGGGCTTCGACGACCGCCTTGACGAGGCTCAGGCCCAGGCCGAGGCCGCGTTCGGCCCGGCTCTGGTCGCCGCGGAACAGCCGATCCCAGATCCGGGGCTGCTCGTCGGCCGGGATGCCCAGCCCGGTGTCGCTGACGCGCAGGACGGCGCGGCCGCCCTCGCGCCGGGCTGACACGTCGACGCGGCCGCCAGCGGGCGTGTACTTGATAGCGTTGTCGAGCAGGTTGGCCGCCACCTGCTCGAGCCGTGTGCGGTCGACGCTCGCGCGGACGCCGTCGTCCGCGCTCGCCGCCAGCGTGACGCCCTTGGCGTCGGCGGTGTCCCGATAGAGATCGACTGCGCGCGAGACGACGTCGGCCAGCGAGACGGGCTCGCGTTTGAGGGGCATCGCGCCGCTCTCCGCTTCGGTGATGTCCATGAGCGTCGTCAGCATGACGAGGACGCGATCGGCTTCCTCCACGCAGTCGGCCAGCGCTTCGCGATAGCGGCCGATGTCGGGCGGCCCGGCCAGCGCCAGTTCGGCCGAGGCGCGGAGGCGCGTCATCGGCGTACGGAGATCGTGCGAGACGTTGTCGAGCGCGCCGCGCATGCCGGTGACGAGGCCCTCGATCTTGTCGAGCATGGCGTTGAACAGCGCCGACAGCTCGTCGATCGAGTCGCGATGCTCCGCGATGGGCACCCGGCTGTCGGTGCGGCCGGTGGCGATGATGCGCTGCACGGCTTCGGTGAGCTGACGGATGGGTTTGACGGCCGTTTGCGTGGCGATCACGCCCCCGGTCAGCGCGATCAGCACCACCGATAGCGTCACGAGGCCGAGGGCGGCTCGGAAGCGGGCGAGCAAATCGTCGCGCGCCTCGGTGCTCTTCCCCACCTGGACGAGCGTCCCGTCAGCGAGCCGGATGGATCCGGTTTCGAGCGACGCAACATCCCAGCCTTGCGGCTGGCTGAGGACGAAGGCTTCGGCGCCCCGATCCACGACGCGCACGAACAGCCGTTCGGGCGCCGTCTGCTGCTCGGCCTGCACCGTCGCGGCGAGCGCATCGAGGCCGCCGCGGTCGTAGGCCGTGGCGTAGAGGCCCAGCTTGCTGTCAATGAGCTGGCGATCGCGCTGAGCCAGCGAGGCCGACGCCAGCAGGTACGTCAGCGTGACGATCGCCATCGAGCCGGCCACGAAGAGCGTCGCGTACCAGACGCCGATGCGCAGCCCGTAGACGAGCGGACGCCCGTCGCGCTCAGGCGCGGAGGACATACCCCACCCCGCGGACGGTGTGAATGAGCTTCCTGTCGAAGGCACGATCGACCTTGTCGCGCAGGCGGCTGACGAGGACGTCCACGATGTTGGTCTGCGGATCGAAGTTGTACTCCCACACGTGCGACAGGATCATCGTCTTCGAGATGACCTTGCCGGCGTTGCGCATCAGGTATTCGAGCAGCGCAAACTCGCGCGGGCGGAGATCGACGACGGCACCGGCGCGTGTCACCCGGCGCGAGAGCAGATCCAGCACGAGATCCTCGACGGTCAGCGTCGTCGGCTCGGGCGTGCGGGAGGCGCGCCTGACCAGCGCCTGCACGCGCGCCAGCAGCTCCGCGAACGCAAACGGCTTGGTCAGGTAGTCGTCGCCGCCCGCCTGCAGGCCGCGCACGCGATCGTCCACCGACCGCTTCGCGCTGAGAATCAGCACCGGCGTCATCACGCCTTTCCGGCGCAGCTCCTCGATCACCGACAGCCCGTCGCGCCTGGGCAGCATCACGTCGACGACGGCGACGTCGTAGGTCTGCGCCAGCGCGGCGTCGAGCCCTTCGGCGCCGTCGGCGGCGCGATCGACGGCGAAGCCCGCCTCACGCAGGCCGCGCGCAACGAAATCGGCAATCGTGTCGTCGTCTTCGATGAGCAGCGCGTGCACTCTCGGGTCCTTGGTCCTTGGTACTTGGTGCCTGGTCCGTCCCTGGTCCTTCGTCCGTCCCTGGTCCTTCGTCCGTCCCTGGTCCCGGTCCTTCCGCCTGTCGACTGCCGACTGCCGACTGCTGACTGCTGACTGCTGACTGCTGACTGCTGACTGCTGACTGCTGACTGCTGACTGTCGACTATCCGAGCGGCTCCCTCGCCGGACTGCCGGCGGGCGCGGCGCGCAGGTACTGCTTCGGCCACGACACCGTTCGCTGCAGTTCGGCCGCGGCGCGCAGCGGCCAGTACGGGTCGCGCAGCAGTTCTCGCGCGAGCAGGACGCAGTCGGCTCGTCCGCTCGAGACAATCTCTTCAGCCTGCCGCGCGGACGTGATCAGGCCGACGGCCCCCGTCGGCACGCCCGCCTCCCGGCGGATGCGCTCGGCAAACGGAACCTGGTAGCCCGCCTCGACGGGAATCGTCGCGGCGGCGACGTTGCCCCCCGACGAACAATCGATCAGATCGACGCCGCGGCCGCGCAGCGCCCGTGCGAGCTCGACGGATTGTTCGATGTCCCAGCCGCCGCCGGTCCAGTCAGTGGCCGAGATGCGGACGAACACCGGACGCGCGTCGGGCCACACCCGGCGCACCGCGTCGACCACCTCCAGGCACAGCCGGACACGGTTCACGAACGGCCCACCGTACTCATCTGTGCGCCCATTGCTGAGCGGCGACAGGAACTCGTGAAGAAGATACCCGTGCGCCGCGTGGACTTCGACGACATCGAAGCCGGCGTCGAGGGCGCGGCGGGTCGCGTCGGCAAAAGCCGAGACGATCGCGGCGATGTCGGCGGCCGACAGCGCGGCCGGACGGGGGTACACGTCTGAAAATGGCTCGGCCGTGGGCCCGGCCACCCGCCATCCGCCATCGGATTCCGGCACGCCCCGCAGCGGCCCGTCCCACGGAAGCGACGTGCTGCCCTTCCTGCCCGCGTGCGCCAGTTGAATGGCGGCTGCGCTTCCCTGCGATCGGACGAAACGTACGATCCTGGCGAGACCTTCGACGTGCCGATCGCTCCAGATCCCCAGGTCCGCCGGAGAAATACGGCCTTCCGCCGTGACCGCCGTGGCTTCGGTCATGGTCAGCGCGGCGCCGCCCGCCGCGCGCGATCCCAGATGCACCAGGTGCCAGTCGTTGGCGAACCCATCGTGGCTCGAGTACTCGCACATAGGAGAGACAAGCACGCGATTGGCGAGCGTCAGGCCCCGGAGGGTCATCGGATCGAACAGATGCGGCATGGCCACCATTCTCGCCCGAAAGCGCGGGCGTGTTACGCTCAGATACCGACCTCTGCTCCGCCACGTCGGGGGCGGCGTACGACCACCACCAGCGTGCGCGTCTTCTTTCCACGTCATCTGGAACTGTTGTCATGACCCCTTGTGAAAACCACTTTGAAAAAATCAAGGAGCGATCGGCCGTGAGAGCCGCCCTGCTGTCCCTGGTTCTGTTGTTCGCGCCCGCCATCGGTGCGGCTCCGGCCGCTGCGCAGGAGGCGCCGGCCCGCCAGCCGGGCCTGGGCGCGTCGCCGTTTCTCGGCGGCGTGCCGGCCGGCACGGCCACCGCAGAGCCGGTCGCCGTGTCGATTGTCGACGCGATCAACCGGTCGCTCGAGCACAACCTCGGGCTGCTGCTGTCGGAAAACGGCGTGGGGCGCGCCGGCGGACTTCAGAAGCTGGCGATGGGCGGCCTCCTGCCGAACGTCAGGGGCTACGTCTCGGAATCGCGCCAGGTCGTGAACCTCGCCGCGTACGGCTTCCCGCTGCCCGAGGGGATTCCTCCGATCGTCGGTCCCTTCAACCTGTTCGACGCGCGCGTCTCGGTGTCGCAGGCCGTCCTGGACTTTCACGCGTTGAACGACAACCGTGCCGAACAACACAACGTCGCGGCGGCGGAGCACAGCTACAAGAGCGCGCGCGACCTGGTGGTGCTGGTCGCCGCCAACGCCTACTTGCAGGCGCTGGCTGCCTCCGCGCGCGCCGATGCGGCGCGTGCGCAGGGCGACACGGCGCAGGCGCTCTTCAACCAGACGACAAACCTGCGTACGGCCGGCATCGTGGCCGGTATCGACGTCCTGCGCGCGGAAGTGCAGCTCAGCACCGAGCGTCAGCGCATCACGGCGACCCGGAACGAGTTCGAAAAGGCCAAGCTCCAGCTCGCGCGGGTCATGGGCCTGCCGGTGGGACAGCCGTTCACGCTCGTCAGCGAGCTGCCGACGGTGCCGAATCCCACCTTGTCGTTCGAAGAAGCCCTCGAACGCGCGTACAAGTCGCGCCCCGATTACCAGGCGGCGCTCGAACGCGTGCAGGCCGCTGAAGCCGCGCGCGCGGCTATCCAGGGCGAATCGCTGCCATCGGTGCGCGTGAACGCGGACTACGGCGACATCGGACTGAGCGTGCAGAACTCCCATTACACCTACGCCATTGCCGGCGTGCTGAGTGTCCCGATTTTCCAGGGCGGACGCGTCAAGGGCCGCCTGCTTGCGGCCGATGCCGACCTCCGCAACCGCCGGGCGGAAGCCGAAGACATGCGGGCGGGCATTTACTACGATCTCAAGACGGCGTTCCTCGACCTCGAGGCCAGCAACGAACAGCTGCAGGTGGCCACGCGCGCGCGCGAGGTCGCCGCAGCCGCGCTGGCCCAGTCGCGCGATCGACTGGCGGCCGGCGTCGCCAACAACATCGAAGTGATCCAGGCGCAGGAAGCGGTGAGCGTCGCCAACGAACGCTACATCACGGCGCTCTATCTGAACGGCGTCGGGAAGGCCGTGCTCGCCAGGGATCTCGGCGGAGCGGAGCAGGCGATTCGACAGTATCTCGGAGGCGCACGCTGATGGCCGAGCAAGCAGGGGGATGGACCGGACAGCCACGATTCCGCATTCTGATCGGCGTCGTGATCGCGATCGTCGTCGGCGTCGGCGTCTGGCTTTACCGCACCGCCGGCCGCGAAACGACCGACGATGCCCAGGTGGACGCGCACGTGGCGCAGATTTCGGCGCGCGTCGGCGGAACCGTTCTACGCGTGCCGGTCAGAGACAACCAGGCGACCGAGGCCGACGCGACGCTGGTGGAGATCGATCCGCGCGACTATCAGATCGCCGTCGAGAAAGCGCGCGCGGAGCTGCTGGATGCGGAAGCCGCCGCCCAGGCCGCCCGGAGCAACGTCCCGATCACCTCGACGACCGCGGCCGGCGGCGTCACCAGCGCACAAAGCGCCATCGAACAGGCGAACGCGGGCATCGATGAGGCCGAAAAGGGCGTCGAGGCCGCGCGGGCGCGCCTCGCGGCCTCCCAGTCGCGGGTACGCGAAGCGGAGGCCAACGCCACCCGATCCGGCCGCGACGTGGAACGCCTGAAGGGGCTCCTCGCCAAGGACGAGGTTTCGCAGCAGCAGTACGACGCAGCGGTCGCCGCCGCCGAGGGGCAGCGCGCGGCCCTGGAAACAGCCAAGAGCCAGGTCGTCGAAGCCGAGACGGGCATTCGCACGGCCGAGAGCCGCCTCGTGCAGGCGCGCACCGGCGTGAAGGCCGCCGAAGCCGGGCTTCGGACCGCCCAGACGGCGCCCCAGCAGATCTCGGCGATTCAGGCGCGCGCCGCCGCCGCCGAAGCGCACGCCCAGCAGGCGCGCGCGGTGCTGTCGCAGGCCGAGCTGAACCTGCAGCACGCGACCGTGAAAGCCCCGGTCAAAGGCGTGATCAGCCGGAAAACGGTCGAAGTCGGCCAGAACGTCCAGCCTGGCCAGCCGCTGATGGCGATCATCGCGCTCGACGAGGTGTGGGTGACGGCCAACTTCAAGGAGACGCAGCTCCAGCACATGCGCCCCGGCCAGCGCGCGACGCTCAAGGTGGACGCCGTCGACGGGCGGGAGTTCAACGGGCACGTTGAGAGCATCGCCGCGGCGACGGGCGCGCGTTTCAGCCTGCTGCCTCCGGAAAACGCCACCGGCAACTTCGTCAAGGTGGTGCAGCGCGTGCCGGTGAAGATCGTGCTGGACCCCGGACAGGATCCGGAGCACGTCCTGCGGCCGGGCCTGTCTGTCGAGCCGACGGTGTATACGAAATGAGACTGTCGTCGTGCAGGCCTTCAGGCCTGCCGGTCACGGCGGGGCTGAAGCCCCCGCACTACGCCTGATCGGATGCCAATGACCGAACAACGGCACATCAACCCGTGGCTCATCGCCGTCTCGGTGATGCTCGCCACGTTCATGGAGGTGCTCGACACGACGGTGGTCAACGTGTCGCTGCCCCACATCGCCGGCAGCCTCTCGGTGACCATCGACGAGGCGACGTGGGCCCTGACGTCGTACCTGGTGGCGAACGCGATCATCCTGCCGATGACGGGCTGGCTGGCAAGCGTCTTCGGGCGCAAGAACCTGCTGATGATCTCGGTCGTGGGCTTTACGGCCGCCTCGTTCCTGTGCGGTCTCGCGCCGACGCTCGGGTCGCTGATCTTCTTCCGCATCGTCCAGGGCGCGACAGGCGGCGCGCTTCAGCCGCTGTCGCAGGCCGTGCTGCTCGAGTCGTTCCCTCCCGAAGATCGCGGCAAGGCCATGGGCCTCTGGGGGCTCGGCGTCGTGGTCGCGCCGATCCTCGGCCCGGTGCTCGGCGGCTGGCTGACCGACAGCTACAGCTGGCGCTGGGTGTTCTACATCAACATCCCGGTGGGCGTGGCGTCGCTCGTGATGACGAACATGTTCATCTTCGATCCGCCCTATCTGAGCCGCGAGAAGAGGAAGATCGACTACTGGGGCATCGGCATGCTGGCCGTGGGCATCGGCACGCTGCAGTTCGTGCTCGACAAGGGACAGGAAGCCGACTGGTTCTCCTCGAACATCATCACGACGCTCAGCGTCATCAGCGCGGTCACGCTGACCGCCCTCATCTGGCATCTGCTGCACACGGACGATCCCGTGGTCGATCTGCGCGTCTTCAAGGCGCGCAGCTACGCCGTCGGCGTCTTCCTGATGACCGTGGTCGGCTTCGTGCTCTACGGCAGCCTGGTGCTGCTGCCGATCATGCTGCAGACGCTGCTCGGTTACCCGTCGCTCCAGGCCGGCATCGCGATGGCGCCGCGCGGCATCGGGTCGTTCTTCATGATGCCGATCACCGGCGCGCTCACGGGCCGGTTCGACGCCCGCAAGCTCCTGACGATCGGCCTCGTCGTCGGCGGCGGCACGCTGCTCTGGCTGTCGTATCTCAACCTGCAGGCCGGCTACTGGGATATTTTCTGGCCGCAGCTCGTCCAGGGCGGCGGCCTGGCGCTGCTCTTCGTCCCGTTGACGACGGTGTCGATGGATCCGATTCCGCGCGAGAAGATGGGCAACGCGACGAGCCTGTTCAACCTGATGCGCAACATCGGCGGCAGCATCGGCATCGCGACGACCGGGACGATGATCGCGCGCAACCAGCAGCGGGTGACGGCCACCCTCGGCGAGAACATCAGCGCGTACGACCCGACCTCGCAGAACATGTTCGAGCAGATGCGTGCGGGCTTCATGGCGGCTGGCGCTGATGCGGTGACGGCGACGGAGCGCTCGTACGCCGCGCTGTTCGGCATGCTCCAGCGCCAGGCGGCCATGGTGTCGTTCGTCGGGCTGTTCCAGACGCTCGGCATCGTGTTCCTGCTGCTCATTCCGCTCGTGCTGCTCATGAAGCGGCCTGGCTCGAAGGCTCCGCCGGTCGGCGCACACTAGCAGAGCCGAAGACGTCGCCACAGAGGCGCAGACAGCACTGAGGAATTGCTTCTAGAAGAGGTTGTGCTCGCGCCGGCGCCGGCTGAACACGAGCGGGCCTGAGGCCACCAGAAGCGTGACCACATTTGGAATCCAGGCCGCCGCGTACGGGGGGATGGTGCGATTCCACACCAACGACCGCACACCGTACAGCAGCATGTAGTAGCCAAGAAACGCCGCACACGCGGCAAGTCCCAGCATCCATCGCCGGAAGAAACCACCGGACGCGATGGACAATGCGAAAAGCGCGAACACCAGCGGGGACAGCGAGAGCGCCAGGCGGCTGTGTAAGGCGAACGCGAGGGCCAGAAGATAGCCGAACTGCGCGAACGACGGGTCGAGGAACCTGTCGATCTCGTGCGAAAGCTCGCCGAGCGACAGCTCGGAAATACCGGGCACCAGATCCGTTTGGCCGCTCATGAGAATCCGGAACGCCTGGTTGGCGGCTGGCGTGACCCAGGCCAGATTCACGAACGAAATGACCGAACCTGCGAGGGCCAGCAGAATCAGGCTGGCGCCCACGCGCCGCGAGAATCGGCGTCCGCCGAGGCCGAACACGATGCCGAGCGTGCCGCCCACGGTGAGCGCTAGAGAAAACGCCTGGGGAACCAGGTAGACGAAGCGTCGCGGCGACGGATTCTGCAGGACACCTGTGTTTTCAACAAACGGCAGTTCCAGCAGCACCACAGCGATCGCGATCATGACGCTCGAAAACGCCACGGCGCTGATCAGGGCCCTCCGATCGTCGGCGGTCCATCCCTGACTCAACGAAATCGTGTCCGCCCAGGCGCAGATGGCGAGGATCTTCAGAAACGCGATCCAGCCGGCAAGGTAAATCGCCCTGCTCTTCCAGACGCGACCACTCCGCATAGCCTCGGCATGCTCGATCTGAAGGTCGACGACCAGCGGTTCGATGACTCGTGCCATCGTGTCCGGCCCACACCATCGCGCGGCAAACGAACGGAGACGATCGCCTGGGCGCGTCATCGAGCAAACTCCGGCATCAGCACCTGGCCGGCCTCGGTCCAGTGCGTCAGCACGCGCCGGCCGAGCGGCGTGGCTTCGTACACGCGGCGCGGGAGCCCGCCGGCCTGCGGCGGCGCGTCCTCGAGCCGGGAGGTGATGTATCCCTTCTCTTCCATCCGCCCCAGCGTGACGTAGACCGTCCCGCGCTTCAGGCGGCGCCTGGAGGCCGCGACCAGCTGCAGGCCGTACATCTCCTGCTGATGCACGAGGAGCTCGAGAATCAACGACTCCTTCGGGGACAACGTCAGGATGCGTGGGCGCTTGCCGGGCACGACGCAGTCTTACATGTGCATAAGAGTGGT
>Ga0070665_100007990_pt1 | contig 10717 bp, 11 predicted proteins | sample KBSS13metaG_FD_65862 | JGI IMG/M metagenome (GOLD analysis project Ga0070665, IMG submission 65862) | Switchgrass rhizosphere microbial communities from Kellogg Biological Station, Michigan, USA - KBS S1-3 metaG | ecosystem: Host-associated > Plants > Roots > Rhizosphere > Soil ...
AGGTCAACACGCTGCACAACCACATCTTGACTTGGACCGATCGGCCGCTCGTCACCCAGAACCTGGTCGGCGGAGAAGACGGAATCGACGACGCGGGCATCTCGGTGGCGCGATTGATCCCGAACCCGTGGATCTTTCTCGAAGCGACGGGCCAGGTGTTTCGCGGCGATTCGGGCGAGGACCCTTACGGCAATGCAGTGTTTCAGTCCACCAAGCGCAGCGAGCTGGCTTACGTGACACACCTGCGCGGCTACCACGACATCACGGACGACGCCAATATCGACCTCGGATTCTCGTATTCCTACGGTCACAATGGTCTCAGCAATGGCAACGCGGTCGATCCCGGGTCGCTGGTGACCCAGCTGTACGGGATCGACGCGACCTACCGCTGGAAGCCGCTCCAGCGGTCGCTCTATCACTCGTTCGTCGGGCGCGGCGAGTACATCTGGAGCCGGCGCGACCAGCCGACCGGGCTCCAGAGCGGTTCGGGAATGTACGTCTCGGGCGACTACCAGCTGGGACGGCGGTGGTTCACCGGAGTGCGTTTCGACCGGTCGGCGCATGCCGAGGACGCGTCCCTGACAGACACGGGCGGATCGTTCATCGTCACCTACTGGCCGAGTGAGTTCAGCCAGGTCCGGGCGCAGTATCGCCGGACGAACTACAACACCGCGCCGTCGATCGTGTCGAGTGCGAACGAGATCCTGTTCCAGTTCCAGTTTTCGATCGGGGCGCACGGCGCGCACCCGTTCTAAGGTCCTTTATGAAACGCTATCTCGCATTGTTCATCACCGCGCTGCTGCTCACGCCGGTGGCGGCTCGCGCGCAGGGCAAGCTCAACGTCATGACGACGACCGAGGATCTCGCGTCGATTGCGCGCGAGATTGGCGGTGACCACATCACGGTGGAAGGGATTGCCAAGGGATATCAGGATCCCCACTTCGTCGAGGCGAAGCCGAGCTTCATCCTCAAGCTCCAGAAGGCCGACGTCCTGGTCGTCGTCGGACGCGAGTTGGAGATCGGGTGGCTGCCGCCGCTGATCCAGCAGAGCCGCAACTCGAAGATCCAGCCGGGCTCCGCCGGCTACATCGACGCGTCGCTCCAGGCGACGATCCTCGAGGTGCCGACCGGGCAGGTGACTCGCGCCATGGGCGACGTTCATCCGCTCGGCAACCCGCACTACTGGATGGATCCCGAGAACGGCAAGCGCATCGGCAAGGAGATTGCCGACAAGCTGTCGGAACTGCGCCAGAACGACAAGGCGTATTTTGCGCAGCGGCTGGCGGACTTCACCACGCGGCTCGACGCGGCGGAGAAGCGGTGGCTGGCCCAGCTGGCGCCATACAAGGGCACCAAAGTGGTGACCTATCATCGATCGTTCCCGAACTTCGCCGAGCGATTCGGCCTCGACATCATCGGCTACGTCGAGCCCAAGCCGGGGATTCCGCCGTCGCCGCAGCACACGCTCGATCTGATCAACGACATGAAGCGGCAGAACGTCAAGGTCATGCTGATCGAGCCGTACTTCGACCTCAAGACGCCGAACGCGATCGGCCGCGACACCGGCGCGCAGGTGCTGGTGATGCCGCCGTCGGTCGGCGGCGTCAAGGAGATCACCGACTACTTCAAGCTGTTCGACTACGACATCAACCTGTTGGTTGAGGCGATTAAGAAGACCGGAGCCAAATGATGATCGACTCGTCGATGCTCGCGTTCCTCGCGCCGTGTTTCGCCGCCAGCCTGATCCTGGCGGGGATTCACGCGTATCTCGGCGTCCATGTGGTCGAGCGCGGCGTGATCTTCGTCGACCTGTCGCTGGCGCAGATCGCCGCGCTGGGCGCGACGATCGCGCTGCTGATGCCGTTCTCGAACGGCGATCCCCACGCCCCGGTCGTCTACTGGGTGAGCCTGCTGTTCACCTTCATGGGCGCGTTCGTATTCTCGACCATCCGCAGCAAGCGCGGTCGCATCCCGCAGGAGGCGATCATCGGCATCTGTTACGCGGTCGCCTCGGCGGCGGCGATTCTGGCGATGAGCAAGGCGACCTCCGAGAGCGAGCACCTCAAGGACATGCTCGTCGGGAACATCCTCGCGGTCTCGTGGCCGGAGGTCGCCAAGACCGCCGTGCTGTACGGGGCGATCGGGGCGTTCCACTATGTGTTCCGCAAGAAGTTCCTGGCGATCTCGATGAGCCACAAGGACGCCGAGGCGTCGGGCCTCAACGTGAAGTTCTGGGATTTCCTGTTCTACGCATCGTTCGGGTTCGTCGTCACCTCCTCGGTGTCGATCGCCGGCGTGCTGCTCGTGTTCTCCTATCTCATCGTCCCGTCGGTGGCGGCGATGCTCTACGCCGACACCATCGGCAAGCGGCTGGCGATCGGCTGGACGATGGGGACGATCGTGTCGGCGCTGGGCGTGTTCCTCTCGCTCAAGGTCGACCTGCCGACCGGCGCCACAATCGTCTGCACCTTCGGCCTGGTGTTGGTTATCATGGCGGCGGTGCGTCCACTCATCCAGCGCAATGCAGTGTCGTAGCTGCGGCGCAGAGATCGCCGACAAGGCGCTGATCTGCTACAAGTGCGGCACGGCGACGACCGAGGCCAGGTATCAGCCGGCGGCGCTGCCGAAGGCGTCGTCGCGGTCCGGGCTGCTGCCGACCGTGATCGCGCTGGCGCTGCTGGTGGTGGTCGCGCTCTACGTCGAACGCATCTCGTCGGCCGGCTCCCAGCAGTGGGTCACCTATGTCGCCGTGGCGGCCGCGGTGATCATCGTCGGGATCCGCGCCTACGCCCGCCGCCGCTGACGCGCCCGTGCCATAATCGATCCCGTGATGCTCGCAGCCGCGCGGCGCCGCGTCGCTGCGTGGCGGCAGCCGCGGGCAGCCGCGCGCGTCGCCCGCGCCCTCTGGATCGCCTGGGCGGTGATCGTGTGGAACGTGGTGTTCGACCATGCGATCGTGGTTGCGGGCCGGGATTACATCGCCGCCGCGGGACGGGCTGCCGCCGTGCCCGGCGGGCCGTTTGCCAACATGGACGACTGGATGCGACCTGCCGTCTCGCGCGGTTTCTGGATCGCCACGGCCGCGGGCGCCTCGGTGCTGATTAGCGGCCTGGCGGCGATCCATTGGGCGGGACTCTGGTCCCGGCCGCCGGGTGCCGCTGAACCGCGCCACAGCCCGACCCGGTCGAGGGATGACCGTCTCTCGCTCCAGGACCATCCAAGGTGATCCCGTGCGCCTAGCGCCGCATCCGCTGATCTACGACTGGAACCACGACGCGTCGCCGCAGGGCCCCGACAAGCCGGTCGCCATGCTCGACGACGAGACGCTGCGCGACGGGCTGCAGTCGCCGTCGGTTCGCTCGCCGACGATCGAGCAGAAGATCGACATCCTGCACCACATGGACCGGCTGGGGATCGACACGGCCGACATCGGCCTGCCGGGCGCCGGCCCGAAGGTCGCGAAGGACGTCGAGCGGCTGGCGCGCGCGATCGCGGACGGACGCCTGCATATCCGCGCCAACTGCGCCGCGCGCACGATGGTGGCCGACATCAGGCCGATCGCGGAGATTCAGCAGCGGACTGGCGTTCCGATCGAGTGCGGCGCCTTCATCGGATCGAGCCCGGTCCGCCAGTACGCCGAGGGGTGGACGCTCGACTTCCTCCAGAAATGCACCGAGGACGCCCTCGCCTTCGCCGCCCGTGAGGGCGTCGACGTGATGTACGTCACCGAAGACACGACGCGCGCGGATCCCGAGTCGCTGCGCCGCCTCTTCACCACCGCGATTCGAGCGGGCGCCAAGCGGTTGTGCGTGGCCGATACGGTGGGCCATGCGACCCCGAGCGGCGCGCGCGCCCTGGTCTCCTTCGTGAAGTCGCTGGTCGCCGAACTGGGCGTCGACGTCGGCATCGACTGGCACGGCCACCGCGATCGCGGGTTCGGCGTCGCCTCGAGCATCGCCGCGCTCGAGGCCGGGGCGACCCGGCTGCACGGCGCGGCGCTCGGCATCGGCGAGCGCTGCGGTAACACGCCGATCGATCTCCTGATGGTCAACCTCGTGATGATGGGGTACCGCGACAACGATCTCACCGGCCTGCCGGCCTACGTCCAGGCGGTGTCGAAGGCCTGCGACGTGCGGATTGCCCCGAACTATCCGGTGCTGGGCGCCGATGCGTTCCGCACGGCGACAGGGGTCCACGCCGCGGCGGTCGTGAAGGCGTTTCGGATGGGCGATCGGGCGCTGATGGACGCGGTCTACGCCGCCGTGCCCGCGAGCCTCGTCGGCCGGCAGCAGGAGATCGAGGTCGGGCCGATGTCGGGACGATCGAACGTGATCTTCTGGCTGGAAAGCCGCGGCCTGCCGGCCACCGACGAGATCGTCGATCGCATCTTCGCCGCGGCCAAGGCGTCGAACCGGATGCTGACGCACGAGAAGATCCAGACGCTCATCGGCGGCGACATCAAGGTGAAGGCGAGCGAGGAGAAGGCCCCCGCCGAACGGCGCCACGGGTTCTAATCACAAGCCACAGAGACACCGAGACACAGAGTTTTTTCAACCACCGAGCCACCGAGGTCCGGAGCGCACGCACCGAGTCCAACGCGTCGCATCGGCCGGCAACGCCGGCCGACCGGTGGTGCCACGAAGCGCGGCGGCAACGCAAGCGCAGGCGTTTCGTCGCTTGTGTTGCCGCCGCGCTTCGTGGCACCACGCCGCCGCGAAGCGGCGGGCGACGCGTTTCAGCTCGGTGCCTCTGTGATCTCTGTGGCTGTCTATCGGGTAGGTGCGCGTTCCGACCTCGGGCCGCTCACTGAAAATCGATTGCGGCGCGGAGCTTCCAGTCACCGGCTTCCCTGACGAACCAGTCGACGAAGGAGCGGCGATCGTCGACGACCGAGCCGTCGATGTTCAGTTGGGCGCGCTGATGGCCCGTCACGAGCGCGTGATCGCCGGTGACGTCGACCGTCAGCCGCTCGACTCTCACGAACACGATATCGCCGGGGATCTCAGCGATGCCGCTGAGGAAGGCATCAGCCTCGATGCCGTCGCCGCCGGCCGGGCGCTGCACGAACCCCGTCGCCAGGAAGCCGCGAACCGCCGCCACGTCGCGGCGGGCAATCGCCGCCGCCAGGCGTTTGGAAAGGTCGATCAACTGCTCGCGATCGCCCATACGGATGAGATAGTACCACCGTCATGGGCGGGCCAAAAGGCCTTACTACTTCTTGAGAAGAATGTCCTCGAAGAACTGGAGCGCGCGCGGGTCGTGCGTCTGGCCGAGCCAGAACATCGCCTGTTTCCGCACTTCGGGGTTGCGGTTGTTGCGCGCGACCTCCATCAGCTTCGGGACGCCTTCGTCCTTCGGCAGCTGGCTGAGCGCGAACACGGCCTTCTTCTTCACTTCGGTGTCCGGATCGTTGTCGATCGCGCCGGTGATGACGCCGAGCGCCTCCTTCCCCGCCTTCTGCGCCAGCCAGAACAGCGCCTGGCCGCGGACCTTTGTGCTCCTGTCGTCGCGCGCGGTCGCGATGAGGGTGGTGAGCGCCGCCGGCACCTTGCTGACCGAGAGGCCGAAGGTCGCCTTCTCGCGAACCTTGTCGCTGGGGTCCTGCGCGACCATGCGGGCCAACAGACGTGCACCGGGCTCGCCGCGGGTGCTGCCGAGCCAGAAGGTGGTGTCGCCGCGCAGCCACTCCGGGCTCGCCGGTGCGACGAAGCGCTCGAGCGCCTGGTCGGCGGACGCGACATTGTGGAGCGCAATGGCGCTGATCGCCGTCTTGCCGACGCGATCGTGCCCCTCGCCGGAGACCGGCGCCGCGGCGACGAGCGACGCCAGCCAGGCCACGCTCTCGTCCGGCTTGACGTCGGTCAGCCACACCAGCGGCATCGCGGTCGCGTCGATGTCGCAGTCCGGCGTGAACGTGCGCACGCGGGTGACGGCGCCGGCTTCCAGCCGCGCCAGCACGAGAAACTCGGTCGCCGGCTCCAGCGCCACCCGCGAGCCGGTGCGGTCGCGCACGTCGCCGGTGTTCATCGACACGCCACCGCCGCTTTCCAGCCGGCACATCCCGCCCGAGAACGAGGAGTCGGAGATGGTGTCGAAGCAGCACATCTGCCGCGGCCCGGCGACCATCGGCATGCGGTAGCCGAGCCAGGTCACGCCGCCGCGCGCCGCCGCGGCCTTCACTTCGCGTTCGAGCCCCTGCGCGGCCGACCGCGTCTCGGTCTTGGCATTCGAGATGCGGCCCTGCGCTAAGGCGGGAGCGGCACTCAGAACCGCGAACCCAGCACCCAGAACCCAGAACCCAGAACGAACCCTGAACCCGGAACCCTGAACCCCGAACCCGGCGAAGGTCACTTGAGCAACTCCATGAGATAGTCGGTCGCTTCCTTCGACTTCATCACCGACAGCTTCGACACGATTTCCTTCTTCAGATCGACGTTCTTCTCGGCGCGGGCGAGGCTGACCAGGCCGGTGGCGTTGCTCTGCAGGAAGAGCGCGTTGATGACCGCCTTCTTGACGTCGATCGAGGCGTCCGATGCGTAGATGCCGGTCAGCGCCTCGGTCGTGCCGGGCCGCTTCATCAACCCGAGGTTGCGAATCGCCGTCTTCCGCAGCTCGGGATCCTTCTCGTTCTTGGCCAGCTCGATCAGCTTGTCGCTGTCGCCGCCGACGAACATCGACTGGAGGATCGACTTCTTCGCCTCGACCGACGTTTCGGTCTGGTACAGCTGCGCCAGCTCGCTGCTGGCGTGCATCACGCCGAGCTGGCGAATCGCCTCGCCGCGCAGGCTGGCGTCGGTCTCGCTCTTGGCCGCAGCGAACAGCCGATCCTTGTCGCCGGCGGTCATGAAGCTGCGCAGGATCGACCGCTTGACCGCCGGATCGTTCGACGTCTTGTAGACGTCGGAGAGGATCTGGCGATTGTCCGGGCCGCCCATGATGCCGATGTAGCGGATGGCGCGCAGTTGCAGGTCGGGGTTGGCGTTGCCCTTGGCGACGCCGGTGATGATCTCCCGCGCCCGCGCCGAGTGACTCTGGCTGAGCACGAACAGCGCGCGGTCCTTGACCTTCGGCGAGTTGGTGCCGGTCAGCATCTTCTCGAGCACCGGCAGCGCCTGCTCCGGATCGCTCTGCATGATCCCGCGCAGCGCCATCAGCTTCAGCTCTTCATCATCCTGCGACGCCGGCGACACCGCCTGGCCCGAGGCCTGACGCACTTCGACCTCGAGCGCCTTGGCGTCCTTGAGCCAGCGGCTGTCGGTGAACTGCTTGATGAGTTCGGTCAGTGCGGCGAGCGCCTCCGGGCGTTGTCCCAGCTTCGCCAGGCTGTAGGCCTTCCAATACATCGCGGCGTCGGTGCGGCTGCTCTTGAGTCCGATCAACCGATCGAGCGTGGAGACGGCGCGATCGAACTTGCCCTGCTCGATCAGGTCGCGCGCCTGGTCGTAGAGATCGTCGGCGCGGTCGTCGTTGGACTCGCGCGACGAGGCGATCCACGGACTGGCGAAGTGCCGCATCGAGTCGAATTCCGGAAACGGTCCGAGCATCGGGATCCCGGGCGGCGTGGCCAGCAACGGCATCGCTGGAATCGCCGGGACGGCAGGTATCACCGGCATGACCGGCATCATCGGGATCGTGGGCATCGCCGGGATTGCCGGCACGACCGGTGCCCGTCGCGGCTGCGCGGCGGCGGGCACCGCCAGCACGGCGGCGAAGATCGAGGCGAGAAGGAGGCGTGTGGTATCCATAATGGTCAGCTGGTTACTCGGGTTGATGTTGACGATCGCGGGGTCGAGCGGTCCGGCGCGTCTTCGCGCTTGCGGAGCTCGTCGCTCATCACCCGCACTTTGAACAACAGGGAGGCGGCGTCGATCCGCCGCCGAATCTGCTCGAGATCCGCCGCGCTGATCTTCGACGGGCTGTTGACGATTTCAATCAGGCTGCGTTCGAGGTCGTCGAGGATGGCCGCGACCGACCGTTCGCCGGCGTCGACCGCGTCTTGCCGGTAGAGGCGGCTGGCGTCGAGCAGGTCGTTCGCCCACCGCTGCTCGGCCGAAATGTCGCCGCGCGGCGCGTTCATGATGTCGGTGAGGACCCGCTCCGATTGATCGAGATGGTCGGCCACCGACGTGAGGAGAATCCGCTGCCGGCTGTCGCTGCCGGCGGTCATGGAGCCGGCCGCGGTCGTCGTCACCGGCTGCGGCGTCCCCGCCGCCGGTAGCCGCGGCCAGACGCGGCCGGCGGTGAACGCCGCCAGGACCACGATCGCGGCGGCCGCCGCGATCGCCAATCGCCCTGGACGGAACAAACTCGTCAGCGTGGACCACGCCGAGGGCTCCGGTTCGGGCAGCTTGTGCCGGATGCGCTGCCAGACTTCGAGCCCGTACTGGTCGCCACGCTCCGGCACCTCCGGCGCGGCAATCATCGCGAGGGTGCCCGCGATCTCGCGATGCGTCGCCGCGCAGGCCGCGCACGACTCGAGGTGTCTCTCGATGTCGTGGCGCCGGCGCCCTTCACCGTAGTAGTAGAGCGTGAGCTCGTCTTCGCTGAAATGGTGCGTCACGATTCCTGGCTCCGCAGCGGCGCCAGCGCGATCCGCAGCTTCTTCACTGCGCGAAACACACTGTGCTTGGCCGCACTCGTTCCCAATCCGAGGGTTGCGCTGATCTCGTCGATCGATCGTCCTTCGTAGTGCCGCAGGGTGAACGCCGCCCGCTCCAGCGGGCTCAGTTCCTGCAGCGCGTGCTGCACGCGCCGGTCGATCTCGGCGCTCTGCGCCATCCGCTCCGGTCCCGGCACGTCTGCCGCCGGCAGCTCCATGGCGCCTTCGTCGAGGCTGTCGCCGCGCACCTGGTCGTGCCGCGCCTGCTTCGACCGCATCAGATCCACCGAGCAGTTGGACACGATGCGATACAGCCACGTCCCGAAATTGGCTCGCGACTCGAACCGTCCCAGCTGCCGATAGGCTCGTAAGAAGCTTTCCTGCACCACATCCTCGGCATCCTGCTCGTTCCCGGTCATCCGAAACGCCAGCCGGAAGACACTTCGGCTGTGCTGCTCGACGAGCGCGCGAAACGCGTCGCTGTCACCCTGGCGGGCACGGGCCAGGACGGCTGCTGCCTCTGTCGCGTCCATCTGCTTAGGTTAGACGGGGGAAGGACTTAGGGGTTAGGGATTGGGGAATAGGGGTTAGGGATTAGGATTGGCGCGGAGGTCCCGGATGAGCGCGGAAATCGACGAATTGGTGGGGAAATTCGAGACGCGACGCCTGTCCCGGCGGGAGCTGGTGGCGGCACTGGCGGGCCTGGTCGGCGCCGCAGCGGCCCCGGCCTCGGCGCAGGGGGACACGGTGACCAAGGTGGCGCAGGGGCGGACGATCAACCACGTCTCGATGGCCGTCGCCGACGTGGAGAAGTCGGCGGCGTTCTACAAGGCGCTGCTCGGGCTGAAGGAGGTCAGCCGGCCCGGCAACGGCGGCATCAACCTCGGGCTGAGCGACGGCTTCCTCGGCCTCTACAAGCTGCCGAACCCGGGAACGGTCAACCATTTCTGCATCGGCGTGGACGATTTCGATCCGGACAGGATGGCCGATCGGCTGAAGCAGCAGGGGATTCAGGCGACGGTCGACCGCAATCCCGCGAACCGCACCAGCGGCGGCGATCAGCTGTACTTCACCGACGCGGACAAGACCCGTGTGCAGCTCGGACCGAACGGGTATCAAGGATAGCGACTGGGAGCCAGGCGCCGGGAGCTGAAGAACCCGGAGGCGAGCTAGTGCCCCAGCTCCGTCAGCGGCGTGACGTTCGACTGGCGGAAATGCTTGGTCTTGAACATCGGCTGCCGGAATCGCTTGCGGCTCGGGACGATCGCGTTCGCCTTCAGCACCTTGTACGGCCGGCGGCTGACGATGCGGCGGCCGGTCAGGATGAGCGTTTTCGAGAGATGCGCTTCGATGTGGGGCAGCGCGCCGAGGACGACGTCGCCGACAACCTGGAGGCTGCGGGCGCTGACCGCGTCGATGTTGTCCTTCGGCGTGTGCCACGCTTCGTAGTCGAGATCGATGATGTCGACCGACGGGATGCCGGCCGCGAGAAACGGCAGATGGTCGTCCTCGATCCGGGTCGAGTCCGCGATGAAGTAGTCGTCGAGGTTCTGCCGCCGCGCGGTTTCCCAGATCACGTTCGTGAGCCACGGCGTCGAGTTGGTGTCGCGGCGGATGTCGAGGTCGCGGTCGCCGATCATGTCGATCAACAGGAGGGCCTTGAGGCTGGCGAGCGAGCCGTCGCGCTTGGCCACGTCGACGTAGTGGCGGCTGCCGTAGGTGTTGTCGGTGCCGCCCCACTCGGGCAGCCGCGCTTCCTCGCCGTCGAGGAAGAGCAGTTCGATCGTCAGCGGGTTCTTGCGGCCCTTCAACACGTGCGCGAGCTCGAGGAGAAACGCGGCGCTGGACCCGCCGTCGCTCGCGCCGACGAACCGGAACTGGCGGTACAGCTTGGTGTCGTAGTGCCCGGCGATCACGATGCGCTCCTTGCGCACGCCGGGGATGGTCGCGACGAGGTTCACCATGTGCACCTTGTCGATCGGCGTCTGATCGTCCCACGCCTGCTCGACGGCGGTCAGGCCGTTGGCGGCGAGCTGTTCCTTGATGTATTTGCGGGTCTGCTCGATCGCCGGAGACCCTGACGGCCGCGGGCCGATCGCGACGAGCTGCCGAAGGTGC
>Ga0070665_100007992_pt1 | contig 10714 bp, 9 predicted proteins | sample KBSS13metaG_FD_65862 | JGI IMG/M metagenome (GOLD analysis project Ga0070665, IMG submission 65862) | Switchgrass rhizosphere microbial communities from Kellogg Biological Station, Michigan, USA - KBS S1-3 metaG | ecosystem: Host-associated > Plants > Roots > Rhizosphere > Soil ...
GCCGCGCAACGTCCGGATCACCGAGCGCGCGCCCATCGTCCGCTTCAACCGCGACCAAGGAACAGCCGAGCTGGTTGAGCGCCGCTGGTCCTGGCCGGCGCCCGGCGGCAAGCCGGTGTTTAACATGCGCTCGGACGGGCGCGAGTTCGGACGCGACCGCTGCCTGGTGCTGGCGGACGGCTTCTTTGAGTTCACCTCGCCGGCCGATCCGAAACAGAAGCGGAAGGACTGCTGGCTCTTCCGCCCGGCCGACGGCGAGCCGTTCGCCATCGCTGGCGTGGTGCGGAACGATGCGAACGTGGGCGAGGCCTTCACGCTTCTCACCGTGCCGCCTGGTGCGGACATCCAGCCCTATCACAACCGGCAAATCGCCTTGCTCTCCCCACCGGATTGGCGAGCCTGGCTCGACGGCTCGGTCAGCTCGAAGGAGCTGTTGCGTCCGGCCGAGGCGGGCGGCCTGTCCGTCGCGCCCATGGCGGCCTGAGCCTTTTCGCCCGCGCCGCGTTATCCGATCATGCCCACAATTCTCCTCACCGGAGCCAATCGCGGGATCGGGCTCGAGTTCGCCAAACAATTTTCCGCCGACGGCTGGAACGTGATCGCAACCGCGCGTCAGTCGAACGCCGAGCTCGACGCAATCGGAGTTCGCGTCGAAGCCCTCGACCTGACCGACGCTGACGCCGTCTCTGGCTTCGCAAGCGGAATCAGCGGCCCGCTCGATCTCTTCATCGCCAATGCCGGCGTCAGTCACCCGATGGAGACCGGAGGCGCCGTGAACGCCCGCGACTGGCAGGCGATGATGATGGTCAACGCCATCGCGCCCTTCCAGCTCGCGCAGGCACTCCTGCCGCGTCTTTCCGAAGCGCGCGGCAAGGCGATCTGCATCTCCAGCGGCATGGGCAGCATTGCGGAGAACAACGGCGGCTGGATCCCCTACCGCACCAGTAAGGCTGCGCTGAACATGGCCTGGAGCTGCCTCGCGCTGGAAGCTCGGAGCGCGGGAGTCGCCGCAGTCGCCCTTAGCCCCGGCTGGGTGAAGACGCGGATGGGCGGCGCCGGAGCGGAGATCGGCACCGAAGAGAGCGTTGGCGACATGCGCAAGCTGATCGACCGCCTGACCATCGAAGATACGGGCCGCTTCCTTCGCCGCGACGGCTCCGAGCTGCCCTGGTAACTTGCCTTAAGCCGCAGCCGCATCTATAGGCCCGCGCTTTCCAGATCATTGGAAAACCAATGGCCCGGCCAAAAGGCATGCCGTGGCGATTGGATAACGTCGCGTCCTAGTGGCGCAAAGGAGACGAAATGCCCAAGCTGAAGACCAAGAGCGGCGTGAAGAAGCGCTTCAAGCTCACGGCGACCGGCAAGATCAAGCATGGGGTCGCTGGCAAGCGCCACCGCCTGATCAGCCACAACGCCAAGTACATTCGCCAGAACCGCGGCACCGAAGTTCTCGCCGACGCCGATACGGCGCGCGTGAAGCTCTGGGCGCCCTACGGCCTCAAGTAAGGAGTAGCGGGACATGGCACGCATCAAGCGCGGCACGACCACTCGCGCCAAGCACAAGCGGATCTTGGATCAGGCGAAGGGCTATTACGGCCGTCGCAAGAACACCATCCGCATCGCCCGCCAGGCAGTCGAAAAGGCAGGCCAGTACGCCTACCGCGACCGCAAGGTTAAGAAGCGGAGCTTCCGCGCCCTCTGGATCCAGCGCATCAACGCCGCAGTCCGAGCGGAAGGCCTGACCTACGGGCAGTTCATCCACGCCCTCAAGCTTGCGAATATCGACCTCGACCGGAAGGTCCTGGCCGACATCGCAATGCACGAAGGCGAAGCATTCAGCGCCATCATCGCCCAGGCGAAGAAGGCCCTCGAGGATCAGCCGGCCAAGGCCGCTTAAGCCTCACCGAAGAACAAGAGAGGGCGTCGGAGCTTCGGTTCCGGCGCCTTTCTCTTTGCGCATTGGTCAGAAGACGCGGCGAACCTTTAGTTGCCAGCCCTCAAGGAGCATCGGCCCATCCATCAGCAATGGGTCGTTCGTCACACTCGGCGCGCGGACAATTTTCGCTTCGAGGCAGCCGGTCTTGGATTCAACTGCCTGATCCAAGCGAATAGCGGCCGGACTCCGGCCAAAGTTTAGCCCTTGCACCAAGAGCAAAGGGCCTTGAACTGGCGCTCGGCCACAAGTCCTGAGGTACTTGCCCTCGAACGCGCTGGGATTCGCATATATCTGTTGCAGAGGCACTTCGGCGACGGCCTGTTTTGAACAACCCGTCAACAAAACGAACGCCGACAAAACCTTTCGCATTCATCACATTGGCTGGATTGCGTGGCGTCGGCAATGCGCGAAAGTCCGCCTCAGTCCAGCAACTCATAAGCCGGCAACGTCAGGAACTCGGTGAAGTCGTCTGAGACGACCATTTCGCGGAACAGGTCGGACGCGTCGGCGATGTTCGGCACTTCCTGCAGCAGGCCGCTCTCTTCCTCGTAGAGCGCGTCGAACAGCTCGCGGGTGAAGTTGCGGCCATCGTCGAGCGGCGCGTCGAAGTGCAGCCATTGCCAGAGCTGGGCGCGACTGATCTCGGCCGTCGCCGCATCCTCCATCAGATTGTAAAGCGGCACCGCGCCTTTCCCGCCCAACCATGCTGCGAGATATTGCACGCCGACGCGGATGTTCTCGCGGGCGCCGTGCTCGGTGCGCGGGCCGGTGTGCAGTTCCAGCATTTCGTTGCGGCCGGGGACGTGCTCGGGCCGCTTCGATAGCTGGTTCGGGCCGGTCATCGCCTCGAACGCCTCCAGCGCGATCGGCACCAGCGCAGGGTGGGCGACCCAAGTCCCGTCGTGGCCGTTGGTGACTTCGCGCAGCTTGTCGGCGCGGACCTTGTCCATCGCTGCGCGGTTCGCTTCCTCGTCACCCTTGACCGGAATAAATGCAGACATGCCGCCCATCGCGAAGGCGCCGCGGCGATGGCAGGTGTCGATCAGCCGCAGCGAGTAGGCCGCGAGGAACGCCTTATCCATCGTCATCGCCGAACGGTCCGGCGTCAACCGATCGGCGTGCCGGCCGAGCCGCTTGATGGTCGAGAAGATATAATCCCAGCGGCCGCAGTTCAGGCCGACGATATTCTCTTTCAGCGCGTAAAGGATTTCCTCCATCTCGAACGCCGCCGGGATGGTCTCGATCAGGATCGTCGCCTTGATCGTCCCGCGCTCGAGCCGGAGGCGGTTTTCCGTCAGCTCGAATACGTCGCTCCACAGCGCCGCTTCTTCGGCGCTTTCCAGCTTCGGAATGTAGAAATAGGGCCCCGAGCCCTTGGCCAGCGCCGCCCGCGCATTGTGCCAGGCGTAGATTGCGAAATCGAAGAAGGCGCCCGCGACGACCTCGCCATCGACGGTAACATGGTCTTCCGGCAGGTGAAGCCCACGCGGACGGACCATCAGCACCGCGGGGTTGTCGCCAACTTCATAGCCCTTGCCGCTGTCCGGATCGCTGAACCCGAGGCGGCCGAGCCAATAGGCCTTGAGGTTCGCCTGGCCGGCGATCAGCTCATCCCAGGTCGGCGAGGTCGCATCTTCGAAGTCGGCCATGAACACCCGCGCGCCGGAATTGAGCGCGTTGATGATCATCTTCGCGTTGGTCGGCCCGGTGATTTCGACGCGGCGGTCCTGCAGGTCGGCGGGGATGGTCCCCACGGTCCAATCGGACTCGCGGATTTCGCGCGTGTCTTCACGGAAGTCTGGAAGCTCTCCGGCGTCGAAGCGCTTTTGGCGATCGAGCCTCCGGTCGAGCAGCTCGCGCCGTCGCGCGTCGAAACGCTCGTGCAACTCGGCCACAAGGTCGAGAGCGTCGGGGGTCAGGACGGCGCCTGCCCCCGGTACTCGGCTGGTCTCGGCCACGATCCGTGGCCGGTCGATCACTGAATTCATGCGCGATTCGGCTCCATGCAGATCGAATAGCGCGTCGTGGCCCCACAATGATCCCGGAAAGTGAGCCGCTGCCATTCGGTCCGCGCCTTCACCTCATTCTCATAGGGTCCATGAACCGTCTGCGTGCCCGGCTCGAGGTCCTGGAAACGGCAGTCGCTATAGTCGCCGCCAATTACCCAATAGCGATAGGTCATCTTGTTCCCTCCTACTCGGCCGCGACGATGAACTGGGCGGCTTCGGTGGATTCCTTGAGTGCGACGGTCGACGACTGACCGCCGGAGATGGCGGTCGCGACGGCATCGAAATAGCCGGTGCCGACTTCGCGCTGGTGGCGGGTCGCGGTGTACCCCTTGGCCTCGCTGGCGAATTCCGCCTGCTGAAGCTCGGAATAAGCCGCCATTCCGCGGTCGCGATAGCCGGTCGCCAGCTCGAACATGCCGTGGTTGAGGCTGTGGAAGCCTGCCAAGGTGACGAACTGGAACTTGTAGCCCATCGCGCCCAGCTCGCGCTGAAAGTTGGCGATGGTCTGTTCGTCGAGCTTCGCGCGCCAGTTGAAGCTCGGCGAGCAATTGTACGCGAGCAGCTTGCCCGGGAAGCGCGCGTGGATGCCTTCGGCGAAGGCCTTGGCTTCGTCGAGGTTCGGATGGCTGGTTTCGAACCAGATCAAATCGGCATGCTCAGCAAAGGCGAGACCGCGCGAGATGCAATGGTCGAGGCCGGTGCCGTCCTTGAGACGAAAGAAGCCTTCCGGAGTGCGCTCGCCGGTCAGGAACGGGCGATCACGCTCGTCGACATCGGAGGTGATGAGCTTGGCACTCTCCGCATCCGTGCGGGCGACCAGGATGGTCGGGACGCCGCAGACGTCGGCGGCTAGGCGCGCTGCGTCGAGGTTGCGGACGGCTGCCTGGGTCGGGATCAGAACCTTGCCGCCGAGGTGACCGCACTTCTTTTCCGACGCGAGCTGGTCCTCGAAGTGAACGCCGGCGACGCCCGCTTCGATATAGGCCTTCATGATCTCGAAGCAGTTGAGCGGGCCACCGAAGCCGGCTTCCGCGTCGGCGACGATCGGCGCGAACCAGTCGCGCTTCGCTCCGCCTTCCGAGTGTTCGACTTGGTCGGCCCGTTGCAGCGCGCGGTTGATTCGCTTGGCAAGTTCGGGACCCGTATTCGCTGGATAGAGCGATTGGTCGGGATACATCGAACATGCGGTGTTGGCATCGGCGGCGGCCTGCCATCCGGAGAGATAGATGGCGCTAAGGCCGGCGCGGACCTGCTGCATCGCCTGGTTGCCGCTCATGGCGCCGAGCGCCCGGACGGGCTGGTCCTGCTGCAGCAATTCCCAGAGCTTCAGGGCGCCGCGGCGTGCAAGCGTGTGCTCGATCGGAAAAGAGCCGCGCAGGCGGAGGACATCCTCAACGCTATACGGGCGATCGATTCCATCGAACCGGCCGGTGGGAGCGGAAACCACGACACCAAAATCAGACATTTGCGAATCCCCTGTGATCAGAACCACAAGGAAACACAGAGGTTTGGTAAACAATGCACAAATAAGAGCGAACCTGACAGAACTATACTTGTGTGACTTGTAAATTCGTCCACAATGTCACAATGATTGCACAACGGAAGCTTTTTCTGGGCGCTCGGCTGAGGAGGCTTCGGCGCGAGCGGGGTCTGAAACAGGCCGCCATGGCTGATGAGATCGGCATCTCAGCCTCCTATCTAAATCACCTCGAACGCAATCAGCGGCCGGTTACAGCCGGAATTCTCCTCCGGCTGGCCGAAGCGTTCGACATCGACATGAAGTCGTTCGCTTCGGAGGGCGGTGACACTGCCGGCGCCGACCAGCTTGGCGAGATCTTCTCCGATCCGGTGCTCGCCGACCTCGGCATCGGGCGTGCGGAGCTGATCGAGCTTGCCGACAATGCTCCCGCTGTTTCAGAGGGCGTGGTGCGACTCTACACCGCGCTTCGTGAGCTGCAGCGCAGGCCCCCGACGGGGACCGAAGAAGAAGAGGCGGCGGTCGACCCTCGTGCGCTGATCACCCCAGAAACCTGGGTGCGCGACTACATCCAGTCGCAGCGCAATCATTATCCGGAGCTGGAGGAGCGTTGCGAGACGCTCGGCAATTCGCTGACCGACCCGCTGTCGGTTTCGGAAGCGCTGCGCCGACGGCTGAAAGAGGCCTATGGCGTTGAGGCACAAGTCGTATCGCCCGAGCTGCTCGACAATTTCAGCCAGCATTACGACGGCGAGCGGCGGACTTTCATGATCTCCGCGCTGCTGCGGGCCGAGAACCGGACGTTCGGGCTGGCTTACCAGCTCGCGCTTCTCGAACTCGCGCCCTTGCTGCAGCACATGTCGGACGCGGCACGAACGCCAGATGCGGGCACCCGCGCTCTGCTGCACATGAGCTTCGCCAATTATGCCGCGGGGGCGATCATGATGCCTTACGGGCGGTTCCTGCGCGCCGCCGAGGAGCATCGTTACGCCATTGACCGGTTGTGCGGGCAGTTCGGCGCCAACGTCGAACAGATTGCCCACCGCATGACGACGCTCGGCCGGGCAGGTGCGCGAGGCGTGCCGTTCTTCATGCTGCGTGTCGATCCGGCCGGGAACATCTCCAAGCGCTATGCAGGGGAGAACTTTCCTTTCTCGCACTTCGGCGGCACCTGCCCGCGCTGGCACCTCCACGCCGCGTTCCAAACGCCCGGCCAAACCATCCGCCAGCTGATCGAGACTCCCGACGGCCAGCGCTTCTTCACCATCAGCCGCACGATCGAGCGGCCAATTCGCCCGGAGCTGCGCGACGATGCGCTGCTGGCGATCGGGCTGGGCTGCGATGTCCGCTACGCGCCGCGCATCGCCTATGCCGACGGCCTGGACCTCACGAATACGCCTGCAACGCCAGTCGGTCCCGCCTGTTCGATTTGCCCGAGAATGGAGTGCGCCTATCGCGCGATGCCTCCAGCGGGACGCAAACTGGCCGTGCACGAGAACCGAAAGACGATCTCGCCTTTCCCGTTCCTGCCCGGCTAGGGCGCGACTGGCTCACGTTCGAGCTTCGCGCGGTCCCAACTCGCAAGGTCGGCGGCGGCATCGTAGGTTGACTGGAGGAAGCTCGCGAGGAGGCCTTCAGGATCCGCGGCCATCCGCACCTTGTCGTAAGGCAGGATGAACTCCTGCCAGTCGCCGTTCCAGCCGCCCGCGGGAATGGGCTGACCGCGGAAGCCGCCGGGCTCGGGATAGGCGTAGCTGTAAAAGAAGGCGTCCGCCTGGGTCACGCCGCCGGCCCAGAAGCCGGCGCTCGACACTTCTTGGCTGTAGGCTTCACGCGTAATCCGGTCGGGCAGGCCGGGAACGCCGCCCGGATGCTGCGGCGCGGGTCGGCCGGAGAAGCGAGTGACGGCGAGGTCGAAGCTGCCCCACCAGAAGTGCACCGGGCTCGATTTGCCGGTGAAGCCAGCACGGAAACGCTCGAATACGGGCATCATCGCTGCCAGTGCCTCGCGGAAGTTCGCTGACGAAGCCGGGTCGTAGCTTCGCTTGGCCAGATCGTCGGCGAACGGCACGGCATCGGCGATCTCGTTGGGCGTACCGCTAAAGTCCGACGGGAGGTCGAGTTTCTTCAACATGGCGACCAGGCCGGAGTGCAAGTCCGCAATGCTCCCCGCATCCAGCGACAGTTCTTCGCGTTCCTCGGCGCTAGTCGTCAGGACGATGGCGTGGACGCACAAATCCAACGCCAGCGTAAGCGTCCGCCCGTCGCTTGCTGCGGTCGGCAGCGTCGCCAATCCACGCGCATTCGGCTGCAGCGCGACATGCCAGCCATGGTTGGTCCACGGCGCATGCTTCACCCTGATCTTGCCGAGCATCTGGGTTGCGAGATGCAGGATGGCGAGCGTTTCATGATCGCGCGCAGCGTTGAGGACGGGCCAGCTCATGCGCACCCCCTTAGCACGCGCCTTTGCATTTTGCGCTGCGGTGCAGCTAAGGCCACGGGATGGCGTCAGACAGCGATCTTCTCGACCAAATCCGTAGCGCGGCCGACCTCAGCTCGCTCGACCAGCTGCGCGTGTCTGTCCTCGGCAAGTCCGGCAGCATCACGCAGCAACTGAAGTCGCTCGGGTCGATGGACCCGGAAGCGCGTGCCGCCGAAGCACCGAAAATTCATGCTTTCCGTGAGGCAGTCACCTCGGCGATCGCCGATCGCAAGTCGGCGCTCGAGACGGCCGACCTCGATCGCAAGCTCGCGACCGAGACGATCGACCTTTCGCTCCCGGCGCAGGAAACGCCGGCCGGCACTGTTCACCCGGTCAGTCAGGTGATGGACGAACTGGCGGAGATTTTTGCCGACCTCGGCTTTGCGGTCGGGGAGGGGCCGGAGATCGAGGATCAATGGCACAATTTCACCGCTCTCAACATGCCGGAATTCCATCCGGCGCGAGCGATGCAGGATACCTTCTATCTCGAACGGCATGAGGGCGAGGACGAAGCCAAGGTCCTCCGCACCCATACCTCGCCAGTGCAGATCCGCGCGATGCAGTCACATGGCGCGCCGATCCGGTTGATTGCTCCCGGCCGCGTGTATCGTTCCGACAGCGATGCGACCCACACGCCGATGTTCCACCAAATCGAGGGTATCGTCATCGACCGCGCGATCCATCTCGGTCACCTCAAGTGGACGCTGGAGACCTTCCTCAAAGCCTTTTTCGAGCGTGACGATGTCGTGCTGCGAATGCGCCCGTCCTACTTCCCGTTCACCGAGCCGTCGGCGGAAGTCGACGTTGGCTATACACTCGTGAACGGCAAGCGGACGATTGGCGGCAGCGAGGGCTTCATGGAAGTGCTTGGCTCCGGGATGGTCCACCCTAAAGTGGTCGCCAATTGCGGACTCGACCCCGAGGAGTGGCAGGGCTTCGCCTTTGGCTGCGGCATCGATCGACTGGCTATGCTGAAGTACGGGATGGACGACCTCCGCGCCTTCTTCGACGGCGATATCCGCTGGTTGAAGCATTACGGCTTCAGAGCGCTCGACATACCTACGCTCAGCGGGGGAGTCGGCGCATGAAGTTCTCGTTGAGCTGGCTAAAACAGCATCTCGACACCGAGGCCGATGCGCAGACCATCGCCGACAGGCTGACGGCGATCGGGCTGGAGATTGAAGGCGTCCAGAATCCAGCCGAGGCGCTGGCGCCGTTCCGTGTCGCCAGGGTTCTGACCGCGGAAAAGCATCCGCAAGCCGACAAACTTCAGGTCTTGACCGTCGATGCGGGCGATGGCCCGGTGCAGGTCGTGTGCGGGGCTCCGAATGCGCGCGCGGGCATGCTTGGCGTGTTCGGTCCCCCGGGTGCCTACGTTCCCGGCTCCGACTTGACGTTGAAGGTTGCGGCCATCCGCGGCGTCGAGAGTCGCGGCATGATGTGCTCCGTCCGCGAGCTGCAGATTGGCGAGGAGCATGACGGGATTATCGAGCTTCCCGCCGATGCGCCGGTCGGCACAGCGTTCGCGGATTATGCCGCGCTCAACGATCCGGTTTTCGACGTCAACGTCACCCCGAACCGGCAGGATTGCATGGGCGTTCGCGGGATTGCCCGCGACCTCGCCGCAGCCGGTGTTGGCACGCTTAAGCCGCTGGCAGTTCCGCAGATCGAGGGCAGCTTCAAGTCGCCCATCGACGTCCGTATCGAAGATGAGGGCGGTTGCCCGGCATTTTTCGGCCGCGCGGTTCGCGCCGTTCGCAATGGGCCTTCACCGGACTGGATGCAGCGCCGCCTGAAGAGTGCAGGCCAGCGCCCCATCTCGGCGCTGGTGGACATCACCAACTATGTGATGCTCGACGTTGGCCGCCCGGCGCACGCGTACGATATTGCCAGGCTGGACCGTGCGCTGATCGCCCGCCCTGCCCGGGAAGGCGAAAAGGTGCTGGCCCTTAACGAGAAGGAATATACGCTCGATCCGTCTATGACGGTGATCGCCGATGAGCGCGAGGTGCACGACATCGGGGGCATCATGGGCGGCGAGCATTCAGGCGTCAGCGACGGCACCACAGACGTTATGCTGGAAATCGCCTTCTTCACGCCCGACCGCATTGCGCAGACCGGCCAAAAGCTCGGCCTGACCAGCGACGCCCGCAGCCGCTTCGAGCGCGGCGTCGATCCAGCATTTCTTTCGGACGGGCTCGACATTCTAACCGGGCTCATACTCGACATTTGCGGAGGCGAGGCGTCGGAGGCGATCCACGTCGGCGCGCCGCCGATCGAGGAGCGTACCGTCACCTTCGACCCCGCGCGTGCTTTCACTCTTGGCGGTGTCGAAGTGGCCGAGGATCGTCAGCGCGAAATCCTCGAATCCCTAGGCTTCGAGTTTGTGGACAGCCGCAACGTCCGCGTCCCAAGCTGGCGTCGTGACGTCATCGGAACCGCCGATCTGGTCGAGGAAATCGCCCGGATCACTGGCTACGATAAGGTCATCGCCGAAGCTCTTCCGCGCGCGGCCGGCGTTGCGAAACCGACCGCGACGCCCTCGCAAATGATTGAGCGCAATGTTCGTCGAGCAGCTGCAGCGCGCGGTCTCGACGAGGCAGTGACGTGGAGCTTCATTTCCGAAGAAGAGGCGGAAGCGTTCGGCCTTGCTGCCTGGCGAATAGCCAATCCGATCAGCGAGGACATGAAAGTCATGCGACCGTCCTTGCTGCCAGGCCTGGTTTCGGCGGCGCGACGAAACCTCGACCGTGGCGCCGCTTCGGCTCGCCTGTTCGAAGTCGGCCGCCGCTATCTAGCCGACGCCGAAC
>Ga0070665_100007993_pt1 | contig 10713 bp, 10 predicted proteins | sample KBSS13metaG_FD_65862 | JGI IMG/M metagenome (GOLD analysis project Ga0070665, IMG submission 65862) | Switchgrass rhizosphere microbial communities from Kellogg Biological Station, Michigan, USA - KBS S1-3 metaG | ecosystem: Host-associated > Plants > Roots > Rhizosphere > Soil ...
GCGTAGCGGAGCAGCCGGGGCTGCAGGTCGCGGTAGAGCGCGACGAACGCCTCCTCGTCGCCCGCCGACGCGGCCACGAGGGCGTTCTCGAGGTCCGGGTGGCCCACCGTCGCCGCGCACGCCGTTGCGGGCACTCCACCACCTCCGGTCGATGACGGGCCGATCGAGGGGGGTGGTTCGCTCGGCCCGTCACGCCCTCAGCGCCACCTCGCCCGAAGGCGTTACATCGCGCTCCCGACCAGGCCGGACGACGCGCGACCACCCGTCCGCGTCGAGCGCCTGCTCGACGGAGCAGCGGAACCCGAGGAGGTCGGCCGGGCCCGCTCAGGCGGGGGTGTGGTCGAGCAGGTCCAGCGCGTAGCGCGCGGTGGCCGCTCTGGCCTGCGAGAGTCGGCGCAGAGCCTGGGTCGGGGCCGCGTCGAGATGCTCGACCGGTACCGCGGGCAGGGCGGCGAAGACCGTCATGAGCAGGGCGTGGATTCGGCGCAGGCGCGTCACGTCCTGGCCGGCGCCCTCGGCGGCGAAGCCCGCCGTGTAGGCGTCGAAGCAGGCCGCGTCGAGGGCGGGCAGGTCGACGCGGCCGGTCCCGACGTCGCCGAGGACGAGTCGGCTCAGGTCGGTGCCGAGCGGGGCCCGGCCGCAGAACCCGAAGTCCACGAGGACGAGCCCCCCGCGGTCGGCGGCGACGAGCAGGTTGGCCGGGCAGGCGTCGCCGTGGGTGGCGGTGAGGGGCGCGTGGTCGAGCTCGTCGAGCAGGGCGGGGAGCGCGTCGAACGCCGCGTCGAGCCTGCGCCGCAGCCGGGCGTCGAACGTCTCGCGGACCAGCGGGTGCGTCCAGACGGCGGCCTCGGACAAGGCGGGCCGGACGACACCGTCGAGCCAGCCTTCGGCGTAGGTGCGTGGGGTCCGGGCGCCGTGGACCGCGGTGACGAGCGGCGCGACGGCTCGGGACGCGGCGAAGCGGCCCAACAGGTACGCCGCTCGGGCGTTCCGGCCTGCGTCCCACACCACCGGGCGTTCGGGGATCCTCTCCAGCCAGAGGACGGCCGTCTCCTCGTCGAGGTCGCAGACCGCGAACGCCCGCGGCATGGAGAGGCCCGGAGGGAGCCGGTGCCGCAGGTCCGAGCGGTGGACGTCGGCCTCGGTGCGCCACGGCACGGCCTCGGCGGCGACGGCCCGCAGCGGTTCGGGAAGGGCGAAGCGCAGCGGTGACCGCTGGTAGGCCTGGATGACCTTGACGAAGAAGGCGAAGTCGCGGACCCGGCCGTCGGGGGTCTGCGCGGTGCCGGTGACGACGTGGCGGCTCGCTGTGGTGAGGGCGGGTCGGTCGTAGGGGTGGGCCTCGACAGCCGAGGCCGTGATCGTGACCTCCGGGACACCGAGCTGCGCGGCGACGAGGGGCGCGAGCTCGGCGTCCTCGAGGGCGTCGGGGTGCACGGTCAGCTCGACGTCGGGGTGAACCCGGCACGGAGCGGGGCCACCCCCGGCCCGGTCAGCTGGGCCAGGGCGACGGTCCGGCCGGTCAGCAGCAGGAGCAGGGCGCCGATCGGCCCGCGGACCTCCGCGCCCCGACCCGCGGCCCAGTCGACGTCGTCGGCGACGAACCGGTAGCCGTCGAACCGACGGCGCGCATGGAACATGGCCGAGCGCGACCACACGCGGTCCGCGGCGAGGACGGCGAGGTGCGGCGGCATCGGGAGGTCGCGGTCGAGGGGGAGGGCGATGTCCTGGCCGTGGACGAGGTAGTCGATCGCGGTCTCGCGGAAGGTCACGGTGGGCAGCGGCCGCCACGTCCCGATGCGGTCCCGGATCTCGCCGATCAACCGGTCGACCGGCAGCTCGGCGTGCCTGCGGGCTACGGCCTGGATCGCACCGTTCATCCCGCCGTGGCGGACGACGCCGACGACCGCCCGCGGCAGCTGCGACCACCGGGTGTTCTGCAGGGCGAGGTGCGCGGTCACCTGCCGGACCGTCCAGCCCGCGCACAGCGAGGGCCGGTCCCAGTCCTGCGGCGAGAGGTCGTCCAGCAGCGTCACCAGGTCCTGCCGGTGCGCGTCGATCGCGGTCCACGCCTGCGTGCGGTCCATTCCGGCCTCCTGGGTCAGGACGTGCTGGTCTCGGTCTGCGGTGCGCCGGTGCGTTCGAGGAGGCCCTCGAGCAGCGCGACGATCCGGTCGGTGGGGTCGAACGCCGGGTCGGGCATGGCGAGCTGGTGCAGGAGCATCCCGGTGATGACGTCCCCGACCAGGTGGAGGTGCTCCGGGTCGTGGGAACCGACCAGGCGCATCCACGCGGCGAACCAGGCCCCGACCCGGCTCCCGGTCTCGGCCACCTGGCGTCGGATCGCGGGGTTGTGGGCGGACTCGACGAGGAACGCGTACCGCGCCAGCGTCAGGTGCCGGTGGACGCCCGCGGCGTCCCGAGCGGCCGCGGCCACGACCCGGGCCAGCTCGAGCGGCGTGGTGGGGCAGACGGTCCGGGCGAGCTCCTCGAAGTGGAGGAGCTCCAGGGTCGAGACCCGGTCCACGATGGCCTCGAGCAGCGCTTCCCGGGTGGCGAAGTAGTTGGTGGCGGATCCGGCGGGAACACCGGCCTCCGCATCGACCGCCCGATGGGTCAACGCCCGCATCCCGCCCTCGCCGAGCACGCGGACGGCCGCGTCGAGCAGGGTCTCCCGGCGGTTCGGCACCACGGAATACTACATCCGTAGTCATTCAGACTACAAGTGTAGTGACGGTGTCCGATGACGTGCCGGTCCGCCGGTGGCCGGCCCCGGGATCGTCCGTCGGGTCCTCGATCCGGGGGAGGCTCGTGGCGCACTGGCCTCGGTGCGTCTAGGCTTACCGTTCGTGGTGGCTTACGGAGATGGCGGGCTCGGGTTGCTCGGCGACCCGAGCCGCCGCGCGATCTTCGAGCTGCTCGCGCGTCGACCGTGCTCGGTGCAGGAGCTGGCCGACGAGCTCCCGATCAGCCGTCCCGCCGTGTCCCAGCATCTTCGGGTGCTGCGGGAGGGCGGCCTGGTGGTCAGCGAGGCCGAGGGGACCCGGCGGATCCACCGGCTCGATCCCGCGGGCGTCAAGGCCATGCGGGCCTGGCTGGACGGGGTGTGGAACGACGCCCTGACCGGCTTCCACAAGCTCGCCGAGACGCCCCCGAGCGTCGCGGACGACCCGTTGGAGGAGAACCCCGCATGACCGACGTCGCCCCGATCCCGCCCATCACCGGCAGCGTCTCGCTGGCGGTGCCCGTCGAGCGGGCCTTCGCGGTGTTCACCGGCTCGATCGACTCCTGGTGGCCGCATCAGTTCCACATCGGAGCCGTCGACGTCGCCGAGGTGGTCCTGGAGCCGCGTGTCGGGGGGCGCTGGTACGAGCGCGGGGTCGACGGCAGCGAGTGCGACTGGGGCCGGGTCCTGGTCTGGGAGCCGCCGCACCGGCTGGTGTTCACCTGGCAGATCAACGGGTCGTGGCGGTTCGACCCCGATCCCGCCCACGCCAGCGAGATCGAGGCGGTGTTCCGTCCCGACGGGGCCGGGAGTGTCGTCGAGGTCGAGCACCGGCTCTTCGAGCGCCTCGACGGCGGCCAGGCGATCAACGACGCGATCAACGGCGGCGGGGGCTGGGCCCTGCTGCTCGACGGGTTCGCGACGACGGCGGCCGACCGGTGAGCCGCACCGACCGCCCCGACTTCATGGCCATGGCGACCGCGGAGCGCGCCGAGATCGCCGACCTGCTCGCCTCGCTGAGCCCGGAGCAGTGGGAGGCGCCGACCCTCTGCGAACACTGGCGCGTCCGCGACGTCGTCGCGCACATGATCAGCTTCGAGGACCTCGGGCTGTGGGGGACGGTCGGGCGGATGGTGAAGGGCCGGTTCGTCTCCGGTGGGCCCAACGCCATCGGGGTGGCCGAGTACGCCGACCGCAGCCCGGACGAGCTGGTCGCGCTGGTGAAGGACCACCTGCGGCCCCGCGGGCTGACCGCCGGGTTCGGCGGGCGGATCGCGCTGACCGACGGCACCATCCACCACCAGGACATCCGTCGCCCCCTGGGCCTGCCCCGGCGGATCCCACCGGAGCGCCTCGCCGTCGTGCTCGACTTCGCCAGGACCGCCCCGACGATCAGTGCGGCCAAGCGCATCAAGGGCCTGACGTTGTCGGCGACCGACCTGGACTGGCGCACCGGCAGCGGCCCACTCGTCGAGGGCCCTGGCGAGGCGCTACTCATGGCCCTCGCCGGCCGCCGCGGCGTCACCGGAGAGCTGTCCGGCGACGGCGTGGCCGTGCTCGCCGACCGCATCGGCTGAACGAGCCCGGGGGGCATGAAGCGGCGCTGTCGGTGTCCGGCGACTGGTGCCAGACTGGCCGCTCGCGTTCTTCGACGTCATCGGGGGAGCACCAGTGGACTCGATGGTCCGGCCTCCGTCCGCGTCGACCGCCCGTGGGACACGGTCGGGATGACGGCGCCGAAGCCGGTGCGGGTCTGTCTGCTCGGGGGGCTGCACGTCGACCTGGGCGAGCGGACGGTGCCCGGCACCGCGTGGCGCACCCGGCGGTCCGCGGAGCTGGTGGCTCTGCTGGCGTCGTGCGACGGACACCGGCTCGTCCGCGACCGGGCCGTCGACACGCTCTGGCCGCACCTCGACGCCGAGGCCGGGGCGGCCAACCTCCGCAAGGCGGCTCACCACGCGCGTCAGGTCCTGGGCTCCGCGGACGCGGTCCGGCTGGGCGGCGGCACGGTGGGGCTGTTCCCGGAACGCGGGGTAGTGACGGACGTCGAGGAGTACGAGCGGCTGGCCCGGGCGGCGCTGGCCACCGCCGACCCCTCCGCGTGCGCGGCGTTGCCGGACCCGGGCGAGCTCCTGCCCGAGTGGCCGTACGCGGAGTGGGCCGGTCCGGCGCGGGAGCACCTGAGGGCCCTTCGACTGCGGGTTCTGCGGGTGGGCGAGCAGTGGGAGCAGCTGCTCGCGGTCGAGCCCACCGACGAGGGGGCCCACCGCGCGCTGATGCAGGCGGCCCTGGAGGTCGGCGATCGGCCCGCGGCGATGCGATGGTTCGGGCGGCTTCGGACGGTCCTGCAGCGCGAGCTGGGGATCTCGCCGTCGGCCGAGAGCCGGGAACTCTACGAACGCTGCGTCGCGACGGCGGAGGCACCGCGGTCGTCGGTGGTGGGCAGAGAACCCGAGCTGGCCCGGATGGCGGAGGTCGTGCGGGCCGCGGAGCAGGGCGAGGTGAGCGCGCTGGTGATGCGCGGCCCGGCGGGCATCGGGAAGACGATGTTGTGTCGCGAGCTCGCCGATCTGGCGCGCGACCGGGGTTGGCTGGTCGTGGCGGTGGCCTCAGGCGCGATCGGGGAGGCGTACGCACCGGTGACGGCGGCGGTGGAGCTGCTGCTGCACCGGGACCCCGGGGTCCTCCGGCGGCTTCCGGCCGCCTCGCGTTCGGCCTTGGCGGGGCTGACCGCTCTCGCCGCGCCGGCGCCGCCCCTCGCAGGCGGGCTCACCCGCCATCGCGTGGTCGGCGCCGTGCACCGCCTGCTGGTGGCGTGCGCGGACGGCGCAGGGGTCGTGCTGGTCCTCGACGACGCCCACCTGGCCGACGAGGCGACCGTGGAGCTGTGGGCGCAGCTGGCCCGGACCGGTGGGGCGCCGCTCCTGGCGGTGGCCGCCTACCGCGCCGACCCGGCACCGGCGTCGCTCACCCGGGCGGTGCGGAGCCTCGTCCGAGCAGGTCGGGCGCGCGAGATCGACCTCGGGCCGCTGGATCCCTCCGACGTGGCCCTGCTCGTCGAGGGCGCGGACGCCGGAGTGCGCGGGCGCATCGTCGAGGTGGCGCAGGGGAACCCGTTCGTCGCGCTCGAGCTGGCCGCCGGCCAGGGCACCGTCGTGGCGCCCTCGGTCTGGGAGGCGATCACCGATCGCTTCGTCGACCTCGACGACGACGCGACCGCCCTGCTCCGGACCTTGGCGGTCGCGACGGACACGGTGGAGCCGCTCGAGGCGGCGGTGCTGACCGGGCTGGCGGAGCCGGAGGCCTTCGCCCTGCTCGACGCGGCCCTCGGAGCCGGGGCACTGGTCGTCTCGGGAACCGGCTACCGGTTCCGGCACGATCTCGTCCGGCAGGCGCTCGTCGCGCAGGTCCCGCCCCACCGGCGGATCGCCATCCACCGCGACACCGCGCGCAGGCTGGCGGCGGCGGGCGCGGCACCCGCTCTCGTCGCGCAGCAGTGGCTGGACGGCGGACGCCCGACCGACGCGGTGCCGTGGCTGCTCGCCGCGGCTCGGCGAGACGTCGCGCTGGGCGCCTTCACCGACGCTCTCGGCCGCCTCGACCCCCTGCTGGCCGCGGACCCCGGCCACGTCGAGGCGCTGCGGGCCCGGGCAGAGGTCCTGGACGCCCTCGGCGACCGTCGGGCGCCCGCGGCCTACGCCGCCGCGGCCTGCGTGGTCCCGCACCCGCAGGCCGACGACCTGCGGTCGATGCAGGCCCTCGCGGAGATCAAGCAGGGCGACCCGCTGCAGGCCCTGCGGACCCTCGACGGGCTCCGGCCCGAGTCGGTCGAGGGTCGCCTGGCTCAGGCCCTCGCGCTGAGCGGCGCCGCCGTCATGGGGTTCGCCGACCCGGCGGAGGGCACGGCGAAGGCCGCCGAGTGCCGCAGGCTGGCGCTGGCCTCCGGCGACCGATCGACGCTGGTCGTGGCGTCCTGGGCGCAGGCCGCCGCCGCGCACGCCCGGGACGAGCTGCGGCCCAGCATCTGGTCCGACCTGCTGGACACGCGGGCGCTGCGCGATCTGGCGGTCAGCGTCTTCGACGGCCACCTCTGCATGACCCAGCGGCTGCTCTACGGAGCCCGGCCCTACGCCGACGTCCTCGGTTTCGCCGACGCCTTCCTCGCCGAGGCCGAACGCCTCGGGGCGGTCCGCGGCCGGGCCTTCGCCCTGACCCTGCGCGGCGAGGCGAGGCTGCTCTCCGGCGCTCTGGACGAGGCGGATGCGGACCTGACGGCGGCCACGCAGCTCAGCCAGGAGAGCGGCGGGACGACCGGAGAGGCGCTGGCGGTGCAACGCCGCGCCGAGGTCGCCCTGCGGCACGGCGATCGGGCGGGTGCGGACAGGCTCCTCGACGAGGCGCTGGCCGTCGCTCGGGAGTCCGACGTCGGGTTCCACCTGCTCGACCGCATCTACGGGTCGCGCATCGCCGTGGCGCAGGACCCCGGCGCGGCCCTGCTGCGGCTGGAGGAGTCCGAGGCCGCGGTCCGTGGTCCCCTCGAGACGTGTCCGGGCTGCCGAATCACCTTCGCGGTGCCCGCCGCCATCGCGGCCGCCCGTGGCGGGGACCTGGAGCGGGCGCACCGCTACGGACGCGACGTCGAGACGCTGGCCGCGGTGGTGATGCGACTCCCCGGCTGGGACGCGGCGCTCGAGGAGGTGCGTGGGCACGTGGCGTGGGCGGACGGGGACGACGACGAGGCCCGCCGCCGGTTCGCCGCGGCGGCCGCGGCGTTCCGGGACATCGGCCAGCCCCTCGACGAGGCGCGGTGCGCCGGGAACGTTTCGGGAACGGTGTCCTGACACGGTCGGGTCCGTCCAGCACGGACCCGACGAAGGAGCCCCCGATGTCCGATCACGCCACCACCGTCGCCACCGCCGTCGCCCGCCTCAACGCAGGCGACGTCGAGGGCTACGTGACCTCCCTCTACGCCCCCGAGGCGGTCTTCCACGGCTTCCCGCCCGCCTTCGCTCCCGACCGCGACGGCATCACCGCGTTCTTCCACGCCCTGCGCGCAGGGGTGCCCGACGCGACGATCTCCGCGCAGGACCTCCTCGCCGACGGCGACCGGGTCGCGGTGCGCTTCACACTCAGTGGAACCCACACCGGTGAGCTTCTCGGTGTGCCCGGCTCGGGGGCGTCCCTGGACGTGGAGGGCATCACCGTCCTCCGCTTCTCGGGGGACCGCTGTGTCGAGCGCTGGAACCGACTCGACGACCTGGCCCTCCTGACCCAGATCGGGGCCATGCCGGTCCCGACGCCATGAGCCGATGGTCGCCCGTCTCGCGTCGCGGGACCCAGGTCTGCCCTGAACCGCCCCACCGCCTCACGCGAGACCGGCGGTGCCGGTCCCCGTGAGCCGTGCCGCGGCGGCGGTACGGCCGGTGAGCAGGAGCAGCAGAGCGTCCGCGGGCCCGCTGATCTCGGCCGTGAAGGCCTCGTCGTTCCGGGTCCAGCCGATGTCGCTCGCGACGAGCCGAGTGGTGCGGAACCTTCGTCGTGCCCAGAACGGCCAGCCCATCCGCCAGACGCGGTCCAGCGCGGCGCGGGCGGGCTCGGGTGGCATCGGCACGACCCGACCCAGCGGGACCGCGATGTCCTGGACATGGACGAGCGTGTCCATGACCAGGTTGTCGAGCGTGGTGATGGTGGGCTTGCTGCGGTTGTCGGCGTCGCGGCGCAGCTCGGCGGCGAGGTCGGCCCCGGGACGGCGGGCGTGGGCGACGGCGAGATCGCGGTTCACCGCGTCGAGGTCCCCGCGGGCGCGCACGCCTGCCATGAGGATGTCGAGCGTGCTCGGCGACCGGGGGGTGAGGGCGACGTGGGCGGCAACGTCGCGGATCCGCCAGGCCTGACACAGCGAGGGGGTCTCCCACTCCGGGTCCGTGAGCTCGTCCAGGAGGTCGGCCATGACGCGCCGCTGGGTCGCGATGATCTCCCACCCGGGTGTTCGCTGGGCTGGCCGCGGCGGGATTCGACGACCTCACCCCGGCCCAGGCTCGGGTGTTCCAGCGCATCGCGCCCGGGGGGAGCCGGTTGACCGACCTGGCCGAGCAGGCCGGGACGAGCAAGCAGGCGGCCGGTTTCCTGGTCGACCAGCTCGAGCGGGCGGGCTACGTCGAGCGCGGGGCCGATCCGGCGGACGGGCGGGCTCGGTTGATCCGGGTCGCCCCCCGGGGTGCGCGGGCGGTCGAGGCGTCGAGGGGGATGGTCGCCGAGGTGGAGGCCGAGTGGGCTGCCCACCTCGGGATCGGCGGATCCGGCAGCTCAGCGGGATCCTCACCGACCTCCGCGAGGTCACCGACCCCTGGCGGTAGCGCGCGGGCGCGGGGCCTGGAGCGACGGTCGGGAGAACCGCGGTGACCTCCTCGACCGCAGCGCTCATGCCGGCGGTTCGGTGCCCCTGCTCGGTGACGACGAGAACGGCGGGGAGGGCCGGACCACCGATGACACACACGACAGGCGGGATGCTCTGGGGACGGTGGTCCTCAGGTCTGGGCCGATGCCCGGAGCCCGGGGGTCATCGATGGTCCGGCCGTGTTCAGACAGACTGCTTCAGCGTCGCTCCCGGTCGCCTTCGGGAGTGCGTCCTCCGCGGGGGAGATCTCGCCCAGAACCAACCTCTCGATCCGCCACCCCGCAGCGGATCCGTCGCAACGTGCGGGCCTGCGGGCCCTTCGTCGCGCGGACCCGGCGGCCGAGCAGCGGTATCGAGGCGGGTCGGTGTCCGGGGCGGAGCGATCCGCGTCCGCGGCCGTCCCGCACTGCGGGCCTGATCCCCGGGCCACCGATCGACGACCAACTCAGCGGCGATCTCGGTGAAGACCCGGTCCACCCACTCCTGATCGGGGGCCGTCCCAGCAGTCGGCTCAGTCACCCGGTCACCTCCTCTCGCAGCCGCCGGCTCGGAAGGAATCCGTCACGAGGTGAGCGCTCCAGGGCGGGACTGGGCTGCGGCGGCCGTCACGCATCAGCATCGCCGAACACTCCTTCCTGATCGACAAGCACACGCCGGCCACGCCCGGGCCGGTGACGAGCGATGCCACCAGACCTCCACTCGAGAGATCGGGCCGGGAGACCTCGATCGCTCACCGCGGAGGCGGAATAACTGCAGTATGCACTAGAGACTTCTTGAATGCAAGAGCTGAGATTCAGATTCCTCGACCTCAGCTGGCACTGAGGAGTGCATGCGATCCTGACGCTTCCGACGTCGCCGGGGAGGATCCGCCATGGACGACCGGACACGTGATCGTTCCTCCGCCCCCGCGGACGGTGGCGGCGCACGAGGGCAGCGGCCCCGCGTCAGGGTCGGTCTGTTGGCCGATCCCGGGGTGCCCAGCGATCTGGTTGCCGCTCTCCTGCCGCACCTGCCCGAGGTACTGGCCGCCCAGGTCGATGACGCCACCGAGTGGGTCGTCAGCACCTGGACCAGCGAGATCCCACTCGACGATCGAGGCTCGGTGCCGCTGGACTCGCTCTGGGAGCAGCACAGCGAGCGCCAGGGATGGGACGTCATGATCGTGGTGACCGACCTTCCCCGCCGCGTAGGGACCCGTCCCGTCGTCACCGTGCAGAGCCGGAGCGCAGGCAGCGGGTTGGTCTCGCTGCCCGGGCTCGGAGCCCTGTGCGTACGTCGGCGGGCCCGACGCGCCATCGTGCACCTCGTCCGGACACTCTCCGGGCACGAGCACCGCTCCGAGGAGGGGCGTCCCCCGGACGTACCGCGGTTCAGCCCTCTGCGTCGCGTCACCCGCGATGACGACGACACCGACGCGCACCTCGCCCTGGTCGGGCTGCGCGGCAGGCTGCGGCTCCTCGCGGGGATGGTGCGCGACAACCGCCCATGGCGACTGGTCCCGCACCTGTCGAGCGCCACCGCGGCCGCCGCCGCGACCGGCGCCTACGCCGTCGTGACCACCAGCTTCTGGACGATGGCGGTCTCGCTGTCG
>Ga0070665_100007998_pt1 | contig 10709 bp, 8 predicted proteins | sample KBSS13metaG_FD_65862 | JGI IMG/M metagenome (GOLD analysis project Ga0070665, IMG submission 65862) | Switchgrass rhizosphere microbial communities from Kellogg Biological Station, Michigan, USA - KBS S1-3 metaG | ecosystem: Host-associated > Plants > Roots > Rhizosphere > Soil ...
GACTAAACAGTTCGGACAAACAGTCTTTTTCTCTTTTGGAAGCGCGATTTCACTAAGGCTGAATTCACAAGTGAAGAAATTTGAGGCAGGAAAGTGCAAGACGGCAAATTCCTATTGTGAACGTGCTGTTACAGTCTTTGGCCGAGGCGCTCGCGACGCCCATTCGCGATTGTCGCAGGCAGCAAAGAAAGGGAAGTAAAGGTTACAATCCTCGGACGATGAACCAGAGCGAAATACAACAGGCAGGCCCAGGACGTTTAAAGGTCTTTCTCGGGTATGCGTCGGGAGTCGGCAAATCGTTTCGCATGTTCGACGAAGGCCGCAGGCGCAAAGAGCGCGGGCAGGACGTGGTGGTGGGGGCAACACAAACGAAGCTTGCGCCGGAAATTGAGCCGCTGCTGAATGGTTTGGAGATGATTCCGACGCAGAGCCTTAGAGGCATGCCAGCGATGGACGTGGAAGCGATTCTGCTGAGACATCCGCAGATTTGCCTAGTCGACGGGCTGGCTTACGACAACCCGCCGGGAAGCCGCAACGCGCACCGCTGGCAGGACGTGGAAGAACTACTGCGAGCTGGCATCACGGTGGTCGGTTCCGTAAACCTGCAGTACATCGAAGATCAGCGCGACGCCGTGGAACTACTGACCGGCAAGAGGGTGACGCAGACGATTCCACGCGAGTTTTTGAATACGGCGGATGAAATTGTGATCGTGGATGCGCCGAGCGAAAAGGGAACGGAGCGACGAACGGCGTTGCGAGAGATGGCGCTGGTGCTTTCCGCGGACGTGATCGAAGCGGGACTGCAGCGGTATCTACGGTCGCATGGGATCGAACAAAGTTGGGGAATGCACGAAAGGTTTCTGATTTGCCTGACGCCGCGGGCGAATTTCGAAAAGATGATTGCCAGCGCGAAACGGAGCGCCGCGCGGTTTCACTGCGACGTGCTGGCGGTGTATGTGCGGCAGAAAGGCCTATCCAGCGTGGATAACGAGCAGCTGGAGGAGGCGCTTAAAAGGTCAAAGGCTGGCGGTCTGCAAGTGGAGGTGCTGGACGGGGATGATCCGGTGACCAGCATCGTGCAATACGCGCGGGCGCATGGCATCACGCAAATTTTCGTAGGACACAGCGCGAAAAGGGATTTGGGTACGCGGATGTTCGGGAGCGCGGTGAGCCGGCTGGTGCGAGAAGCGCGTGGAATCGACGTGAGAGTGTTTCCGCACTAACTTGCCTGACGAATTTTATTCGAGAGAAAAACGATGAGCCATAAGACGCGACGCGGGCGCTTGAAGATTTACCTCGGCTATGCGGCGGGAGTCGGGAAGACGTACCAGATGCTGGAGGATGCCCACGAGATGCTGGGCCGCGGCACGGACGTGGTGCTGGGCTTCTTGGAAGCGCAGGGCCGCAGCGATTTGAATGAAAAAGCGAAGCAGTTTGAGGCGCTTCCGTTGTTGCGGGTGGCCTGCCGAGGAAGTTACACAGAAGAGATCGATGTGGTGGGGATTCTGCGGCGCGCGCCGAAGGTTTGCATCATCGATGACCTGGCGCACACGAACGCTCCGGGATCAGAACGGCAGAGGCGCTGGCAGGACGTGCAGGCATTGCTCGATGGCGGCATCGACGTGCTGACGACGATGAATGTGCAGGACCTGGCGAGTTTGAGCGACCAGATCCTGCAGATCACCGGATTGCGCGTACGCGAGACGGTGCCGGATTGGATTTTTCAGGAAGCAGACGAAGTGGTGATGGTGGATGTGACGCCACGGGCGCTGCTGCACCGGCTGGAGCGGGGAGCGATCTACAAGCCCGAACGCGCGAAGGTGGAGAGCGAGCGGCTGTTTCAGGAGCCGACGTTGGTTGCGCTACGCGAGCTGGCGATTCGTCAGACCGCACAGGCGCTAGAGGCGCGCGCTGCAGCGAAACGAGCTCAGGCTGAGGCGCGAGCAGAGAAAATTCTTGTCAATGTGACGGCTGATCCGTCCTCGGCGATGTTACTGCGGCGCGCGAGACGCGTAGCGGATTACTTGCACGCGAGCTGCGTTGCAGTGTTTGTATGCCCGACGGGAGAGCTGATGAGTTTACCTGCGGCGGAGCGGCAAGCCGTCGACCGCCATTTGCGGTTTGCGGAGGACTTGCGAATCGAGAAAGCGATTCTGAAAGGGCAGAACGCTGCCAAGGCGTTCGTGGACTACGCGCACGGGAGTGGAGTGACGCAGATTTTCATCGGGCCGCCCCCCGCAGAATCGAAAAAGAAGAGACGCTGGCTCCCGGGATTGGATTTCACCGAACAAGTGCTTTATCAAGCGCGCGACATGGAAGTGACGGTGGTTGCGGAGCGCAGCCATGAAGGCAGAGGTTCGCTCTATCCAGAGGACGAAGCGGCGGGGCTGATGCACTCGGGTTTTGTGCGGATTTCGGATGAGATGACGGTGGAGGATGCGATAGCGGCGATCCGGCGACAAGCCGAAAACGTGGAAATGATCTATTACGCGTACGTTCTGGACGACGACCAGCATTTATTAGGGGTCGTGTCATTCCGCGAGCTGGTTTCCACGGACCGAACGAAGAAGGTGCGGGATGTGATGCGAAAGAGCTTCATTTTCGTGCCCGAGGATGAGGACAAGGAAGTTGTGGCGCAGGTATTGGCGAAAAACCGGCTGCTAGCAATTCCGGTGTTGGACGTGAGCCGGCGAATGCTGGGAATTGTTAGCAGCGCGGATCTAGCTGGAGTAGTTCAGCAAGCAGCGAGCGAAGACATCCTGAAGATCGGCGGTATGGAGGCGTTGGAAGGGCCGTATATGGATGTGACGTTCGCACAGATGATTAAAAAGCGCGCCGGGTGGCTGGCGATTCTGTTTTTGGGCGAAATGCTGACAGCGACGGCGATGGGATACTTCTCCGATGAAATTGCAAAGGCTGTGGTGCTGGCGCTGTTCATTCCGCTGATTATCAGCAGCGGGGGAAATTCTGGCTCGCAGGCGACGACGCTGGTTATTCGGGCGATGGCGTTGGGGGAAATTCGGTTGCGGGACTGGTTTCGTGTCATCCGGCGTGAATTGATGGCGGGCGTAGCGCTGGGTGCGATTCTCGGTGTGATTGGTATTACGAGAATTTTTCTGTGGCACGTACTACGAGGGACTTACGGCGAGCACTACCTTATCATTGCGATGACGATAGGGTGCAGCCTGATTGGTGTGGTGATGTTCGGGACGCTGGCAGGTTCGATGTTGCCGTTTATTCTGCGGAGCTGCGGACTCGACCCCGCGAGCGCGTCGGCACCGTTTGTCGCCACGCTGGTGGACGTGACGGGATTGATCATCTATTTCACGGTGGCAAGCATTATCATGCGGGGCGTGTTGTTGTAGCCGAGTATCCCGTCAGAGGGAATTCCGACGGGCGAGGTTGCCTAGGTACGCGGCGCTCGGCTTGATGGTACGTTTTTGCGTGGCGCGGTCTACGGCGACGATGCCGAATTTGGGTTGGTAGCCGAGCATCCACTCCCAGTTGTCGAGCAAGCTCCACGTTACGTATGCGCGGACGTCTACGCCGTCATCTATTGCTCGCTTCAAGCCAGCGAGGGCGCGTCGATAGTATTCGACACGACGTGCATCATCATCGGTGGCAACGCCGTTTTCAGTAACGTAAATCGGAACTCCCGTTTCCTTGGCGGCGTAGCGGACGACACCTTCGACACACTCCGGATAAAACTCCATTCCCATTGCAGTGAGTTCCGCGTCCTTCGGCGGAGGCAGATCTTTTTTGCCGACGATTGAGCGCGAATACATCTGCACTCCAAGGTAGTCGCATTTCTTGGCGGCCTCGAGCCACGGTCCGTAGACTTCGGCGCGTTTTTCGGCGAGGTGACTGTCGGCGGGAGCGGGCTGATCGTCGCTCATGGCGAGATTGAAGCCGACGGGCATGTTAGGGCGCACGGACTTCATGGCGGATTTGCCTTTGGCGTGCGCAGAGAGGAGACCGTCGCGGGTTTTTTGGGGATCAGCGGCGAAGAAACTGGCAAAGCCGGGCGCGTTGAGGGCCAAGCGTGCCCTGATGAGCGCCTGCTGAAACTGTTCCGTCATGCTGACGCCCCCGGCGCCCGGCAGGTTGAACCAGTTGAGAAGCTGCGGGATGTCCGGTTCGTTGAAAGTCGAAGCGAAATCGATCATGTCGCCGAAATGTTTGGTGGCGCGTTCACAGTAGCGAGCGTAGCGATCGGGAGCGCTGTCGGTTTGCCAGGCGCCCTTTTTTGCGAACCAGAGCGGCATGGCGAAATGAGAGTAGGTGACCAGAGTCGTGAGATTGTGTTCCTTGCAAGCGGCCAGGACTCGGCGGTAATGGTTAAGTTCGGCGTTGGAGAATTGGCCTTCTTCGGGTTCGATGCGCGACCATTCGATGGAGAACCGGTAGCTGTTGAAGCCGAGGCCAGCGAGCATGGCGATGTCCTGCGCGTAGAGGTGGTAATGGTCGCAGGCGTCGCCGGAAGGCTCCTTGAACATGCTGTCGGGAATGTGCTCGAGGGCCCAGAGGTCGCTGGTCGTGTTGTTGCCCTCAACCTGGGCGCCGGCGGTGGCGCAGCCCCAGAGAAATTTGTCGGGGAAGGATTTGGACTTGTCGGCAGGAGGTTGCGGGGTGGCTGGAACCAACCGAGGTGCCGCGCTTGCATTCGATTCGCGCGGAATGACGCTGAGTAGAGCGGCGGCGGATGCTCCTTGCAAGAGTGAGCGGCGAGAGAGTGACGTTGAATCAGCCGGAGCGGGACGGTCGGATTTTTTCAAGTTGGCCTCGACACTGCGGGTATTTGTTTTTGCAAAGAGAGGATCCACGAAACTTGGCGTTCGACGAATCTACGAGCGACCGAGAAGCAAGCGGTCAATGCGTTTGTTGACATCGCGAAGGTAGGCTTCGTCGCCGGGCTGGAGTTCGGCGATGACGCTGCCGTGGTAACCGACGTCGATGAAAGCCTGGCGGACGGCGGGCCAGTCAACGTCGCCTTCGCCGAGATTGACCCAGGAGTAGCCGTTTTCGCTGCGCTTGAAGTCCTTTAGGTGGACTTTAGCGATGGTGAAAGCGAGGGTGTGAATCCAATCTTGTGGGTAGCCGTAGAGAACGACGTTGCCGACGTCGAACCAGGCACCAATAATAGGATTCTTGAATTCCTCGATGTAGGCGCGCATTTCGAGCGGGCTGAGAAGGAATTTGTTCCAGACTTCTTCGATGGCGATGACGATCTTGAGCTCTTCGGCGAGAGGGATGAGAGCACGGATTTGTTTTTGCGAGCGGGCCCACGCGTCTTTGTAGGAGGTTTGCGGATTGACGACAGCAGGGACGAGCAGGACGGCGTCGCAACCCCAGAGTTTCGCGTTGCGCAAGGACGTGCGCATGCCTTCCATGCTGGTTTCGACGACGGCGGGATCGGCGGAAGAAAGAGGATACTTCCAGTGGGCCATGTTCATGACGGAGTCGACGCGGACACCCGAGGCATCGGCGGCGGCTTTGATTTCGTCGGCTTGTTTTGCATCAGGCGTGGTTGGTGCCTGGACGACTTCGAAGCCGGTGTCGCGAGCTAGCTTGAAGCGATCGCCGACAGAGAGCTTTTCGGGAAGCATGCTGAAGACGAGGCCCTTCTTGTACCAGGACGCCTGTGGTTTTGGCGGTAGAGAGATTTCGGCCAGGGCAGCGCCAGGCAGACTCGCGGTGCAAATTGTTGCCGCGGAAGTTTTCAGAAATTCACGACGATTTTTGTCCGCCATGGTGAATTCTCCTGCGCCAGGTTACTTAGCCTGACCCTTTACGATTTTTTCCAGGTCGAGGTGCGGGTCCCAGATTTCGACGGACTTGAGCGTGTCTTCCCACGAGACTTCGTGGCCGGTGTACGCGGCGGTACGCGCCATCATGCAGGACAGAGCCGATTCGGCCCCCGCGGCAGCTTGATTGTGAAATTTGCCGCTGCTGATGCTGGCGATGAAGGCTTTCTTCTTTTCGGGATCAGCTTGCTCGAGATTCGAACGGAAATTGCCGGTGACCGAGAAAGCTTGCGGCTGAGAGGGATCCTTCGGAGTAATGGAATTGGGATCCTGCCAAAGTTCGTCGCCCCAGATGCCGAGCGGGCCGACGTATGGGGACTGCGAAACGCCTTTGGTGCCGAAGAAACGCTCGGTGACATCCCACCAGCCTTTGGCGAATTGCGTGGAGCTGAAGGTGACGTCCACGTTGTCGGGATAACGGAAGACGACGTTGTAGTTGCCCCACGCGTCGCCGTCGCCTGCCGGGCGCCCGGCGCGGCCACCGGCCGCGGATGCTTTCAGCGGATGCGATTGCAAAATCCAGTTGCAGATGTCGATGACGTGGATGTTCTGCTCGACGATGATATCGCCGGAGAGCGTTTTGTCGTGCACCCAGTTGCGGAGGCGGAGTTCTTCGGGAGATACGTTTGGCCACTTCGGGCGCTCGATATAGCCGGTCAGATAATGAGCTTCCCCGCAGACAATTTTGCCGAGAGCGCCGGCGTGGATGCGGCGGACCATTTCGACGAACGGAGGACAATCGCGGATTTGGAAGCCGACGTCGAGGCTGAGCTTGCCTTCAGCGCGTTTGCCGATGTCGATGACTTTGAGGGCGCCGGGGACGTCAACGGCTACGGGCTTTTCTAGATAGACGTGTTTGCCGGCGGCAATGACAGCTTCGAGATGTTGCGGGTGGAAGTAGGGCGGCGTGGCGATGACGATGGCGTCGACTTCTTTTGAGGCGGCGATTTTGTGGCAGGCGTCGGGGCCGAGGAAAAGTTGCGCCGTGTCGACGATCGGGAAGTTCCTGGCTTGCAGCAGTTGGTTGAAGTGGGAGCGCGCGGCGTCGAGTTGATCTTGGAAGAGGTCGGCTAAGGCGACGATACGAGCTCCGCCCGTGTCGAGCATGTTGGCGGCATCTTCTGTGCCGCGACCACCGCACCCGAGTAAGCCGACGCGAACGGCGGAGTTAGCTTGTGTGCCGCGCACGAGTGAGGAAGGCATGATCATGAATCCGGCAGTGGCAGCGGCGGAGCCGAGGAATGAGCGGCGATCCATTTCTGACGACGGAGACTGTGCAGCTGGATGTGTCTTGGTGACTTTGTTCGTCATGGCGTCTCTCCTGAAACCCGGTTTAGAAAGCCGTTTAGCCGATCAACTGGCGTAAATAGTCGGCTGCGGCGCGGACATCTTCTTGCTGCTGCGGACCGGAAATTTCGCGCTCAATGGTTACAGCGCCGCCGTAGTGAATTTCTTTCAGGCGCTGAATGATGCGCGGAAAATCGACTTTGCCTTTGCCGATCGGGACTTCGGCGCCTAGCTCTTTAGGATTTGTTGGCCACAGGCCGTCTTTCGCGTGGATGCCTTGGATGTAGGGCGCGAGGACTTCGATGGCGTCAACGGGATTGGCCTTGCCGTACATGATGACATTGGCGAGATCGAAGTTTACGCCCTGGTTGTCGAGGCCGACGTCGTGCATGGCACGCACGAGTGTGATGGGAGTTTCCTGGCCGGTTTCGTAGCGAAAATTCTGGCGGTAGCGGGCGCAGTATTCGGCGGCCTCGCGCATGGAGGCGATAGCTTCTTTGTAGACGGAGTCGTTGGGATTTTCTGGGATGAAGCCGACATGAGTCTGCACCGCGGGAATGTCGCAGCGGACGGCGAAGTCGGCGGCAGCTTTGATGTGCGCGATGCGTGCTGCGCGGGTTTCGCGGGGAATCAGGCCGATGGTGAGAGGACCGTCGTAGAAATCCCAGGATTCCTTGCCCGGGCCGCCGACGACGAGCGACGTGGCTTCAATGTTGGCACTGTCGAGGGATTTTCGAAGGCGTACGGCAAAGGCGGGATTGAAACTGTTGAGGTAGATCTGGCAGGTCGGGATGCCGAGATTTTTGAGTTTTGCCATCGCGGCGTCGGGATCGGGTTCGACACCGAGAATCAGGCCGAGCCGGAGGGGCTTTTTGCCCTGATTGGATGGAACTGATGGCGCGGATTGGTCGATCCTCGCCGGCGCGTTCGAACTGTCGAGAGCTGAGTTCATGGGAAAAAAGCCAGTGGCGAGAGTGACTCCTGAAGTTTGCAAGAATTCGCGGCGCTTTAGATTGGTCATGTGATTCGTGGCTCGGGCGGTCTATTCCTCGCGAACGGAAATGTCCTTCCAGCGCATTTTGACGCCGCCGCCGGTGTGAATTTGCAGGCCGATAACGCCTTCGCTGAATTTTTGCTGCGGATCGGTTAAGTCGACAATCTTCTTGCCATTGAGCTTGGTAACGATGTGGCTGCCATGAGCGGAGATTTCCAGGTCGTTCCAGTCATCGGGTTTCAGGGCTTTTTCGCCGTCTTCGGTTGGAAGCGCCACCCAGCCGCGCCCACCGCTTTCATACAGGCCGCCCGTGTGTTTGCCGACGCTTGGATCCACTTCCACCTGCATACCTTCGATGTCGGGACCATGTTCAGGATCAATTCCAGTAATCTTGGAACGGAGAAAAACGCCGCTGTTGCCTTGGCCTTCGGGCTTGAATTTCAGGCGAAGATCGAAGTCCTTGTAGGTCTTTTCGGTGGTCAGATAACCGTACTTATTTGCAGTGCTTTCGCAATAAATCGTGCCGTTTTCAACGATCCACTTTTCGTCGCCATTGTTTTTCCAGCCGGAAAGGTCCTTGCCGTTGAAGACCGGGACCCAGGCCGACGAAGTTGTGCGAACAGGGAAACTGGTAATGCAGACGAGCAAAGAAGCCACGACAATGGCGGTTCGGTTCACGATGATCCTCGCCGGAAGCATACGGACGCTGCCTGGGCACTGGCAGCGAGCGAGCACACCTTATCACAGGCGGCAAAATGGAAAAACGGGTTTTGCGGCTCGTACGTTCTGAGGCAAGGATTTTCTTGCGCTTGATGGTCGCGACGGAGAAAATTGCGGATTGCACTTGGCGAGGAATGATGAAAAGTATCCACACGGCGCGAGCGACGATTGCCATAGTCCTGGGACTTGGAAGCTCCATTTTCATGCTGCATGCACAGAACCAGCCATCAGAAGGCAAAACTGAGGCTGCCTCGCGCCAAGAAGCCCAATCCACGTTCGAGAGTGTTTGTGCCGCCTGCCACGGACTTGACGGACGCGGCGGGGAACGCGGGCCCGACGTAGCGTCGGGGAGCGAAGCTGTGCGCAAGAGTGATGCGGAATTGTTGAGCGTGGTCAGAGACGGCAGACCGAGCAAAGGCATGCCGGCATTCAGCACATATGAGGAAAGCAAACTCTTGGCCTTGGTTGCCTACCTTCGCGAGCTGCAAGGCGCAGGCAGGCGAACATCGTCAACCGGCGACCCGGCGAGAGGCCGGGAACTGTTTTTCGGGAAGGCCAAGTGTTCTGACTGTCACGCGGTTGGCGGGCAAGGCGGGTTTTTCGGGAGTGACCTGAGTGGCTTTGCTGCGAAAAAGACTGCTGATGAGTTACGAACTGCCATTGTCGCACCGAATAAGGATCGCGACCCAAGAAAAGGGCCGGTAACGGTCAAGCTCTCCGATTCAACAGTGTTGACCGGTATGCCGCGCAATGAAGACAATTTTTCCCTGCAACTACAAACCCTGGACGGCCAGTTTCACTTCCTCGATAAGTCAAAGATCATGACAATTGCGCGCACTCCGAACTCACTAATGCCAACTGACTATGGTCGTACGCTCTCACCAACGGACTTGGCAGACCTCGTAACGTTCTTAGCCAATTCCGCCGGGTCAAGGGGGGCGCGGCAAGCGTCGCAGAGTGGCGACGATGAGGAGGACCAGTAGGTGCAGGGCGTAGCGGGCTGCGAGACTGGTCGAGATTGGATCAGCTATCAATCAGCGGTGGCGGCGCTCGGCCACGTGACCGGGGAGTTGCTCGCCCATCATGGTGTGCGGGCTCGGGGAAGACAGTCCGCACAAGGTGGCGCGGTTCATCAGCTAAAGAGAGCGGAGCAAATCAGCTCACCATCACGCGGACAAGATATTTGCTGAGGTCAGTGAAATTTTCCGCCGTCCCAATCCAGGCGATGTAACCATCAGGGCGGACCAGCAGGGACTCGCCCTCTCCGCCACCGTACGCCGCGGCAAAGTGGCCGAAAGTATCAACAAACACCCGCGCGGTTGCATTCGCCGATGGCTGTCGCTCCACCTGCACGAGTTCCACGCGTCGCGAGACTTGGATTGGCGTGGCGCTTTCATCGGCGAACAACCGCAACAACGTGAAATGTGGTCCACGGAAGAGGTCAAAAAGGCGCGTCGCGTTGCCGGCGGCATCAAGACCTTGGGCGTCAGGCGCACGGTCACCAGCGGAAATCTTAAACGAGACATTGCCCGCCATCGTGCTTAACGACATCGCCTTGTAGGTGATCCCAAGCTGAAGCGTCACGGCGTCGCGGCGCACTTTTTCCTCTTCCGCAGTCGAGACTTGGCGAAACAATCGCGTGCTCAGCCCTAGCACGTGCGCCGCTACAGGCAGCCGCTCCTCTTCATAGGTATCCAAAAGCGCATCGGGAGCTCCTCCCAGCACACTCTCCAGCTTCCAACCCAAGTTGTATGCATCCTGAATCCCGGTATTCATGCCTTGGCCGCCCGCGGGCGAATGGACATGCGCGGCATCTCCGGCCAGGAAAACGCGGCCGATTCGGTATTGCGCAACCATCCGGACATTCGGCTGATACAAGGAGAGCCATGGAGCCTCCGTCAACT
>Ga0070665_100008000_pt1 | contig 10708 bp, 2 predicted proteins | sample KBSS13metaG_FD_65862 | JGI IMG/M metagenome (GOLD analysis project Ga0070665, IMG submission 65862) | Switchgrass rhizosphere microbial communities from Kellogg Biological Station, Michigan, USA - KBS S1-3 metaG | ecosystem: Host-associated > Plants > Roots > Rhizosphere > Soil ...
TTCGCCAACGGAACGATGAAATAGTCCGTTCTCGGATCAGGAAAAGGATCGGCGTACTTCTTCAAAAGTGGAGCATGGTCGCCGTAAAATGCGAGCCACACCGGACGATCATATCTATCGAGTTCATCAACGAGGCGGGCAAGTGCTGCATCTGCTTTTCGCAATAACTCTTTGTAGATCTCGACCGGATCAGTCATGCCATTGACGCGACCCGGTTCCCAAGGACCGTGATTTGCCATGGAAGCCACGAAAAGCAGAGTGGACTGGTGCTTGTCGATTGTCTTTGCGATCTCAAGAACTTTTTCGGTAAGGCGCATGTCCGAAACGTAGGGTCCGTCGCGACCAGGAACATGATCGAACCCGTCAAGCATTGTCATATCGGCAAAGCCCAGTATCGGCATCGCCTTGTGCCTCAGAAAAAAGGTCCGGTCGTAAGGATGAATGAAGTGCGTATGCCATCCCGCCTTGCGAAGCTTATTTGGCCAAACAATATCCGCGTAGTGCGAAGCGCGGAGATAGGGGTAACTCGCATCTGCGTGGACGTCATCCGGCTGAAGACCGCTCAAGACCGCAAACTCAGTTCTAAGTGTATATCCACCTTCAAAAACGCTGATAAGGCGGCCCCATTGTGCTGCCCGCTCCTTCAAAATATCGATCGTCGGCAAATCGAGGTCGTCACACCCAAGATTTCGCAGGTCCATGAAGGATTCCGACTGCCAAAAAATAACCAGGGGGGATTCACGTGTGGGCTCGCCCAACAAATCGTGGATGACGCCTTGCAGGCCCTTGGTTAGGTCCTCGATAATCGCCTCACGCCGCATGCCGAGCCACATCATGAAATGGTAGCTGACTGAAGCAAAGGTTCCGAACCTGGCCGTGTTGGATTTAACGTTCAAAGTTGTCAGCAGCCTCTGCGCGACTGATGCTGCGAAATGTCCGACCGGCTTTACGAAAAGCAGCACTATTGAGAGACATGGCAGGAGCGCGCCAATCAAAATCCACAGCCAGGCATACTGCGACGGCAGGATGGACGGCTCGAAAATCATAAAGAGGGCCGAGACGCCGAATACGTAACAAAGCGCCACCAGCCAGAACAGCACGTTGAAATTGGTAGCGTAAAAAATGCTCTTGTATTTGAAGACATCGACAACCAGCGCAATGTCAGAAAAAACGATGGGTTCACGAATAAAAATATATTTCACCCGCGATATGCCGGTGAAAATGACAAAAAAGCTGATTGTTCCCAACCCGCAATAAAGTGGCCGCCACGAGATTGCAAAGAAGATGGAATAGACGAAAAGAATAATCGGAAGCCGGGCGAGATGTTCGACAAAGATGCGCGCTCGGCTATGCGGCAGGCGATTTTGCCTTCGGATTTGCCGAGGCATAGCGAACGGGTCCGTCAGGTAAACGACGATCGCCGAGACAAGAAACGATAGGGCTGCGAGAGCGACCGGATGATCATGATGAAGCGAGATATTGGACAGGTGTGTTTCCATATTCAGGACTGCGATCGCTGCAGGCGCCAGTAAAGCACCGGTTTTATGAATGCGGAAAAATATGAAAGCAGCGTGAGTGCCGCGCCGAAATGTAACTGCGCCGCGCCCCTATCTATGCCCTTTACAATACGATCCGCCACCTTCTCGGCAGGCCATGGTGCAACAGTGCCCATCAAGCGTCTCGCGGGTTCAGGCCTTAATGGTACTTCCTTTTCGTATTGGGGCGTCATCGTATCGGGGGGAAAACTGACACTCACGGCGACACCAGCTTTTGCGACCTCCAATCGTAACGACTCGCCGAAGGCAGAAAGAGCCGATTTAGAAGCACAATAGGCGCTGTAGCCTGGGATACCCAGGAGAGCCGCCCCTGATGACACCAACATAATACGGCCGTTTCCTCTTTTCTTCATGCCTTGGAGGACCGCGCGGACAGCATGCACGCCCCCCATAAAGTTGACCGACAGTTGCGCCTCAAATACTGACACGGACTGCTCTTCGAATGCCTGCGGATCGACGCGCCCGGCAGAGGCCACAAGCACATCGCAAGGACCCTGACGCTCTTCGGCTGCCCTAATCGCCGTTGTCAGCGCCAACTCGTCACTCACATCAGCCGAAGCAAAATATACCGATCGATTCTCCGCAAAACCGGTCCCGGCAATCTCTCTAGCAGCCTCGACTAAAAGCTCTAACCGTCTTGCAATCAACGAAACACGGTAGCCTCTGTTGTAGTAAATCCGAGCAATCTCCAGGCCAATGCCGCTCGAGCCACCCGTTATGATGATGTGAGGCATTAGCCTTTTCCAAATCCGGGCCGTTAGCTGAATATCTTTGCGACTTGCTGCAAATCGAGATTTCCAAGACCGACCTTACGTTCCACCAGGTCTTTCAGACATTCCGCCGTCATATTGACGGCAGTCTCGATATGATCGCGGGTGTGGTCACTCGTCAGGAAGAAACGAAGACGAGCCATTCCCTCCTGCACGGCGGGATAGATGATTGGGAGGGCATTGATGCCTTCCTTCAACAGCGCGTTCGATAACTCAACGGCACGCAACGAATCTCCAACCATGACTGGCACGACGGAATATCCGCCGCTCGTGCCAGTATCCAAGCCGGCGCGGCGCGCCAAATCGAGAAAAAGGCTTCCATTTTCTCGCAACCGCTCAACGCGCTCCGGCTCGTCCTCCAGGATCGAGAGGCTGGCAAGGGCGCTGCTCGCTAGCACAGGCGGCAAGCCGACGCTATAAACAAAGCCTCCAGCATTTGCCTTCAAGATCTGTATCAGAGGTGAACACCCGGCCACATATCCACCGCAGCTTGAAGCGGTCTTGGACAAGGTCCCCATCCATATATCGATATTGCCAGGATCGACCCCGTAATGCTCAAAAGTTCCCCGTCCCCTCTCGCCCAACACCCCGAGTGCATGAGCTTCGTCAACCATCAGCCAAAAGCCGAATTTTGTTCGCAGGCTGACGAGTTGGGGGAGTGGCGCGACGTCCCCGTCCATAGAGTAAACGCCTTCGACAATCACGAGTATGCGATCAAAATCACCCTCAATTCCAGTGAGGATATTTTCGAGATCGGCAATGTCGTTGTGCCGGAAAAAACGACGGGTGGCGCCTGATAGCTTGATACCTGCCAGAACACTGTTGTGGATCAGCTCGTCGTGGATAACCAAGTCCGTTGGGCCTACGACGCAGCTTATGATCGTAGAATTGGTAAGATAGCCGCTGACAAAACAGACCGCAGCTTCCGTCTCATAAATCTCGGCTATCTTTTCCTCCAGTAAGCCATGCTGCGGCCTTTCACCTGCGACTAGACGGCTTGCCGACGCGGATATGCCAAATTGGCCGATGGCGGCAATTGCAGCTTCATGCACCGCTGGATGGCCGTTCGTCGCCAGATAATCGTAAGAAGCAAAATTGATGACTTCGCGGCCGTCAATGCGGGATGTGGCACCCGCAGCCTTCTCGTGGGAACGGTAGAAAGGGTTATCGACGCCGGCTAGTTCGCTGATTGCCTTTTGCGCCAGGATCTTCCTGTACTCCGGCAGATCCTCGAAGCGCTTGGGAGCCCTCGCCTGCTGCGGAATTCGCCTGTTGACGCGTGCAAGCCGGCTCTTACCGGCGGCGTCATGTCGATTGCGCATCGCGTCCATGTAGCCCGTGTCCGGCGTTTTCGCAACGCCACCGTCAGCGTCCTCATTATCGATCATCTAAGCCGTTTTCCGTTCCTGCGCGTTGGCTCCATGTTTTTCCGTCAACGTCGTCAAAACTGAAGACATCTCTTGTCCTGCGGCCCTCGCCTCCGTTGAGGTGCTGGACGTCACTTTGTCATACAGCTTTTGCACGATGTCACCGATTGTCGCGCCTTCTCCCATGCCCGAAAATGGAATGTCTATGCCGGTCTTTTGCTGGAAACTTGCACCGAGTTCCATTGCCATGAGGCTATCGAGACCGATGTCTTTCAGAGCCTTGTCGGCCCTGATGCTGTCTTCAGCAACCTTCAGTATCGACGCAATTTCAGCGGCAAGGAACGTGTGAAGAAGGCCACTGGCCTCCTCCCTCGACTTGCCGGATATCAAAGCCGAAAGATCGATGCTGTCACCGTCACCTGCGCCGGCATTCGAGATGGCGTTGCGGGGAACTGCCGAAAATAACGGCTGCGCCGTCAATGGCAACGACCCCGCGCTTGCCCAATCAATTTCAGCAACCATAACGACGGCTTCGTCCGTCGTACCGCCAGCCTTCACAAGGATGCGCTCCACGAAATTGAGCGCGCTCGTTGCCTTCATTGCCGACTTTCCAATGCGGCGAGCAAGAATATCATTCACATCGGTGTTGCGTGCCAGGAACCCTGCATCGGAAATCGCGCCGAACCCGACCGCAAGGGCAGGCAGCCCAGCAGCTCTTCGCGCCCTGGCCAGCCCTTCTAGATATCCATTCGCCGCGACATAGTTGGCTTGCCCTGGATTACCAATCATCGTGGTTGCCGAGGAAAAAAGAAGGAACAATTCGAGTTTGTCTTGGCGAGTTAGGCGATCGAGATTTGCTGCACCCTTTGCTTTAACGTCAATGACCGCTCTATTGCGCTGGCGATCGAGATTTCCAATAAGCCCGTCATCGAGAACCATTGCAGCGTGTACAATACCCTTAATTGGACCGGTTGAGCGCAGCTTATCGAGCAAGGCACCGAGTGCTACTTCATTCGTGACATCGCACGCATGCACACTTGAGGCTACTCCAGCGGCATTCCACTTCGCCATAGCAGTTAGGGTTTCATCATCCGGAATACCACGGCGGCTGCAAAGAGCCACATGCGACGCTCCCCGTTTCGCAAGCCAGTCAGCAGCAGCAAGCCCGAAGCCCCCAATCCCGCCAACTACGAGATAAACGCCCGAGCTCAGCCCGAGGTATTGCGGTTCGCGTTTTTGAACAGTCTCCCGCATGGCCTGCGGCGGCCGGATAATAATTTTTCCGATATGGCCTGCATTCTGCATGAGGCGAAATGCCGGGCCGGTCTCATCGCAATTGAATGCCCGGTACGGCAGCGGGGCAAGCTTACCGTCGGCAAAGAGCGCCCCCACCTCGCAGAAAATGCGCCGGGTAAGCTCGGGCTCGTTGATCAGAAGCTGGTCAGCGTCGATCCCGAAATATGATATATTCCGTCGGAAGGGCCGGAGGGCAAGTTTGCGGTCGGAATAATAATCCCGTTTCCCGAGTTCCAAAAAGCGCCCAAACGGCTTCAGAAGCTCGAAGCTGCGTTCCATCGCTTCGGCAAAAAGCGAATTCAGGACAAGCTCTACTCCCTTGCCATCGGTCACGCGCAAGACATCACCGACAAAAGCGAGCGAGCGCGAATCGAACACATGGTCGGCACCGAGCAGCGACAGGAAACGTCTCTTCTCAACCGTTCCCGCCGTTGCGATGACCTTTGCGCCGTTAAGTTTGGCGATCTGAAGCGCTGCGAGCCCGACCCCGCCAGCCGCGCCGTGGATGAGGATTGTATCACCCTGACGGATACGACCCAGTTCCACGAGCGCATAATAAGCCGTGAGAAACGCAACCGGCACGGTTGCTGCAGCGTCTAGATCGACACCGGCCGGAATTCTTGTGACGCCATCTCGCGCCACGGCGACATGCGTTGAAAGCGCCTGCGAAGCGATGCCCATGACCTTGTCACCGGGTGCAAGATCACGAACTCCATCGCCGACAGCAACAATCTTGCCGGACATCTCCATACCGATTGTGGCGCCGGCGAAGCCATCTTCCAGAGCCTCTTCAGGCAGCAGGCCCATCGACCACATAACATCTCGGAAATTCAGCCCGGTTGCCGCGACCTTGACGCTGACTTCCCCAGCAGATGGCGCAGGCAGCTTGTTCTCTTCCCAAGAAATTGAATCAATACGCCCGGCAGCGAGCTGGCGGATGGATGCACTTTCGAAATCATTCGTCTTCAAATCTTGATTTGCTGCGTGACCGGGCACAGCCCTCACAACGGAGAGCAGACCGGTTCTCTTATCCTGTACCCACTCCCTGTCGGGTTCACCCGTGGAAAGCAAGGCATGTACGGCGCTTGAGCGCATCGTATTTCCCGCAGCCGGGTCAAGGAGTAACACCTCGATCTCATCATATTCGTTCTCAAGGGTGCGGACAAATGTCCAAAGCCCGCTTGCGACCGCGTCAGGCGCTGCCGATCCGGCGGGCGAACCGCCTTCGGCAAGTACGACGAGCCGTATCCTTAGTGGCGAGCCAATAACCCGCATGCGTCTCCGTGCAGCCTCTGCGAGAGCGCTGAGAATCTGAACCGAGTCCTGCAAGCTCTCAGACCCACAGCCTCCGCGATAGACCTCAAACACAAATGCCAGTGTGCCTTGCCTTTCAGCCAGATACGCATCGAATGCGGTCTCGGCACTATCGGCGGTCAAAGGAAGCGCATCGAAGTCGGGAAAGGAACCGGCGCTTTGGTGCGCAATTTCTACAATGCTCTCAAACGAGGTCTGGTTGGCGTAAGCCGCAGGACGATGACCAGCGGCCGAAGCCTCGACGAACAGCAACGCACCATCGGCATGGTCTCGCTGCTTCACATTCATGGTGGAGAAGCCGAAATCCTCTAACAGCTGGCCCCACTGATCCTCCGTAGCGAATTGCCCCATTGGGAATTCAGGCGTTACGCTGTTGGAGAACCAGCCATCTGTCAGGCCGAAGATAAAATCCGCAAAGCTGGATGATGCCATATCGACAACGGCGACGGTTGCGCCGCTCGAAGCGGCAGAGCGCATAATCGCCTGCAAACGCCTGTCGCGGCTCACTTTCCCGAAGGTATCGCCGCTGGCGCTGACAACAAGATCTGCCCTTAATGCGGCAGCGGAGTTTTCGAGGTCCAAACACGAGATGGACGGGTTGCGCTCGAAAGCTATCTCCAGAGTACGACGTAGATGTTCCGAGGGCTCAGCAACAGTAAGCGTCCCACCTTTGCGAGCTACCAGCTGTGACAAGCGCTGAGTGAACGCCGGCGATACCGCACAAAGTTCGACGAGCGCGAAGCCATCACCCGGTTGAACCTCGCGTAGAGCTGCTTCGACTGCTGACAGGACGTGCGCTTCGCGCTGTCTTGCCAGGGCGGTATGGTGCCGAACGTGATCGAGTGTTGCGTCGCTCAGGAACACCGAGCTTTCCGTTTTTTGCAAAGATGACTGACCGGAAATCCGGTCCATCGCCTCCCGGTACGCATCGTTGACGAGAACGGCTTCCGCGACCCTGTCTGGAAAGCGCGCATTAATCTGCCTGAGAAGATCGTTTATGGACGGCAGATCACATCGCTCTGGTAGAATCCACCCCTTGTCGGTTGGCTGTGCAATTCCCGCATCCTCGAGCGCATAAAGGCAGCTCGTGAGGTAGCACCTGAATTCCTGATCGCCCGGCAAAAGTGCCAGGGAGACGATGTGCTCCTCATCCGCAAGAAGGTGACCTATGTCAAAAGACGCACGAAGGACTGCGGCATTGAGATTTAGCGTGGCATCCCCAACCGGAGTTGGATCAACTGTTGGCAGATATCCTGCTCCCTCCGCCATGGAGGATTTGGTGGCGGCGGCGAGGTCGATCGTTCCCGGCACCGCTTCATAGTGAAAAGTAACCGTTTCAAGAGTTGCGTGCTGTCGCAGCCACGTTCGCCTGAATCTGCAATCGTCGAGTGACGCAACCAGCGATCCATCGGTAGCGATCAGGTCAATGCGCGACTTGAGGCTATGAGGACTGAAACGCTGTATCTCGATGACAGCGCGCGTTACTGGCTTTTCCGATGATGCAAAGCAGACGGACCCAAATCGCACAGGAATGTAAGGCGCACCGTCTGCCTCACCGGTCAGCGAGCCAAAAAGTGCAACGAGGCCGTGAAACGCAGCGTCGGTGGACACCGGATCGAGCCCATAGCTCAGATATGGATGGACGGGACTGGCGGCCGGCTGTAGTTCAACGACTACATGCTTTCTGTCATGCACCTCAGCCGTTTTGAGGAGTTGAAAACAATCGGCGTAATCCAAGCCGAAACTGCGTGCCGTCTGATAAGCTTCGTCGCCTTCAATTTTGTGGATTTTTCCGTTGGATGGTCGCAGTCTCGCCGCACCCAACTGATCTGCCGGCTTACGGCTGCGTGCAGTGGCGTGTGTTGTCCAACCATTGTCGCTCAGATATTCGCGTGACGCAATTTCGATAAAACCGGTCTCTGGCGAAAGCCTGGTGGATAGTTCAACAATTTTCGTCTCGCGCAATTCGAGCGGTCGGAAGATTTCAAGATTAGTAATCTCGACTTCCTGAGCACCAAAAAACTGCCGCGCAGCCTGGACTGCGATCTCAATGAACGCGCTGCCAGGCAAAATGGATTTTCCGTCGACGACATGCCCCGCCAAGTCGGGAAACAGCTGTGCGTCCAGATGGTTCTTCCAGACGGAGGAATTTGGATCGTTGCGCCAACCCAGAAGGGTGTAGCCGCCATCAGCGCCATCACGGCCGAAAAGATTAATCCCGTCCGTCGTCGGCGTCGTGCGGTAGCTCACCGTTTCGAAAGGAATTGCCGGCAGATCGATCGCCGGCGCGCACTCATTTCTCTGTTGGGCGCTGACACCATGCGCCACGGCGCGCAGTGCAATGGTTGTAACGGGATCGGAACCCGCTTCCCGGCCAGACCGACTGAGCGTCGGCAATACCGCGGCAGCTGCGGATTGCTGCTTTGCAGTTTCGATCACATAGTTAGATAGAATTGGCCGGGGCGAAATTTCGAGAAAGAGATTGCATCCCTTTGCAACAGCAAGACTAACCGCTGCCTCAAACGCGATTGGCTCGCGCACATTTCTCCACCAGTAATCCGCGTCAAGTTCATCGCCTTCCATCTCTGTTCCGGTGACAGTTGAAATGAAGACTGTGTGGCCGGACTTCGGTGTAAGCTTGGGGATATCCCGGAGAAACGCCTCGCGCTCACTGTCGATGATTGGGTGGTGAAACGGATAATCGATATCGAGGACATGCACCACATGGCGTGACATCTGCGAAAGAGACTTGAACTGACGAACGTCTTCGACAGGACCGGAAATGGTCACGGAATTATGCGCATTCACACCGGCTACTACGATGTTGTCGAGACCGTGCTCCTTCGCGAAAGCAACCGCCGACGCCTCCGACATGACGGCAGCCGCCATGGCACCTTTGCCGGCAAGTGAATGCTGGTGTCTGGACCGGATTGCGACAATCGCAACCGCGTCCCTTGCCGTCAAAATGCCCGCCGCGTAAGCAGCTGCCACTTCACCAACGGAATGACCAAACACAACCTCAGGCTTGATACCCTTTTCAACCAGGCAATCCGTCAGTGCGGCCTGCACGGCAAACAGCAATGGCTGCGCCACGCGAGTATCTCGCAGGTCCTGCTCAAGATCAACAGATCCTATCAGTGCCGATAGATCGAGACCGACCTGGCTTACGAACATCTCGCTAAAGGCATCGAACTTCGCTCTGAACGCGGCATTTGCCTGATAGGCGTCCAATCCCATTCCTGCCCATTGGGATCCATTCCCCGCATAGACGAACGCCGTTTTAACGTCCCGGCCTGGCACTTCGCCAACCTGAGCCTGATCAGCTTTTCCTTCCTGCAAGTAGGATGATATCACGTCTGCTATATCGCCGGAATTGGCGCCAAGGGCAGCAAAGCGATGTCTGAGCGACATATCATGGCTGGCGGCAACAATCACCTCGACCTCGTCATCGTCGGATGACGAGAGCCGAGCGTCATAGTCGCCAAGCAGCGATTGAAGTGCCGATGGAGTGTGCGCGGAAATAACAAACATTCCGCTGAACGGCACGGCCACTTCGACTGCAAGTTTTGGAGGGTCCGAAATGACCACGTGAACGTTTGTACCGCCGAATCCAAAGGAATTAATCCCGGCAAGTCGGCGCTTGTCTTTCCGCTCCAGTGCGCGCGTGGATCGGTTCACTTCAATATTTAAATCTTCGAAATTAACGTTCTGGTTGAGTACATCGGCATGAAGCGATGCCGGCAAGACATCGTTTTCGAGCGCCAACATCGCTTTTATAAGGCCAAGTATACCCGATGCTGGTTCTGCGTGTCCAATATTGGACTTGATCGAACCGATTGGCAGCGGCTTGGCGCGGCCTTTCCCGAGGACTGTCCCGATGGCCCACAGCTCTGCCGGATCACCAACCTTGGTGCCCGTGCCATGCCCCTCAATAAAAGCCAGATCGTTTGGATCAATTCCATTTTCGCCGTAGATCGAGCTCAAGAGCTCCGCCTGCGCTTCCTTCGATGGCAGTGAAATGCCGTTCGTTCTGCCTGCAGAATTTACGCCGGTCGAAAGAAGCGTTGCGTAGCTGCGGCCTCCCTCGCGAGCAACTCGGTCGGCACGCCGCAGCACGACAGCGCCAGCACCTTCCGCACGGACGTATCCTTCGCCATTTTCGGCATATGCCCTGCAGAGACCTTCCGGTGAGAGCATCCTAGCCTGAGAGAAGCCAATGAACGAAAAAGGGTGCAACAAGAGATTGACCCCACCCACAATTGCGGTGTCGATTTCGCCATTTTCAAGAGCTCTTCTTGCCTGATGAAGTGCGACCAGCGATGAAGAACACGCCGTATCAATTGTCATACTTGGGCCTTGCAGACCAAAGATATGGGAGATTCTGTTCGATATGATCGACAGCGTG
>Ga0070665_100008002_pt1 | contig 10707 bp, 12 predicted proteins | sample KBSS13metaG_FD_65862 | JGI IMG/M metagenome (GOLD analysis project Ga0070665, IMG submission 65862) | Switchgrass rhizosphere microbial communities from Kellogg Biological Station, Michigan, USA - KBS S1-3 metaG | ecosystem: Host-associated > Plants > Roots > Rhizosphere > Soil ...
GTAGCGGGCATCGTTGCCCTGCACCCATACGGCAGAAGCCGACACACGAGTCCCGTTCTTCAACACAATGACGAAAAAAGCGGGTGTGGCGTCGCCATCGGTGGCGGTCTGCTCGGAATCGCCCTTCACGTTCTGTATGGAGGAATGAATCGGTACCGGAGGCGCCGCCGGAACCGCGGGTTGCTGCAGCAACACCACGTTGTTCACAACCGGGTTGTTCACAGCCGGCGGAGCATCGGGATAGGGTGCGGGATATGCGTATCCTCCAAAGCCATAACCATAGCCGTAGGCTCCGCCCATCGGGAAGCCGCCGCGATGTGGTCTTGGCTGCCCGAAACTTGGCGCAGAGGAACGCAGCGGCGGCAAACCGGAGCCCAGAGCTGCGGGAAAAACGCGATCCTGCGCGAAAGCGGAAACCGCCAGCAGACAGACGAGATTCAGGCCGAGGATCGTGCGCATCCGCTTTCCCCTGCCAGTATCATAGCTCGATCCGAGGAGCGCTGACTCAAGGCTTCTGGCAGCTCAAACCTGTGGCCCCCAAGTTGCAATTAGTTTTGCGTGGTCATCGGAGCGATCATTGCCGGGTTAGTGATTCTAGCGCTATTGCTGGAAACGATTTCCTCATCTCCGAAGCCGTCGGAATCCGAGAACCTGGAGCCGGTTCCCGAGCCCACGACTGTGCCGCAATGACGCACTGCTGAGTCAAATTGGCTCAACTGCAGAAGCCGATCACTTAGGACTCGCTCGCAACTTTTAGACAACGCTCAAACAGTTTGGTATTGGATTAAGACCAAGTCTACGGTGAATTGCTTACCTTCCGGCTGGCACTTCACAACCTCTGCGACGTAAGCGTTCTCCGGTAGAAACAGTGTAACGGCGCGCTCCAAATCGATAGCTTGATCCACCAGAGCTGTTACCCGGCCGTGATCGCGCACCAACATGCGGCCTACTGATGAGTAGTATTTTCCCTCCATCGGTGAAATGATTACCGGAATATCAACGTCGGGCTCATTGCTGCGAAGCAGGCGTTGAACCAACTGGTGAAGTTGGCTATCGGGAACTCTTTTTGACGAACGTGTCTTCATCCAAACTCCAAACGGGGTGGGGGAGATACCGCTACTCTTTTTGTAACCCGATTCGTGGCCGATTAAAAACGGAATCGTGAGTCTAAGCGTGTTTTGTGTCCGCAACTGGAATGGTTCCAGTACGCGGTCGTGCTAGGTACTCAATCCTAGACACTAGTAAGATAAATTTCCCATGTGCATTTGCTGCGTGAGCGCCAGGAAACGGGGGTGTGTGCGCAATGACTGATAGATGGGATCGGTCGACGGGAGGTAGAAGCCCATGTGCCGCTCCTCGGCCGCGTGTTCCAGCCATTCAAGGGCTGCTTCCGTATGACCCAATCCGAATTCGACTTCCGCGATTGCGAACGCCGGATAATATCCATCTTGACGTTTCCGATTCATCTCCGTCAGCATTTTCTGCGCTTCCGCACGCTGCCCGCCGGTGGCGAGCGCGTAACCCAGGTCGCTCAACGAAAACGGGACGCTGCCCAGCAGGTCGTTCGACCGCCGGAGTTGTTGGATGGCCTTAGCAGTCTGCCCTTTCGCCAGGTATGCGCGGCCCAGAAAATGGTTCGCCAATCCGTAGTTTGGTTCAATCTCCAGGGCCCGCTGATACTCGGGAATAGCCAAGTCCGGATCTCCCGAAAAGGCGTGGATGTTGCCCGCAACCGTCATCGGTTCCAGCCATCGCGGGCTGTTGTCCTGAGCCTTCTTCGCGTAGATCAAGGCTTCGTCATAGCGACGCATGTCCAGCAGGAACTCGGCAAACCAGCTATTCACGACGGCTTCGCGCGGATTGAGATCCAGTGCCTTCCGGTACTGCTTTTCGGCGGATAGTTGGTCCCAATCCAGATAGTGCGCGACAAAAGCCAGCACGCGCCATGCGGACCCGAGCCGGCTATCCAGAGACAGTGCTTTTTGCGCTTCAAGTTTAGCTTGTGCCATCGTCTCGCGTGCAGGGATGTCCCCGAACCAGGTCAAAGCGATGTGTGCGCTTGCGAGTCCCGTCCATGCGGCAGCGAACCGCGGATCGAGCCGGATCGCCTCCTGATAATTCTTGATCCCGGCCTGGACTTGGGTGCGGCCGGCATTCTCTCCAAAATGCGCCCGCGTAAACGCGCGATAAGCTTCCGGGCTGGGCGTGTACTCTGCGTTAGCAGATGGTGTGCGCCGCAGCATCCAATATCCACCGGCGGAGGCGGCGGCCAGTAGCGCCAATCCCATCACCCACCAGAGACGGCGGCTGAAGACTGCGGCGGCGGGCTTATTCTCCGCAGGTTCTACCTCCATTAACAGCCGCCGCGATTCACGCCACTCATCCAGTTCCCAGCGATAGGCGTAAACCGATCCGCGCTTGTTGTGCTGCTGCCGGTGAACCGGCAAGCTTTCTTTTTCTTCCCAGCGGCGCACCGTGCGAACGCTGCGGTTCAGGTACAACGCCACTTCCTTCCAGGATTCCAAGCGGTCTCCTGGAGAGATCACTTCGAGCTTGGTTCGCGGATTCAGAGCCTCATTTATACTCCGTTTTCCTCAAGATTTCCACATGCTGATCCCAGTCCCCCAAAACGCAGTTTTGCGGGACATTAGCGGCCATGCCCGCTGTGGCTTCTCATTTCCCTTGTCGAATCAGATAGATGGCTGCAAGATCGAAAACACGCCGGACGCTTGCTTCACGGGCGGAGGCGGGGATCGCAAACTGAGGAGATTTCAATGAAAAGTACTATTCACGGGTCATTGTTCGCACTCGGCGCGTTGGCACTGCTGCTTCACCCGTCCGCCCAAGCTTCCTGCGTAGCCGGTGGCGGCAAGGTCGGACTGGCGTCTTCGAAATTCGCGCAAAGGATTCAAGATCAGTCGCTCAAGGGACACGGCGATAATTCTGACGGGATTGTCGGCCTGTGGCACACCACCTTCATCTTTGAGGGCGCCGTTTGGGATGAAGCTTTCGAGCAATGGCACAGCGACGGCACCGAAACTGCCCTCGACAACGCCGTGCCGCCATTGCTCGGCAACGTCTGCCTGGGCGTGTATAAACAGAGCGGTCCACGCACGTACAAACTGCGCCATCTCGCATGGAACTGGGATCCCAGCGGTTCGCCCTTGGCCGGGACGTTTCTGCTGCTGATGACGGTGACAGTGGATCCTCACGGCAACACTTTTTCGGGCCATTTTATTTCCGACAGCTTCGATACCTTCGGCAACAAGATAGACGAGTTGCACTTTGAAGGCACGGTGAGCGCTGAACGCATCACGGTCGATTGACGGAAGATGCATCGGAGGAGGGCGCGGGTTTAGCTCCGCGCCCATCGCCACAGTTTTTCCAGTGGCGGAGGCGCCATGCCATCGGCGATAATGCTAGGTTTACCCGCAAACCTAGGAGCTTTCATCATCGATGGCCAAGATCAAGGTCAAGAACCCGATTGTCGAAATGGACGGCGACGAGATGACGCGCATCATCTGGCAGTGGATCCGCGAGCGCCTCATCCTGCCGTATCTGGATGTCGACCTCAAATACTTTGACCTTTCGGTCGAGAAGCGCGACGAAACCGGAGACCAGATTACTATCGATTCCGCTAATGCTACCAAGCAATACGGCGTCGCCGTCAAATGCGCCACCATCACGCCGGACGAAGCCCGCGTCAAGGAATTCGGCCTCAAGAAGATGTGGAAAAGCCCAAATGGCACCATCCGCAACATTCTCGACGGCACCATCTTCCGTGAGCCCATCGTTTGCCGCAATGTGCCGCGCTTAGTGGCGCATTGGGACAAGCCGGTAGTGGTCGCGCGGCATGGTTTCGGCGATCAGTATCGCGCCACCGACTTCCAGTTCCCCGGCGCGGGGACGCTCAAACTGAGCTTCACGCCGGCCGATGGCGGGGCCGCAATCGAGCACGAAATCATAAAGGCTCCCGGCGCGGGCGTAGTGCTGGGCATGTTCAATCTCGACGCGTCCATCTCGGGCTTCGCGCGCGCCTGCTTCACCTATGCGCTGGACCGCCGCTATCCGGTGTACTTGTCGACGAAGAACACCATCCTCAAAATTTACGATGGCCGCTTCAAGAATCTGTTCCAGGAGATCTTTGACAACGAATTCAAGGGTAAATTCGACGCTGCGGGCCTCACCTACGAGCATCGCTTGATCGACGACATGGTGGCCGCCTGTTTGAAATGGAGCGGCGGCTATCTGTGGGCTTGCAAGAACTACGACGGTGATGTGCAGTCCGACACCGTGGCGCAAGGTTACGGATCGCTGGGCCTGATGACGTCGGTGCTGATGTCGCCCGACGGCAAGACCATTGAATCGGAAGCCGCCCACGGCACCGTGACCCGCCACTATCGCCTGCATCAGCAGGGCAAGCCGACGTCCACCAATCCCATCGCGTCGATCTACGCGTGGACCCGCGGCCTGCAATATCGCGGCAAGATGGACGGTACGCCCGACGTGGTCCAGTTCGCGCAGACGCTTGAAAAGGTTTGCGTCGATGTGGTGGAATCCGGCAGGATGACTAAGGACCTGGCGATTCTCATCCGCCCGGATCACCTGTACCTGACCACCGAAGGCTTCATGGATGCGGTGGACGGCGAACTCAAGCAGCGGCTGGGTTAAACATGGCGTTTACGGTATCCGGCGAAATCCAAGTCCGGCGTGTTCAAAATGGGCATCGCCGCTGATCACGTTCGTCAGACCTATCTCCTGCATCACGACAAAGCTGGTGAGATCGGTAAACGAGATTCGCGGTTTGTCGCGATAGCGGATGCGCAATTCCCAAGCGGCCTGGAATCGCTCGGGCGTCACCCGCTCGATTTCGACTAGGCCCGATTCCGCAGCTTTGAATATTGCCTCCGCGAAGCGCCGGGCTTTGATAAAGGGTGCACCCGCAAACAAGCGCGTAAGCGTTTCGTCCAGAACATAGTCAGTGGTAATCCACGCTCCAAGCCGGCTAGCCGCATCCGCCCGAAGAGTGGAAACCGCTTTGAACGCCGGGTCTTGGTCGCTGGCCAAAACTAGCCACGCCCAGGTGTCGATGAAAATTCGCCCGTGAGAGCCGGCGGCCGGGCTAACTTCCGCCATAAAGCTCGTCGTCGATATTCGCCGACAAAACCGCGCTGCCGCAGATTCCGGCGACCTTCAGGAGGGGATCTTCGATCGCTTTGCGCCTCACTTGCGATCTCGCGGGTGTCTGGATGCGTAGACGAATCACCTCGGCCATGCTGAGGCGCGCGCGAAACGCCTCGCTGCGAAGTTCTTCGTGCAGTTCGTCCGGCAGGAAGATGGTGGTCCGCTTCATATATGCATCATAACATATATATTCACCGTTCTAAAATACTGTCTCGATTTGCGTCCGCCACCATCACCCATCACAATAGAAAGTTCGCTATGAGTTCATCTACATCACAACCTCTCGTCGCTGTCATTATGGGCAGCAAGTCAGATTGGGAAACCATGAAGAACGCCAGCGACACGCTGGCCCGCTTCGGGGTCCCACATGAAAGCCGCGTGCTCTCCGCGCATCGCACCCCGCAGGCGGCCACCGAGTTCGCTTCGGGCGCCAGCGGGCGCGGGCTACAAGTGATCATCGCCGCCGCCGGCGGAGCCGCGCATCTGGCGGGAGTCCTGGCCGCTCACACCATCTTGCCGGTGCTCGGCGTGCCCATGGAGAGCCAGATGCTTCGCGGGATGGATTCGCTGCTTTCCACCGTGCAGATGCCCGCCGGGATTCCGGTAGGCACGCTCGCGATCGGCAAGGCGGGCGCCATCAACGCCGCATTGCTGGCTGTCGCTATCTTGGCGTTGCAGAGGCCGGACCTGCACCAGAAGCTCGAAGCCTTCCGCAAGGAGCAGGCTGAAAAGATTTTGAACGAAACGCTGTGAGCGGTTGCGTTAGGCCGATTCTTACGCGCGAGCGGCATGGGCGAATTGTATTCGGCCAACGCCTTTCTAGCCCTAACCTATTTCATAACCGTCACCGTAATTATGTTCGATTTGGCCTCGCTCTTGGTAGCTTCATCCAGACGCGAGAGTTGGATCGTGTATGTTCCTGGCTTGCTCAAATCGTACGCTTTATCGATTTCAAAATCGATCTTCAATGCCTCCCCGGGGGCTACGAGAATACTAAAATGGCTCCCTCCGCGCGTTTCAATACCCTCAATCGGAACTTTACTGCCGTCTGCTAGCGACGGACGGTTACCGCCAGAATCGTGGACATCGATTTTGAAATTAAACTCGACCGGTGCGCGCTCGATCCCTATGTCGTGGTTTGAGGTGTTCGTGAACGTGACAACCGCTGGGATCGGCGCGCCCGCGCTCACAACTTCGCGCGCTGCGCTAATGGCGATCGAAAAGGGCGGTGCCTCAGATTTTCCTGTCTTGGCCGTTTGAGCCGCGGCGCTTCCAGAGGCGGCTAAGATTGCGAAGCATAATAGGGAACCGATTGATATTCGCATATTTTCCTCGTTGCCTCTTATTGATTCTGACATGTCATGAACTGGCTTTGTGGAGTATTTGTTGGGATGGTGCCCTGCCAAGTTGGGAACGCATTACTCGATTGCAGGACTTGGCTCGAGAATGATGCGCTTGACGGTACCGTACAAGCGAGCGCTGTCCATGTTGTGCCGTTGCTCCCCTGGCTCGAGTTCATGGTATCCGTTGTATCCCCCGACCAGCCCCACGGAACCTGCCCCACCGGAACTGGAATGGAAGCACAGTTACTCGGCGTTACGCTCCCGCCCGAGGTAACGCTTGCAGGAGTACAGCCGCTAGGCAAAGCTTAGCGATACCGTTCCCTGTGACGGTCAGCGCTGGGTTAGTTCCGAACCCACTACCATTGATCGTGAATTGGGTGGTCGTCCCGGCGTACCAGTTATTCGGCGATATGGACGTAATCGCTGGCGTCGGATCGCCGACATTAATATTGACTACATTGCTCGTTCCCGCGAGCGAGACACGATTATGCGAAAAGCTTGCGCCGTTGTCAAGACACATTTTTATATTTGTATGAATATTACAACGACGTTTAGCAGAATTAAATTAGAAAATGGAGCGGAAAGTTCGTTTAATCGGCTGAAACTGCTAGCTCACGCTCAAAAAACGCGTCTACCATCCCCAGAATCTCCGCGGTGCTGTGCGCGTGGTAAATGCTCGCGCGGAGCTGCGCACCGTTGCGGATGCCGTGCGTGAAATAAGTGGCGAACTGCTTCATCTTGCCCACCGCATCCATCGAGCGGTGCTCTTCGAGCATGCCGTAGTAGCGCCGCATGATTTCATAACGCGCGCTCTCCGGCGGCGTTTCATAACTTCCAGTGGTGGCGAAGTCCTCAATCTGGCGAAAAATCCAAGGGTTCGACGACGCGGCGCGGCCTACCATCACCGCATCGCAACCGGTCTCGCGCACCATGCGGACGGCGTCTTCGGGCGTCAGGATGTCGCCGTTGCCGATCACCGGAATCTTGACCGCCGCTTTCACTTCGGCGATGCGGGTCCAGTCGGCGTGCCCGCTGTAGCCTTGCTCGCGCGTGCGGGGATGCAGCGCTATGGCCTGCAATCCGCAATCCTCGGCCAGCCGCGCCATGCGCACGTTGACTAGTTCGCGGTCATTCCAACCCGCGCGGAATTTCATAGTCAGCGGAATGGAGATCGCCGCGCGCACGCTGGTCAGGATCTTTTCTACCAGCGGCAGATCGCGCAGCAGGCCGGAGCCGCCGTTGCAGGTCACCACTTTCTTCACCGGGCATCCGAAATTGATATCGACGATGTCGAAGCCCATGTCCTGGCAATGGCGCGCGGCGTCCGCCATCACCGCCGGGTCGGAACCGAACAACTGCGCCGAGATGGGGTGCTCGTCGGGTTCGAAATACAGGTAGCGGAAGGTCCGCGTAGGCTTGGTCGCGCGCGCCGCCGCCACAATGCCGTGCGAGCTGGTGAACTCCGTCATGATCAGTCCGCATCCGCCCTGGCTGCGAATCAGGCGGCGGAAGACCGTGTCGGTGACGCCGGCCATGGGCGCGAGAACGGTCGCCGGCGCGATCTTCACAGGACCGATCTGGAGTGTGCGCGGAATCACTTGTATCATTTTACGGCAGGATCAAGCCGCCGCGAGTTTTTCCAAATCGTCGGCCTCGCCGAATCTTAAGCCGGCGAGCGAAGGGTCTATATTGCGCAGTAGTCCGGTCAACACGCCTCCGGCTCCGACTTCGACGCAGCGCGTGACGCCAGCGGCTGCCAGCGCACGCATGGAATTAGCCCACAGCACGGGATTTGGCACCTGATGATACAGCCCCTCGCGAGCCTCGGCTCCACTGCGGACTTCGCGGGCCTGCCAGTTGTTGATCAAGGGCACAGCCAGGTCGCGGAAAGTGGTCGAGTCGAGATCGCCCTTGAGACGCTCCTGCGCCGGCTTCATCAACGCGCAGTGGAACGGTGCACTCACCTGCAGCATCACCGCGCGCTTCGCACCGGCGGCTTTCGCTAGCTCCGCTGCTCGTCCTACGGCGCCCGCATGACCCGCGATCACAATCTGATCCGGCGAATTCAGATTGGCGGCGGATACTACTTCGCCTTGTGCGGCTTCGGCGAGAATCCGGTCGAGAGTGCCCTCCGGCAGCTTGAGCAGTGCCGCCATCGCGCCTACGCCGGAGGGCACCGCCTCCTGCATATAACGGCCGCGCTTGTGAACCAGGCGCACCGCGTCCGCGAAATCCAGCGATCCGGCGGCTACCAGCGCGGAATATTCGCCCAGGCTGTGCCCTGCCACGAAATCTGGGGCGAGACCCTTGCTCTGCAGAACCCGGAATGCGGCGATGCTCACAGTGACCAGCGCCGGCTGTGTGATCTCGGTACGCTTCAATTCTTCCTCGGGGCCTTCAAAACACAATTTAGAAATAGAGAATCCAAGCGCCGCGTCGGCCTCCGCGAACGCTGCGGCGGCTTCGGGGAACGCTTCTGCAAGGGACTTGCCCATGCCTGCATATTGTGACCCCTGCCCGGGGAAGAGAAACGCTGTGTGGGACATGAAATGAAGAGGCTAGTACTAAGAGTCTTTCTGTAATCTTACAACGCCATCCCTCTGCTGATATAGTAAAGGCGTGAGACGTAAGCGTCCCTTAGTTCCTGAAGTCTTGCCGGAGTCTCCGGTGATTCCCCCGGCTTTGATCGAAGAGGCCAAGCGAGCGATTGAATCCGACCGCATGAAAGCGCCCGCAAAGTGCAGCGTTTGCGGTGACGATTGCGCTCCCAATTCGACCGAAGGCCTGTGCTGGGTGTGCCGTCGCCTGAAACTGAGCGCATGGCGCGATTCCGACACGCAAATGCCAGTTCAGGAATAGCGCCGCTATTTCCGGCGCAACCGCTCGACATCCGCCGTTAACTGCTTCGTAATTTTGTCGGCCACGTCCGCGCTCGCTCCCCGAAACTTGGCGCCGTTGCTTTCTTGCGTGGTGGACCACATCACATCGCCATCTTTGTTCACCAGCCGCACCGTCGCCATGGCCTCGTGCTTTCGTTCGTGAATGTTGGTGGATTCACTCTCGCCTACTCCCGCGCTGAGTGACCGCGCCGCACTACGGCTCAAGCTCCCGCCGCTTCCGTTGAATCTGCTGCCGCTGCTATTTGAGCTTCGTTCCGACTCGCCCACATGGGCGTTGACGCCCTCTGACGACTGGAAATTGTCGGTGTAGACCAAGTCTTCCGCTGCTCCACGCAGAAATGCATCGGCGCGATCTGCGTTCTCCGTCAGCACGAATAACTTGGAGCTTTGCAGGCTGCTGATGATCAGGTCGCGCATTTGCGCCGCAGTCTCGCCTCCGGTCAGCTTGTCGATATAGACCCGCTTGATGCCGGCGATTTGCGCCGACACGTCGTCGGGAGCTTGTGCCAGAAGTATCATCAAGAGCCAAGCCATCATTGTGCTTCCCCTAACCTTTCCCGGCCTTGCGAGCCTCCGGATCCTGATATTGCACTTTTTGTCCGGTACGCGCTTCCAGACTCACTAGCGCGGAGCGAATTCCATTCTTGTCTACACGGAATACCATCGCTTGTTGCCTGCCGTCATCATCGGTGTATCCGACAGTCAGGAAATGCTTGCGCGATTTTGCGAGCAGAAACATCGGCGAGATCACTACCGCCATCAGCAGCCGGCGGTCGACTTTCTGGCCGTATTCGAGCAGGTTGATGCGATCGTACGGGACTCGCACCGGCGTGCCTCTCGTGTAAAAAGCGAAATAGCGGCTGTCGGAGAGTTCCATCGACCCACCTGTGCCGCTCGCCACGGTGGGCAGCGTCCCGCCGACATATTCGACACGGCTTTGGGCCAGCAGGAGCACCAATACAAGAAGTGGCACAAGAATTAGTTCCGCGCCCGCGCTGAACTTCTCATCGAAATTGCCTCAGAAAAGACGCAACGTCCGGCCCATTCGCTACACTCGACGAATGCTCCTGTGCACGGTGCGCGACTGCCACCTTCCCTTGGCGCGCGCGATGGATGAAGGCGGCCGCCGGCTGGTTTGCCCGCGCGGACATTCCTTCGATGTGGCGCGGAGCGGCTACATTAATCTGTTGCAGCCACAGGACCGCCGGTCCAAGCAGCCGGGTGACACGCCGGAGGCAGTCGCTGCACGCCGCCGCTTGCACGATCTGGGAGTGACTGGT
>Ga0070665_100008003_pt1 | contig 10707 bp, 4 predicted proteins | sample KBSS13metaG_FD_65862 | JGI IMG/M metagenome (GOLD analysis project Ga0070665, IMG submission 65862) | Switchgrass rhizosphere microbial communities from Kellogg Biological Station, Michigan, USA - KBS S1-3 metaG | ecosystem: Host-associated > Plants > Roots > Rhizosphere > Soil ...
CTTAGCGGTTAAGTCGCGCGAGAAAGTATCAGCGCCGCCGAAGTCCTGAAAGGTAGCAAAAGGTTTGCCGGCAAGAGTAACCTTCATGTCTGTCGCCTTCGGCCGGCCCTCAGCACCATTTATAAAAGTAAGGGTAAGGGGCAACTTCTCCTGGCCGGCCCTCAGGTGGAAGTGATCGCCCCAGGTGTGCCAGGCGCCCGCGCGCGTTACCAGCGGCTTGGATTCTTGTAACACAGCGAATCCAGGAGTATCAGCAGCCAATGCAGGCAAGCAGGAGACAAAGGCAACAAAAAGGTAAGCGCTGAATCTGCGAAACACTTGAAGGTTGACCATAAAATCTCCAGTTGTTGACACAAAGCAAAATCATTCTGACTTAGATGATCGACGCCAGAGATCGACTTGAGAGCATGGCTATAATTAGACTCACCGCGTCTTCGAAGGTTTAAACGTTTTGAGTTTGTACCATGAATGCATAATATTTCCGGGGTCGAACCAGATTTTAAGTTTGCATTGTCTCTCGCTTGCAGCCTTAAGCATGGCAAGATTGTGATCAAATTCGGGGTCGCTCATTTTCTCCACGTAATGAAAAAAAGGTGCCTGAAAATAGTGCGCTCTTTTACTCGGTTTGTTGCAACAATCATGCAGCGTGGTATCAAGTGGATCACGAAATGTAATTTGAACAGCGGTTATCTGGTCAGAACCATCCAAGTGAATGTCTTTCACAAGGTCCAAAACAATTTCGTATTTATTTACGGGGTCATTAGCGGGAGACTTAACATCACAAGCTTTCACCTCAAACCACTGGGCTCGGCAATCGACCTTGTGTGGTACGCAATTTGTGTCAGGTTTGTCGCACCTTGCCTCGGCCAACGCCCAATTGAAAGACAGCAAGACAAATAAAGCGTACCAAGGCGCATAAGCGAATTTCATGTATTAACTAACTCCTGTATATGTCACTGCCGAGAGCTAAAACACAGACTTCTTATGCAGCTCCAGCACAATAATCGCCGCTATAGTACCGACATAGACTGCCATGCCGCAGACTAAATGCTGGGGCTTGAGTTTGTCCATTTTCAAAAGAGTGTAGTAGGTTGCCGCCGACACAATCGCCACAACCCCCGACAGAAAAGTGCCAAGGTCCAGGACCCAGGCCGTGAATGCCACACCAAAAGCAACGGGGAAACAACTTTGAAAGACAAGGGCGCCGGTGACATTGCCGACGGCCAGGGTATCTTTTTTAGCGCGCAACCAGATAATACTGTTGATTTTTTCCGGCGCTTCGGTGGCTATGGGTGAGATTATCAGTGACAAAAGCAGGGGCGGTACTCCCAGATGACCGGCAAGCAACTGGATATAATGCACAAAAATGTATGCACCGCCTGTAATACCAATCAAGCCAAAGACGACCTGCGGAATAATTAAACGCAGCTTCAGGGAGCCGAAATCGAAAACCGGCGATAGGGCCCGAGAGATATACAGTTGTTCCGGAGCCTCACCGACCTGCCCTTCGTGACGGAAAGACCTATATAGGTAGTAGGGATATATAAGGACCAGGCCAAAGGCCATTAAATAGCGCAAGATTTTGAGGTCCGGGGCCGAGGGCAGAAAGCTTGCCGCCAGCGCCAGGGTATAGGCGACGATAAAAAACATCAAATCTCGCTTGATTACGCTGCTGTTTACCCGCAGCCCCGGCTCCCGCCTGCCGCTTTTAGTGCACAAAATGCAGGTCAGCCCGCACAGGCCCAGGGTCAAACTGCTCAGCATAAACGGGGCGCCCGTTATGGCTCCCACGCCCACTTCCGCCCCGTGCTCCTGGCCGAAAAAGACCAGAGCCACAACAGGGATAAGGGTTTCGGGCAACGCCGTGCCGACGGCGGCCAGGACCGAGCCCACCACCCCTTCCGAGAGATGAAGGCGCTGGCCAAGCCATTCAATGCCATTTGTAAAGAGCTCCGAACTGGCAACAATCAGCGTCAGTGTGAGTAAAAGCGCGCCAAAAAGGATAACTAACTCAAGAATCAAGTGTTCACACCAGCCGGTCTTTCTGCGAGAATACCAGAATGTTATTCCGACTGCCTGGATAAGGCTAGCGTCAAAGAAGCTAACATGATCACGGTCAAAGACGTAAAACACGTTGCAAATCTGGCCAGGCTCAGCCTGACCGAGGATGAATGCACGCAGTTTACGGACCAACTGGACAAAATCATTGGTTACTTCGACGAGCTCAATAAGGTCGACACCGACGGTATCGAGCCCATGTCCCATCCAATTCCCGTGGTCAACGTCATGCGGGAAGACCGGATAACTAAAACCGCCTCTCGTGAAGAACTGATGGAGGGTGCCCCCGTTAAGGAAGGCTCCTTCTTTCGAGTGCCAAGGATAGGGGAGTAGCATCAATGACCCACATAATAGAAGTAGGAGGAGCGCTGAAAGTCGGTGAAGCTCCCCCTCCTCTAAAATGTGGAATTTTTTTAAGGTGATATGAAGATGACCGGGGTAACTAAATTGATCAGGGATTTGAAGGAGAAGATATGAGCACCAGATTTGTTTTTGTCACTGGTGGGGTCGTCTCTTCACTGGGCAAAGGGATAGTCGCGGCATCACTGGGGCGCCTACTGCGAGCCAGGCAGTTGAGTTGCAGCATCGTCAAACTCGACCCGTACCTGAACGTAGACCCGGGCACGATGAGCCCATATCAGCATGGCGAGGTGTTCGTCACCGAAGACGGGGCCGAGACCGATCTGGACTTGGGGCATTACGAGCGCTTCATCAATGTCGACCTGAGCAAGATGAACAACGTCACCGCCGGGCGCATTTATCAAAGCGTGCTGGAGAAAGAACGCAAAGGCGATTACCTGGGCGGCACAGTGCAGATGATCCCGCATGTCACCAATGAGATCAAAAGCTTCCTCAAAAAAGGCGCGGCGCAGTCCAAGGCCGATGTGATCATTGTGGAAGTGGGCGGCACGGTGGGCGACATCGAGTCGCTGATTTTTTGCGAAGCCATCCGCCAGATCCGCAAAGATGTAGGTCGCGACAATGTCTGCTACATCCACGTGACGATGATCCCCAATCTCAAAACCACCAACGAACTCAAAACCAAGCCGACACAACACAGTGTCGATACGCTGAGAAGCAAGGGTATTCAGCCGGATATTCTCGTTTGTCGTACCGAAAGAAATATCGCTTCTTCAATTAGAGAAAAACTTTCGCTCTTTACCGACGTCGATCTCAATTGCGTCATTCAGTGCAAAGACGTGCAACACCTCTATGAAGTACCGCTCTTTATGGAACAAGAAGGGCTGGCCGAGCGCGTGCTGGAGAAACTGCATCTGCCCAATCTGGCGCCCGATCTGACCGAGTGGAAAGAACTTGTCGATCGCATCAAGCGCCCGAGCAAGCAAGTAACGGTTGCCATCGCCGGCAAATATGTGATGCTCTCCGACGCTTATATCTCTGTTGTCGAGTCCCTCAAGCACGCCGGCGCCAAGCTCGGGGCGCAGGTCAATATCAAATGGGTGCTCTCCGAAGACCTTGAGAAGAACGGCACAAAAGATTACTTCCAGGACGTCGACGGTGTGCTGGTACCAGGCGGCTTCGGTGACCGCGGTATCGAAGGCAAAATTGCCGCCGCCACCTACGCTCGCACGCACAAGGTGCCTTACCTCGGACTGTGTCTGGGAATGCAAACGGCTGTTATTGAATTTGCCCGCAATGTGGCAAAAATGCCCGACGCAAATTCGACGGAATTCGCCCCTCATTCGGCGTTTCCCGTTATCGATCTGATGCCCGATCAGCACAATGTCACCCACAAGGGCGGCACCATGCGACTGGGCAAATATCCCTGCAATCTCAAACCCGGATCAATCGCCTCGCGCGTTTATGGTTGCACCGAGATAAGCGAACGCCACCGCCACCGCTATGAAGTCAACAATGATCTCCGACCGGAACTGGCAAAAAACGGCATGATTTTCTCAGGCTTGTCTCCGGATGAGCGCCTGGTCGAAGTAATTGAACTGCCGGACCATCCTTATTTCGTTGCCTGCCAGTTTCACCCTGAGCTGAAGAGCAGACCGGACAATGCACATCCATTGTTTGTAGGATTTGTGGAAGCAATGATCCACGAAGCCGATCGCAAATCGCAGGAAGTGGGCGGCGCTGCGGCGAAGTCCTCAGGACACGGCGCGCAGATAGCGAGTTAGGCTGCTTGCAAAATCAAGGCATCCCAGTGGCAGATTCACTTCCTTCCAATTCATTCAAGCGTCAGCTTCTCTTCCTGTCGCTTGTCTTGAGCATGATTTTGAGCGGCTTCACTAAAGTGCAGGCCCGTAGCAATTCCAAAACTATCGACTTTCATAGTTCCGCAAGTCTGGGACAATTAGTTAGCGGCAGACTGAATGAAGCTGGAGACTTTTTCCAGACCGGAATAGTGGGTGATGCCTGCGGCAAAGTGACTGTGCCGGCAAACGTTTTGCTTAAGTTAAAAGCCAATTTTTACGCAGCGGCGCACCTGCCACTGCTGGCCAACCTGCAAGATCCCAATTTGATCGCGCTGGATCTGAGCAATGAGGGTCATGGATTTGAATTGAATGACGAGCAATCACAAGTATTGGGCAAATTGAGCAATCTGCTTTTCCTCGACATTCAAATGTGCGAAGTCGGCAGCAAGACAATGAAAGCTATCTGCGGCTTAAAACGTCTCAGGTTTCTCGACATATCGGATTCCAACTTTACCGCCTCCGACGCGGCCGGCCTGCGAGAACTGACTCAATTGCGTCACCTTGCCGTCAATCACAATAAGTTAAATGATGACTGCTTCGTATTTTTAGAAAGCATGCCGCAATTGACGATTCTTGAAAGCATGCACTGCGGTCTAACGGCCAATGGCATTCACCACATGAAAAATCTGCGCAAGCTGCGGTGTCTCAAGCTATCAAATAATCACTTAGGTGATGCTGCATTGAAAAAGCTCCCCGAAATGCCCGAACTTGAGGAAGTCGCCCTCAACGAATGCGGGCTGACCTCCCGGGCAATTCCCCCGCTCATGCGCTTTCCCAAACTCAACGTGCTCTATCTCGATGGCATAATAGCCGACAGAGAAACACTAAACAATTTAACGCTGCTTCGTATGATTTACGCGCTCTCAATAGGCGGCCACACACCTCCGGTAAAATTGGAGGATCTGGCCGTCTTGCGTCGATGCATCAACCTCCGACGCCTCTCCGTCACGATTTCCCCCAAAGACGTCTATAAGCTAAACAAGCTTCTGCCGCTGGTGAAGGTAACGCCATCCTCAGGCCCTCGAGTTCAGCCGGAAGTATTTGAGTCGGCGCACTAAGCGTCCACAATCGCTGGACTGCGCCTTTGTTTGACGGATGGAGCGAGCAAAACGCATATTGCCCAAGGGCAGCAGCCGCAGGCCGCGAATTAATCACGCTCAAAGTCCCCGTTGGATACAATCGATTTATTAAGGGGCATCATTCTTCCGTAAAAACTCACCATTTACCGAGTTTTTGTGCCTTTTCGAGCACTTCAACAGTCGAGGACAAATGGTTAAACCATCTATTCAGGACAGAAATGTCTCAAATAAGAGACTAAAAGCATTCAGAGTGATCCTTGGAATGGCTTGCGGTTTACCCCTCAGCGCTCCATTGGCGATGGCGCACGGCGGAATGTCTACAGCCACGAATGGCTGGCAATTACCTTCTGCAACAGGCCCTGCTCTTAGCGCATCACCGGCCTTCCGCGGGCACGGCGCCTTTGGTATGGGATGGCAGCACAGTGGCATGTCGGCCCCAGCTTCACAATTAATCCAAAATAGCAGCTCTGCCCACAGCGCTCAAACTGTAATGCATGCGGTAAATCAACTTTTTCACAGTCATCAAGCGATGCACAACCCCGCGGCACTCAGGCAAAACATCGGCGCCGATCTAAACCTAGCTTCCAATCGCATGAATTTCCTCGCGGGAAATCTTGGGAATTTCTCCAATCTCATTATTGATGTGGGCGGGAAACAAGAACTTGTCGCCCTCAATACCAAACTCACCGCAGCAGAATATGTCGCAGCACAGCAGGTAATGACCACCGGCACGCAAACAATAAAATTGAACGCTATTGGAGCTGCGGTCGGAGGCACGGTCCGACTCGACGATGCGCTAATGACTGCGCTCGGCCATGGCTCGGGGGGCGGAACGATAGGTTCTCTCACAATTGCTCGCGGTGTGCAGGTAGTGGACACTATGAGCAATCTCACGCTGGTCGGTCGACTTAACAATTACGGATCTCTATACACGGCCGCCGGCACTAGCGGCCAGACTGACACAATTGCCGCCAACAGTATTCACAACGCATACGGTGGTGTAATCTCTTCTTTTGAAGCGAAAAGCAGCAGCACCGGCGGCGGTGGCATTGGTATCGACAGCAGCGGTTCAAATCTTTTTGCCGCCGATATCATCCTCACTGCGCTCAATTCAATAACAAATAACGGTACAATCACCAGTGCCGGCAATCTAACATTGAATGCTCCGATTATTTATAACGCGGCCAGACAAAATGGAAGCGCTGCACTGTCGCCGTCAATAACAGCCGGTCAAAACGTCAATATCAGCACAAACAATTTAACAAACTCGGGACTTATCGCCGCACTCACCGGTAATATAAATGTTACCGGCAATGGCATTAATCTCAATGGTGCCGGCGGCACAATGCACGCCCTCAATAACATTAACTTCGACAGCGGCAATAACGATACCGTTGTAGCCGGAGGCAATTTTCTCTCGCAAAATCTTAACTTTAAGGCCGGCAGCGGCAGTGTTTATACGTGGATGGATACTGTAACCGGTACGGTAAACGGCTCAGGCAGTTGTGTTCATATTAACGCCCAAACTGAAAATTTGCATTTAGGCACTATCAACGCGACCGACGATCCAGTGTTCACAAATACCGGCAACATAGTACTTGATGGTTCGTTCAGCACCAACACCACCACAATCGGTGCTCCGCTTACACTTGTTGCCGGCGGTGACATTACAAGCGCGGCAGGCAACACGGGCCTCGATACAAGCAACCCGGGAGGAAGTGGTGGCGAACTCAATCTAGTCGCAGGAGCGGACTTCTCGCCCAATAAGACGGCCACTCCGGCGAAGACGGGAATCAGCGTATCAGGTGCAAGTGTAACGGGCGGCAAGATTGACCTGGTTGGCACAAGTGCGATAACAAAAATAACTACAAGCGGCACCGGTGCCGGAGGTGACGGAGGCAATATATTGATGCTTGCCTACGTCGGCACCACCTCCAAAACCGGCGGCACAATAGACACTAATAGTGCCGTGATTATAGACACTTCGTCCGCGCAAGGGGCAGCCGGAAATGTTACCTTGATTGCGGGAGCGAGCGGTTCGACAACTATCACGGCCGGCCAGATTACTGCTACCGGCAAAAGCGGTGGCTCAGTAACGTTCACGGCGGCGACACCTTCCGGCTCCATCAACTTTAGCAAAACAGGCGCCATAAGTAGCAATGCACTTGATACCACAACGCTTGTGGCAGGTGGTATCAATCTCAAGTCAATATCCACTGGAGGCGGATTATTTTCTGCCTCTACGCTCGGTGATGTGTCCACGCTAAGTACAACAACCAATGGCGGCAATTTCACGATTCAGAGTTCCGGCACGGTTAACCTGGGCGGCGCAACTACCACGACCGCAGCTGTAGCGGCGGCTAACGCAGGAAATATCACTGTCAACGCCACCACTATCAACGTCGGTGGTCCGGTACAGGCCAACGGACAGACAGGTATAAACGGTATCTCATCAAATCCAGCCGGCAAACCAGGCGGCAACGGAGGCGCCGGCGGTAAGGGCGGCAATATAGTCTTCAACGCCACGACAGGAGGCTTCAACAGCCTGGCGGGAGGTGACACAATCACTTCCACCGGAGGTGACGGTGGTCTGGGCGGCAACGCTCTAAATAATCCGGCCGGTGACGGTGGTGCTGGTGGCATCGGTGGCGCAGGAGGAGCGGCCGGAGCCATAACGATTACATCGATGACCGGTCCGATATCAATCAAGGGCTCCATTTTAGCGCAAGGTGGAACAGGCCAAGTTGGCGGCACAGGCGGCAATGGAGTTGATCGCTCAAAATCTACCAGCGGAAACGGCGGAGCCGGTGGTACTGGTGGCGTAGGCGGTGCCGGTGGTCTTGGTGGACTGATTAAAATCACGACTTCAGTCGGAGGAAGTATCACCACTACCGCTGGAATGAAAATCGAAAGTTTAGGTGGAAGCGCTGGTAATGGTGGCAGTGCCGGTCTGGCAGGTGCAGGACCAATAGCCACCGGTAATGGCGGCAAAGGCGGAGCGGGCGGCAAGGGCGGCATCGGGGGCGGCGCTGCAACCATTACGATTTCCACAACAGGTGGGGCTTCTTTTACAAATGACAGCAACCTGACGACCTCCGGTGGCAATGGCGGAAAGGGCGGAGTTTCATCGGACGGAGGTGTCGGCGGGGCTTCTACCGGCAATGGCGGCAACGGTGGTGCCGGCGGTATCGGCGGTCTTGGCGGGGCGGCGGCACCCATTAACATCAGCAGTGTCACGGGTACAATCACGCTGGCGAACAGCTCGGCTGTAGTTATTCTTTCCTCTGCCGGCAGCGGCGGGGATGGGACGAACGGCGGCAATGGCAAAAATGGCGGCAGTACCGGTACCGCCGGAATTGGTGGTATAGGCGGCGCCGGGGGCGCCTCGGTAACCGGGGGTAGTGTAGTAGTCACCACTCAGGGCGGCGACATTTCTTCCATCGCGGCGCTTAATCTTGGAGCGGCCAGCAACAATGGTGGCGCAGGCGGCGATGGCGGCAACGGCGGCAATGCCACTAAAGGCGGTGCTGCAGGCGCCGGAGGTGTGGGCGGCAACTACGGCAAGGCCGGCAGCATCGCCATCAAATCAAACAATGGTGTCATAAGTCTGACTACAAATAACAGTGTGATAAGTGTCGACCACTTGAGCTCGACGGGAGCATCAGCACCAGGCGGCAAGGGCGGTATCGGCGGAAGCTCATTCTTCGGCGGCAGCGGCGGAGCAGGCGGAAACGGAGGAAACGGCGGTAAAGCCACCGCCGGAGGCGTAATCACTATAAACGCCGGCACAAATACTTTGACGGTTGGACAGGTGTTAGCCGACGGCAGTAATTCATCATCGGGAAATGTCGGCAATACTGGCGGAAATGGAAATGGAGCAGGCGCAGGCGGTGCCGGCGGGAAGGGCGGAGCCGCTTCGGCGGCGTCGGCAGGCGGTAATATCACGCTAAACGGCAGAGCTATTACTGTAGAGTCCTTCCGCGCGCATGGCTCTCTCAATGTCGGTATCGGAGGCGATGGCGGCACCGGTGGTGACGGCGGAAAAACTGGCGCGGCCGGGAACGGCGGCGCTGGCGGCAACGCCGGAGCGGCGGGAGCCGGCGGCAAATTTACCGCAACGGCGACTACTGGCGCTATTAATTTAACCGAGATCACAAACACCAGTAACGTGAATGCGTCAACATCAGACCAGGCAGGTAAGGGTGGAAACGCAGGTATCGCAGGTATTACAGGTGGTGTCGGTGGCAATGGCGGAAGCGCAGGTGCCGGAGCAGCTGGCGGCTCCATTACACTTAAAACCGCAGCGGTCAGCCCAGCCAACGCAATAGTAATAAACGCAGGGATGACTGCGGACGGAAGTTCGGTCAACGGCGCAGCCGCTGCCAGGGGCGGAGACGGGTTCTTCGGAGCCGGAGGCAAAGGCGGCAATCACGCATCTGGTGGCGCCGGCGGGAAAATCACGGTCACCGCAACCGCCGGTGGTATCACGACCACTTCACTTGGCATTAGCGCCAACGGAGGAAGCGATACCGCGGTGGCGGCCGTGGGAGGCAAGGGGGGCACAGCAGTCACCAATATAAATGCTTCCAGTACCACGCCAGCTGGTGCCAAAGGCGGCATCGGCGGCAATACGGGTAAGGGCGGTGCCGGTGGTACTATAATATTTACTTCGGGCGCTAGCGGGAAACTAGCGGTCAATCAGCTCAGTGCCGTGGGCGGCAGCGTGGGCTCCAATGCCGGTGACGGTGGAACCGGAGGTATCGGCGGCAAGAGCGGAGGAGCCGGTGGTGCCGGTGGCTCCACACTGGCAGCAGGAGCGGGCGGCAAAATCACTATTACCTCACCTCTAGATGTTTCAGGCAGTACCTTTAATGTTTCCGGCGGATCTGTACTTGGTACAGGTGGCAAAGGCGGCAATGGGGGAGGAGCGGTAAGCGGATCAGCGGGCGCGGGAGGCAAAGGCGGAGCTGGTGGCGCAGGCGGTGCCGGCGGCTCTATGACATTCACGGCTAAGACAAGTTCCGCTCCAGCCACTGATGCAATTAGTTTGAATTCTGCGGGTGGATCGGCGCTGGCCCAGGGTGGGGCTTCCGGTATGGCAGGAAAGGGTGGAGATGGCGGCGACAACCTGAGCATAACATCCGCAACATCATCTGCCAGTGGTGCCGCGGGGGGTGCTGGAGGAGCGGCGGCAGCATCGGGCAAAGGTGGACAGATAGCGGCTAAGGTTTCCGGATTGGGCAATATTACGGCCAATAACTTTGACGCATCCGGTGGCTCCAATCCTGGCTCCGGTGGGGGCGGAGGTACAGGCAGCGATGCCGGCACAACCGGCAGCAAGAACGGCG
>Ga0070665_100008010_pt1 | contig 10703 bp, 12 predicted proteins | sample KBSS13metaG_FD_65862 | JGI IMG/M metagenome (GOLD analysis project Ga0070665, IMG submission 65862) | Switchgrass rhizosphere microbial communities from Kellogg Biological Station, Michigan, USA - KBS S1-3 metaG | ecosystem: Host-associated > Plants > Roots > Rhizosphere > Soil ...
CGCGGCGTATTTCGGTCTGACGGGCATTGCCGACATGGATCGGATCGCCGCGTTCTATGAAGAGCGCCTGAAGAGCGACGCCGGGCTTCGGCGTCTGGTGGAGCAGGGCCGCATGACGCCAATCGCCTTTCGCAACTACTACGGTTTGCGTGCCTCGGTGAGCTTCAGCCTGGGCGCGCACGACGAGTGGAACATCGTCGGCAAGATCAACGCGCGGCGCCGGGTCGACGCGAAGTTCGGCACCGGCAACCAATTGCCGAGCTGGTTCGATGGCCGCGCGGTGTCGAGCGCGCAGGCCGATCAGCCCATGAGCACCGGCTACGCCGGCAACTGCAAAGTGCCTTGACGATCAGCGCGGCAACGCCAGCGCAAACGGCAGGCTCGCGACGCCGAGCAGGGTCGACAGCGTGACCAGTCCGGCAACGAACGGGCCGTTGTAGCCCATGCGCGCCGCCAGCACGTAGGCGCTCGACGCGGTCGGCACGGCAGAGAAAGCCATCAGCACGGCCCCCTGCGTGGCGCCCAGCTGCAAGCTGCGCGCCAAGCCCCAGGCGGCCAGTGGCAATACCAGATGCCGGATCGATAGCACCGACACCGCGAGCACCTTGCCGCGCGCCAGCGTCGCGAACTGCATGCCGGCACCGGCGGCCATCAGCCCGAGCGCCAGCGAGGCGGCGCCGATGCGCATGAGCGTCGGCTCCAGCCAGGGCGGCACGTGCAGGCCCAGCAGGTTGACCAACAGCCCCGACGCGGTTGCGACGATCAACGGGTTGCGGATCAACTGGCGCAAGAAACCGGTTTGCGCATGCCGAGCCATCGGCCAGACCGCGGCGATGTTGAACATCGGCACGCACACGCCGATCAGCAACGCAATCATCAGCAAGCCGGGCGCGCCGCCCAGCCGCTCGGCCAGCGCCAGGCAGATGAACGAGTTGAAGCGAAAGGCCACTTGCGCAGCGGCCGCGTGCTCGCGTCGATCGATGTGCGCGCCGATCCAAGGCAGGTATGGCAACGCGTACGACAGCGCGATGCCGATCAGGCCGATGCCGACGCCCGCCGTCAGCAAGTGCGAGGCCGCGCCAAAGTCGAGCGGGCTGCGCACGATCGAGTGGAACAGCAGCATCGGGAACAGGAAGTAGTAGACGAGGCTCTCGACCTGGTCCCACACGCGGCGGTCCAGCGCTGTGTAGCGGCACAGCAGCCAGCCGCAGGCAATGAGGGAGAAGTCGGGAAACAGCAGCTGGGCAAAGTTCACGCCCCAGCATAAACCGTGGGTATTCCAGAGCCCGGCCGAAACGGTGAGCCGCTAGCATGCAGCGTTTTGTTTTCACCAACTTTTTCTGGAGCGAATTGATGATCCAAGCCCGTCGATGGAGCGTGTGTGTGGGCGCGGCCGTGCTGGCCGCTGCGGCCGGACAGGCCGGCGCGCAGGGCTACCCGAACAAGGCCGTCGAGCTGCAGGTTCCGTTTGCACCGGGCGGCACCACCGACATCGTGGCGCGCGCCATCTCCGATCCGCTCGGCAAGGCGCTCGGCCAGCCGGTCATCGTGATCAACCGCGCCGGCGGCGGCGGCGTGACCGGTGCCAACGAAACGGCCAAAGCACAGCCCGATGGCTACAAGCTCGGCATCGCGACGGTGTCGACGGTCGCTGCCAATCCTGCGATCAACCCGAAGATCCCGTACAACCCGCTGACCGACTTCACGCCGATCATCAACGTGGCCGCCACGCCGAACGTGATCGCGGTGCACCCGAGCTTTCCGGCCAAGGACTACAAGGGCTTCGTCGCCGAACTCAAGAAGAACCCGGGCAAGTACTCCTTCGCCTCGTCGGGCACCGGTGGCATCGGCCACCTGCAGATGGAGCTGTACAAGAACCTGACCGGCACCTTCGTCACGCACATTCCGTATCGTGGCGCCGGCCCGGCGCTGGTCGACACGGTGGCCGGCAACGTGCCGATGATCTTCGACAACCTGCCGTCGGCGCTGCCCTTCATCAAGGAAAAGCGCCTGATCCCGATCGTGGTCGCGGCACCGCAGCGCCTGAAGGACTTGCCTGACGTGCCGACCTTCAAGGAAGTGGGCCTGGAGCCGGTGAATCGCCTGGCGTTCTACGGCGTCTATGGCCCCAAGGGCCTGCCGAAAGAGGTGGTCGACAAGGTCAGCGCCGGCGTCAAAAAGGCGCTGGAAGACCCGGCCGCCAAGAAGCGCATCGAAGACACCGGTTCGATCATCGTGGCCAACACGCCCGATGAATTCGCCGCGCAGATCAAGGCCGAGTACGAGGTCTACAAGCAGGTCGTCGTCAAGCAGAAGCTCGCGCTGGAATAGGCCCACCCCCGTTCCTCACTCACTTCGTGTAGTTCGATTCCCCCCTCAAGGGTGGCAACACCAGCGGCCCGGCAAAGCCGGTTCCGCGGTGTTTCCCGAACAGGCCTTGCTTCGCTCGCCCTCGGGTATCGTGCCGACCGTGACCAGTCCCAACGCTCTACCGGAGATCGACGATTTCGTCGATGCGCTGTGGCTGGAGGACGGCTTGTCGAAAAACACGCTGGCGGCGTATCGGCGTGACCTGTCTTTGTTCGCTCACTGGATGAACGCCGAGCGCGGCGTTGCGCTGGATGCGGCGCGCGAATCCGACCTGCAGGCGTACATGGGCGCGCGACTCACCGACAAGGGCAAGGCGACATCGGCCAATCGCCGGCTCACCGTGTTCAAGCGCTATTTCCGATGGGCGTTGCGCGAAAAGCGCATCTCGGCCGATCCGACCTTGCGCCTGGCCCCGGCACGCACTGCGCCGCGCGCGCTCAAGCTGCTGTCGGAAATGCAGGTCGACGATCTGCTCAATGCACCGGAGGTCGACACGCCGCTCGGCCTGCGCGATCGGGCGATGCTGGAGTTGATGTATGCCAGCGGACTGCGCGTGAGCGAACTGGTGTCGCTGCGCGTGTTCGAGCTGAGCCTGAACGATGGCGTGCTGCGCGTGATCGGCAAGGGCAGCAAGGAGCGCCTGGTGCCCTTCGGTGGCGAGGCCCGCGTGTGGATCGAGCGCTATCTGGCGCAAGCGCGCCCGGTGATCCTCGACGGCCAGCAGACGGCCGACCTGTTCGTGACCGCGCGCGGCGCCGGCATGACGCGCGCCATGTTCTGGGTGATCGTCAAGAAGCAGGCGCAGGCCGCCGGCATTCATGTGCCGCTGTCGCCGCACACCCTGCGCCACGCCTTCGCCACGCACCTGCTGAACCACGGCGCCGACTTGCGCGCGGTGCAGTTGCTGCTGGGCCATGCCGACATCTCGACCACGACAATTTACACGCACGTGGCGCGCGAGCGCCTGAAGCAACTGCATGCGCAGCACCATCCGCGCGGCTGAGCCGGAAGTGCGCATCGGCTGCGCAGGATGGAGCCTGCCGCGTGCGCAGTGGGCGCGGTTTCCGGCCGAAGGGTCGCACCTCGAACGCTATGCGGCGAGTATCGATGCGGTCGAGATCGACAGCTCGTTTTATCGGCCGCATCGCCGCGAAACCTACGCGCGCTGGGCCGACAGCACGCCGGCTGATTTCCGGTTCGCAGTCAAGCTGCCGAAGACGATCACGCACGATTCGCAGTTGCGCAACGCCATGCCGGCGTTCGATGCCTTTCGCGCGCAAGTCGCGGGCCTTGGCGACAAGCTCGGCTGCCTGCTGATCCAGCTCGCACCGAGCCACGCCTTCGATGCCGCGATCGTGCGGCGCTTTTTCGTGGCGCTGCGGCAGCGCCATGCGGGCGCGCTGGCGCTGGAGCCGCGCCACGCGACCTGGTTTACCGTAAGTGCCGACGCGCTGCTGCGCGAATTTCGCGTGGCGCGCGTGCTCGCTGATCCGGTGTTGCACGCGCCCGGTGCGCTGCCCGGTGGCTGGCCGGAACTGGTCTATCTTCGCCTTCACGGCACGCCGCGCGTGTACTGGTCGCCGTATGCGCACGAGCTGCTCATGGCGCTTGCAGCGCGGTTGACACGGGCGCAGCGGGAAGAGGGCGCCTGCTGCTGGTGCATCTTCGACAACACGGCCAGCGGCGAGGCGGTGGGCAACGCGCTTGCGCTGTCTGCCGCGCTATCGAACCCACAAGACAACAAACCCAAGGAGAACGACACATGAAAACCATCAAGCTTTGTGCCGCCATCGCGCTGACCGCGGCTGCTGGCCTGGCGTGCGCGCAAGGCTATCCGAACAAGCCGATCCGCATGATCGTCGGCTACCCACCGGGCGGCGGCATCGACTTCGCGGCGCGCACGGTGCAATTGCCGTTGCAAGACGCGCTCAAGCAGCAGTTCGTCGTCGACTACAAACCGGGCGCGAGCGGCATGATCGCGGCAACCGAACTCACGCGCACCGCGCCCGACGGCTACACGCTGCTGCTGGCCAACACCGGGCCGTTCGCGATCGCGCCGTACCTGCAGAGCAAGCCGCCGTACGACCCCGTCAAGCAGTTCACGTACATCGGCCAGATCAGCGCGGGCAGCTACATCGCCGTGACGCGGCCCGACCATCCGGCAAAGAACTTGAAGGACTTCGTGGCCTGGGCCAAGGGCCAGCCGGGCAAGGTCAACTTTGCATCGGGCGGCAACGGCACCTCGACGCATCTGAACGGCGAACTCATGAACCAGGTGACGGGCCTGGACATGACCCATGTGCCGTACAAGGGCAGCGCGCCCGCGGTACAAGACTTGCTCGGGGGTCAGACGCAGATCCTGATCGACGCCGGAAGCGTGCTGCTGCCGCAAATCAAGGGCGGCAAGCTGAAGGCGCTGGCCGTCACCGGACCGAAGCGTGATCCGCAATTGCCCGATGTGCCGACGGTCGGCGAGATGGGTTTGGGCGGCATGGAATCGGTCGGCTTCCAGGGGCTGGTCGGGCCGGCCGGCATGCCCAAGGACGTGGTCGACAAGCTGTCGCGCGAGCTCGCGAAGGCGCTGGCGCAACCCGACATCAAGGCCAAGTTCACCGCCGCCGGCGCCGAGGTCCATTCGCTTGGCCCGGCCGAGTTCGCGGCCTTCGTGAAGGCGGACAACGAGAAGTGGTCCAAACTGATTCGCGAGCGCAAGCTGCAGCTCGATTGAGTCGATTCAAGAGAAGGGCGCAGGCGATGAATGCATGGGGTTTCACGACGACGAAGCACCGGCTCGTCCTGGCCGCTGCGGCGATCGCATTGACGTTCACGTCTCCCGGCCTGGCCCTGGCCCAGGCGGTGCCCAAGACCATCCGCATCGTCGTCGCGTATCCGGCGGGCGGCGGCAGCGATGTGGTCGCGCGTGCGCTGGCCGACAAGCTTTCGGTGCAGCTCGGCAGCACCGTCATCGTGGAAAACAAGGCGGGTGCCAGCGGGGCGATCGCCCTGGACGCGGTCGCGAAGTCGGCGCCCGATGGCGCCACGCTGGGTTTCTCGGCGATCAGCCCGCTGGTGCTCAGCCCGCATCTGGGCAAGTTGCCCTTCGATCCGCGCAAGGACATCGTGCCGGTCGCCAGCGTGATCGTGTCGCCGGTGCTGCTGCTGGCGACCCCCGCGAGCAAGAGCCGCGATTTCCGCGGCCTGCTCGACGACGCAAAAGCCCGGCCGGGCGCGATCCGCTGGGCAACCTCGGGCCCGGCCTCGCTCGGCCACATCATCCTGGAGCAGCTGCGCGCGGCGACCCAAGTCGACATCACGCACGTGCCCTACAAGGGCGGCGGGCAGCAGATCAACGACGCGCTGGGCGGACAGTTCGAGGTGCTGTCGGTCAATGCGTCACCATTGATTTCAGCGCATGTCGCCGCAGGCAAGCTGCGTCCGCTGGCTGTCGGTGCGCCGACGCGGCTCGAGTCGCTGCCGCAGGTGCCGACACTGGCCGAGCTCGGCATTCCGGCGGCCAACCTTTCGTCGCGCTTCGGCATCTTCGCGCCAGCCGGCACGCCGCCCGCGATCGTCGACCGCTACAACGCCGAGATCAACAGGGCGCTGCAAAGCCCCGACCTGCGCGCCAAGTTGATCGCTGCCGACAACGTGCCGTTGATCGGCAGCCCGGCCGAGTTCGGCAAGGAAATCGCCTCCGAGTACGAGGCCAATGGCCGCATCGTGAAAGCGGCCAGCATCAAGGCCGACTAAGCTGGCGGCGTGGATTCACCAGGAGCCGCCATGCCGGACAAACCCAAGCTCTACCTCGACGACCTGAAGGTCGGCGACCGTTTCGAAAGCGAAGGTCACGAGATCGACGTCGAACAGATCAAGGCGTTTGCGACGCTGTTCGATCCGCAGCCCTTTCATCTCGACGAAGAGGCCGCGAAAGACACCTTCTTCGGCGGACTGGCCGCCAGCGGCTGGCATACCGCCGCGATCACGATGCGTTTGCTCGTCACCAGCGGCGTGCCGTTGGCCGACGGCATCATCGGTTCGGGTGGAACTATCGCCTGGCCCAAGCCGACGCGGCCGGGCGACATCCTGCGGGTGCAAGCCGAGGTGACCGAGATCGTGCCGTCGCGCTCCAAGCCTGACCGCGGCATGGTGTCGATGCGCTGCGAAACCTTGAATCAGCGCGGCGAGGTCCTTCAGCAGTTCTTGCCCAAGCTTGTGGTGATGCGGCGCAAGGCTTGAGCGCGCCGTTCACACGGACGCTTGCAATGCGTCCAGTTCTTCGCCGGTGAAGCCGGCGCGTCGTCGCGCCTCGAGGTTGAACGGCCCGCGCAACCGCGGCGCCTCATGCCGGCGGTACAGCACGCGGTAGTGGGCGATCGGGTCGACGCCATCGCGCTCGCACAGCCAGCGGTACCAGTGGTTGCCGATGGCCACGTGGCCGACCTCGTCGCGCAGGATCACGTCGAGAATCTCGATGGCGCGCAGCGCGTCGGGCGTGTTCACGCGGTGCAACTTGGCCTGGATCAGCGGCGTGGCGTCGAGCCCCCGCGCTTCGAGCGTGCGCGGCACCAGCGCCATGCGCGCCAGCACGTCGTCTTTCGTTTTCTCGCACATGGTCCACAGGCCGTCGTGGCCCGAAAAATCGCCGTAGCGCCAGCCCATGTCGCGCAAATGGGCGTGCAACAGCGTGAAGTGCTGGGCCTCTTCGTCGGCGACACGAAGCCAGTCGCGGTAGTACGCATCGGGCATGCCGTCGAAGCGCCAGGCCGCATCGAGCGCGAGGTTGATGGCGTTGAATTCGATGTGGCAGATAGCGTGCACCAGTGCCGCGCGGCCTTCGGGTGTGAAGGGCGATCGCGTGGGCACGGCGGTGGCGGCGACGCATTCGGGCCGCTCGGGCCGGCCCGGCACGCCGATGTCGTCGCCGGCTTCGCGCACCGTCTCGCCGCACGACGAAGCAGCGCGCGCTTGGAGCGCCAGCGCATGCGTGGCGGACACCTTGTCGTCGGGGTCGGTGATGCGCAGCGCGGCCAGCGCATCGAGTCGGGGATGCATCCCTACAATTCTAGTTTTGCCCCTTGCGGAGACCACGATGGCGATCTACGAACTCGACGGCATGGCGCCGAAACTCGGCGAAGGCGCCTGGGTGGCCGATAACGCTCAGGTGATGGGCGATGTGGTGCTGGCAGACAACGCCAGCGTGTGGTTCGGCGCCGTGATCCGCGGCGACACCGCCACCATCAGCATCGGGCGCAACAGCAACGTGCAAGACTTGTCGGTGATCCATGCCGACCACGGTGTGCCCACCACGATCGGAGAGAACGTCACGATCGGGCACCAGGTGATGCTGCACGGCTGCACCGTCGGCGACAACTCGCTGATCGGCATCCAGGCGGTGGTCTTGAACAACGCGAAGATCGGCCGCAACTGCATCGTCGGTGCCGGTGCCGTGGTCACGGAAGGCAAGGAGTTTCCCGACAACTCGCTGATCGTCGGTGCGCCCGCCAAGGTGATCCGCACGCTCGACGAGGCTTCGGCCGCGAAGCTGCGTGCCAGCGCCCGGCACTATGTCGACAACGCCCATCGCTTTGCGAAGGGCCTGAAAAAGATAAGTTAAGGACCCGTGATTTGAGCGAGCTGCACAAGTTTTTGTTCGATGGCCTGCCGGTGCGCGGCATGGTCGTGCGGCTCACCGAGGCCTGGCAGGAGATCCTGGCGCGTCGCGCCGCCAACAGCCACACCGGCGCCTACCCGACGCCGGTGGCCGAACTGCTGGGCGAGATGACCGCTGCGGCCGCGCTGATGCAGGCCAACATCAAGTTCAATGGGGCTCTCACGTTGCAGATCTTCGGAGACGGGCCAGTCAAGATCGCGGTGGCCGAGGCCAAGCCCGATCTGAGCGTGCGCGCCACCGCCAACGTGGTGGGCGCGCTTTCGGCCGATGCCGCGTTGCCCGACATGGTCAACGTGTCGAACAAGGGCCGCTGCGCCATCACGCTCGAACCGCGTGAACGGCAGCCAGGCCAGCAGCCGTACCAGGGCGTGGTGCCGTTGTTCGGCGACGACGGCGAAAAACTGCACAAGCTCAGCGACGTGCTGCAGCACTACATGCTGCAGAGCGAACAGCTCGACACCACGCTGGTGCTGGCGGCCGACGACAAGGTGGCCGCAGGCCTCCTGATCCAGCGGCTGCCGCTGGCGGGCGAAGGCAACCTGGCCGGTGCCGCCGCCGAGCGCGCCAACGAAGACGAGATCGGCCAGAACGAAGACTACAACCGCGTCTCGATCCTGGCGTCGACCTTGACGCGCGAAGAGCTGCTGACGCTCGACATCGAGACGATTCTTCGGCGCCTGTTCTGGGAAGAAAAGCTGCTGCGCTTCACGCCGCAGTCGGGCATGCTCGGCCCGCACTTCGCCTGCACCTGCAGCCGCGAACGCGTGGCCAACATGATCCGCGGCCTGGGTGCAGAGGAGGCCGAGAGCATCCTGGCGGAGCGCGAAGACATCGAGGTCGGCTGCGATTTTTGCGGCAAGCAGTACCGCTTCGATGCGGTCGACACCGCGCAGATTTTCACGTCGCCCGACGTGCAGATTCCGCCGAGCGGATCCGTTCAGTAGAAGACGTCAGCGCTTGGGTGCGCCTGCCACGAGATCGCTGAACAGGCGATGCTCGCAAGCCGGATCGGAGCATTTGTCGCACGGCCAAGTCCAAGTCCCCGAGGTCGTGCGCTCGGCGCGGTCGGCCGACGCATTGATCGCGTTCCAGGCATTGGCCAGACGCTCGGTCCCGCTGCCATGCACCACCGAAAACGCAACGCCCGCTTTCACCAGCGCCGCGCGCACCCGGGCATCGACCGGTGCGCGCACGTGTGGCCCGTCGCGCTGAAGTCCATCGGCGACCCAGGGCAGGTCGAGTGCGGTTAGAAGGGTGAGGTTGTAGTTGCGCTGTGCGGCGAGCGCGTCGGCGTACAGGCTGTGGTCGTCGAACAGCATGTCGCTGTACACGGCCGTCATGAGCGCGGTGGTGTCGGCCACCACCACGCTGCTCGCTGCTGCCTCGGCGATGCGCCGTGTCTGCTCCGCAGCGATGGCGGCTTGCTCGTCGGGCCGAGGTGTGCGCGCTTCACGGTCGCACCATTCGCGCAGGTACTCGTCGACGCGGGTGGCGGCGATGCCGCGATCCCGAAGCCGCTCTGCCAGCGCCTGCACGAGCAGGGTTTTGCCCGAGCTTTCGGCGCCCAGCACCGCGATCACGCAGCCGACAGTCAGGCGCGGTGTCATGGCGAAGTGGTCAGCGGGCGCAGGCGCGGCCGCCACGCCAGATAGCCGGCGATGCTGAGGACCACGAACACGGCGTAAAGAACGACGGTGAGCCACAAGCCCTTGTGGACGAACAGGCCGACGCTCACGATGTTCACGACCAGCCACACGCCCCAGTTCTCGATGAACTTGCGCGCCAGCAAAAACTGGCCGACCACGCTGAAGCCCGTGACGAAGCCGTCGAGCCAAGGCACGTCGGTGTCGGTGAAGCGCGCCAGAAACAGCGCCAGCGCCGGCCAGAGCAGGGCGGCGGCGGCGATGGCAAGAAGCCATCCACGGCGCGACAGCCGGGCCACGTGCAGCGCGCTGCCGTCGGCGCGATGGCCGCGCAGCCACTGCGTCCAGCCCCACAGCGCCATTGCCGCAAAGAAGACCTGGAGCGCGGCGTCGCCATAGATGCGACTGCCGGCGAACACGCCCACGTACATCAGCGAGCTGACAATGGCCAGTGGCCAGCCCCACTGCACCTCGCGCATGTTGCAGCCGACCATCACGAGGGCAAGGGTGGCCGCGATCAATTCGAGCCAGGTGGCCGGCGCACCCCACAGCACGAAGGCCGGGGCGGACAGAAGATCAAGCAGCGGTGTCATCGAACGCGGCGCGTCGTTCCGTCGGTGGGGTCGAGCACGCCCATGTGCAAAAGGCCGCGGAGCAGGCCATGCGTGAACATCCGCGGAACCGGCTTTGCCGGGCCGCAGGATGTGCCCCCTGAGGGGGTATGGGGCGGCTACACGAAGTGAGCCGTCCAAACGGGGGGGAGCTCACTTCGCGATCTGGACCAAGAGCTCGTTCGGCTTGACCATGCCCAGTTCCTGACGCGCCCGCTCTTCGACCATCTCGAGGCCTTCCTGCAGGTCGCGCACTTCCGAGGCCATGCGCGCGTTCGCGAGGGCCGCTTTGGCGTTGGCGTCCTTCTGGTGCGCCAGCTTGTCCTCGAGTTGCGCCACGTCGCGCAGGCTCCCGCGCCCGCTCCACAGCTGCCATTGCAGCAGCAACAACAGCACGAGCAACACGGC